>Ga0256836_1000242_pt1 | contig 32243 bp, 33 predicted proteins | sample 4561380metaG_FD_185974 | JGI IMG/M metagenome (GOLD analysis project Ga0256836, IMG submission 185974) | Hydrothermal vent microbial communities from Guaymas Basin, Mexico - 4561-380 | ecosystem: Environmental > Aquatic > Marine > Hydrothermal vents | place: Mexico: Guaymas Basin | collected...
AGGGCAGAATTTTAATTAACGAATCTGAATTTAAGATGAATTTCCTCTTATTTATTTCCTCTTTATAGAAATTTATCTTATTTTCAATCTCTTCAAGCGCATAATATGCAAGCAGTGCGTCTGTCGGACTTAGGGCGGTAGTGTAGATGACGCTTTTTGCCCTGTTTAAAAGATATGTGATTATCTCTTTGTTTGCGAGAATATACGCACCGTAACTTCCCAAAGCCTTGCCTAATGTACCCATTTTGACGGTTTTTTCGGGATTGAGGTTATATTTATCGGTAATACCCATCAAATTTTCGCCGAGTACTCCCACGCTGTGAGCTTCGTCAATTATAAGGGTGCCGATTTGCTGGGCGTAGTCGGTTATATTTTTTTTAACCGTGTCTCCCGCCATAGAATAGACGCCTTCAACAACGGTAAAGACGCGTTTATAATTTTTGTAATCTTTTGATTTTTGAGTTAAATCGTTTATGTCGTTGTGTTTAAAAAACCTCACTTCCGCACTTGTTAATTTACTTCCGACAATTCCGCTTGCGTGGTATTCTTCATCCACCAAAAAAAGATCACCTCTCCTGCCAAGCTCAAAAAGTGCCATATTTGCCAAAAATCCGCTGCCAAGAACCAAAGCATCTTCAAAGTTGTTGAGGGTTTTAAGCTTATCTTCTAACAGTTTGTGTGCCGGATGGTAGCCGTTTACGAGCATTGAGGCTTTTGCACCGTGGGATATAAATTCCATAGCGTGTGAAAATGCTTTTTTTCTGATCTTTTTATTTTCCGCAAATCCTAAATAGTCGTTGCTTGCCAGGTCAATTACATTTTGCGGGTATATTTTTCTTTTGCGAAGTCTGTTTTTTTTCTTTAAAACTTCAAGCTCTTTTTTATACATTTATGTTTTATTTCCTTATAATTTTTCTTTCTTTTTTCTTCACCACTTCACCACTTCACCACTTCACAACTTCACAACTTCACAACTTCACAACTTCACGACTTTTTATGTTAAAATTTTATCAAAAAAGGCCTTTTATGGATATAAGAAAAAAGTTTTTGGAATTTTTTGAGAGTAAAGGACATAAGGTTTATCCTTCCGCACCTCTTGTACCGGAGGATCCTACACTTTTGTTTACAAATGCCGGAATGGTTCCTTTTAAGCCTATTTTTACGGGTGAAAAACCCGCTCCTACACCTCCAAGAGCTACATCAAGCCAGCTTTGTATGAGAGCTGGAGGAAAACACAACGACCTTGAAAATGTGGGATATACAAACAGACACCATACCCTTTTTGAAATGTTAGGGAATTTCAGTTTCGGTGATTATTTTAAAGAAGAAGCGATTGCTTATGCTTGGGAATTTGTAACGGAAGTGCTTGAGCTTGATAAAGATAGACTTTGGATTACCATTCACGAAAGCGATGATGAAGCCGGTAAAATCTGGGAGAAGTATGTTCCAAAAAACAGAATAGTAAAAATGGGTGATAAAGACAACTTCTGGCAGATGGGGGATACCGGACCTTGCGGACCTTGTAGCGAAATACATTTCGACCAGGGTGCGGATAAATTCAATTCCCCTGAAGATTATTTAGGAGGTGAAGGCGACAGATTTCTTGAGATATGGAATCTCGTATTTATGCAGTATAACAGGGATGAAAGTGGAAAACTTACACCTCTTCCAAAACCAAGCATTGATACGGGAATGGGTCTTGAGAGAATTACGGCTATAAAAGAAGGGGTTATAAGCAACTACGACAGTTCGATTTTCAGACCTTTACTTGAAAAAATAGTGGAAATTACGGGAAAAGAATACCATAAGGATAAAAGAGGGGCATCTCACAGGGTTATAGCGGACCATATAAGAGCGGTAACTTTCCTAACGGCTCAGGGAGTGCAATTTAGCAGGGAAGGAAGAGGATACGTTCTTAGAAGAATATTAAGAAGAGGCGTAAGACACGGGTATCTTCTTGGAATGAGAGAACCGTTTATGTATAAAATCGTTGATACTTTAGCCGCACAGATGGGTGAGCAGTATCCGTATCTTATTGAAAAGAAAGAAGCGGTAAAAGATACAATAAAACTTGAAGAAGAAAGATTTTTCGAAACGATTGATAAGGGAATGCAGTTATTTGAAGAGGAACTAAAAAAGACAACCTCCGATATGTTCAGCGGTGAGGTGGCGTTTAAACTTTATGACACATACGGCTTCCCTCTTGATTTGACCCAGGATATGTTAAGAGAAGTAAATAAACAGGTGGATATGAAAACGTTTAACGCACTTATGCAGGCCCAAAAAGAGAGAGCCCGTGCGAACTGGAAAGGAAGCGGGGATGTTAAAATAAATCTAAAAGATATTGAAAAAGTAGAAACTAATAAATTCGTAGGATATGAAAACACCGAATACAAAACCAAAATAAAAGCGCTTTTTGATGAAAATATGAATCTGGTTGAAGAGCTTAACGGCAACGGATGGGTTATGCTTGAAGAAACTCCTTTTTATGCCGAAAGCGGTGGACAGGTAGGAGATAAGGGAGAAATTATCGTAGAGGACGACAAAGGAACGACTAGTTATGAATTAAAAGCAAATGTTGTGGATACCAAAAAGTTTGACGGTAAAAATCTAAGTAAAGTGGAAAATGCAAAATTAAAAACAGGTGTTGAGGTAATAGCCGTTGTGGATGATAATAGAAGTGAAATAGCCAAAAACCATACGGCTACGCACCTTCTGCATGCAGCGCTTAGAAAAGTATTAGGAGAGCACGTAACACAGGCGGGCTCACTAGTTGAAGCAAACAGACTCAGATTTGATTTCACCCATCCAAAAGCACTTACAAAAGAAGAACTTGACACAATAGAAGAGATGGTAAACAGAGTGATTGCCAAATCCATCCCGGGCGAAGTTAAGGAAATGAGTATAGATGAAGCCAAAAAAATGGGGGCTATGGCGCTTTTCGGTGAAAAATACGGGGATGTCGTAAGGGTTGTGAAATTCGGTGATTTCAGTATCGAACTTTGCGGCGGGACGCATGTAAACAATACGGCTGAGGTTAATAGCTTTTATATAATTAAAGAAAGCGGTGTAAGTGCGGGAGTTAGAAGAATAGAAGCCGTTGCCGGATTTGGGGCGTATAAATATGCAAAAGCCTACAGAGATTTGGTTGAAGAAATAAAAGCCCAAAACAAAGCAAAAGACCTGAAATTGTTTGTGGAAAAACAAAAAGAGGAAATTAAAAAACTAAAAACTGAAATAAAAGAGCTTGAAAAAGCCGCTGTTAAGGAAATTAAACCTGTAAGTAAAGACGGGGTCAATTATGTGGTTGAAAGAATTGATAATGCTAATTTAAGGGAAATTGCAACAGACCTTAAAGGAAGATTTGAAAATCTTATAGCGTTTTTGGCGGGTGAGAATAAAGGAAAAGTAACACTTGTAGCGGTATCTACGGTTAATGACGTTAAAGCCGGGGATTTGATTAAAAATTACGCTCCTATTGTAGGAGGAAAAGGCGGAGGAAAACCTGATTTTGCCCAGGGCGGCGGTAAAGATGCTTCTAAAATTGATGAGATGATTCAAAAAGTCAAAGAAGAATTGGGGATTGAGAATTGAGAATTGAGAATGGAGAATTATTCAATGTAAAATGTAAAATGGACAATGTAAAATTAAAAAAGATAAATTGCATATAATTCTGCTTTAAATGAGGCTATCGCCTCGCTAAAAGCTCAAAGCATTTTGACATATTGGCTTTAAGCTTTGTGCTTTTAGCTTATAGTAAAGGATAAAGGATTAAGGAATGAAAATTTTACTTGTTGAAGATGATAAGCAGCTTGGGCGTGTTTTAAAAAAAACGCTTGAATCAAAAGGATACACCGTAACTCACATTGAAGACGGCGAAGATGCTTTTAACGATATTTTGATAAATGAGTATGATGTATATCTGCTTGATATAAACCTCCCGAAAATTGACGGTCTTAAACTTATAAAACTAATAAGACACAAAAGTCCTAATGCGATAATAATTATGATAACCGCATCTGCGGAGATTGAGGATATGGAAAAAGCTTACGGGGAAAATCATGACGGATGTGATGAATATATAAAAAAACCGTTTCATTCTGAAGAGTTGCTCTTAAGAATCAACCATTGGCTCAAAGTAAAAAAAGAAACATGTGATAAAAATAAAGAAAAAAACAAAATAGCATTTGATAATATGGAGTTTTATTTTGATACACTGGATTTGTATATCGACGGAGTTATAGCGAATCTCAGGAAAAAAGAAAAAAGGCTTCTTGCAATTTTATTGAAAAACATAGGAAAAACAGTTACAAAAGAAGAGATTGTAAATTATGTCTGGGAAGATGAAACAAAAAAAGAGTATCCTCTAAGACAGCTGGTCAGCGAACTTAAAAGCAAACTACCCAAAGATTATATCACTTCCGTAGTGGGTATAGGATACAGGTTTGACAAAAAATAAAATAACTTTAAATAAAGTCATTTTCTCATTTTTTGTTTTGGTAGTGGGTGTTACAATTTTTTTTATTTATATTCAATACAGAAACTCTAAAGATATTTTAATTCAAAGCTATATAAACAAATACGCTTTTCAATCCATTCAAGTAAAAGAAAAATTTAAAAATGTTTTTGATAAAGCCCTCTTTGCCTTTAAAGCTCATGAAGATATTGATATCAAAAAACTTTATCTGTTACAGTTTTTATATGATAACGACAAAGATAATAATTTACAAAAAATATCAAAAATTTTAAATTCTGATATTAAAAACGGGCATTACGAAATTTTTCTTATAAACAGAAATTATAAAATAGTAGATGCAACGTACAAACCGGATATCGGATATGATTTAGGCAAACTTCCTTCGATAAGAAAAGTTCTCGATTCGGTGTTTAACGGAAAAAAAGAGATAGATATTTCACCGATATTCTTAGACATTGCCTCAATGAATTTAAAAAAATATTATTTAATAATATCTCCGGATAGAAAATACCTTTTACAGCTTGCTTATGTTATAGATATTTATGACGAAATAAAAAGAATTTATAATTTTATAAAACCTACCGTTAAAGATTTAGGACTTTATTTTGTTAATAAATTTATGATATATAAAATTAATATTCATAAAAGATATCAGAAAAAGCTGCCTCTTAATGTACTATACAAAAACTCTTTAGAAGTTTTAAACGATATTCTTAGCTGCAATCCGAAATACAATAAAAAAAATTTAATTAAACAAAATAAAATATCATTTAATAAAATGCTTGAAATGTTTACAAAAAACAACAATATTATAAAAAGGCTCGATTTAGAAAACAACGTGTTAATAATGTATTCTCTTATTAATTCCGTATTCGACAGGTCTGATAATAGAGTTATTATAAAAACGGTCTTTGACGTAAAAAATTTAAAACAGGATTTAGAAAAACTGTTTAATAATTTAATTTTTATTTTTATTTTTTTGATAGTGATATTTTATCTGTTATACACAATTATTATACATAAAACATCTCAGACGGTAATAAAACTTGTGGAACATATGAAAAAAAACAAACCCTGTGATGAATGCGGATCGTTTGTTAAAGAATTTGACGAACTCAAAGAAAGTTATAATCTGCTGCATAAAAAACTGAATAAAGAAATTGAAAAAAACAAAAACCTTTTAGAATTAAACAGACGCTTTATTGTAGATACAATCCATCAGATAAGAACTCCTTTGAATGTAATAATGCTTAATATGGATCTTTTAAAAATAGAAATAAAAGACAAAAACGTTCACGATATTTTAGAGGAAATTGATGCGGCTGTGGGGATGCTGAATAATTCTTATGAAGATTTGGCTTATCTTTCCTCAAACAATACAACGATTAAATATAAACCGGCTCATATTAATATATCCGATGTATTAAAAGAGAGAGTTAATTTTTTCAGCATAATAGCGAAAGTAAACGATAAAAATCTTATATCGGATATTGATGAAGATGTTGTTTATTTTATTAACAGAATTGAATTTGAAAGAATTGTGGATAACAACATTTCAAACGCAATTAAATATTCGAATGAAAGTGAAATTTATATCGAACTTAAAAAATATAATGACAAAATCGTTTTAAAATTTAAATCATACGGAGAACCGATTAAAGACCAGAAAAAGATATTTGATAAAAACTACCGGGAGCAAGTGCACAAAAGGGGGCTTGGACTCGGGCTTAATATTGTTAAAAATATATGTGATAGATACTCTATCAAATACAGGGTTTATTATGAAAATGAAATGAATGTGTTTGAGTATGTTTTTAAGAATTGAGAATTATATTAACTATCCAATACTATTTACTAATATGATACAATTTCATTAAAAAGGTTAAAATGATTCTTTGCAGCGCTTCACCGACAAGGGCAAAGCTTTTAAAAAAGGCGGGTATAGATTTTATACAAAAAAACTGTGATTTTGACGAAGAAAAAATCAAAACCGATGACCCGTATGAATTTGTAATGCTTGCAAGTTACGGAAAATTTAAAAGCTGCCTGGAATGTTTTGGAAATGATGATATTGTAGCTGCTGATACCATTGTAAGCAGCGGCGGGGAGATACTGAGAAAAGCCGCTTCAAAAGAAGAGGCAAGAGAAATTTTATTAAAACAAAGCGGAAATAAAATAAAAATAATAACTTCTATGTGGATGCAATATAAGGGGAGAATTTTTTCAAGGCTCGATGAAACAGTGTATGAATTTAAAGAATTTGATAAAAATGATCTGGAAAATTACCTTAATAGCGGTGATTGGCAGGGTAAAGCCGGTGCATGTATGGTTGAGGGGTTTTGCAAAAAATATATAAAAAATGTAAAAGGATATGAATCCACGGCCATGGGGCTTTGTGTGGAGGAGTTATTGAAAGTAGTGAAAATGGTGAAAGAAAGTGAAAAAAGTGAAAAATGGACAATTAAAAAATGAGGATTTAGAAAAATATAAATATCTAAACCCTAAATAAACCCTAAAATCTAAAATAGGAGATAGTAATGTTAATTAGGGAAATTCAGGAATTTCAAAAGATAAGAAAAGACGCCAGGGCTTATTTTTGCTATTTATTGCATAGAAACCTTCCAAACAGGCTACCGAATATAGGTATAGATGTTATTTATGAAGGGCTTGAAAGAATTGTTCACGAACTTCCCGGTGCAAATGCCGCTTATATACTTGATGCGGGGGGAAAACAGATAAGCAAAATGATAACCGTAAAAGAAAAATATAAAAATTTTCAGGTGGAGTTTAACCAGTCAAACAGGACATATTTTTATAAAGCGGTTAAAGAGAGAAAATGTATTTTGACAGATCCTTATCCGAGTTTAATAGGCGGTGAAATGGTTGTCAGTGCGGCTATGCCCGTTTTTAACGACAAAGGGGAACTTTTATATGTGGCGGTGATAGATTTACCTCTTGAGGAAGTGTTGAAATTTGTTCATCAAGAAAAAGGCGATACGTGGGCGCATAATTTCAACAGAGTGGTATACGGAGTGTTTGCCGGAGCTCTTTTTGCAATATGTGTTTTACTGTTTTTTGACGGTGTTAAAATGTTTTTTACTTATACCATAAACAGTATAGATGTTAAAAAAATGTTTGAATCGACCATTTTGATTACATTGTCACTGGCACTTTTTGATCTGGTAAAAACCATACTTTTTGAAGAGGTAATAGGGGAGAAGGAAGAGCATCCTTTCGCTATTCATAAAACGATGATAAAATTTTTGGGAAGTATTGTAATAGCTCTGGCGATTGAAGGGCTTATGCTTGTATTTAAATTTGCAATGATAGCACCTCATAAACTTATATATGCCGTAGCGCTATTAACATCTGTAACCTTTTTACTCATAGGTCTTGCGTATTATATGAAAAGTGTGGGGAAAGATATTAAATAAGTTGTGAAGTTGTGAAGTTGTGAAGTTGTGAAGTGGTGAAGTGGTGAAGAAATGGAAAATGGTGAATGGTGAAGTCGTAAGAAGAGATAAAAAAGGGTAAAAAAAGATGATAGAAGGTTGGTGGAAAGTAAAATATAAAAAGGCGATAAATGAGTAAGTTGGATAAACAAAAAGAATGGGTTGGAGTTTGGAAAATTGCATTATTCTTTTTGTTAGGGGCTGAATTTGGATTAATTGGATTTATTTTTAATAATTTTGATAAATTAAGTGAATTAAAACTTGTTTTTTAATAATGTCTTTAATAGCATTATCTGTTTCAATAATTGTAACTGCCATTTATTTGAAAAAAGAAATAGACAAATTGGAGGATATCAATGACTAATATAATTTATCCTATAATTGCTTTAACAATAGGTATTGTTAGTTTAATTATTCCTTTTATAATTTTTACAAAAAATAAAAATCAATCAAAACTATAAAAATGAGAATTGCATATATTTTGCTTTAAGCTTTATATTAAAATGGAGAGTAAAAAATGAAAATAGGAATAGTTGATTACAATATGGGAAATTTGGCAAGTGTAAGTAACGCTTTTAAAAAAATAGGGGCTGAGGCTGAAATTGTAAGTGATGCCGATAAGCTTAACAGATACGACAAACTTGTTTTTCCGGGGGTGGGTGCGTTTGGTGATGCAATGGAGCATTTAAAAAGTACGGGGCTTGATAAGGCTATGAGGGAATTTGTAAAAAGCGGAAGATATGTTATAGGTGTTTGTCTTGGTATGCAGCTTTTATTTGAAAGCAGTGAGGAGTTCGGATATTATGAAGGGCTTGGAATTATACCAGGCAGTGTGGTAAAATTTGATAAAAATAAAATGTCCGGGCATAAAATACCCCATATGGGATGGAATAAAATGTTTTTCAAAAAAAATACGGCTCTTTTTAAGGGACTGAGTGATCCGTATCTTTATTTTGTGCATTCTTATCATGTGGTAAGTGATGAAAAATATGTAATAGGCAAAACGTTTTACGGTTATGAGTTTGTCAGTGCTGTAAATAAGGACAATGTGTTCGGTTTTCAGCCGCATCCTGAAAAATCGCACAACGAAGGACTTAAAATACTTGAAAATTTTGTGAATTTATAAGGAGATTTTATGATAATTTTTCCTGCAATAGATTTAAAAGACGGACAGGCTGTAAGGCTTACTAAAGGTTTGATGGACAGTGCAAAGGTTTACAGCAGCGAACCGTACGAACTTGCAAAAAGATTTGAAGAAATGGGGGCTAAGTGGCTGCATATCGTCGATTTAAACGGTGCGTTTGCTGGTGAGCCTAAAAATCTTAAGCAGATTGAAAAAATAAGAAAAAATACAAATCTTAAAATACAGCTAGGCGGCGGTATCAGGGATGAAGAAACGATTAAGAGATATCTGGGGCTTGGTATAAACAGATTGATTTTGGGAAGTATTGCGGCAAAAAACCCTCAAAAAGTAATCAAACTTGCCGATAATTATCCTATAGCGGTCGGGATTGACGCAAAAGACGGGTTTGTTGCAATAGACGGATGGGACAAAACCGAAGGAATTAAAGCGATAGACTTAGCAAAAATTTATGAAAATTCAAAAATAGAGTGTATAATTGCAACAGATATTAGCAGAGACGGAATGCTAAGCGGTTTAAATATTGAATTTATCTTAAATATTCAGGCTGCAAGCAACAAACCTGTTATTGCAAGCGGCGGAGTTGCCGGTGAAGATGATATAAAGAAAGCAAAAGAAAATAATATTTACGGAGTAATAATCGGAAAAGCCTTTTATGAAGGTAAAATAAATTTAGAAAAAATTTTAAAGGAGTATTAATGGGAAAGATATTAGTGGTTGATGACTCTTCAACAATGAGAAGGATTATAGTCAATACTCTTGCAAGACTTGGATTTAAAGATACTATTCAGGCGGCTGACGGGGTAGAAGCTTGGGAAGCTTATCAGGCTAATAAAGATGATATAGACGCAATTATTACCGACTGGAACATGCCGAATATGAACGGACTTGAATTCGTTATAAAAGTAAGGGAAGTTGATCAGAAAACACCTATAATTATGGTTACTACCGAAGGCGGTAAAAAAGAGGTAATCACCGCACTCAAAGCCGGTGTTAACAACTATATTGTAAAACCTTTTACGCCACAGGTTTTAAAAGAAAAACTTCAAGCGGTACTTGGTAGCAAATGACGGACAGTTATTTTGAATTGAGTGTTGAGGTTTCGTCTTTTAAAGATGAAATTGAAAATTTTTTAATGGAGCGTTTTTATAACGGTATTGAAGAAAAAGGCAATACTCTTATTTTAAGAGGTGAGAGCGGTTTTGAGGATTTGATAGAAGAGTTGAACGGCTATGTAAAAGCTTTGGAAGAGATATTTAACACTAAAATAGAACTTAATATAAATGTAGAAAAAAAAGAGAGTAAAGACTGGATTAAAACATATCAGGAATCCGTCAAACCCGTAGAAATTGATGAATTTTACATTCATCCCAGCTGGTATGAGCCGAAAAAGGATAAAATCAATATTTTAATAGACCCAGCCTTGGCTTTTGGAAGCGGTCATCACGAAACTACCAGAAGCTGTGTCAAGGCGATAAAAAAATATGTAAAAGAAAATGACACGTTATTGGATGTCGGATGCGGCAGCGGAATACTTGGTATTGTGGCAGGTAAGCTCGGGGCAAAAGTAGATGCTTGTGATACGGATGTTGTAGCAGTTGAAAGTGCGAGGGAAAACTTTAAATTAAATAGTGTAAAATATGAAAACATATGGCACGGAAGCGCAAACGATACCGATAAAAAATATGACGTTGTCGTTGCAAATATTATTGCGGATGTGTTGGTTTTTATAGCTAACGAACTTAAAAGCAGGGCAAAAAATTATTTGATTTTATCAGGGATAATAGATAAATATAAAGATAGGGTTTTAAAAAAATACGGTGATTTTGAACTGATTGAAGAGATACCTCAAAACGAATGGGTTACATTAATTTTAAAAAGGAAATAAATGGCACAAAAGAAAAACGACGATAATTTTTTTAATAACAATCCCTTAATTTTATTTATAATTTTTGCAATGGTGATTATAGTAATATTCAGAAGTATAGCCCCTACCGCCACAAGCGAAGTTAATGCAATTGTTAATGGTCATCAGCCGGTTATGCATTTGGCTTATTCAGATATTAAAAAACTTGCCGAAGAAAAAAAGCTTGAATATGTTGCAATAGGTAAAACAACTATCAAAGCAAAATTAAAAGACGGAGTTATAATAACCGTCCCGAAAGTACCGGGTGATACCACTCTTATACCCATACTTGATAAAAACAATATTCCATACGGGGCGATGAATGATAGCAATTGGTTAAATGATCTGATTTTCGGATGGATTATTCCAATATTTATATTTTTTGCCATATGGATGTTTTTGGCATCGCGTATGCAAAAAGGCATGGGCGGTGTTTTAGGTGTAGGAAGTGCGAAAGGGCTTATAAAAAGTGAAAAACCTGATGTTAAATTTGATGACGTTGCGGGAAATGACGAAGCAAAAGAAGAAGTAAAAGAAATAGTCGATTTTCTTAAAAACCCGGAAAGATATATAGACCTAGGTGCAAAAATTCCAAAAGGTGTGTTGCTTGTAGGGCCTCCGGGGACGGGTAAAACGCTTCTTGCAAAAGCCGTGGCGGGTGAAGCGGACGTCCCGTTTTTTGCGGTAAGCGGGAGCAGTTTTATAGAGATGTTTGTGGGTGTTGGTGCTGCAAGGGTTAGGGATTTGTTTATGCAGGCTAAAAAAGAGGCGCCGAGTATTATTTTTATCGACGAAATTGATGCGATAGGTAAAAGCAGGGCTGCAGGCGGAATGATGGGCGGAAATGATGAAAGGGAACAAACCCTTAATCAGCTTCTTGCAGAAATGGACGGATTTGATTCAAATGAGCCCGTAATAGTACTTGCAGCGACAAACAGGCCCGAAGTGCTTGATCCGGCACTTCTTAGACCCGGAAGGTTTGACAGACAGGTGCTTGTTGATAAACCCGATTTTGAAGGAAGGGTTCAGATTTTAGAAGTGCATGTTAAAAAGATTAAAGCAGGAAAAGATGTAGATTTAAGAGAAATTGCCAAAATGACAGCGGGTCTTGCGGGGGCTGATCTTGCAAACATTGTAAATGAAGCCGCTCTTCTTGCTGGTAGAAAAGGGAAAAAAGAAGTTAACCAAGAAGAATTTGTAGAAGCTGTTGAAAGACAGATAGCTGGACTTGAGAAAAAAAGCAGACGTTTAAACGAAAAAGATAAAAAAATTGTGGCTTACCATGAAAGCGGGCATGCGGTGATTGCCGAAATTACGCCGGAAGCCAGAAAAGTGAAAAAAGTTTCGATCGTCCCGAGGGGACTTGCAGCCCTCGGATATACTCTGAATTTACCTCAAGAAGATAAATATTTAATGCAAAAAAGCGAACTTATTGCAGAAGTTGATACGCTTCTTGGAGGAAGGGCAGCGGAAGAAGTGTTTATAGGTGAGATTTCCACGGGTGCCGGAAACGACCTTGAAAGAGCAACCGATATATTAAAATCAATGGTTATGATTTACGGAATGACCGATGTTGCCGGACTTATGGTTTTAGAAAAACAATCAAACAGATTTTTAGGCGGAGGATTTGCCCAGGTGAAAGAATATTCCGAAAAAATGCAGGAGGATGTTGACAAATTTATTAAAGAGACACTTTATGAGAGATACAAACACGTTAAAAACAAACTAAAAGAATACTCGCCCGTAATTGAAAAAATGGTTAAAGAGTTATTTGAAAAAGAGGTTATTGATGGCGAGAGGGTAAGAGAGCTTATAAGAGAGTTTAAAGAAGGAATAGATGGGGAAAAGACAGGGAAGAGAGAAGAAAAAGATGAGGAAAAGACAGGGAAAATAAAAGGAAAATATGGAGAAAGTGATGAAGACGGAAATAATTCTTAAAGAAGGGTATCCGTTTATCATTCCAAGCGGGGTTCTTTTTATTATTTCACTGCTTTTTCAGTTTAATCTGTTTTGGCAGCTTGTTTTTTTTGCCTTTTTTGCTTTTTTTGTTTATTTTTTCAGAAATCCGGAAAGAATTCCCGAAGATGAAAGCAAAGGGGCTGTTATTTCGCCGAGTGACGGTGAAATAATGGAAATTACACAAGCCGTTGCGCCTATTTTAAATAAAGAGATGATAAAAATTTCAATCAGACTTTCAATTTTTGACGTACACGTTCAAAGAAGCCCGATTGCCGGTGAAATAACAGCAAAAGAATACATACACGGGCTTTTTTTGTCTGTGGGAAACGAAAAAGCCAGTGAACTTAACGAGCAGCACAGGGTGCTTTTTTCAAACGGCGAAAAAGTTGTTGTTAATCAGATAGCCGGATTTATAACACGAAGAATAGTTGATTTCGGAGTGTTTGGAAGAGTGAAACTGGCTCAAAGATATGGAATAATAATGTTTGGAAGCCAGGTTGATTTATATGTTCCTAAAAATATAAAAATCAAAGTTACAGAATTTCAAAAAGTAAAAGCGGGTGAAAGTTTAATAGGGTTTTTGAATGAAAATTAAATTTGCTTATTTAATTCCTAATTTTTTTACGGCTTTAAGCGTGTTTTTCGGTGTTATGAGTGTAATTGCATCATCACAGGGAAAATACGAGAAAGCGTTTATTTATATTGTGTTTTCTTTAATTGCGGACGGACTTGACGGCAGGGTTGCAAGGCTTACCAATACAACCAGCAAATTTGGAGTCGAGTTTGATTCGCTTGCCGATATTGTAGCATTTGGAGTGGCACCCGCTATGCTTTTGTTTTTTGCAATCGGTGAGCATTACGGAAGATTCGGGGCGCTTGTAAGCGGTCTTTATGTGGTATTTGGGGCTATAAGGCTTGCTAGATTTAACGTAACCACCAATGAAAACGACCCGAGATATTTTATCGGTCTTCCAATTCCCACAGCCGCCGTCGTGCTTGGCAGTTGGGTAATGCTGGATGTAAAGTATAAAAGCGGAATTGATGTGTTTATATTAATTGGCGCTTTATTTTTAGGACTTTTAATGGTAAGTAATTTCAGGTACCCAAGTTTTAAAAAGATAGATTTAAACAAAAACATTGCACTGAAGGTATTAATTGTAATAATTATTATCGCATCGTTTATTTATTTGTATCCGGTGGAGTCTTTGGCGTCAATATTGACTATTTATGCTTTTTACGGAATGTTTAGAGGAATAAAAGGGTATATGAAAGCAGTGAGGAAAGTGAAAAGTGAAAGAAGGTGAAAGAAGGTAAGAAGTATTAAGAATGGAGAATTGAGAATTGAGAAATTGCCAATTTCCAAGTGAAAAGTGGAAAGCGAAAAATGGAGAATTTAGAATTGAAAAAACAAAAAACGGAAACCGTTTTAACTAATACACCAATAAACTATAATACAATATTGTATATATTTTGCTTTTAGCATTCGACTTTGAGCTTTTGGCTTTATTTAAAAATGGTATAATAAAATTATAAAATATAAAGGATTTCCATGGAAATGGTAAAAATTTTTGATACTACACTAAGAGACGGAGAGCAGAGTCCGGGCGCTTCTATGACAATAGAAGAAAAAATAAAAGTTGCCCGCCAGCTTGAAAAATTAAAAGTGGATATTATAGAAGCCGGATTTGCCGCCGCAAGTCCCGGTGATTTTGAGGCTATTAACAATATCGCAAAAGAAGTGAGCGAAAGTACGGTGTGTTCGCTTGCGAGGGCGGTGGAAAAAGATATAAAAGCGGCAGCCGATGCAATTGCACCTGCAAAACTTAAAAGAATTCATACGTTTATCGCCACCAGTCCGATTCACATGGAATATAAACTAAGAATGTCACCGGATGAAGTAATAAAAAGAGCCGTTGATGCGGTAAAATATGCTAGAAGTTTTGTCGAAGATGTTGAATTTAGCTGTGAAGACGCCGGAAGAAGCGAAATGAGCTTTTTAAAAGAGATAATTTCAGCTGTTATTGAAGCGGGTGCGACAACTATAAATATTCCGGATACCGTGGGATACAGGTTCCCTACCGAAATGGGAGCGATGATTAAAGAACTCACCGAGTATTTTCCAAAAGAAATAATTTTCAGCGTTCACTGTCATAACGACCTTGGACTTGCCACGGCCAATTCACTTTACAGCGTACTTAACGGAGCTAGACAGGTAGAGTGTACTATTAACGGTCTTGGTGAGAGAGCCGGAAATGCGGCACTTGAAGAAATTGTAATGGCGATTAAAGTAAGAAGGGATTTGTTTGAGGGAATAGATACGAGAATCAATACAAAAGAAATTTATCCGACAAGCAGACTTGTCGCCAGTGTAACGGGAATTGAACCGCAGCCGAATAAAGCAATTGTTGGTAAAAATGCATTTGCCCATGAAAGCGGTATCCATCAGGACGGTGTGCTTAAACACAAAGAAACGTATGAAATTATGAAAGCCGAAGATATCGGGCTTGATATTAAGGATACAATTGTCCTTGGAAAACACAGCGGAAGGCATGCTTTTTCAAAAAAACTTGAATCATTAGGCTTTAAATTAAATCAGGAAGAGTTAAACGAAGCATTTATGAAATTTAAAAAACTGGCCGATAAGAAAAAAGAAATTTATGATGAGGACATTATCGCAATTCTTAATGACACAATGGATTCAACGCCTAAAACTTACGAGCTTATTTCACTTCAGCTTAGCGACTGCAGTGATGGAATGCCAAGTGCGGCGGCGAAAATAAAATTTGAAGATAAAACATATGTGGATGCCGCAATAGGAGAGGGTACTATTGATGCTGTGTTTAAAGTAATAGACAGAATAAGCGGTATAAATGGAAGGCTTATGGATTATAAGGTTGAAGCGGTTAGTGAAGGAAAAGACGCTTTGGCGAAAGTTATGGTAAAAGTGATTTTTGATGAAGACAAACCGGCGGTTATGGGACATGGACTCAGCATTGATACGATGCTTGCAAGTGCGAGGGCGTATATTAACGCACTTAACAATTATGTGCATATGAAAGATTTATTAAGCAAAAAAATAAGCTATAAAGACAGTATATAATGTTTGAGTTTGAATGGGATGAAAACAAATCTTTATCTAATAAAAAAAAGCATGGGATAGATTTTCAAGAAGCTACTGCTCTTTTTGAAAAAGGGATAAAAATCTATTTTGCAAAAGAGGTAAATAATGAAAAAAGATATTTAATATCTAATTTTTTAGACGGTAAGTGTTATTCTGCTATTTTTACTATAAGAAGCGGTAAAATTAGAATTATTAGTGTCAGAAGATGTAGAAAAGAAGAAAAACAAAGGATTTCAAATGATTAGTGCCGAAGAATTTGACAGAAAATTTGACGACGGTGAAAGTATAGATGAATATTTGGATTTGCAAAATCCTATTTTGTTAGAAGAACTAGCAGAATATAAAGTAACTATTAATCTTTCTAAAGAAATGAAAGAAAAGCTAGTAAATATGTCTAAAAGGTTAAATTTGAGTTTTGAAGATACGATAAAAGCTCTTTTAGCTAAAGAAGTCGGGTTAATTTAAAGGATGTAAATGCTAAAAGTAGCAATATTAGGAAAACCGAACGTCGGTAAAAGTTCTCTTTTTAACAGGATTTTAAGAGTCCGCGACGCAATTGTCAGTGAAAAGGCAGGGACTACGCGGGATGTAAAAAAAAGGGAAGTAAGTCTTGATGACGATTTAGAGGAAATTGTTTTACTTGATACCGGAGGACTTGAAGATAGAGATGAACTTTTTGACAAAGTTAAGCAAAAAGCGCTTGAAGTGGCTAAAGAGGCTGATTTAATACTTTATATGGTTGACGGTAAAACTATTCCCGATGAAGAGGAAATTAAATATTTCAGAAGTCTGCAGAAGTTAAAAAAACATATTATTTTGGTAGTTAATAAAATCGATAACGACAAAATGATGGAAAAGGTATATGATTTTTACGAACTCGGAGCGGATGAAATTTATCCTATATCGGTGGCACACAACAGAGGTGTGGGAAAACTTATTGAAAGAATTAAAAAATTCGTTCCTAAAAAACCCAAAACATTTGAAGTAAGCGAGTTTGAACAGGAAATTCCGCTTGAGGATCTTTTGATGGGCGAAGAAAATGAAGAAAATCTTGAAGAGCTTAAAGAAATAAAAGTCGCAATTGTAGGGCGAGTGAATGTGGGTAAAAGTTCTCTTTTAAATGCACTTGTCGGAGAAGATAGGGCTATTGTAAGCGATATAGACGGTACAACCATCGATCCGATTGATGAGAGTATCTGGCATGAAGGGTGGAATATCACATTTGTGGATACCGCAGGGATAAGAAGAAGAAGCAAAATTAAAGATATTGAAAAATACGCGCTTTTAAGAACCGAAAAAGTTTTAGAAGAGGCGGATATTGCCATTTTGGTAATTGACGCAAAAGAAGGAATAGTCGAACTTGACGAAAAAATCGGAGGACTTATCGACAAACACAAAAACGGTGTAATTATAGTCGCTAATAAATGGGATGAAAACGCCGAAGAATTTCATAAATTCAGAAAAGAAGTTTATTACAGATTCAAATATCTCTATTTTGCTCCGTTTTTGGCTGTCAGTGCGAAAACAGGCAGAAATATTGATAAACTAAAAGATGAAATTATCAGGGTTTATAAAAACTATTCAAAAAGAATCCCGACTGCAACACTTAACAAATGGATAGAAGAAGCTACAATAAGACACCATCTTCCGACGGATATCGGAGGCAAAGAGGTCAAAATTTATTATGCAACGCAGTATAAAACAAAACCTCCTACAATTGCGCTTGTTATGAATAGAAATAAATTGCATTTCTCTTACAGGAGATATTTGGTAAACTTTCTTAGAAAAAAAGAGGATTTTACAGGTACGCCCATAGTTTTTGTTGCAAGAAAAAAGGGTGAAAAAAATGAATATCAAACACAGGAGTAAAGTTTTGAGAGTAGTTAGTGGAATGAGACCGACAGGAAATTTACATTTGGGGCATTATATAGGTGTACTTAAAAACTGGCTTAAGTTGCAAGAAAGTTATGATACGTTTTATTTTGTGGCGGACTGGCATGCGTTATCTACTAAATACGATGAAGGGCTTGATTTAAAAGATTTAACTCTCGAGCTTGTAAAAGAGTGGGTAGCGTGCGGGATTGATCCTCAAAAATCGACTATTTTTGTCCAAAGCGACATTAAAGAACACGCAGAGCTTTATCTGATTTTGAATATGATAACGCCGGTTAGCTGGCTTGAGAGAAACCCTACATACAAAGACGCTATGGCTCAGGTTGAATACAAAGACAAAAACAATGCGGGATTTTTAACATATCCTGTATTGCAGACCGCCGATATTATTATGTATGATGCAAATTACGTACCGATCGGGGAAGACCAAAAACCCCACCTTGAAATTGCAAGGGAGATTGTAAGAAGATTTCATTATCTTTTCAAAAAAGAAAATGTGTTTGTAGAACCAAAAGAACTTTTAACGGAAATGCCGCGTCTTCCAGGGCTTGACGGCAGAAAAATGTCTAAAAGTTACAATAACGCAATATATCTTGACGAAACAAGCGAAGACATCTGGAGTAAAGTGCGTCAGGCAAAAACCGACCCGGCAAGAATTAAAAAAACAGACCCGGGTCATCCTGAAGTTTGCATAGTTTTTGAATATCATAAAGCTTTTTCCAATGAAGAAGAAATTAAAGAAATAGAAAACGCATGCAAAGCAGGAAATATCGGATGTGTGGAGTGTAAAAAAAGATGTGCGGCTAATATCGAAAAAATCGTATCTCCAATAAGAGAAAAAAAAGCCTCTTTAAAAGATGATGAAATTTTGGATATAATTAATGAAGGTAAAAGAAAAGCAAAAGAACTTGCATCTAAAAAAATGGAAGAAGTTAATAAGGTTATTTTTTGAGTAAAGAAGGGATTAGAGAAAGGATAAATGATTTAAGGGAAATTTTAAAAGGGTTAATTACATTGATAATAGGTTTAGTAAGTGGAGAAGTTTTTTTAGTTTATCAAATTTTAAATAAAAAAATAGCAGTTTTTAATATATTTGTAGTGTTGGTAGGAATATTGATTTTATTTTTATTTTTGATATGGGGAAAATTTTTATGGAATATAATAGATGAATATGAAAGGAAATTGTAATGGATTTAAATATAGTAGTTGGTTTTATAGGAGTGTTTTTAGTAGGAGGGGCTATAGTATATGTAGGATATACTTTTACAAAAATGGCTCAAGAATCATTAAATAGATTAAAAAAAGATGAATTAAAAAAAGTAACTTAAAGGAGAGGAATGAAAAGCAAAAAATTTGTATGCGGTGAGAGACTGCAGAGATTTTTAATGGCGTTTATGATGATTGTTGTCCTGATGTTGCTAGCTAACGGTGCTACGACAATCGCACTTGCGCTTTTGGCTTTTTTGGCTATTATGCTATTTATTTACGGAGTGTTTGATTTTTGTCCTAGTACGTGGATGTTAAATAAACTATTTGGCAGTTGTTACTGCGAATGCAAAGAGGAGGAATAATGAAAGTTAGCTATAAAGATGCCGGTGTAGATATTGATGCCGGAAATACTTTGGTAGAGAGAATAAAACCGTTTGTAAAAGAGACATTTAATTCAAACGTTGTCGGTGGAATAGGCAGTTTTGCAGGGGCATTCAGAATGCCTCAGGGATATAAAAAACCCGTTTTATTAAGTGCGACTGACGGTGTGGGAACAAAACTCAAACTTGCAATTGATGCAAAGAAATACGATACCGTCGGTATAGATTTAGTGGCAATGTGTGTAAATGATTTAATCTGTAATTTCGGTGAGCCTTTGTTTTTCCTTGATTATTACGCAACAGGCAAGCTTGATGTTGATGCTGCGGCTGCAACGGTTAAAGGAATAGCCGAAGGCTGTAAGCAGGCCGAATGTGCGCTAATCGGCGGAGAGACTGCTGAGATGCCCGGAATGTACAGTGAAGATGATTTTGATTTGGCGGGATTTGCCGTAGGGGTTGCAGAGGAAGACGAACTTAACCCTAAAGTAAAAGAGGACGATGTTTTACTCGCATTTCCTAGCAGCGGTATTCATTCAAACGGTTATTCGCTTGTTAGAAAACTTTTTTTTGAAAAACTTAATATGAAATTTGATGACGAAATAGAAGGTAAAAAACTAATTGACATTCTTCTTACACCTACAAGAATTTATGTAAAAGAGTTTAAAAAATTCAAAAGTAAAATTAACGCGCTTGCGCACATAACTGGCGGCGGTATTGTTGAAAATCTTCCAAGAGTACTTCCTCAAGATTTAGAAGCGGTTGTTTATAAAGATAAAATTAAAACTCTTCCTATTTTTGATTTTATGAGTAAATACGTTGACGAAGCGGAAATGTTCAGAACGTTTAACATGGGTGTAGGTTTGATATTAGCGGTAGATGAGAAAAATGCTGATTTTATAATTTCTAATTCTGATGCTTACGTAATAGGTGAAATAAAAAAAGGACAAAAAGGAGTAAAACTAAAATGAACCCCTCCCGTTTGGTCTCTAGTGTTGTTGTAAAAATAGCAAAGACAAAATTTCCTAAATTCATTCAATGTTTTATCAATAAAACCTATGTTAAGATTTTTAAAATAGAAATGGAAGATTACGAGCCTGAAAATCCTTGTGATTATCCTACGTTAAATGATCTTTTCATAAGACACAAAAAATATATTGAGTTTTATGAGGATGAAGATATTGTTGTAAGTCCGAGCGATTCTAAAATTATTGCGCACGACGATATTGAGGACGATTATGTTTATCAAATAAAAGGTAAAAAATATAAACTCAGCGAGTTAATTCCTTATGAAACAAAATTAAACGGCGGACATTTTATAAATTTATACCTCTCACCTAAAGATTATCACCGCTTCCATGTGCCGATTGATATGGAAATAGTAAAGGCGACATATATCCCGGGCGAATTAAAACCCGTAAAACCCGCCCAGCTTGAAAAAGAGCTTGTTTTCCCGAAAAATAAAAGAGTTGTTTTAAGATGCCGTGACAGGAAAGACAGATATTTCTATTTTGTGGCTGTCGGTGCGATGATTGTCGGAAAAATTCATTTTAATTTTGACGAAAGACTGCAAAAAGATTATGATGAAATTACAACAGTTGAATATGACAAGCCGGTTAAATTAAATAAGGGAGATGAGCTTGGAAGGTTTGAATTCGGAAGCTCAATTTTACTTTTTTTCGGTCCGGACCATTTCAAATATTTAAATCAACAGGACGATGTTGAGGTTGGTGACATATTAGGGGAAATTTATTAAATGGAGAATTGAGAATTGAGAATTGAGAATTATAAAAAATTCATTTTTTTATTACTTTTTGCCCCAATATTGTTATTAGCAGTTGATAAACAAAAATTGCTTGACTGTTATGAGATATTTGACCAAAAAAGGGCTGAGCTTGAAGCAGAAGCTGAAAAGCTTCTTGAAAAACAGGAAGCTTTTGAGGCTCTTAAAAACACCTATATGGCTTTAATGAAGAAAAAAGAAGAAAAGTTAAAAAAACAGCAGGCAGAGCTAAACGCCACACTTGCGAAAGTAGACAATGAAAAAAAGCAGATTGAAGAACTTATTAAAAAAAATAAGAAAATTTTAGAAGAAATCAAAAAAGCCAAACTTGATAAAATCACCCAAAGTTATGCAAAAATGCGACCTAAAAACGCCGCAACGATACTTGCAAATATGAAACCAAAAGACGCTCTTGAAATACTTCAAAAGCTTCAGCCTAAAATTGTTGCGAAAATTCTTGCCAAGATGGATTCAAAAAAAGCCGCAATGCTAACTCAAATGATGCAAAACGGAGAAAACAATGAAAGCGCAAATACTATTAAGCGTTAACGGTGCTAAACATTTAATCGCAAAAGCTTTAACTAAATATATAGATTTTTCAAAAAGAGTCTATATTGCATACGGCACTACAAATAATTATCTGCTATATCATCTTGGAATCGATACCGAGAAATTATATGCCGCCGGATGTAACGTAAATGGCAAATTTAACGTAACAAAAGAAAGAAATAAACCCGTTGTTTTACAAAACGGGAAAATTATAGATATATCGGATTTTGAAATATCTGCAAACGATGTGTTTATAAAAGGTGCAAACGCCCTTTGGTATGAAGAGGGCAAAAAACACGCAGCCGTTGCTGCAGCTGACATTAACGGTGGCACTTACGGAAATTTTTATATTAAAGCCGCCTGCAGGGGCAGTAAAATAATAATTCCCGTAGGACACGAAAAGCTTATTCCTTATTTTGTAGGAACGGATCAGAATGTAGATTATTCTACCGGAAGCAAAATTGCGATGCTCAGGTTTTTTACAGGTGAAATTTTCAGCGAAATTGAAGCGTTTAAAGTGCTTTTTGATTTAGATGCTAAAATTATTTTAGCGGGCGGTATTGACGATTCACAAGGAAGTGTCGGGTTTTTAGTTGAAGGCAAAAGGGTAAAAGAAGCGGTTGAATTTGCGGATAAATATAATAATTCAAACATCTTAAAAACTAGCGGTTTTCTTTATTAATTTCGATTTTAATATAATCTATATCTTTATAATACAGTACATTTCCTTTTTTAGATTTTTTTACTTTGTATAAAGCCAAATCGGCATTGGCAAATCTTTTTTGAATATCCAAATTCGGATTGTCACAGCATCCTGCGCTGAGTGAAAGTTTTTTTGTTAATGTTTTGTCAAACTTTTTTTGAATTTCCTGTAAATGTCTGTTTATTGTTTCAATAATGTTGATTATCTGTTTTTTGTTTTTGTTTGTACAGATTAAAAACTCATCCCCTCCCCATCTTCCGATAATGTCGTTTTTAAAATATTTCTTAAGAAGCCATGCAAATTCTTTTAAAATTTCATCACCTTTTTCATGTCCAAAATTATCGTTTATGTATTTAAAATTATCAAGGTCTACAATTAAAAAGTGTTGGCATAGGGATTTTTCAAGTGCTTTTTCAAATCCCCGTCTGTTGTATACACCCGTAAGTTTATCGGTGGTCGCTTTTTTACTGTATTCTTCAAGTACTTTTTCAACGAAAATTATTTTTTTTCTATAATGAGTAAAAAATATAAAATAGAAAAATACAATTAAAATCAAGTAAATAATTATTACTGTCCAGATAAAAGGTTTTAGCGCTTTTATAACTTCTTTGTTTATATCGTTTGAGAGCTTTTCGATTTTGCTGTATTTAATTCCGAATCCGAAGAAAATATTTAAGGGTTTAAATCTCTTAAAAAAATAAAATTCGTCTTTTTTAAATTCTCCGGTTATTTTTTTATCGTTTTGATAAATGATGATTCCCGGTATGCTTTTAAGCATTGAAAGTATGTTTTTATTTATATCACTTTTGTTTATATTCTCAATATTAAACTCGGTTTCTATTATAAGATGATATGCCGGGGAGTATTTTATTAAATAAAATTTACTCTCTTTTCTTACGGTGCATTTCCCGTAATTTTCAAAAGGGTTGCATATTTTTTTGTAATCGAATCTTTTCCCTATATTTTCAGGGTTTTTGGAAATAATGATTTTATTATTTTTAATAATGTCTATATCTTCATCGTAAAAATTGTATATGTATTTAAAAAGAAACGGTTTATAATTTTTGAAATTAAGCTTTTCAAGCATTTTTAATAAAATAATAAGTTTATCGGTATCGTTTTCAATTAATCTTTCTTGGTTTTTGATTTTGTTTGTTAAGAGACTTTTGTAATATTTATTTAATACGTTTTTTATTAAGTATAGTCTGTTATATATATTTTCATTGATTACAAAATTATATTGATACGAAGATGTTATCGACATAGCCGTTTTGGATTCTATCTTGTATGTCCAGATATTTAAAATGATAACGGATATTATAAAAAGAGTAAAAGTTGCTAAAGTATAAAAATATATTTTTTTTACCATACAATATCTTTTACGTATTGTTTAATAAACCATTCAGGCAGTTTGAAGTCTATTTCCTTAGCCCGTTTGGCATTTATAAAATAGACTGCTTTAGGAGCGTTTATAATTTTAGGTTTTGGGTTTTTCGGATAATTCAATACGATTTTCCCGAGACTTTTTCCCATTTCAAAAAAATCTACGCCCCCAAATCCTAAAAAGCCCATTTTTGTAAGGACTAAATTGACACTTATGTCTGGTTTTTTGATATTTTTTAAATAGATGTCTTTAAGTTTGTAAAAAGGTGTTTTTTTATGATTGGTTTTTAAAGACATAGTAAAAGGCATAAAAAGTGTAAATTCGTTGTTGTTATTTATTTCTTTTGTTTTTTGTTTTAATTCGTTAATGTTTTTACATTCAATAAAAATAAGTTTTTTTTCAAATTCGGTGTTTTTCAGTTCCGTTAAAATTTGGTTTTTAACAATTTCTCCCACTCCTTTGCTGTAAAAAAGGGCTATTTTATTTACCGGTTTTATTTTATTGAATGTGGTTAAAATTTCTTTTATATGGAGTTTTTCATAAACCCCTGAAAAAAGATTTTTGTTTAAATGATATTTTTTTTCATAAATGCTAAACGGGATGTTAATTCCTGAGAAAAAGATTTGTTTTCCTTTTTTGGAAGCCGGGATTCCGACTAGTTTAAAAGCCGCATCGTCAAATGTTACAATATAATCATATTTGTTTATGTTTTTTAAAATATTTTCAGCTTTTTGATGTAATTCATCTTTTGTGGCTACTCTTGCGTTTAAAAAACAGATATCAAAATCATCTGCCGAATATTTTTCATACATTTTTGATAAAAAGCCGTTTAACTGAGGCATGCCGCATTGGTCTTTTTCATCATAGGAATTGACAACTAAAATTTTTGCAAATGAAAACACTATTATAAGATATAAACTAAATATTATTCTCATTCATTATGCCTTTTTTTCAAATTATAACAAAAAAAGTGCAAGGGGGGGGTGGCTATTCTTCACTCCAAAATAAATGTTACATTTATTTTGAGCATTGGTATTATTTGGTATAATTCTGAAAAAAGGTTGAGTATGCTTATAAAAGAAGCCCAAGTACCTTTTCTTGCCAGAAAAATAAGCGTTGATTTATTAAACAGCGGATACATAACTTTTCCTAAAAGTATGGATGCAGCTACAAAAGAGATTGAAGAAATTATAGAAGATGACGTGGCATGGGAGAGGGAGATAGAAAACAAAGCAAGAGAAATTTTAGCCCAGCAGGAAGAAGAAAATGAATTTTTATTTTACGACGTGGATAGACGCGAAGTTTTTAAATTAATTAAAAACAAAGTTGCCGAAGAAGAGGGGTTTAATTTAAGAAGAGATGAAAGAATTGACGATTTGGCGCATTTTTTGGTTAAAGAACTTTGGGATAAAGAATTAATTGATTATGATGTAAGAGACGGAAAAATTAAAAATATAATTTTTAAATCGATTATGGAATTTTTACACAGGGAAATAGAAGCAAGAGATGAAGTTTATAAGAAAATAGAAAATTATAAAAGACCTTTGGTTCCGGGCAGCGAAGAGTTTGAACTGGTGTTTCAAAGACTATACGAACAGGAACTTAGAAAAAGAGGGCTTATTTAAGTGAAAAGTATAAAGTGAAAAGTTTTAAGGGGAAATTATGAAAATTAGCATTTTACTTGAGAACGGAATGTTTTTTGAGGCTAAAGGTTTCGGAGCCGGCGGTACGGCTGTGGGTGAGATTGTATTTAACACTTCAATGACGGGATATCAGGAGATTATTACGGACCCCAGTTATGCCGGGCAGTTTGTGGTATTTACAATGCCTGAAATTGGAAATGTGGGCGTAAATGCAGATGACATGGAAAGCAAACGTGCATGGCTTAAAGGTGTAATAGTCAGAGAATATGTAGAAAATTATTCAAATTTCAGAGGTGAAAAGTCTTTAGGAGAATTTTTAAAACAGCAAGGGGTGCTTGGTATTTGTGAAATTGATACAAGATATCTTACAAAAACAATAAGAAAACAGGGCGCTATGATGATGATAGCATCAAGTGAAATCCATGATAAAAACGAGCTTAAAAAAATACTTGATTCTACCCCTTCTATTCAGGAAATAGATTACATTAAAGAAGTTACGACAGATAAAGAATATATCCATCCATACGGTGCGTGGAACGATTTGGAATTTAAATATAATCCTAAAAAAACTGACAAAAGAATTATAGTTTATGATTTTGGTGTAAAGAGAAATATTCTTAACGAACTAACCGAAGCCGGAATGGAATGTGTTGTGGTTCCGGCTTCAACTCCTGTTGAAGATGTGATTAAAAGATATCAAAACGGTGAAATTCAGGGAGTGTTTTTAAGCAACGGACCCGGCGATCCTCTTATTTTAAAAGATGTCCATGAAAAAATCAAAAAACTGCTTGAGGCAAAAGTTCCGATGTTTGGAATATGTCTTGGACATCAGCTTTTAAGCATTGCGCACGGATATCCGACATTCAAACTTAAATTCGGACACCACGGAGGAAACCATCCAGTTAAAAACTTTATAGGGAAATACCCTGAAGTGGAAATTACGGCTCAAAACCACAACTACAATGTCCCAAAAGAAATAGAAGAAATTGCAGAAGTTACACACAAAAACCTTTTTGACGGCACAATCGAAGGCGTTAAATATAAAAACGAAAAAGTCTTTTCAGTCCAGCATCACCCTGAAGCAAGTCCTGGACCTAGGGATGCGAAATATATTTTTAAACAGTTTTACGAAATGATTTAAAATGAAGTTTGAAATTCTGAGCAAAATTATGTTTGGAATTTTCGAACTTTTTATTCTTTTTATCGCAATTTTCATACTCATAAATACGTTTATATCAAATCCTCTCGTTTCTACCGTTTTGTTTTTCTTTTTGATATATTTTGCATATTATATGGCTGTGAAATATTTTATGGAGGAATGATGCCAATCCCCAAAATATATCAAACATTTATTTTGGGGGGGGGAGAAAAAAAGGTATTGATATTATTTGGAAATAATCCCCTGATTAATTAAATAAAGTAAAATTACCCCGACTATTATCCTGTAAATCCCAAAAGCGTTAAGCGTGTATTTTTGGACGTATTTTAAAAACAGTTTAACAGCAATGTAGCTTGCTAAGAAACTGACAATAAATCCAACGGATAAAATGATTAAGTTTTGATCTTTAAAGGATGAAATGTTTTTTACAAATTCATATCCGCTTGCGGCAAACATTGTGGGAATTGCAAGTAAAAAGCTAAAATCCGCAGCAGTTTTTCTGCTAAGCCCGCTTAGCATTCCCCCCACAATCGTAGCCCCGCTTCTGCTAGTTCCCGGAACCAGCGCAAAAACCTGAAAAAATCCTATTATTAAAGCTTGTTTGAGACTTACTTTTTCTACGTCACTAACTTTTACTTTTTCCTCAGAATAAATTTTTTCAACTATAAAAAATACAATTCCTCCTACGATAAACATCCAAGCCGCAGTCTGAACGGTAAAAAGTTCTTTTATCTGATATCTAAGTAAGAAACCTGTTACAGCTAAAGGAAAAAATGCTAAAGTTACTTTTTTCCATAGATTTATTTCTTTGAAATTTATTTTATCAAGATATATCCATACAATTGCAAGAGTGGCCCCTAGCTGTATAATTACTTCAAACGCTACATTTTGCATCGTTTGTTTAAGTCCTAAAAGGGTAGATACTATTATCATATGTGCGGTTGATGAAATAGGTAAAAATTCGGTAATCCCTTCAACTATTCCAAGAACAATACTTTCAAATATACTCATTATTTCTCCTCTAACAGTCTGTTGAATACTTTAAGTGTCATTTTAACATCTTCCAAAGCGTCATGGTAATTTGCGCTTTGTTTACCGAAGAAAAACGCCACACACTCTTCAAGACGCGGCATTTTTTTCTTTTCCAGCACTACGACATCCGCCGAATAATACATAGTGTCGAATATCGGAATATCTAAAACATTCGGGAAATGCTCTGCCCTTTCAAGCTCTCTTTTTAGCACTCCGAAATCGTATAAAACGTTATGACCGACAACCATGTCCAATCCGTCAAAAATTTTAAGAATTTCATCTTTTTTTTCTTTAAAAGTCGGCTTGTTTTGTAAATCCTCCTGTTTTATTTTGTGGACTTCATAAGCTTCTTCGCTGATTTTTGCCTCAGGATTTAAAAAATCGTATATTTCTTTTGTAGTTTTTGTTTGCATATCCTGAATTACCACCGCATAAGAGATGATATAACCGTAAATATCGGTAGTTTCCGTATCGAACACTCCGATTTTTTGAATTTTATTTTCCTGCGGGACATTAGATAAATCGTTAATGTAATATTTTAAAAACTCTTTTGTCGAAAAAACTTTTTGTCTTTTTATCGGTTTAAATCGTTCAAGTTTCCCTTCTTCTTCTAAGACTATCGAAATTAGATAATCGTTGTAATTTCTAAAAACAATATTTTCTTTTATATCTTCATTCAGGCATTTAAGAAGGTATGATTTGTCGTTTTTAAGTTTTTCTTTTGCATATTCCCTCGTTTTTTTGTTAAAAACCGTAGCAAGTCTTAATGTCTCAATCTTTTGAGGTAAATTCAAATCAAACCTTTTTAACGGAATTATACATTAATTTTCCATTTTCCATTTTCCATTTTCCATTATTAAGATATAATTACATATAAAAAAGGTACCGTATGCCAAAAAGAGAAGATATTAATACCATACTGCTTATAGGTTCCGGTCCGATAGTAATAGGACAGGCCTGCGAATTCGACTATTCCGGCGTTCAGGCTGCTAAAACACTTAAATCCTTAGGTTACAGAGTTGTTCTTGTAAACTCAAATCCGGCTACGATTATGACTGACCCTGAATTTGCCGATGCTACTTATATCGAACCTATTACCGCCGATGTAGTGGCTAAAATTATAAAAAAAGAAAATGTTGATGCAATACTTCCTACTATGGGTGGACAGACTGCGCTTAATGTAGCCATGGAAATGTATGAAAAAGGTATGCTAGAAGGCATTGAATTTTTAGGTGCAAACCCGGAAGCTATTAAAAAGGGAGAAGACAGGGAAGAATTTAAACGTGCCGTTGAGAGAATAGGACTTGATTTGGCAAAAAGCGAAACCGCGCATACCCTTGATGAAGCCGTTGAAATAGCAAAAAACATAGGTTTTCCATTAATTGTAAGGGCAGCATATACACTTGGTGGGCTTGGAAGCGGCGTCGCGTACAATATGGAAGAGTTTAAAGCCCTTGCAAAAACAGGACTTGAAGCAAGTCCTATAAGCGAGATTGAAATTCTCGAATCGATGCTAGGCTGGAAAGAATACGAAATGGAGGTTATCAGGGACAGAAACGATAACTGTATTATTGTATGCTCCATTGAAAATGTTGATCCTATGGGTGTGCATACGGGAGACAGTATTACGGTAGCTCCGGCACTGACACTTACCGATAAAGAATATCAGAAAATGAGGGACGCTTCTTTTGCAATTCTTAGGGAAATAGGTGTAGATACCGGAGGAAGCAACGTTCAGTTTGCGGTTAATCCGAATAACGGCAGAATGATTGTAATAGAAATGAACCCAAGAGTTAGCAGAAGTTCGGCTCTTGCAAGTAAAGCTACTGGTTATCCGATTGCAAAAATAGCAACCCTTTTAGCTGTGGGATACACACTTGATGAAATTCAAAATGACATTACCGGGACTGCTGCAAGTTTTGAGCCTGTAATTGATTATGTGGTTACCAAAATTCCAAGATTTACTTTTGAAAAATTTCCTCAGGCGGATTCTACGCTTACCACGTCAATGAAAAGCGTCGGTGAGGTTATGGCAATAGGAAGAACGTTTAAAGAGTCCGTTCAAAAAGCGCTTTATTCTCTTGAAACGGGGCTTGACGGATTTGAAAAAATTGAATGCGATGAAGATGAACTAATTAAAAATATAAGAATTCCTAACGAAAACAGAATTCTTTACGTGGCCGAGGCGTTTAGAAGAGGAAAAAGCGTTGATGAGATTTTTGATATATGTAAAATAGATCCGTGGTTTTTAAATCAGATCAAAGAAATAATCGACCTTGAAAAAGAAATAACTCCCGAAATTTTGGAAAACGAAGAACTTTTAAGAAAAGCTAAAACATACGGATTTAGCGACAAAATGTTAGCTAAATTAATCGGCAAGAGTGAAGAAGATGTGTATCAGGCAAGAAAAAAATTCGGTGTTGAGATTGATTACAACGAAGTCGATACGTGTGCGGCAGAGTTTGATACCACTACGAGCTATCTTTATTCAACCGTAAATGTTACTAAAAACGTGCCTTTAAGAAAAAGCGATATTGAAAACGATAAAAAAGTGCTTATATTAGGCGGCGGACCGAATAGAATCGGACAGGGGATCGAATTTGACTACTGCTGCGTTCACGCTGCTTTTGCGCTTGAGGATTTGGGCGTTAAAACCATAATGTATAACTGTAACCCGGAAACCGTTTCAACCGATTACGATACGAGTGACGTTTTATATTTTGAGCCAATTACGTTTGAGAGGGTTAGAAACGTTGTTGAGCTTGAAAGACCAGATGGTATTATCGTTCAGTTTGGAGGACAGACTCCTCTTAAACTGGCAAAATCCCTTACAAATATAAATGCAAATATAATAGGAACGTCCGCTGAGGTAATTGACACGGCAGAGGATAGGGAAAAATTTTCGGCGTTTATTGAAGAACTTGGCTTAAATCAGCCTGAAAACGGAACAGCATTTACTAAAGAAGAAGCGTTTAAAATTGCCGAAAATATTGGCTATCCCGTGCTTGTTAGACCAAGTTATGTGCTTGGCGGAAGGGCTATGAGGATAGTATATAATGAAGATGAATTAAAAGAATATATGGATGAAGCGGTAAGCGTATCAAACGAAAGTCCGGTATTAATTGATAAATTCCTTGACAGAGCCATAGAACTTGACGTTGACGCTATAAGCGATACGAAAGAAGTATATATTGGCGGAATTATGCAGCATATTGAAGAGGCCGGAATTCATAGCGGTGATAGTGCGTGTTCTCTTCCGGCTGTAAGTATCAGCGAAGAAAAATTAAAAGAAATAGAAAACGCTACAAAACAAATAGCCCTTAAACTAGGCGTTAAAGGACTCTTAAACATTCAATATGCACTTCACAGAGACAAATTATATTTAATCGAAGTTAATCCAAGAGCTAGTAGAACGGTGCCTTTCGTATCAAAAGCTACGGGACTTCCGCTTGCAAAAGTTGCTACAAGGGTTATGTGGAATTTAGCTTATAATCCTGAAATAAATGGTGGAAAAGTGCTTCAGGAAGCTCTTAATTTTTATGATAAATTCGGAGTTGTTACGTTTGACGGTAATGTATTTAAACCAAAAGCGAAAGGGCACATAGCTGTTAAAGAAGCTGTATTTCCTTTTAATAAACTGCCGGGGGCGGATTTAATTCTCGGACCTGAAATGAAATCAACAGGTGAAGTTATGGGTATCAGTGAAAGTTTTGGAGAAAGTTTTGCAAAATCGCAGGAAGCCTGTAAAAATTTCCTACCTACAAGCGGTAAAGTGTTTATTTCATTAACTGATATAGACAAAGAATTTGCACCCGCATTGGCAAAAGCTCTGAAAAGCCATGGATTTGAAATTGTTGCTACAAGCGGGACATATAAAGTTATAAGCGAAGCGGGAATTGAATGTGAAAGAGTGCTTAAAATCAGTGAGGGAAGACCGAATATCGTAGATATGATTAAAAACGAAGAAATCGCACTTGTCATTAATACAAGCGACAATAAAGCGAGTAAAGATGACGCTAAAATAATAAGACGTGAAGTATTAAATCAGGGAATTCCATACTTTACAACAATTGCAGCGGCATTTGCTGCGGTTGAAGCAATTGCATTTTTACAGATAAACGAAGAAAAAGTTAAATCTATTCAAGACTATTTTAAAAATTAATTTTTTCTTTTTTCTTACATATATATATTAAAGCACAGTTTTTATACGAATCTCCTAAAAATTTAATAAAAAAAACAAATGAAAAATTGTCAGAATGTTAGTATTAACATAATATACTGCCAAACACTGGTTTTAAAAAGTTAATTATTATAATCATTCAATTGTAAAAATAAAACAATTTTTCACAAAAATTTCAAAAATCAAGTGAAAAACTCTTGACAGGTGAATAAAAATTTAATATACTTTCATTCCTCAAACGCAAGAGGGTGTTTGAGAGATGATAGAGAGCTTAG
>Ga0256836_1000243_pt1 | contig 32209 bp, 29 predicted proteins | sample 4561380metaG_FD_185974 | JGI IMG/M metagenome (GOLD analysis project Ga0256836, IMG submission 185974) | Hydrothermal vent microbial communities from Guaymas Basin, Mexico - 4561-380 | ecosystem: Environmental > Aquatic > Marine > Hydrothermal vents | place: Mexico: Guaymas Basin | collected...
GTATTAGAAAAAGGTTTCCCATTCAGAATTCAAATCCCCAATGAAGAAACCCAAAAAGTTCTTCAAGAGGTTAGAGAAGGTAAAAACTTAGAAGAAATTGATTTTGATACCTTAGTCTCCGAGGTAAAGGAAAGTGTTAACCCTAAAAAGGCATAAGCAATTTAAAAAGGACCTTAAAAAGGTTAAGCTAACCGACAAACAATTTGAGAAGCTCATTAAATACATATCCCTACTTTTGGAAGAAAAATCTCTTCCTCCAGAAGCTAAAGACCATCCCCTTGTTGGTGAATGGAAAGATTTTAGAGAATTCCACTTAGGCGGCGATTTGTTAGTTATTTACAAAATCGAGGGAAAAAGCTTAATTCTTGTCAGAATAGGAACACATAACCAACTTTTTGAGTAGCTTTTTAAATTTTCCCCTTTTTTTAGGTCAAAAATTACATAACCTACCAAAAGCGTTAGCTATTGCGTTTAAAAACCCTAAAGCGGTAAAAATCTATCGTAAACCCTCACTTGGGAGAACATAAAAAGAGTTCTCCCTTCGCAGGAAAAATTTTAAGGAGGTTCCCTATGAAAAAGGTAGGCTTTTATCAAGGTTGCTGTTTCCAAGGCCCCGACGCCCACATGTTCGACACCCTTAAAAAGGTTTTCCACGATTTGGATGTGGACATTCAACTGCTGGAAAAAACCACCTGTTGCGGAGGTAATACAATAGACGAAACAAACCGCTTTTTGGTCTACTCTATAAACGCCCGCAACATAGCCCTGGCCGAAGCCCAAGGTTTGGATTTGTTGGTTAGTTGCAACACCTGCTATATGGTTTTGGCCAAAACAAAGCACGCCCTCGACAACGACCCCCAACTTAAAGAGGAAATAAATAAACTCCTCGCCGAAGAAGGTTTGGAATACAAAGGAACTGCCAAAATATGGCATATACTTCCCTACCTCTTAGAGGAAGTAGGATTGGAAACCATAAAAAGGAAAGTTAAAAGACCTTTAAAGGGTTGGAAGATAGCCACCTACTACGGTTGCCATATTAAATATCCCAAAGAGATAGCGGTGGTTGATAGCGAAAACCCCCAAGGGTTGGAAGAACTAATCGAAGCCCTCGGTGGGGAACCTATAAAAGATTACGAAGGAAAAGATGTATGTTGTGGTTATCACGCTTTCTACACCAACAAAGAGGTTGCTTTAAAAAAAGTTGTGAAAGCCCCCGAAGGGGCAAAAAAAGCGGGTGCCCAAATGTTGATAACACCCTGCCCTCTCTGCTTTAAGGCTCAAGACATTTACCAAGATATGGCTCCTAACAAACCCAATGTTCCTTCGGTTTATCTACCCGAATTGTTGGCCTACGCCTTGGGTTACGATGTAGAACAAACCGGCTTAACCTACCACATAATACCTCTATCCAACATCGGGGTGCCCGTCGGAAGCTCCAAATAAATTGACTAAAAAGGCTTAAACTTTTTGGTTTTTCTTTTTAATTTCAAAGAAGGAAAAAAAACTAAAGATTCCGTTCGACAACGAAATTTATTATTTCCTTTAATAGGTTTTTAATTTGAATATCCTCAAAGGGATGTTTTTCTAAAATCTCCAACGCGACGTTTAATTCTTTTTTTGCCCTATCTTTGGTTTTTTCAACTCCCCCCAACCTCTGAACCTCTCGGCGGAGGTGATTAATTTCTTCTTCCGAACCCTTTAAAAGAATTTTTTCAACCTCTTTGGGGTCTAAATGTTCTAAAACCGCCAAAAGGGGGTAGGTTGTTTTACCCTCTTTTAGGTCTTGTCCTACAGGTTTTCCCAACTTCTTTTGGTCGCCATCGTAATCGAGGGCGTCGTCGATAAGCTGGAAGGCCCTCCCTATAGCCAAACCTAAACGCCAAAAATCTTGATAATGTTCTTTAAAATTCTCCGACGCCAACGCACCCACTGCGGTGGCGGCCGCAAAAAGCACCCCGGTTTTTCCGTCGATTATTCGGAAATAGGTTTCCTCATCTATTAGAGAGCCTACACTTTTAAGCTCCAACAGTTGGCCTTCGGCCATATCTTTGACGGCCTCGGAAACCACTTCTATCATTTTCTGGTTCCCATAGGTGGAATATAGATAGAGAGCGTTGGCATACATGTAATCGCCCGTTAAAACCGCCACCGAGTTGCCGAATACGGTGTGGGCGGCCGGTTTACCCCGCCTTTGGGTGGCCTCATCTACAACATCGTCATGGAGTAAGGAAGCGGTATGTATATACTCCAAGCCTACGGCAAGGGGAGTTATACGGTTCTCTATCTCCGCTTCGCAAGCCCCTCCGCCCTTAGAGGTTAACAGAACCAAAAGGGGCCTTAATCTTTTTCCCCCACCGTCGAAAATATAGGAACCAACTTCCAAAATGGTTTTAACGGTTGAATCCATATACCTATTTAGGGACTTTTCTATTAACTCCAAATATTGTTTAATCAATGGATTTTCCTTAAAGGGGTTTGAAGATAGCGCCATAATTGGTTTCCCTCAAAATAGATTAAATCCCAAAGAAGGAAGAAAAAAATTATTTTTTCCTTTCGTAGAGAAGGCAAACTTGGGCAACTTCGGAAATTCCTTTGGGAGAAAGAAATCTTTTCTCACCGAGGGTTTCCTCTTTTTTAACGGGATAGTTACCAAAAAATACGTAAGCCGCCCCCTCTTGGATTTCCTCAGGTTTTAGCTCTTGGTCTGCAAGGTCGGTTATCAGATAAACCTTTTGGGGTTTTAAAATTTCAAGAGCTTCTTCCAATGAGTGGGTAACTAAAAGTTTCCCCCCTTTTTCAAAAACTAAACGGCTTACGGTGGGAATACCGGCTTGGGCGGCCATTCCGGTGGCTTTAGAGACAACAATCAACGGAGCTCCGTAAGCTAAAGCGGTGCGGGCCATTTCCTCCAACTTTATTTGGGAAGCAAAATTGTGGAATATTACAAACATCGGTTTTTGTTATTTTAACTTAGCTCCCTAAAAGGGTTTTTTTTTCTTTTTCTACCTTGTAATGTTTCTAAAAAGGTTGGTTCCTAATTTTGGGTAAGTAGTTTGTTAGCCTCTTTTAGCTCTGATAACCTAAAATTGTTAAAAACCTTTTAAGTTAGGGAGGTTTTTTAAAATGGCAATATCCTTAGACCAAGGCACAATCGAAATAAGATGGCACGGTAGGGGTGGTCAAGGAACCGTTACTGCCGCAAAAATGTTCGCATCGGTGGCTGTAAAAAGGGGCTATCATGGCCAATCCATTCCTATGTTCGGATTGGAGCGTTCGGGAACTCCCGTCGCCGTTTACTCTCGAGTATCTAAGGAGCCTATAATGAGAAATGACCCTGTTAGACACCCCCACATAGTGGTTATAACCGACCCCTCCGTAATGGTTTACTTGGCAGCCAGCCGAGGCGGAAAACTGCCCGAAAGCATACCCGACCCCAGGGAAGGGATTACCGACGAAACCATTTTCATTATCAATACCCCTATGTCCCCCGAGGAAGCCAAAAAAATCCTAGGATTGGAAGGAAAACCTAACAAAGTTTGCACCGTAGACGCTACCAAAATAGCCCTCGAGGAAATAGGTCGAAACGTTCCCAACACCGCCATTTTGGGAGCAATGGCAAAAATTCTGCCCGAAGTGGTGGATATGGAAACCGTTAAAGAGGAGTTGGAGGAGAGTTTCGGAGCATCTTCCAAATTGAGGGCCCTTATCCCCGCCAACCTAAAGGCAATGGAAAGGGGTTATAACGAAGTTAAATGTGCTTAAAACTTTTTTCATATTTTTCCCTTCCTTCGAAAGGATAAAGTAGTAAAGCGTAAACCCCCATTTGGAAGGAAGGGGTTAGTGTTAATCCCCTTTAAGGGGGAATCTCGTAAAGACCAAAGGGAGGTTTAAAAAATGAAATTAAAAGGTTGGAAAGAATTACCCATAGGTGGAGTTGTTACCGAACCCGGAAACTCCAGAGAGGTTGAAACCGGAACTTGGAGAATAGCCCGTCCTATAGTGAACCCCGAAAAATGCACCGACTGCCTAATATGCTGGGTATTTTGCCCCGATGATTCCATACCTTCCAACGGAAAAATCCGTTTTGAAACCGAACTCTACCACTGCAAAGGTTGCGGAATTTGTGCCGTTGAATGCCCCTATAAAGCTATAGAAATGGTTCAAGAGGCGGACGTTATCCTCGAAGAACTCAAACTAATAGACAAAAAATAAGAAAAGCCTTTAGCTCTAAAGAACTATTTGCCCTCCATACAGGGCTTTAAATTAGGAGGTAAAAAAAATGGCGGTTGAGCTAATAAAAGAAAGAAAAACCGTCGCAATGACCGGTAACCAGGCCATAGCCGAAGCTATGCGCCAAATAAACTACGATGTTGTAGCAGCCTATCCTATATCCCCCCAAACCGAATTGATGGGCTTTTTCGCCGAATATTTGGCCAACGGTTTGGTTGATACCGAATTCGTTACCGTAGAATCCGAACACTCGGCAATGTCGGCCGTTATAGGTGCGGCCGCCTCCGGTGCAAGGGCGATGACCGCCACCGCCTCCCAGGGACTTTTGTATATGTATGAAAACCTCCCCATAGCCTCCAACTGGCGTCTCCCCATCACAATGGTATTGGTTAACAGGGCTATATCGGCACCCCTGAACATTCACTGCGACCACGGCGACGCAATGACCGCCCGCGACAGCGGTTGGATACAGCTATTTAGCGAAAACTCCCAAGAGGCCTACCACAACCTAATAATGGCTGTAAAAATAGCCGAAAAAGCTCTCCTTCCCACCATCGTGAATATGGAAGGTTATATCGTTTCCCACACCATAGGTAATGTAAACTTACTAACCGATAAAGAGGTTCAGGAATTTATAGGCGAAAGCGATTGGAGGAAAAACGTTCCCCATCCTCTCTTGGATACCGACAACCCTGTTACCTACGGTGCTACCGCCCTGCCCGACTACTACACCGAGCTAAAATATCAACAGCACGAAGCCACCTTCGAAGCTAAAAAATACGTTAAAGAAGTTTTGGCAGAATTTAACGAACTGGCGGGAACCAACTACGACATTATCGAACCCTACAAGTTGGAAGATGCCGACTTTGCCATTGTTGTGATGGGTTCGACCGCCGGCGTAGCCCGCACCGCCGCCGATATATTGAGAGAACAAGGGATTAAAGCGGGTGTATTGAAAATAAGACTATTTAGACCCTTCCCCGTAGAAGAAATCGTAGACGCCCTAAAACATCTAAAAGCTGTCGCCGTTCTCGACAGACACGATTCCATGAACGCTTTGGCCTCGCCTCTATTCCAAGATTTGGCGGCATCTATGTATCACCTACCCGAAAAACCCCTACTGCATGACTTTATATACGGTTTGGGTGGTAGGGAAGTAACGGTTGAAGATATGCTAAAAGCCTTTAACAGGGTTATTAACCTATACACAGGAAAAGAAACCCGCAACCGATTTGTGGAATACCTACAGGTTAGGGAATAAACCCCTTTAGGGATTTTCCCTTTTAACCTTTTTTAGGAGGAAAATTTTTTCTCCTCCGTTTAAGTTAAAAAGGAGGTTTAAGATGGCCAAAAGAAAGAAGTTTGTTAACATACCTGTTTTGACCCACTTGGCAGAAGAAAGCCATCAGTGGCCTTACGAGAACCCCCTTGCCCCCGGTCACAGAATGTGTCCCGGATGTTCCATTCCCCCCATCGTTAATATGATTCTTCTCGAATACGGTAAAGACACCGTAGCGGGTTCCAACACCGGCTGTTTAGAAGTTACCACGGGAGTCTTCCCCTATACCGCTTGGACTGTTCCTTGGATACACGTTGCCTTCGAAAACAACCCCGCCGTTCTATCGGGTGCCGAAGCGGCCTATAAAGCCTTTAAAAAGAAAGGAAAGATAGACAAGGAAATACACTTCGTTTCCATAAACGGAGACGGAGGAACCTACGATATCGGTTTTCAAGCCCTATCCGGTGCGGCCGAAAGAAACCACAATATTCTCTATGTTTGCTACAACAACGAAGGTTATCAAAATACCGGTTATCAAAGGTCTTCCGCTACACCCATCGGAGCCTTCACTAAAACAACACCTGTAGGCTCCAAAATTGTAGGTAAAGAAGAAAAAAGAAAAGATTTAACCCTAATAATGGCCGCCCACGAGATACCCTATACCGCTCAAGCCAACCCCTTCAACTACAAAGACTTCACCCGCAAAATTAGAAAATCCAAAGATGTAAAAGGGTTTAAGTTCATAAACGTTCTCCAATCCTGCACCCTATCGTGGAGAACTAAACCCGAAGAAGCCTTCCGTGCTTTGAAATTAGCAACAGAATCCCTCTATTGGCCCCTCTACGAAGTTATAGAAGGAAGATTTTGGAGAATAAATGTAAAACCCTCCAAACCCAAACCCATTGAAGACTACATCGCAATGCAACCCCGTTGGAGACACGTCCTAAAAATGCCCCAAGTTTTGGACAAAATTAAAGAAGAAATCTACACCAAATGGGATTATCTCCTAAGAATGGAAAAACTATCCAAAGAACTGGCCGAAGACCTCGGTTTCACTTTGGACGAAATCTTCGAAATGTCCTGGGACGAATATCAAGAAAAAGTTAAACCCAAACTAAAAGAGAAAACCTATCTTTCCTAATTTCGTTTACATCTTTTCTTTTTAGTTACTTCTTTGGAAGGAATAATTAAAACCCTTAAATGGAACAAAAAGCCATCAAACACCTTTCGTTGGTTCAAAGAATTAAAAAACTTCTCGAGGTTATAAAGTTTGAGCACACAATCTTTGCTTTACCTTTTGCCCTAGCTTCGGTAGCACTCTTGGCCCAAAAACCCCCTTCGGTGGAAAAAATACTTTTAATAATCCTCGCTTTGGTTTTGGCCCGCACCGCGGGAATGGCTTTCAACCGCTGGATAGATTACGAAATAGACCGAAAAAATCCCCGAACCAAAGTGTGGCCGCATATTAAAGGGGAGGTTCCCCTTGAGTGGGTTAAGCTATTGGCCATATTTTCCTCTGCCGCCTTTATGGTTGTTTCCTACGCCATAAATATGTTGGCTTTTATTCTTTCCCCCATTGTGGTTTTCTTTCTCTGGTTTTACCCCTTCGCCAAAAGGATTACCTATTTTCCCCACCTCATTTTGGGAATTGTTTACTTTCTTATACCCTTGGCGGTGGATATAGCTTTAAACGGCCGAATTTCCCTTGGAGCCCTTTTATTGGGCGTGGCTATGGCTTCATGGGTTATCGGTTTTGATATTCTTTACGCCCTCCAAGACTACGAATTTGATAAAAAACACGGTGTGAAATCCCTACCGGTAAAACTCGGTAAGGAAAAAGCTATTTGGGTTGCACGGTTAAGTCATCTTATAACCTTTCTATCCCTTTTGGGGGTGGGTTTAATCTTTCCCGAACTCGGCGTTATTTACTTTTTAGGACTCCTTATTTTGGCACTATTTTTAATTTACGAACACAGTTTGATAAAACCCGACGACCTCAGTAAGATTAACAAAGCTTTCTTTACCGTCAACGGTTGGATAAGCGTTATTTTTTTCCTAATAGTGTTGTTGGATATTATTTTTTAACCTCTAAAGTTTTTTCCTTTCTTACTCCAACTGCGGGTGTTTATTTGTTGCCTCTTTAGAATTATTTGGATTTGATGCTGGAAGTTTTAGGAGAATTTAGAAGAACCCACTATTGTGGAGAATTAAACGAAAATAATATAGGCCAAAAAGTTCGCCTCGCTGGTTGGGTGGATACCGTAAGAAACCACGGTGGGGTTGTCTTTATAGATTTACGCGATAGAAGCGGAATAGTCCAGGTAGTTGTGGAAGAATTAAAAACACCCCAAGCCTACGAAATAGCCGACCGCGTAAAACCCGAGTATGTTATAGCGATAGAAGGGGTTGTAAGACGCCGCCCCGAAGGAACGGAAAACCCCAAAATTCCAACGGGGTATGTGGAAGTTTTGGCCGATAAAGTGGTTGTTTTAAACACCGCCCAGCAACCTTTGCCCTTCCAAATCGAGGACGATATAAACGTCAACGAAGAAACCCGTCTCCGCTACCGCTATTTGGACTTACGCCGCAGGCCTATGCTCAATAACCTCCTAGTAAGGCATAAAACCTACCAAGTGGTTAGAAACTTTATGACCGACGAAGGTTTTATAGAGGTTGAAACCCCCTTGCTTACCAAATCCACCCCCGAAGGGGCCAGGGACTTTATAGTTCCTTCGAGATTACACCCCGGTAAATTCTACGCACTACCCCAATCTCCCCAGCTTTTTAAGCAGATATTAATGGTGGCGGGAATAGATAAATATTTCCAGATAGCAAAGTGCCTAAGGGACGAAGACCTTAGGGCCGACCGCCAACCCGAATTTACCCAAATAGATTTCGAGCTTTCCTTTGTAGGGCAAAAAGATGTTATGGATACCGCCGAAAGGTTAATTAAAAAAGTTTTTAAAGAAGTCCTTAATGTGGAGCTAAAAGAACCTTTTCCCGTTTACAGCTATGACTATGTAATGGACAAATATGGAACCGATAAACCCGACTTAAGGATTAAGGAGGAAATAATAACCCCCCTAATAGATTTAACCGATATCTTTAAAGAAACCCAATTTAAGGTCTTTAAAAATGTTGTAGACAAAGGGGGTATTATCAAAGCTATAGTAGTCCGTGGTGGGTCCAATAAATTATCCCGTCAAAAGATTGATGAATTAACAAAATTCGTCCAAAAGTTGGGGGCAAAGGGATTAGCCTGGATAAGGGTAGATGAAAATAAATTAACCTCCCCTATAACAAAATTCTTCAGTGATGAAGAAATTCAAAACCTTTTAAAAAGGGTAAATGCCTCGGTGGGAGACATTATCTTCTTCCAAGCCGATACCGACAAAGAATTTGTTTACAAGGTTATGGACGCCCTACGCCGCCGCCTTGCCGACGAGCTTAACGCCCGCGAAGAAGGTTTCAAATTCCTTTGGGTGGTAGATTTTCCCCTAATGGAGTGGGATGAAGAGGAAGAAAGATTTGTATCGGTGCACCACCCCTTTACAATGCCCAGGGAAGAAGACCTTCCCAAAATAGACGAGGCTTTGGCAACGGAAGATATAGAAAAAAGAAAAGAAATCCTAAAAGAAGTTAAATCCCTGGCCTACGATATGGTTCTAAACGGCTACGAAATAGGGGGCGGTTCAATTAGGATACACCGCACCGACATACAGCAAAAAATATTCAAACTTCTAAACATAGGTGAAGTTGAAGCTCAAGAAAAATTCGGATTTCTCTTAGAGGCTCTCAAATACGGAGCTCCTCCCCACGGCGGATTTGCTTTCGGCTTAGACAGGGTGGTGGCCCTAATGGTGGGAGCCGACAGCATAAGGGACGTTATAGCCTTCCCCAAAACTCAAAAAGGTATCTGCCCGCTTACCAACGCCCCCGATTATGTAGATCCCAAACAGTTGAAAGAAGTTCATTGCAAAATAGAGGAATTGGAAGAGGATTAAATTTTCTCTTTCTTTTACTTTTTTACTTGGGAGGGAATAGGTTTGCAAAGTTATCAAATCTTTTAAATACCCGTTGGTCTAAGTCGGTTAGTCGATTTACATCATTAAAGAAGTAGCTAACAAAAAAAGTTATTCCCATTTCGGTATAGTTTTTAGATCTATCCAAACTAAGGGCTAAGTTCATAGACAGTCGTTTACTTATCAGTTTGCCATAAAAACCTTTAATGGAAAATCCTAATGTAGAAACCCTATTGGATGGATAATATTCATCGTTATTATCACTGAGGGGATATTTAGGTTCCGATTGTTCATAAAAAGATACCATACCAACGTTGCCAACTACCCGAAAATAACTTTTATCGTTGTCCCAATACTTCTGAAAATCACCAAATAAACCCATGAAGATGAAGTTTTGAGGACTGAAATATCCACCGTGGCCGTAGGTAAAAAAGTTGGTGTTTCTTTTGTAGCTTTGAAAAATAAACATGGGTCCTCCAATAGCCACCTTAAAATCTTTCACGAATTGAAAATAATTTTGTAGTTCCTTGTAGAGGAGTAGAGTAAAACTCCAACCGCTGTTTTCTATAGTATTTTGCCCTTTTATGTTGTAAGCATAATCCAATACTGTTGCTATGCCGGTATCGTTTGTTTTAGTTTCCATACCAAGTTTGATTCCATTTCTCATAACTCCACCCCAAATGGTACCGTTATCTTCACAACCCACGTAGGATAAATAACTGTCTTTTACCGCTTTCCTATAAAGGGTTACAAAATAACCCTTTCTTCCTACGGAAAATTCATATTCCAGCCTTTGCCCTACAGTAAAACTTGAAGGTGTCAATCCTAAATAACCTTCGAAGACCCAGCCACTCTCGCCGCTTTTGTAATAACCTCCAATGTAAGGGGCTGCACCTGAAGCAGAAAAGGAAGGAGGAGGATTTAAATCGGTTTGACCGAAACCCCAATATTTTTCGTTATCCGCGGTTAAAGTTCCCGCGGAAACATCCACCATTCTTATACCGCCATACAGTTCATAAGATGTTATTTCAGAGGATTTAGACCAAAAGAGCTCCCATGTTACCTCTGACAGCGTTCTTTCATCCAATCCGGGACGTCCATCTTTATTTAGAAGATTAAAGCCAACTCTAAAACCTTTCTTTTTTATACCTATCAATCTTTCTTCCAGTTTTTCTAAATCATCCCACTGTTGCGGGGTTAAAACATCTCCTTTACCAGTTTTTTTTTTAATAAAATTCTCTGTTAAGGTTTTTTCGGGTAAGGAATTAGCCTTTTGAGGAGGAAGATAGGAATAAGTTTCATAATTAGGTTGGGGATATTCTACTTTATAGCCATATTGGGGATAATAATTAATCTTTCTATAAGGATATTTATTTGTGCTGACGTATAAAAAGGTAGATGTTTCCTCTTTATTTGGAATTATCTTGTTTTGATTTTCCCCTTTATGTTTGGAACTTTCTATTTCCAACGGAGGGAGTTCCCCTGGTACTTCTTGTGGCTCTATTTGATAACTTTGTTCCAACGTTCCCTGAGGAATAGGGGTAGAATTATTCATTTCAGGCGTAGGGTTAACCACTTCGGGAGTTCTATATGGGTTATAGTTCCCATAAGGGTTTTGACTATAGGAATAATCGGAGTAGGAATTTGTGTAAGTAGGGGGTTGATATTCGGCTTCTATGCCTTGCTTTAATTTTTCTATAATTTGTAAAGCTTTTCTTTTATCTCCTATATCGTAATATAAATGTGCTAATTTGTAAAGAAGAATTCTATTTGCTTTTCTTTCGGCTAATTGGGCATACTGCCTGGCCTTTTGGTAGTCCCCCATTTTGGCGTAAGCTAAAGCTATCCCGTAGTAATTATCAGCTGAAGGATTAAATCGCAAAACTTTTAAAAATTCCTGAACAGCTTGTTTATAAAGGCCTGTATTTAAATAAATCCAAGCTTTTAGTTCGTCGACCTCTTTATTGTTAGGTTCGTATTTTTGTGCTAATTCTGCATACTTTAGAGCCAGGTTATATTCTTTCTTTTTTAAAGCAGCAAAACCTAACTTTAAATAGTAGAGGGAATAGAGTTTTTTCAAATCTTCTAAGGGGAGCTTTTTCTTTTCTTCGGGGGTTAAAGAATTAATTAATTCACGCACTTCATCAAAACGACCCTGGTTTAAAAGAATATAGGCAACAGCCAGTTTATCTCCAGGGTTTAAAATTTGGGGACGGTTTTGATATACTGTCATTAAATACTGCTTGTAATGAGCATCGTCAAAAACATTTTTGTAAGCATACGCCAAAAGCAAATAAAGCTTATAAAGATAAGGGTCGGATTGTGCGGTGGGCGTATGAATATAACTATTTAAATACTCTATAGCTTTAAAATAGTCACCGTAATTGTAATAAGCCATTCCCAAAGCTTTTAAAACCTCGGGAGTTTTTGGATACTTTTTTAGAATCTGTATAGCTTTTTCAGGATTGTTTTTTACTAAATCCCAGATATCCTTAGGCAGTTGAGAATATATGGTTGTTGAAGTTTCGGGAATATTATTAGTTTCTTCCGTCGACATTGAAGGATTTGTTCCCACAGACTTTTCTATGTTTTTAGTTGTGTCGGAAATCTTCTCTTGTTCCATTTGTTTTAAAAGAGCTTCATATTTTTGAGCTTCAGAATACCAGCCAGCCTGCTTTAACTGCTCGATAAGCTTAATAAGTTCTTCCTTTGTATACGCATGTATTTCTCCTTGGTAAAAAGGGAAAGGAACCAGTATTAGCGGGAGAGAAAATAATGCTTTTTTGATGTCCATTAAAGTTTCTAATTATTATCTGAATTTTTACTGGTAAAACGGGAAAATGCTATAAAAATTGAACATAATGAGGAAAATTCTGTTCATTTTACTTGTCCCTTATATCTTGCTGGCGGTGGAAAAACATGAAGTACAAACATTATATGGAATATATAAAAAATACATTATACAACCCGATGGTAGGGTAGTTGATTGGTATAACAATGGTGTTACCCATTCTGAAGGAATAGGGTATACCCTTTTTTTTGCCGTATCTTTAAACGATAAAAAAACCTTTTTTAAAGTTTTCCATTGGTTCCTTAATAATATGGGTTTCAATAAATATGGTCTGGTTCCTTGGCTTTGGGGAAAGAGGCCTAACGGTTCATGGGGTATTTTAGATTTTAACGATGCCACCGACGGAGATATTTGGATAGCTTATTCTCTTTTATTGGGTTATGAAAAATGGAAAGAGCCACTATTAAAGGAAATAGCATTAAAATTAATACGCTCGATAAGGAAATATGATATTTTTCCATGCAGGGGTAAAACTTTATTAAAGCCAGGAAAATTTGGGTTTCTTTTTCCTAAATATGTGAGAATAAACCCTTCTTATTACACTCCATGGATATTTGAAAAATTTATTGAATATGACCCTTCAACTGTTTGGCTTTCTTTATCCAAAGAAAGTTTTAATGTTTTTACCCACCTTGTGGCTACAGATTTAAAACTTCCTACTGACTGGGTGGATATATCTTTACCTCAGTGTAAATCAGAAAATTTCTATGAAGTTTTTGGTTTTAATGCTATACGTGTCCCTATTTGGGTCTACGCTTACTTAAAACTTGGAAAAATAAAAGAAAATTTAGAACTAGCTGAAAAGCTATCCAAATATTATAGCTATTTAGCTTTAAATATTTCTGAAGTCTGTAAGTTTTCCACTATTGATAAACGTTGGTGTAACAAATTTGTTAACCTATCTTTAGCAAATTTTGGAGGAAGTTATCCCCCTATTAGAAAAGGGGATTATCATAATTATTATTTTTTAGCCTTGTATTTGATGAATTTAATATTTCTAAACAAATAAACATTTGCATGTACTTTATCAGCCAAATAAAATGATACCGCTTATGAAAGATGAAACACTCCTTATAGAAAAGTTAGAGAAATTTAAAAGGAAATGTGCCTATAAAGATTCTATTAATCTATTAATTTTAAAAAATATTGGCGATTTTGATAGCTTATTTGTAGAATTGGAAGAGAAGCTAAAATCCCGCTTATTTAGTAAATTTATTGAATATAAAATTTTTAATTACGATTTTGAAAATCCCACTGAATTTATTAATGTTGCTAAAGTTATAAAATACGAAGACCCCGATATAATTTTAGTACTTAGTAATACTTTGGGATGCGAAATAAATAAAGCTTTTTTAAGAAAATTAGCTAAAGATACAGATATACTTTTATGCAAAATATCGACTGAAAAAACTTTGGAAGATGAATTAATATTTGACTTTGTATTTAATAAATTAGAAGAATGCACGAAAATACTAACAAACCTTGTTAGAATTTTTTTAAATGTAAAAAGAGAAAGAGAAAGGAAGGGGCTTCCTTATACCGAAAAAAATCCCAATCCTACTAATCTTTCAAGGCTAATTAACAATATATTTAATGATTTTTCTATAGAAAAAAGTGAAGCTATAGAAAATAAAAATTCCGAAAGTTTCGAAGAGGCGGATTTAGAAGATATTTATCAAGATTTGATAAAATTACAATTCACAGCTTCGGAAAAGGAAAATACAGAGAATAAGGTTAAGCAAAAGCCTAATAGTTCAAATATACCTCAAAATTTTTATTTTTCTCAGAATCCTGTGGAGGGAAGCCAACAACCAGTAGTTGGTTTTACTCCATTAAATATTCAACAGAATGATTTAATGACTTTTCTATTACAAGAATTTTTAAAATCAAAAAAAACAGAATATGAGGAAAAGATTATAAACCAGGAAAGATTATTACAAGAAATATTAAAAATCCTTCGGGAAGAAACAAAAAAAAGAAAAGAATCCATAGATGGTCATGATTTTTCCGAAGAGAAATTGGAAAAGATTATTAAAGATAGTCTAGAAGAAACATTTAAAGCTTTTATGAAAGTTCTTTATACGGAATTTGAAAAAACTTTAGATGAAAGATTTAATAAAAATTTACAAACACTTAACCAACAAATTCAAGCGTTAAAAAAGTTATTAGAAGAAGAATATAATCTTCTCAGTAGCACAAAAGAAGATGAAGAACGTAAAGCTAATCTATCACTTATAAATAGTTTAATAGTAGCTCTTTTATTGATAATAATAGTTTTAGTTTTATTTTTAAAATAAAACTCTATGGAAAAATTCTTTTATCAATTAGAAATTGAATATCTTTTCAAGGCAATTTTCTTTACAGCACTATTTATTTTTTTACTTCTTATAACAATAAATTTTCAGATAGCCAGCCACGAATTTTTAGGTCTTTCAGTAATAGTATTGATGATTTTCTTAAGCTTTTTAGCTCATAGAATTTATAAAAACGCAGAAGGAACAAAACGTTTTATTATTATACTAATAATAACCCTAGGAACTTTTTTAATATTAAAATACTTTTATTGGAGAACAACGGTATCTTTACCATCCGATATACATTTTCCAGACTTTATAGCCGCTTTTCTCTTATATCTAGCAGAAGCTTATACTATAATCATTTTTTTTACAGGCGTATATAATTCACTCCGACCCTTAAATAGAAAAATAATTCCTATTACCCAATTTAAAAAGGAAGAATTACCAACTGTAGATGTATTTATACCCACTTACAACGAACCTTTTGAAGTACTTGCTCCTACCGTTTTAAACGCTTTAAAAATGGATTATCCAAAAAACAAATTCAAGGTTTACATTCTTGACGACGGAGGAACTGACCAAAAATGTAATGACCCAGACCCTGAAAAAGCCGCCCAAGCGCGAAAAAGAAGAAGAATGCTTCAAGAATTTGCTAAGAAAGTGGGAGCTATTTATTTAACCCGAAAGGAAAATAAGAATGCAAAAGCTGGGAATATTAATGAAGCCTTAAAGAAAACCAATGGAGATTTAATCCTTATTTTAGACACCGATCATATACCCGCCAAAGAATTTTTAAGGAATACAGTAGGTTGGTTTCTTAAAGATAAGAAGATTTTTCTTTTACAAACGCCACACGCATTTTATAATCCGGACCCAGTAGAAAAAAACTTAAAAATTTTTGAAAAACAACCCCAAGAAAATGAAATGTTTTATAAATGGATACAGAAAGGTTTGGACTTTTGGGAAAGCTCTTTCTTCTGTGGGTCTGCTGCTCTTCTAAGAAGAAAATATCTTGAAGAGGTAGGAGGAATCCAAGGAACTTCAATAACTGAAGATGCTGAAACAGCTCTTACTTTACATGCTAAAGGTTACAAGAGTGTCTATATAGATAGACCTATGGTAAGAGGATTACAACCGGAAAGTTTTAGCGCATTAGTTACACAAAGAGTTAGATGGACCCAGGGAATGGTTCAAATCTTTTTATTAAAGAATCCTTTACTACAAAAGGGTTTAAAATGGTACCAAAAATTGGGATATTTTGCTTCTTCATTTTATTGGTTTTTTGGCTTAGCCAGATTTATGTTTTTAATATCCCCTTTTTTCTTTGTTTTCCTAGGATGGAAAATATACAATGCTTCCTTAACAGATATTATTGCCCTTACGGTACCGGCCGTTTTAGCTAGTTATATTGTTTCTTTTAATCTTTACAGGGATTTCCGGGTTTTACTGTCGTCCGAGTTATATGAAACCATATTGTGCGTTTATACAGTCCCAGCTATAATATCCGTTCTAAGAAATCCTCGGTCGCCGGAATTTAAAGTAACCCCTAAAGGAGAACGTTTAGATACGAATTTTATTTCTCAAGTATTTTTTCCTTTATTCTTACTATGGTTTGTTACATTAGTTGCCATAGTTGTTGCTATAATAAAAGCATATCTTTACGCCGACCAACGATATGCCTATATTATAAACTTAGGCTGGTTACTCTTTAACTTTGTTATGCTTACCGCCGGTTTAGCGGTAGCTTCTGAAAAGGCAGAAAAAAGACGCTTCTTCAGAATGAAATTAAAAGCCAAAGTGGAAATTCCTATAGAAGGACAACTCTATAAAACAGATGCCATAGATATTTCCTTCGGAGGTTTGGCTGTAAAAACAACTCCCCAGTTGATAGAAGCTCTGAAAAAACATATAAAACCAGGGAATGAAGTAGAATTAATAATTACTAATACTGCGAATGAATCCAAACTGTTGAAAGGGAAGTTTTATAAAATTTATGGGAACGAAAAAATAGTTTTTCAATTTGATCCAGATAATATAGCTTTCCAGGAATTTCTTACTGATTTAATTTTCGGAAGAGCCGAAAACTGGATATTATACGAGAGAAACAGACCTATAGATTATTTTATTATAATTAAAAGGCTCCTAACTGTTTACAAATATGTTCATTGGAAACTTTTATTTAAAGCCGTTATGGACAAATTTAAAGAATATTTTCACCAGTTTATAGAAAAACAATCAGCTCCAGCGAAACTTCAAAAAAGTTAACTGTTTTTTATAATGGCTTTATTTTGATGAGAATCCTAAGCAAGTTATCCAGGTTTGTCTTCTTAATTTTTCTCTTTAGCCTTCCTCTCCTATCAATGGCAAAAATTATTGATGAAAAGGGTTATTCCATCAGATTAAACCCGGACGGAACTTACACTTTAAAAGTTTATTTGAACTTTTATGAACGACAAAAAAAAGTTTTAAGGTTAAAAGGAACTCACGATGTATTCGATTTTTATTTTCCTATACCCGATAGGTTTATCCCCCTATCTGTAAAGCTACATTTAACTTTTTTTGCTTCCCCTGTGTTAAACCCCAAAAGGTCTTTTATGGATATAAAACTTAATGGGATTGATATAAAAACCATCCTTTATAAGGACATTAAAAAATATCCCTATTCGGTAGATGTAAAACTACCTATACAGTATTTGGTTCCTCACAATCACCTTTATATAGAAACCTTTCAACATTATAGTCTGCTACCTTGTGAAAATCCGGGCTCTAAGGAACTGTGGACAGATCTATTCCTTAATGACAGTTATTTAGAGATTCGATATACTTATAAAATAATTCCTAACACATTAAAAAGTATCTCTCAGTATATTTTAGACCCTAAAAATATATATCAAAACAATATAAATATCGTTATAGATTATAAGGATTTAAATAGTGAAAGCTTTAAGGCCCTTACTCTCTTAATAAACTCTCTGGCAAAAATATATCGCTACAATGATATGAATATCTCTATATCGGACAAACCCGTGGCCACAGGGGACAACTATATTTTGGGAACTAAGGATTTTGTTTATAAAATTTTGGGCTATTATCCTTCAGGACAAATATTAATAACAGACAATAATCTTAATCCTATTTTCACAGATATAATCATTTCAGGGCAAGACTACAAAGACATAATAAACTCTTTATTAAAGTTATTTGTAATAAAATTAAATTTATTTAAGGAATCTAGTCTACAGCAAATTGATATCTCTAAGGTAAAACCCTTAAAACCCTATTCGGCGCCCGGTTTTCTTCCTATGGGACAAAAAGTCTATTTCAAAGATTTAGGTTTTAAAACTACAACACTTAAGGGTTCCAACACTAAAGCTATACTTCTCCCTTACAAAATCTATCCTGATGTTCTTTTTGGGGATAAAGATAAAATTTATCTTCATCTAATCGGGAACTTTCCCAAAGTGGTTAGACCCGATTCGGTAATAAACTTTTATGCGCAAAACATCTTTCTACTTCAAATTCCCCTAAAGGAAAACCCCAATGATAAAGACTTTGGTTTTTACGCTAACACTTTGCCTAAGGGAAGTGGAAATTTTAAACTAGAGGCTGCCTTAATTCCTTTCAGACAAGATATTTGTTCCTCTTTTAATACAAAGAACCTCGTAATGACTATTTCAGACAGGTCTTACATAGAATTCCCCGATGCGGTGCATATTACAGAAATGCCCTATATAGAATTTTTCGCATCGACAGCTTACCCTTATTCAATTTATGGAGACTTACAAGATACAACTTTAATACTAACAAGCTTAAATAAGGACGTTATAGAGGCGGCACTAAAAGTTCTTTACTTTATGAGTCAAAGAATTCAATATCCCTTTTTCTTTATAAAGGTTTATACTCCTAATGATGGAACTCCTCCTAAAAATGAACTTAAAAAGAACCTGATAATTATAGGTCCTTATAACGAACAATATAAAGATTTGTTCTCTCAAGGGGCTGTTAAGATAGTTGCTCCCGGAAAAGTTGAATTTAACCTTCCTCTATTTTGGGAATTTAGAAAAAAGTTACCAGTTATAGGTAAAGAGTATGTGAAACAAATGGGAAGGGTTATTTCTATCTTTGAAAGGTACGAAGGCGATATGTATACCTTTGTCCAAATGTTTGAAAACCCTTATAAAGATGGGAAAACTGTATTAGAGATTTACTCGGAAAATCCTAAAGAACTAAAGAAATTTGTAAACGAAGCTTTTAGCTTGGCGGGCTCTTATATTCTAAAAGGTGATTTGGTAGTTTACTTGCCTGACAAGGACTCTGCAGAATACTTTAACGTTAACAAGAAATATGTTACAGGATATGTTTCCCCTATTTTCAAAATAAAGTTTGAACTAGCGAAGAATCCTGTTAAATATTTCGCTATAGTAGTTGTTGTTTCACTAGTTATAGTTGTTAGTTTGGTTATGCTACTGGAAGCATTCCGAAGAAAACATCACCCGGATGCTGAGAAATAAAAAAATAAAAAACTAAACAATAACAACCTCTTTTTTTCCTTCCTCCAAATGTCCTATTAAGCAGGCTTCCCCATTTAGGGAAAGTATTTTTTCCGCATTTTCTTTGTCGGCCACTATTATCATTCCCACTCCCATGTTGAAGGTTTTAAACATTTCCCCTTCGGGAACATTTCCTTTTTCTTGAATCCATTTGAAGATTTTTTGAGTTGGAAGTTTTTCTTTTTCTACCACCGCACGGACACCTTCGGGAAGAATCCTAATTAGGTTTCCTGGTATTCCTCCGCCGGTTATGTGGGCTATACCTTTCATTTGTATTCCTGCGTTTTTTAGATTGAATATGTCCTTTACATAAATCCTTGTAGGGGTTAATAAAATTTCTCCCAAAACCCCACCGAGTTCCTCTATATATTGGTGGTAATCCAAAGATAGGTTTTCAATTATTTTTCTAACTAGGGAATAACCATTGGAATGGATTCCGCTGGAAGGTAATCCTATTAATAAATCCCCCGCTTGGATATTTTCTCCCGTTAACATCTCTTGGCGGTCTACAACTCCCACACAAAAGCCGGCAAGGTCATACTCTCCGGGGGCATAGAAACCGGGCATTTCGGCGGTTTCACCACCTACAAGGTAACATTGAGCTTGCTTGCAACCCTCCACTATACCGTCAATAATTTGTTTTTGAACCTCTAAATCCAGTTTTCCTGTTGCTATGTAATCGAGGAAAAATAGAGGTTTAGCCAATGTTGTTATTAGGTCGTTAACGTTCATTGCCACTAGGTCTATTCCCACGGTGTCGTGTTTGTTCATTATTTTGGCTATCTTTAATTTGGTTCCCACTCCGTCGGTGGTGGACATTAAAACGGGTTCTTTATATTTGCCTATATCCAAAAGAAAACCGGCGGCAAAGCCCCCAAAGGGGGTTACTATTTCCGGCCCTTGAACTTCTTTAACCTTTTGTTTGATATATTCCACAAAACGGTCGGCTTTTTCTATATCTACACCCGCGTCCTTATAGGTTATTCCCGAGCTTTTGTCGTTTTTTTTATCAAAGGTAGCCATGAAGGGATATTTTCCTATTTAAATTCCTTTAATAGCTCGTAAAGTTTTCTTAAGGCTTTCCCCCTGTGGGAAATTTTGTGTTTTTCTTCGGGTTCCATTTGGGCAAAGGTTTGGTTATAACCTTCGGGGACAAATATAGGGTCGTAGCCGAAACCCTTATCCCCTTTGGGGGTATCTATAATTTTTCCGTAAACCTCCCCCTCGGTAAAAATACCTTTTCCGTCTCCCAAATAAAGGACTATGTTGGAAACAAACTTAGCCCTACGGTTGGTTTTATTTTTTAGAACCCTAAGGAGTTTTCTTATATTAGCCTCGTCCTCGTTGGGAATAGGTTCTTCCTTACCCCACTCGGGAATTGAATGAAACCTGGCCGAATAAACCCCGGGATAGGGTGCAATTGCTTCCACTATTAGACCGCTGTCGTCGGCTATGGTGGGAATTTTAAACTCTTCATAGTAGGCTTTGGCCTTTAAATAGGCATTTTCCAAAAAGGTAGTCCCCTTTTCTTCAACCTCTAACTTTTTAGGAGGGACTATTACCTCTATACCCAAAGGTCGGAGAATTTCTTTTATCTCTTTAACCTTTTTGGGATTTGAAGAAGCTATCAATACCTTTTGTAGTTTCATTGAAAAAATACCTTAACTTGGGAAGAATAAGAAACACCTCCTTTAAGAATTTCGTAGGTCTCTATTGAAATAAAACACTAAATTTGTTAGATTAGTAATTTTAGCCCCGGTAGCTCAGGAGGATAGAGCGCGAGATTCCTAATCTCGAGGTCGGGGGTTCGAATCCCCCCCGGGGCATATCTATTTAATCTTCCTCCAAAGGTTCTAAATTTTTAATATCTTCCTTCAGAAGTTTTTCTATAAAAGATTTATCCCTAATAAGGATTCCTTCGTAATTTTTGTCCTCCTTTTGGAAGGTAGCTTTAATAACAAAATATTCCTCCGGTTGGAAGTTTTGAATTTCTTCCTCCCGTTCGACAATTAGCCGCAAAGTTGGCGTTTGAACCCTTCCAACGCTCCAAACGTCGCCGGAGTTGCTTTTTAGGGTTGCCAAACGGGTGAAATTTATTCCTACAACCCAATCGGCATGTTGGCGTGCCAGGGCCGAATAATAGAGGCTATCAAATTCCTTGGCAGGTTTAAGATTTTTTAAATGTTTTCTTATAACCTCGGGGGTTAGGGCCTCCGAAGTCCAAAATCGGTAAGTTTTATCCCAATTTTTCCAACCTGCCATTTGGAGAATTTCCCTTGCGATTAATTCGCCTTCTCTACCAGGGTCTGTTGATATCAGCACCGAATCGCAATTGTTTAGGAGTTTTTTTATAACTTTAAACTGCTTTCCCCCGCCGCGGCGAAGTTTCAACTTGAATTTTTCGGGATAAATAGGCAAGGTTTCTAAACTCCATTTTGTGGGGGCTACCGAATCGTCTATTTCAAATAGATGCCCTACCGCCCAAGTGATTAAATACCGACCGCAATCATAATAACCTTCCTTTTGTTTGCAATTACCTAAGGCTTTGGCGAAATCTCTCGCTTGAGAAGGTTTTTCGGTCAGAATGAGAATCTTCATTAATTTAGAAATCTTTGAAATTCTTAGTTAGAACAATGTCCCTGCCGTGGGAACAATAATAATTCTCGATGAAGCTTGAGCATATAAGAAACTTTGCCATAATAGCCCACGTAGACCATGGAAAATCAACTCTGGCCGACCGAATGATAGAATTCTGCGGGGCTGTATCCCAGCGGGAGTTAAAGGAGCAAATGCTGGATACCCTCGATATAGAACGGGAAAGGGGAATAACAATAAAACTCCAAGCGGTAAGGCTTTACTATCAAGCCGACGATGGGAAAACCTACGAACTTCATATGATAGACACTCCGGGGCACGTTGACTTTTCCTACGAGGTTTCCCGTTCATTGGCGGCTTGCGAAGGTGTTCTTTTGGTAATAGATGCTACCCAAGGTATACAGGCCCAAACTATAGCCAACTTTTGGAAGGCGGTAGAACAGGATTTGGTAATCATACCGGTTATAAACAAAATCGACTTACCTTCGGCGGATATAGATAGGGTAAAAGAACAGATAGAGAACATATTAGGTTTAGACCCCGAGGAGGCTATTTTAGTTTCTGCCAAAGAAGGTATAGGAATAAAAGAACTCCTTGAGGCGATAGTAAAAAGAATTCCCCCACCGGAGGGAGACCCCAACAAACCCCTAAAAGCGTTAATTTTTGATTCCTACTATGACCCCTACAAGGGAGCTATAGCCTACGTCCGAATATTCGATGGAAAGGTTAAAAGGGGAACGAAAATCCGCCTGATGTCTACGGGTAAAGAATTTGAAGTTACCGAGGTTGGAACTCAAACCCCTAAACAAACCCCCCTAAAGGAATTGTCGGCGGGCGAGGTTGGCTATATAGCCGCCTCTATAAAAGACGTTAAGGATATTAGGGTTGGTGATACTATTACCGACGCCGAAAATCCAACCCCCGAGCCTATTCCCGGTTTTAAACCGGCTAAACCTATGGTGTTTGCCGGACTATATCCTGCCGACGACTACACCTACGAGGAACTACGCGACGCTTTAGAAAAGTATTCAATTAACGACGCCGCTTTAGTTTACGAACCTGAAAGTTCCCCGGCATTGGGTCTCGGTTTCAGGGCGGGCTTTTTAGGGCTTTTACATATGGAAATAGTCCAAGAAAGGTTGGAAAGGGAATATGGAGCAAGGCTAATTATCACTACCCCCAACGTTATCTACCGCGTTAAAATGAACGACGGGAGCTACAAAGAGATTAGAAACCCCGAAGAACTTCCTTCCCCCGATAAATACCAGTGGATTGAGGAACCTTGGGTATTGGTTACGATTGTTACCCCCAAGGACTATTTAGGTGCTGTTATGCAACTGTGCCAGGAGAAAAGGGGCATTCAGAAAAAATTTGAATTCTTAGACCCTAACACCGTTGTATTGGAATATGAAATGCCCTTGGCCGAAATTATTACCGATTTCCACGACAAAATAAAATCGGTAACCCGAGGTTTTGCTTCCTACGACTATGAATTTTTGGGATACCGCCGCGACGATTTGGTTAAGCTAAGGATTTTTATAAACAATAAACCTGTGGATACACTTTCCTTTATAGTTCACAGAGATAAAGCCTACCGAACCGCCCGCAAATTGGTTGAAAAGTTAAAAGAGACAATTCCCCGCCAACTGTTCGATATAAAGGTGCAGGCCGGAATAGGTAATAAGATAATTGCCTCCGAAAGAATACCCGCCCTTAGGGCCGATGTAACGGCCAAATGTTATGGTGGTGACGTTACAAGGAAGAAAAAACTCCTCGAAAAGCAAAAAGAAGGAAAAAAACGCCTAAAACAGTTCGGTAAAGTTCAGCTCTCCCAAGATGCCTTTTTAAGTGTCCTCAAGCTGGAAGATTAATTTTTATCCCTTTAACTTTTTTCTTTATGCCCAACAAATACCGACAGGGGAAAATCAAAAAAGAGCATCACCTTATAGAGGACGGGGAAAAATTTCTAAAAGAACTTGAAAAGTTAGAAAGTGTAGAAGCTATCATCCCCGGTAGGATTTTCAGAAACCAAAAAGGTAGGGGCAAAAAAGGGCTTTATTTAAAATACGAAACCCCCAGCGGTTGGAAATTGTTATTAAAAAACGGCTCAACAGTTCAGGAAATTTTTGTTATAACCCCCGATAAGGAGATGTTTAAAGCTGAATTTTTGACCAAATTGCAGGTTAAAGAATAACCCAAATGTTTTTCCCAAAGTTGAAACTATGGTTATTTAAACTCCTCTTTGAGGAAAGATGTGTTCATTGCCACCGGCGGGACGCTACAGACTTTGGTTATCTTTGTGAGGTCTGTTTTTATCAGCTTATACCCACCAAAAGGTATGAAAATTTAGCAGTCCCCTATGTGGACGGTTTCTATACTACTTTTGAACACAAAGGTATAGGGCAAATAATTGTAGACCTTATAAAGTTTAAAAATGTTTCTTCCCTTGCCCGCCAAGTGGGAAAATTGGCCGAACCTTTTTTGGAAGATATTTATAAAGAAATTAATCCCGATTATGTTACCGTTGTTCCTCCTGACCCTTTAAAGTTATGGTTTATCCGAGGCTTTAACCCTCCTTTGGAAATGGTTAAGGAAACCTTTCTAGGAAAAAAAGTTAAACCTATCCTAATTAGGCGTTTAAATATTAGACGTCCCCTTTCGAGGGCAAAAGATAAACTTCACCGCTTTAGGTTGGTAAAGAACAACTTCACCGTTAGGAAAGAATATTTAGACCTTGTTAAAGGAAAAACTATTTTGGTTATTGACGATGTTTTAACTACCGCGGCAACCGCTTCGGAGGTAGGAAAAATTTTAAAATCCCTTTCGGTGGAAAAAGTTTATTGGTTTTCCTTCTTTAGGGCATAGAAGTGTCTTATATTGAACTCCCTTTGAAGTTTGTGTATTATTTGCCTGCGGTTGGGAAAAACGGCTATAACTTTAAATAAACCGTCGGTGTTTTCTATATAACCGTTAACCCCCTTTATCTGTTTAAGTTTTTCCAAAAGTTTTTGGGCGTTGGCGTAGTTTTTAAATGCCCCCAGTTGGGCATACATATAGTTGGGGCTCACTTGGATATTTTCCTTTATTTGGGCATGGGGATAGGATGAGTTAGCTCCAAAGGTAGGAAAATCAAAATAGTAAACCGCTGTAAATAGATTAATTCCCACAAAGGTTGTAGCCAAAAGAAGCTTTTTTCCCATTTTCGGGAAATTATTCTTTAACCCTTGGAAGTTTTTGGATTTTTAGCAAAAACTTTATTCTTCCCAATATTCCGCCCCGCAATTTTCGGTTTCCCAAACTACCACTTTTTCCAATTGGGGGAATTTCTCTTTTATTTTCCTATAAAGGTAGCGGGCAACATTTTCCGCCGAAGGGGAGAAGGGATATATATCGTTCAAACAGGTGTAGTTGGGCAAAATTTCTTCCAAATATTGGTCGATATCTACAAAATCAACACCAACGCCGGCCGCATCCAATTTATCGACCCTTAGGAAAACTTCAACTTCCCAAGTATGGCCGTGCAGAGGTTCGTTTCCCCCCTTGTAATTGGTCAGATAGTGGGCTGCCTGAAATCTCTTTTTTACCCTAATTCTCCAAGGCATAGGCAATTATTTAAGAGAAATTTCCAACCTTTTGGTGTAAAAAGGCACAACAACAACCCTTTGTAGGTATTTGATATTTAAACATCCTTGGGACGGTTGGCAAATTTGAGCCTCATAAGGGTGAAAATTTCTATCCGTCCGGAGGAAAACCGATAAGTTCCCTTCGGAGGAATAAATGGCATAACCCCTTTCGGTGGAAGAAACTTCATAATTGGGTAAAACCAACCTATGCTTTATTATTCGCCACAACTCTATCGGGTATTGTTTGCAGTAATTTAACAAACAGAGGGTTTTATTGTGATACCGAACAAACCCCATTAGGGTCAAAGGAAATACTAACCTATCTTTGGAAGGGTAATATTTAAAGGGAATTTGGGTGTTATCTATCAATATAGTCCCTTTAAAGGGTCGGGGAAAATTGTTCCATAAAAGGTTTTCGGGGATTTTAATTTTCTGCTTAGGTTGGGCACAAGCGAAGATAAACAAGGACAAAAAGAAGAATAAGAGACGTAAGGAAGACATTTGAGGAAATTTTAGTTTCCTACGCGTAGATATCCAACTGCACGCCCGTTCCCGTTGGGTTGTTTGTTCCCACCATTATGCTTTGGAGCAGAATTTCCATAAGCTGTTGGTTCATATCGAGGGTGGTTTTCAAAGTTCCTACGTTGGCCTGCAAAACGCTACCAACCACCATTTGGTCGATGTGTAGGCTTGTGATATCCATAACAATTTTTAAATATACAACTTTCAAATGTCTCAAAAAGAGTTTTTTGGGTTTTCCCAGCAAGAGGCCCAAAAGATAATCAAAGACCTCAAAAGGTATAAATACGGCAAAGTCCTAAAGGTGGAAAGAAAAACAAAAAGAGAAAACCCCCCGCTGTTGCATTCTTTAACAACCCTCCAAAGGGAGGCAAATAAACTTTACGGTTTCAGTGCCAATAAAACTTTAAACATTGCCCAAAAGCTCTATGAGCAGAGAAAACTAATAAGCTATCCCCGAACGGAGGCTAAACACCTTCCTACCAGTGCTAAGGAATTGGTAGCCGAAATTTTAAAATCCCTCGGCAGGGAAGACCTTATAAAACAAATTCCTAAAGTGGGTAAAAGGGTTTTCGACGATTCAAAGCTTACCGACCACCACGCCATAATACCTTTGGCACCGCCTTCGGGAAATTTAACACCCGACGAGCTCAAAATTTACAACCTCATAAAAAGGAGGTTCTTGGCCGTTTTCTACCCTCCCTATGTTTACGAAGTAATAACGGTAATAACCGAGGTCGGGAAAAAGTATTTCTTCCTAACGCGGGAAAAGGTGGAGATATCCCTCGGTTGGAAAGAGCTTTACAATTCCAAAGAAGGGAAGAGCCCAACCCTACCCGACCTAAAGGAGGGGGATAAAGTTAAAAAGCTCAAAGAGTGGGCCGAAAAGAAACAAACCCAACCGCCGCCACGCTATACCGAAGGAACTCTTTTAAAGGAGATGGAAAAACTCGGTTTGGGAACCCCCGCAACAAGGGCCCAAATTATTGAAACCCTAAAAAAGAGAAGGTATATAACCACGCGGGGGAAAACTTTAATACCTACCGAAAAAGGTATTGAACTTATTAAAAAGCTCCGCCAAAGTGAGGTTTCCTCTCCCGAAATGACCGCCCGCTGGGAAAAGGCTTTGGAAAATATCCACCTTAAAAAGGTAGGCGAAAAAGGCTATAAGCTCTTTATGGAAAAAATAAAAAAATTTACAACCCGAGAGTTGGAAAAGTTAAAAAATTTAACCTTCGAAGTTTCTTCCCAATTTAAGACCGCAAAAAGGAAAAGAAAAAGCTACCGTCATAGGAGAAAAACTAAATGAAAACCTTTTCGGGTTTTAAAAGATTTTTATCCTTCCTGGCCAAGGCGACCAAATTTCCTTTAAACTTAAGGCGGAAAAGTTCACCTTCGATATCTTCCCTTAGGGGGATTTTTCTTCCATTTTTAACCAGAGAAAGGTCTTGCAAAGATAGTTCCACCTCGGGCATATAGTCCAAACCTTTATCGGGAGGCAACAGTAAATTCTCCAACTCGGTGGGGGGTGTATTTAATAGTTCCTCCAAGGGGAAAGCTTCCTCCAAAGAGAGGGAACCTATTTTTGTTCTTTTAAGGGAATAGGTTGTTGCGCCCACTCCCAACTTTTGGCCGATATCGTGGATTAAACTCCTTATGTAGGTTCCTCCCGAAACGACCGTCCTAAGGGTGAAATAGGGAGGGTTGAACTCCAAAAGTTCTATTTCATAAATGGAAACCTCGACAGGTTTTAAGGAAACTTTTTTCCCTTGACGGGCCAATTTGTAAGCCCTTTTTCCTTTAATTTTTTTAGCACTAAAGGGCGGTGGGGTTTGCAAAATTTTACCTTTAAAGGTTTCCAAAACCTCCAATAACCTTTCTTTGGAAATTTCGATATTTTCCCTCGGTGGGGTTAAGGGTTTGCCTGTAATATCGTAGGTGTCGGTTGTTGTTCCCAATAAGCCCGTTGTAATATACTCTTTGGGTAGCTTTTGGTAATACTCGCTAAGGCGGGTGGCTTTGCCTATTAAGAAAACCAAAAGCCCTTCGGCAAAGGGGTCTAAGGTTCCCGTGTGTCCAATTCGGTTTAAAGAAAAATGTTTTTTAATAGTGTTCATCACTTCGGTGGAGGTGGGGCCGCGGGGTTTGTAGACAGGCAGAAGCCCAAATAGCTCTTTTTGTTTACCCATATAAAAAGGGTTTAAATTTTTACTCGCCCGGGATTACTATTACCGACTGAACACGCTGACTTACCGCCTCTACCTTAATTTCTTTGGTTTTTAAGTTGTAAACCAATTTATCGCCTTTAATAACCCCGTCTTTAGTTTTGGCCACCGCGTTGCCGATAAGGACAACCAAATTTTCTTTGGGGTATAAGAAAGCTTTATCTCCCGTTGCGCTGTTTTGGCCGTCTTTATAGATAACGTGACCTTCGGCTATTATTTCTTTGGGTTTGCGGTTTTGGTCAAACACTATGGTTAGCTTGTCGCAGGTTAGCAGTGCTTTGGGGCTTTTAACCACCACTTTGCCTATATAAATAACTTTGTTGCCTTCGCTTATAAAACGGTCGGCCGAAATGTTAATTTTTGCGGCAAAACTTATAGAGGAAACAATCAACCCCGCACAAAGAAGAAGTTTTTTCCACATGGAGGAAAATATTAAAATTTCTCCACCTGCCGGGCTAACTTTTTAATTTCTTCCATAATACGGTTGGCTATTTTTTTATAACCTTTGGGGGAATCTTCAATTTCTTCAAACTCCAAAGGTTGGCCGAAGATTATTTTTACCTCCTCCTTGGGTATACGGAATTTTTTATTGTCCGAAGAGAGGATTAAGGTTGAGTTGTGAATATAGACGGGAACAACCTTAACGCGGGATTTTGCCACCAAATAACCAACCCCGGGTTTGGGTTTTAAAAAACCATTTTCGGGTGCCCTTCTACCTTCGGGAAATATGCAAACCTTGCAACCCTGCTTTAGTCGTTTTAAAGCCTCGTTTAAAGCCTCAAAATCTGCCTTGGAACGGTCTACGGGTATGGCGTTCATATTTCTAAAAAACCAATTTTTTAGTTTTCCTTGGAACAGTTCCTTTTTGGCTAAAAAAACCAACGGTTCGTTAACTACCGCATTTATTAGGGGTGGGTCGATATAACTTCTATGGTTGGGGGCTATTATTAAAGGCTCGGAGGTATTTAAAACCTCCACATTGTAAGCCTTTACCTTGAAAACCTTCCTAAAAAGGGGGGCTATAAAACCGAACCACAGAGGTTTTAAAACATATCTCCCAAAGGGGGGAAGAGGGCATTTAACACTAGCACCCTCCTTGTGCAAGGGGTTAACGAATGAATTTCCCATTCGGGAGTTAATTTAATAATAGCACCCACCGTTAGGTGGGGTTAACGCTGTTAATCAAACCAAAACCACGGGGCAGGGAGCTTCCTTAACCACCGTTTTGGAAACTCTTCCCCCCTCTTGGTTTAAACCTTTTCCCGTTCTACCTAAGACTACCAAATCGTAATCCTTTTCGTGGATGAGTTCGATAATGGCCTCCTCGGGGTCTCCGTTTAACAGTATTAACTTTTCGGTGGTTCCGAATAATTCCTTGAAAAGGTATCTAATTTCTTCTTCTTTGGAGGGGTCGGTATTTTCTTCTTCCACTATATGGACAAAATCGATTTCCAACCTATAGGGGGAATATGTTAATAACCTTTCAATAAACTCCTTTTGTTTAAAACTACTTTCGGAAAAGTCTACGGGAACCAGGACTTTTTTTATTTTTCGGAACTTTATATTGTCCTTAACCACCAAGAGGTTGGTAGGTAGATATTCCAACAACTCTTGGGAAAAACTTTTACCGAAAAGTTTCTTGTAAAAGTAAAACGCAAAAAGGTCTATGTGGAACTCTTCCACCAACTTTTGGAAAGTTTCTATCGACTTACCGTAAAGGATTTTTATCTCCATAGGAACCCTATAGCGGGTGTAATTGCTTAGAATTTCTGTAAGCTTTTGGAGAATAGATTTTTCCTCTTCCTCAACACGGTCGGTTTTAACTATTTCCTCCAAAGCGTGGACAAAAATAACCTTCCCCTTTAGCAGTTTGGCCATTTCAAAGGCGTAATCGAAGAGGGGATAGGGATTGTCTTCGGGGTCGTAGCCGACGGCGATTTTATAAATGTCCTCCTCGGGTTCGGAGTTAAAGGTTTCCCTTCGGAGTATTTCGGTGGGGCCATCGGAAGGCAGGGGTTTTTCTTCCTTGGAGTGGAGAGATTTTTCCTCCTTCTTAGGGAAGCGACGGCTTTTCTCTTTGGAGATTTTAGAGCCTTTACCCCTGAAATTTTTATCTTTAGACTCTTTGAATAATCGCAGTCGCACTAACGGGTTTAATTAAATTCGGTTGCGGGAAATTTTCAAGGGGGATAAGAAGCCGTGAGGATAGTTTTAATAAGCGATATTCACGCCAATTGGCCGGCGTTGGAGGCCGTTTGGCGAGAAATAAAAAAGATAGGCTACGACCAAATATGGTGTGCGGGCGATATAGTCGGTTATTACCCCTGGCCCAACGAGGTGGCCCAATGGGTTTTTGAATATGCCGACCGCGTGGTAATGGGAAACCACGACGCGATAGTTGCGGGGTTGATGGATGCCGATTATTTCAACGACGCCGCCCGTTATGCCATATTGTGGACTTTGGAAACCCTACGGGAGGATTTGAAAAAGAGAATAGCCCTTTTACCCCTACGGTTGGATTTGGGAAATAGCTACTTGGTTCACGATACGCCTTTAAATCCGCTCTCTATGGAATACATAACCGACACTTATTCGGCGGCCCAAACGCTGGAGTTGGTGGACAAACCCTACACTGTCTACGGCCATACCCACCAACCGGTGGTTTTTGCTTACAACGGAAACCAAATAAGGGAGTTTAGGAATTTTCAAAATTTCCCCCTAAAGGAGGGTTGGAAATTTTTAATAAACCCCGGGAGTGTGGGCCAACCCCGCGACGGTATTCCCTTGGCCTCCTTTGCAATATGGGACACCGATACCAACCGATTAACCTTAAAAAGGGTCGATTTCGACAAGAAGAAGGTTTTGGAAGAAATTAGAAAGGTAGGTCTACCCGAAATTTTTGCACTAAGGCTATTTGAAGGTTGGTAGAAATTTGGGTCAACATTAAATAGACTGGCATGCTGGTTATAGTAAAAATAGGCTCCAATCTGCTCCAAACAGCCGAAGGCGATATTGACCTTTCTTTTATCTCCTCTTTGGCCCAGCAGATAAAGAAACTTAAAAAGAAGGGTTATAAATTTGTTTTGGTTTCTTCGGGGGCGGTTTTGGCGGGCATTAAGAAGCTAAATTTGGGAAGGAAACCTAAAACCTTGGTGGAAAAGCAGGCCTTGGCCTCCATAGGGCAGGCCTACCTTATGCACCTTTACGATACCGTTTTTGCCAACTACAACCTAAAGGTTAGTCAAGTATTGTTAAATACCGATGTTTTTAAAAACCGCCAACGCTACGAAAATGCGCGCAACACTTTTAGGCAACTTTTGGCTTGGGACATTATCCCCATAGTGAACGAAAACGATACCATAGCGGTGGAGGAGCTTATTTTCGGCGACAACGACTTTCTGGCCGCCTACCTTTCCATAATGCTCAACCCCAAGTTTGTAATAGTAATGTCCACGGCGGGGGGAATATATACGGGCGACCCAAAGGATGAAAATTCCACCCTCATAAGGGAGGTTAACTCTCCCGAAGAGGTTTTGAAATTTGTAAAAACCACCACCAGCGAATACGGTTCGGGAGGAATGAAATCCAAACTTGAGGCGGCAAAAATAGTTCACTCCCTCGGTATACCGTTGGCGATAGTAGGAAAAAATACCCCCCTCGAGGAGGTTTTAGAAGGAAAACCCTTCGAAGGAACCTTAATAAAACCTTCTTCCAAACCGGTTAGGGGAAAGAAAAAACTAATAGCCTTTATAGAACAACCCAAGGGAGTCCTTTATGTGGACGAGGGAGCAAAAAAAGCCCTATTGGAGGGCAAAAGCCTTTTGGCGGTGGGTATTACCAAATTTGAAGGCTCCTTCGAAAGGGGCGACACCGTTAGCCTTTCCGACCCCGAGGGAAACATTTTTGCCAAGGGAAAGGTTAATTTTTCCTCCAAAGAGTTGAAAAAAATAATCGGTAAACCTACAAGGGAAATAGAAAAGTTATTCCCCAATCGACCTTCGGAGGTTATCCACAAGGA
>Ga0256836_1000244_pt1 | contig 32115 bp, 34 predicted proteins | sample 4561380metaG_FD_185974 | JGI IMG/M metagenome (GOLD analysis project Ga0256836, IMG submission 185974) | Hydrothermal vent microbial communities from Guaymas Basin, Mexico - 4561-380 | ecosystem: Environmental > Aquatic > Marine > Hydrothermal vents | place: Mexico: Guaymas Basin | collected...
AAGATAACGAGGTTGCTCTCCTTAGCGAGCTCGACGAAGGCCGGGTCGTTGGCGATGAGGGTGGGAATCGCGTTGACGAATGCCGCACTGCCGACCTCCTTGGCGTACTTGGCGGCGGCGTAGACGTAGACCTGAGTAGCCGTGACCCTGTCCTTCCTGTCCTCGGCGATGGCCTTCTCAAGCTCCTCCTTCTTCTCGAAGGGGACGAAGGCCTCGGTGGTGCAGACGTTAACGAAGACGTCGGGCTTGAGCTCCTTCCACTCGCTGACGAGGTGCTCAACGGCCTCGCTGAGGGTCATCTCGTCGTCGAGGCCCGTCGCTTCGAGCGGGAGGTTCCTGAGGCTTCCAAGGTGTATTCCCTTCCTGACGGTGATTCCCTTGAGGCTCTCCGGGGCCTCGGGGTCATAGGCCTTGACGACCTCGTAGAGGTCCTTTCCGACCTTGGCCTTGTCAACGTCGTAGGAACCAACGATTTCGATGTCCTTAATCTTAATCGGGAGCTCGTCAGCCAGCGGGACGCCGTAGGGCTCCATCTTTCCAGCCTTTATCTTCTCAAGACCGCTCGCGAATACGCTTGCAACGTATCCCTGGCCGAGTATAACAACCCTGACCATTTCACCCACCTCCTTTTCGTTGTTCTCAAATATTTTATAGTAGTTAAATAGTTTTTGGTCGCGAAACCTTTCTGGATATGAGGTAAACCGTCACCCCGACGCGGAGGTTCGTCAGGACTGCGAGGAGCGCGAAGAGTGCCCTAACGGATAGACTTGAAGGAACGAGCAGGAACAGCATCGTCAGGAAGACCCTCTCGTCCCTCTTTCCGGGGAGCTTTCTGAGAGCTGGAACTTCCCGATATGCGTCCCTGCAGAAGGCCCCCTTAAAGCGCTCGGTCGAGTAGCTCACCATGACCGAACCGAGCAGAGCTAAGAGCGCGACCAGATACCAGAGGGGCTCTTTCAGGGCCGAGTAAGCTAAGAGCGCGAGGAAAGAGCCGTCAACGTAGCGGTCGAGGATGGAATCCACGTAGCCACCGAGCCTGCTCGTCCTCAGCTGGGCCCTCGCGAGCTCGCCGTCAACGCCGTCGAGTATTGAGCTCAGCTGGTAGAGGATTCCAGCTAAAGGCAGGCTGACGAGCGTTAGGAAGGCCGAGAGCACGCCGAGGGCGAACGTGACGACCGTCATCTGGTTTGGAGTGACCCTCTCAACGAGGAGGTAGCTGATTCTCGTCGAGATTTTCCTGTTGAGGTGTCTGCTGATGAACCCGTCGCCGGTCCCCTTAACGGCCGTGAAGACGAGCATCTTTCGGGCCCTCTTGAGCTCCTCCGGCGTGTCCACGTCGGTCCAGCCGAGGCCGTCGACGAAGGTAACGGGAAGCTTAGCCCGCTCGACGACCTCGCTGAGTGAGTAATCACCGTCCCTCTCGTTTTCAAGCCCCTCCGTTACATCGAAAATCCCGTCGTCGAGGACGAAGAAGCCTGTATCAACCGCGTCCCAGTCCTTAAGGCCCTTCCCGATTCGCTCGACCCTTTTATCTTTCACCTTAACCTTCGTCGCCTCTTCAACGTCAATCCATCTCGGCTCTCTGTCCGCTATGAGGCCGTTTCCCCTTATTACCTCCGCAACGAAGGCCTCGCTGTAGACGTGGTCGCTCATGACGAGGACGAACCGCCCTGAGACACGGCTTTTGGCGAGGTGGAGTGAGTGCCCGTTGCCCTTCTCGGGCTCGGGGTTTATCACCAGCTCGGCGTTGAAGCCGTGCCTCTCAACGAACTCGCGGTAAAGGGGCGCGTACCGCTCGTTGGTGACGATTACGAACCTCTCAACGCCTTTTCTCTGGAGGAGGTGCATCGTTCGGTACAGAATTCCCCTTCCTGCAACCCTGACGAGGCCCTTTGGCCTTCCGCCCATCCTCGTCCCAAGGCCGGCCGCGAGAATCACTGCCGTTTTTGGGGTCATCGGCATCACCTTTTTAAGGCCCTCGAAGAGGCCCCACCAGGAGAACCGAGATTAAATTAACCATAGGTAATTTAAAGCTTTCGGTGGTGGAAATGCGCGTGGCGGTCCTTTACTCGGGGGGCAAGGACTCGAACTACGCCCTCTACTGGGCGCTGGAGCAGGGTTTTGAGGTTAAATACCTTGTCTCGATGGTGAGCGAGAGGGAAGACAGCTACATGTACCACGTGCCGAACATTCACCTCACGGAACTGCAGGCGAGGGCGATAGGGATTCCCCTTGTCAAGGGCTTCACCAGCGGCGAGAAGGAGAAAGAGGTAGAGGACATGAAGGCAGTCCTTGAGGGCCTGAAGATTGACGGCGTCGTTGCAGGAGCCTTAGCCAGCGAGTACCAGAAGAAGCGCGTTGATAAAGTGGCGAGGGAGCTCGGCCTTGAGAGCTTCGCACCTGCCTGGCACCGCGACCCAGTCGAGTATATGCGCGAGCTGATTGGAATCTTCGACATCGTAATGGTCGGCGTCTCGGCCTACAGGCTGGATGAGAGCTGGCTCGGCAGAAGGATTGACGAAAAGGCTCTGGAGGAGCTTGTGAAGCTCCACGAGAAATACGGAATTCACGTTGCAGGGGAAGGCGGGGAGTTCGAGACCTTCGTCCGCGACGCGCCGTTCTTCAAAGCCAGGATAGTCCTCGACGAGGTGGAAAAGAAATGGGACGGGTTTAATTATTCGGGAGTGCTTGAGGTCAGGAGGGCCCACCTTGAGAAAAAATAAAGTCAGGACTTCACCCTGACCCAGAACCACGCCTTCGAGCAACCGCCCGAAACGCCGCAGCTCGGGAACTCAAGGCTCCACTCCTTGGTCGGAATCGCCGAATCCGGCTCCCAGTCGAAGTAGTCGTCGTCGAAGAGGAGCGTTATGGAAACCTGCCCCATCGGGTCGTCGTCGTTGCCCCAGTTTCCGGCATCCTCTTCCCAGCCGTCGTATTCGAGGTATAGGAACGGCACATCGGCCCTCGTGTGGCCTATGATTAGCATCTGGGGCCTTGTGGTGAACCTGTTGCCCGAGAGCACGCCCGACTTCGGATACCTATTGACGGGCTGAACCGGGACCATCGCGGTGGTTTGCTCCCGCGTTATGTCGGGCACATCGGCCACCTCCTCCGGCTTGAAGGAGATGAACCCGCTCGCGTAGAGGTAGTACTCCTCGTCGCCGAACTCCGTGTCCTTCGTGAACTGGACGGTGTCAAGGTAAGCCTGGAGCGTGTTGTAGCGGAGCGTCCTCGGGACCTCAACCTCCTGAACGAGGTAGGTAACCCTCATGTTGCCGTCGGCGGACCATACCTCAACGAGAACACCGTCGCGGTAGTTGCCGTTCGCGTCTATCGCGTAGCCGTTGTAGCCGACCGGATCGGGGTCTCCTCCGAGGTCCCTGACTATCGTTGAGCCCCACCATTCGGCCGCACCCTGGCCGGTGACGAGCTGGTTGATGAACATAACCCCGTTGTAGCCGTACTTCATGGCCGTTCCTATTTCTCCGGTGGCGAGGCCCAGGGCGGCGTCAACCAGAAAACCGGCCCCGAGTGTGATGTATTCGCCGGGGTCGTCCAAGTCCCAGCCAGCCGTGTGGACGTAGATTTTCCTGTATTTTTTGACCTCCTCGAGGGGCATGGCAAATATCGGATAGCCGTTGATGAAGGGATAGCTCACGCTTATCGCCCTCTCGTCGTGGTATAAAAGCCGGCTGTGGTCGTTCGCCTCGACCCAGCGCTTTGCAGGGTAGCCGACGGCGTAAATCGGCCCGTACTCCCAGTCGAGGTCGTTTTCGTGCTCCCAGTAAACAGGGAAGGCCCACGAGACGAGCTGTATTTCGCCCTCCGCGCTGTCCTTGTTGCCCTTTATGTAAACGTCCTCGACGACGATGACGAGGTAGCGGTCAACGTCCTTGTCCATGCTGAGCCCGTTGGTGGCGTTCACCCAGATGTTGCTGTGGGCAGGGAAGCGGGGCTTTAGCGAGGGGGCCTGAACTTGGCCCACGAACCAGAGGCGGAAGTAGCGCCAGGGAACGAGTGAGAAGAAGTTCTCGATGGTGAACTCGACGACGTGCCGGTCGTTTTCGATGTATGTACTCACCTTTCCCTCGCGGTAGACGCTCCCGTACGCGTCCCTCAACTTAAAGGAGTCCTCGTCAACGTAGGCAATCCAGTCGGCCTCGCCGTTGTCGGTGCTGTCAAAGAAGACCTTCATCGGCATCATGTCGCGGTACTTCTGGTCATCAAGGTAGAGCCTTATCATCAGGTCGTAGCCCCTCGCCTCCATGTAGAGCTTTCCCTCCCGCGTAAAGAAGCTGGCCGGCGAGTAGTAGTCAATCCAGCCCTTCCCGGCCTCGATTACGAAGCTACCGGTGTAGGGGTAGGTGAGGCTTGGACTTTTATCGGTCATCGTGCTCCCATAGATTCTAAGGTACACCCTCTCCGGGAATATCTCCGAGAAGTTCTCGATGGTGAAGCTCACCCGCCTTCCGTCGAGCTGAACGCTTCCATTCTGAAGTTCAACGGAACCGTTTCCAGTCAGCTTGTAGAGGGTGAAGCCCGTGGAGTAAAGGTGGAGCTCCCACATTCTCCCGAACTCGTCGCCTTCTTCAAAGCGCAGAACCGTTGGCTCGTAGACGTACTTCTTGCCGCTAAACATGTCTATGAAAACCGGAATGTGGACGTAGGCGTTGGCTAAACTCTCGTTCTCGAAGGTTATCGTGAACTTAACGCTCTTCCCGGGGTCGGTCGAGGACGTTAGGAGCGAGACCCGCTCTATTACCTTCCCGTTCGGCTCAAAGGCGTCGCTCCAGAGTGGCCCAGCGTAGGTAAAGTTAGCGGTGAGCCTGTAAACCGGGATTACAACAGGTTCGAGCGTGACGTTGAGAAGCCCTATCGAGAAGCCCGGCCCGGTTCCGTTCCCGTTGGTCTCCTCGGCCTCGCAACCGGAATCGGGGTCCGAGCTTTCATCGCAGAGAACCTCCCCGTCCTCGTCGTACTGAAGGCTTGCGTTCGATGAAGGCGTCTCGGTTGGCGTTGGTGTCTCGGTTTGGGTTCCGGTTTGCGTTTCCGTCGGCGTCTCCGTTGCGGTTGAAGTCTGGGTTTCCGTTGTAGTGCCCCTAGGAGAATCGGTCTCAGAGTGCGTTCCGACCCCCCCGGAAGATGAGCTTCCGGTATCGCCTTCCTCAGTTCCGGTCGGAACACCGATGCCGTTTCCGCCGAGACAACCGCCAGTCAGCACTAACCCTGTCAGAAGAAGAAGGAGCAAAACCCGTGAGAATTTTCTCATATACACACCTCCAACCCAAACCTCGGCAAGAAAAGAAAGCCGCACAGGTTTGGACTGTATGTAGTAGGCACTCATTCTATTTAGGGCTTTTCATGAATGTCTCTTCACACAGAAAAGTTATTAAAGAAAGTGCAGAATTTACCCCGGGTGGTGGTGTGATAGAGGTTGAGAACCTCGTCAAGCGCTTCGGCGGGAAGGTTGCTCTCAAGGGGATTTCCTTCACCGTCCGCGACGGCGAAATCTACGGCCTCTTGGGCCCGAACGGGAGCGGTAAGAGCACCACGATGAGGATTCTGGCCGGGATTATCCCGCCGAGCGATGGAAAAGTTGTGGTCGAGGGGATAGACGTAGCCGAGAACCCGATTGAGGTCAAGCGGATAGTCGGCTACATACCCGAAACGCCTGTTCTCTACGAGAGCCTGACCCCGGTGGAGTTCTTCTCCTTCGTGGGGAGCATTAGGGGAATTCCAAAGGGGGAACTTGAGGAGCGCGTTGAAAGGCTTGTCAAGGCCTTCGGAATCGAGGAATACCTCGGCGAGCTGATAGGGACGCTCAGCTTCGGAACCCAGCAGAAGGTTTCGATAATAGCTGGTTTGCTTCACGACCCAAAGGCCCTAATCCTCGACGAGGCCATCAACGGCCTCGACCCCAAGAGCGCGCGCATAATGAAGGAGCTCCTCAACGGCTTCAAAGAGGAGGGAAAGAGCATAGTCTTCTCGACACACATACTCGCCGTTGCTGAGGCATTATGCGATAGAATAGGCATAATCTACAACGGCGAGCTGATAGCAGAGGGAACTCCCGAGGAGCTCAAGCGCTTCGCCCACGAGGAGAGCCTCGAAGACGTCTTCCTCAAGCTGACCGAGAGCCAGGAGGAGGTAAGCTCCCTCGTCAGGGCCCTAAGGGAGGCCTTCTGATGGAGTGGGAGATAGTAAACGTCCTCTACCGAGAGATGACTTACAAGAGGCTGAGGGCCAACCCCCAGCTCTCAACGGACTGGAACAAGTTCATCAAGGCCTTCAAGCGGAGCGGGAGCCTCAAGAGAACCCTGCTGAGCCAGTCAATCCTTTTCGGCATCTTCGGCCTCATGCTCTTTCCGGGAGTCTACTATGTCAAAGACCCCTCAGGCTCGGCGGTAATCTACGCGAGCTACTGCCTGCTCCCGCTGATAATGGCCCTCTACGGAACGGCTGTTACAGCGCAATATGCCATCTCGCTTGGCCTCTTTGAGCCACTCCTCTCACTCCCGGTTCGTGTTGGAGGGAAGTACCTAAGTGCCCTGCTCCTCATAACGGAACTACCCTCTACCCTCTTCCTCCTCCCGCCGGCGGTGGCCCTATCCCTAAAGCTCGGGCCCGTTGCTGGAGTCCTCGGCTTCGCTTGGGCGTTAATGGGAGCTTTTATAGGCCACACCCTCGGCCTGCTAATATACGACCGCTTTGGAAAGGCCTCCGGCGGGAAGTTCTCCGGCCTCAAAACGGCCTTCAAGGCCTTTGGAATACTCCTCGTGATGTCCCTCTTCTACGGCCTGAACTACCTCCAGCGCTACGTTGCAAGCCACTACGAAACGCTTAAGGGCGTTTTCGAGAGGTACTCAGTGGCGTATCCCTTCTCGGTCTCGACGGTCGAGAAGCCCCTCCTCTCGTTAGGCCTCCTGGCCGTTTACGGCCTTGTGATTGGAGCGGTCTACGTTTTAACGGTTAGAAGGCTCTGGAGAAGGATAAGCGAGGGAACGGCAACCGAGAGGAGAGGTGGCAGGGCGAGGCTCTCGCTCCACAGTCCGGCCCTGGCGCTGGCGCTCAAGGACTTCAAGATAGCGACGAGGAACACGTCCCTTTTAACGGGCCTGCTGATGCCTGTTGTGGTCATAATCCCATCCCTCGCCGGTGCATTGAAGTCGGGAAGCGAGGGCTCGGCCCTCGGTTTTGTCTTGGCCGTTGGCTGGACCTCCGCAATAGCGATAGACGCCGTTTTGAAGATAGACGGCAGGGCCTTTGAAGTCCTTCACTCGCTCCCGCTGAGCCTCAGGACGTTTCTGAGGGGCAAGCTCGTGACTATGACCACAGTTCCGATAACGGCGGGCCTGCTGGCAGTTATGGGGCTCTCTCTCAGGAACCCGGGCTCCCTGAAGGTCCTTCCCCTCGCGCTCTTCCTGCCGGTCGCGACCGCCGGGACGACGCTGACGGTCTTTTACTGGGGAATTCGCGAGGTTGCACTACCCCAGACGACGTGGAAAAAGATGCTCCTGGCTCTGCTCGCGAACGGTATAATAATCGGAGGTACAGCGGGACTGTGGTACGTTGAGTGGTTCCTCTCGCTCCCCTTTGTACTCCTCGTTGATGTGCTGTTGCTCTGGCACCTCAGCAGGTGACGTGGAAGATTCCGAGAACTCTTTTCTTTTCGTTGAGCTCGTTGAATAGCTCCACCGCTTTCCTGGTGGGGAGCTCATAGACTTCTTTGTCCCTGACCAGCTCTCTGCTCCCTGGGAGTAGCGAGAGGTAACCGTAGTAGCCGGTGCCAACGATTAGAACCTCAAAGTCCTCCGTCAAGTACTCCCTCAGCTCGTCAGAGTCGAGTTTGTGGCTCGTTCCGTGTTTGTTTTTGCTCAGCCACTTCTTCCTCTTCCCGACCCTTCCGCTCGGATAAATCACGATGTCATACTCGTAGGTTCTCCCGTCAACCACTATCCTCCCGAAGGAGGGATATTCGAGTTTCATAGCACTCACCAGCAGTCCTTTGGGTGCAGTGCGTCCCTCAAAATCTTCGCGTGGTCAAAGGCCAGTGGAAGCTTCTCAACCTCGTCAATCGGGACGACGTAGACCTCTTTCGCATCGTCGCCTGCCTTTAGCTCGCCTTCGCCGATGCAGAGAAAGGCGACCGAAACGGTGTGTCCCCTCGGGTCCCTGCCAGGGTCGGAGTAAACGCCCACCAGTCTGAGTATTCTGACGTCCAGGCCGGTCTCTTCCTTCATCTCCCTCTTCAGGGCCTCCTCAACGGTCTCGCCGTACTCAACGAAACCGCCGGGAAGGGCGTAGAAGTCCTTAAAGGGCTCGTTCTTTCGCTTTATGAGAACAACACCGCCCCGATAGAGTATGACGCCATCAACAGTGAGTCCTATGCACCGGTGGAGCTCGGCCTTGAAGCCGTGTTTTTCTGCGAGGACATTAACCTCCTCGCGGAATTCACTTATGTCTGCCCCCTTAGGGGCTTTGACGAGCAGAACGTAACGGTCCATCTTTTTCACCTCAGGGAAGTCCCTTCTCATCAGCGTTCAGCGTGCTGACGTTTCATCATCGGTCGGTTGGGATTATGTTTAATCACTTAAAGCCTCAACGGTTACGCCCCTCGCGAGCTCGCTCACCTCGTTGAGGCTGAAATCCACGGAACGATACCGGAGGAACAGCGCCGTGAAGGCGACGGCCCGCTTCAGGGATTGAACGAAGGGACATTCCAAGTAGAAACCGGTGAAAGCTCCGAGGAAGACGTCTCCCGCGCCCGTTGATTCATCTACTTCGACCTTCAGCGGAACGAAGCGGTATGGCCTTCCATGGAGGTAGGCATTTCCCGGGTTCGGACCGTCCGAGAGGAGGAGAACCCCAACAGAGCCTGGGTCAAGGTTGACCAGAGAAAACTCCGCGACGTCGGCATGCAGAACATCAACCCCATTAAGGAACGACCCGTCGCGCTCGATGAGCCCCACCGGGCCCTTCTCTGGAGAGCGTATGAAACCCTGAAGGTCGGCCGAGACGAGCTTTGCCCGGTTTAGGGCTTCACTCACGATGCCCTCTGGAATCTCGTTGGCAACGGGGTTGAGAACTATGGCGTCGTATCTTCCGGCGGGAAGTTCGGTAATGGATGAGGCGCGCGAGATAAGTCTCAGCTCCCTCCTGTTGGAGTCAAGGTAAGTCAGCTCGTAGGACGTTGTTTCATCGGAGGGTAGGACGGTCAGTTTGCCCAGGGAGCGTAGCTCGTCAATCCACTCCTCCGGGAGCTGGGAAAAGCTTGTGAGAATCTCAACGTCACAGAAGCGCGAAAGTGCCAGAGCGGAGTAGTAGGCACCGCCACCGAGTCTCTCCTCGATTTTCGAACCGCGCCTTATTACATCCCTGACGACGTGGCCGACGACGAGGCACTTCATTTTCACCAGTCCCAATCTTATACTTTTTGTGAGTGGACATTAAAAACCTTTCCTAAATTACCGAAAGGCTTTTAAGGGGAAAAAGCGAAAAGTTTAAAAGGAGGTATCGTTTTGGGGTGGGGCTATGAAGCGCTTAGGAAAGGTTTCTCACTACGCGAAGCAGGGCTTCCTCATAGTCAGGACGAACTGGGTTCCATCGCTCAACGAGCCCGTCGTTGACAAGGATTTGAGACCGGTAGGCATTGTTAAGGATGTTTTTGGTCCCGTTGATTACCCCTATGTTGCCGTTAAACCCCGCGTTAAGGACCCCGAAAGGTACGTTGGCGCTCTTCTGTACGTGGACAAGAGGAGGAAGGATAAAAAGCCGGGTAAGAAGGCTAAAGTCAGAGGCTCTAAGGGTTCTAAGAGGCCCAAGCGTTCTCGCCCCGCCCCCAGGAGAAGGGGGTGAGAACGATTACTCCGAAAAGGGTTTGTCCCGTGTGCGGGTCAACCGAGTTTATATACGACCCCAGAAGGGGTGAGATAGTCTGCGCTAAGTGTGGCTACGTCATCGAGGAGAACGTGGTCGATGAGGGGCCGGAGTGGAGGGCCTTCGACCCGGACCAGAGGGCCAAGCGCGCGAGAACCGGCGCGCCGATGACGCTGATGATACACGACAAGGGCCTCTCGACCGACATAGACTGGCGCGACAAGGACATACACGGCAACCAGATAACGGGAATGTACAGGAGCAAGATGAGAAGGCTCCGCATGTGGCAGAGGAGGATGCGCATAAACGACGCCGCGGAAAGAAACCTCGCGTTCGCGCTGAGCGAGCTCGACAGGATGGCCGCGCAGATGCGCCTCCCACGGCGCGTCAAGGAGGTCGCGGCTTCCCTCTACAGGAAGGCCGTCATGAAGAAGTTAATCCGCGGACGGTCGATAGAGGGCATGGTTTCCGCCGCTCTCTATGCCGCCTGCAGGATGGAGGGCATTCCAAGGACCCTTGACGAGATTGCGGCGGTTTCAAAGGTTACGAAGAAGGAAATCGGGAGAAGCTACCGCTTCCTTGCGAGGGGGCTCAACCTGAACCTCCGCCCGACGAGCCCGATAGAGTACGTTGACCGGTTTGGAGACGCCCTCGGCGTCAGCTCACGGACCAAGGAGAGGGCAAAGGAAATCCTCCGCGAGGCTATAAAGCGTGGCATAACCAGCGGAAAGGGCCCAACGGGATTGGCCGCGGCAGCGCTCTACGTCGCTTCACTCCTTGAGGGCGAGAAAAAGACCCAGCGCGAAGTGGCTGAGGTCGCTCACGTCACCGAGGTGACCGTCAGGAACAGGTACAAGGAGCTCGTCGAGAAGCTCGGTATAAACGTGCCGATGTGACGATGATAGCGGTTTTAAGCGACACCCACGTGGGGGACAAGGCAAAGGCCCTCCCAATTCCCCTTTTGGAGAAGCTTAGAGAGGCCAGCCCAGAGCTCATTCTTCATGCGGGCGATATAACGTCCCCCGAAGTCCTTGAGACCCTGGAAGAGATAGCGCCCGTGATAGCGGTCAGAGGAAACGTTGACCACCTCAGCCTTCCGGAGGAGGAGACCATTGAAGTCGAAGGAATGAGAATAGGCGTGATTCACGGGCATCAGCTTCTAAGTCTAAACGCGCAGTTTTTAAGCCTGAAGGCCCTCGACATGGGAGTGGACCTGCTCGTCTTCGGCCACACCCACCGCTTCTACTTCGATTCCTTCAGCGTCTACGGAAGAAGGGTCTACCTCCTGAATCCCGGCTCGCCGACGTTTCCACGGTGGGACGAGGCAGGCTTCGCGGTTCTGAAGCCCGGAGAAGAGCCGACCGTTAGAAGGGCTAAGCTCTGGTAAACGGAAAAGAGAACGGGAAAAGGACATCAGCTCTTGATGGCAAGCTTGATGTCCTCGGCCTTGACGGTCTTCCTGCCGGCGTGCTGGGCAAGGGCGACGGCCTTCTTGGCAATCTCAAGGGCCTTCTCCTCGAGGTGCTCGGCGAGGACCTTGGCGGCCTCCTCGCTGACGCGGGCGGCACCGGCCTTCCTTATAAGCCTGTCAACCGGGGCAATTGGAAGCTCGGCCATTCACAACACCTCCTATCTTTTATTTGCAGGTTTCTGCGTTCTATTCTAGGAGTAAAGGCATATATAAACCTTTCGGAAAAGGAGCCCTCTGGGTGGGTCTATCGGCCCGATTTCAGTTAATCGTCGAGAATTCCGAATCCGTCGGGCCCATCACTATTTTACACGAGAATGACAACCCAACCGGGAAGATTGAGAGAAGGTAGGAGATTGCCCCGCAAACCCGAAAGCCGGCCGAAAATCCTTCAAAAAAGTCTTCACTTATGTAAAAAGACGTCCATCAGTCCTCAAAATTTGCCAGTAGGGTTTTTATAGCCAAGAATGCAATAGAGTGTTTACCGAGGAGGTGTTGCAGATGGTTGAGAAGTTCGACAAGATATACGACTACTACGTGGACAAGGACTACGAGCCGAACAAGAAGAGGGATATCATAGCCGTGTTCCGCGTTACCCCTGCGGAGGGATACACTATCGAGCAGGCCGCCGGTGCCGTCGCCGCCGAGAGCTCGACCGGAACCTGGACGACCCTTTATCCCTGGTATGAGCAGGAGCGCTGGGCAGACCTTTCGGCTAAGGCCTACGACTTTGTTGACATGGGAGACGGGAGCTGGATTGTCAAGATTGCCTACCCGTTCCACGCCTTCGAGGAGTGGAACTTGCCCGGCCTTCTCGCGAGCATAGCTGGAAACGTCTTTGGAATGAAGCGCGTTAAGGGCCTCCGCCTCGAGGACCTCTACTTCCCCGAGATAGTCCTCAGGAACTTCAGCGGGCCCGCCTTCGGTATCGAGGGCGTCAGAAAGATGCTCGAAATCTATGACAGACCGCTCTACGGCGTCGTCCCTAAGCCAAAGGTAGGCTACTCACCGGAGGAGTTTGAAAAGCTCGCCTACGAGCTTCTCTCCAACGGTGCAGACTACATAAAGGACGACGAGAACCTCACGAGCCCCTGGTACAACCGCTTCGATGAGAGGGCGGAGATAGTAGCGAGGGTTATTGACAAAGTCGAGAACGAGACCGGCGAGAAGAAGACCTGGTTCGCCAACATCACCGCCGACATCCGCGAGATGGAGAGAAGGCTTGAGGTCCTGGCAGACCTCGGGCTCAAGCACGCGATGGTTGACGTCGTTATAACCGGTTGGGGAGCACTTGAGTACATCCGCGATTTGGCGGCCGACTATGGGCTGGCCATTCACGGCCACAGGGCGATGCACGCGGCCTTCACGAGGAACAAGTACCACGGCATCTCAATGTTCGTCTTAGCTAAGCTCTACAGGATTATAGGAATTGACCAGCTTCACGTTGGAACCGCCGGCGCTGGAAAGCTCGAGGGTGGTAAGTGGGACGTCATCCAGAACGCGAGGATTCTCAGGGAGGAAACCTATAAGCCGGATGAGACCGACGTCTTCCACCTTGAGCAGAAGTTCTACGGCATGAAAGCAGCCTTCCCGACCAGCTCAGGTGGCCTTCACCCAGGCAACATCGAGCCGGTCATAGATGCACTCGGAAAGGACATAGTGCTCCAGCTCGGCGGCGGAACCCTCGGCCACCCGGACGGGCCTGGGGCTGGAGCGAGGGCAGTGAGGCAGGCGATTGACGCGATAATGCAGGGAATCCCGCTCGACGAGTACGCAAAAACACACAAGGAGCTCGCCAGGGCCTTAGAGAAGTGGGGCCACGTTACCCCAGTCTGATGTCCTATCCGACCCTCGCTTTTCTTTTCGTCTTCCGTTCAAACTTTTCTCTAAAGGTGATTTAACGCATCCCTCCTTAGTTGCCCCGGTGGTTCCATGCATCCGGAGGGATTCCTTGAGGTCATAACCGGTCCGATGTTCGCTGGAAAGACGAGCGAGCTGATAAAAAGAATCGAGAGGCAGGCCTACGCCAAGCGGAAGGTCGCTCTCTTCAAACCGAGCATAGACGACCGCTATTCGCGAAGCGACGTGGTTGCCCATAACGGTCTCAGGTACAGGGCCTACGTCGTCCCCACGAGCGAGGAAGGGGTTAAGAGTATAGTCGAGCTGACGAGAAAGGAGGGCTTTGATGTAATCGGGATTGACGAGGTTCAGTTCTTCCCGATGGGTATCGTTGACGCGCTCAACGAACTCGCCGACGATGGCGTTTATGTCATAGCGAGCGGTCTGAACCTCGACTTTAAGGCCGACCCGTTTCCCGTCATGAAAGAACTCCTCGTCAGGGCCGACAACATAATCTACCTTACCGCCATTTGCACGGTCTGCGGAAGACCTGCAACGAGAAGTCAGAGGCTGATAGACGGAAAGCCAGCCCCGAGGGACTCGCCGGTAATAATGGTGGGAGGAAAGGAAAGCTACGAGGCGAGGTGTCGCTTACACCACGAAGTCCCCTGAGAGGACCTTTTCCCACGTCTTCACGTCCTTAAGGCCGTGGCCTGTTGCAACCACCACAACGGTCTCATCTTTGTCTATTATCCCTTCTTCGCGCATCTTCTTGGCGAGTGCGAGGGCGGTTGCCGAGGACGGCTCGACGAATATTCCCTCCCTTCCGAGGAGCATGCCCGCCTCCGCCGTCTCCCTGTTGGTGACCGTGTCGAGGTGGCCGTCGCTTTCCCTCACGGCCCTTATCACGTTCTCGCCGTCGACTGGCTTCTTGACCGCTATGGCACTCGCTATAGTCGGAGCCTTCTTCTGAACCTTCTCAATCGGCTTACCCGTCTTCCAGGCCCTCACTATCGCGTCGTAGCCCTCTATCTGTGCCCCGGCAATCCTCGGCAGGTCTTCAACGAGACCGACTTTGTAGAACTCTTTAACGCCCTTCCAGATAGCGCGAAGGTGGGTTCCCGCTCCGATTGGAACGATAATCCAGTCAGGGACATTGTAGCGGAGCTGGTCAAGGATTTCAAAGCCTGTCGTCTTCTGCCCCTCGACGCGGTAGTGGTAGTTGCCCGTCAGGTAATAATCCTCCTCCATCGCCTTCCGCTCGGCCTCCGCCAGGGCCTCGTCGTAGGTCTTTCCGAAGACCTCGACCTTCGCCCCGTACATCCTCGCCTGAGTAAGCTTCTCCCCCGGAGTTCCATCGGGGACGACGATGGTAACATCGAGTCCAGCCTTGGCTCCGTAGGCGGAAACGCTCGCCGCCATGTTGCCGGTTGAGGCCACTATAACCTTCCTCGCGTGGAACTCCAGGGCCTTTGTTATCTCGACGCTCGAACCCCTGTCCTTGAAGGCTCCCGTTGGGTTCTCACCCTCGTACTTGACATAGAGCTTTCCAAAGCCGAGCTTCTCCTCAAGGCGTTTGAGCCTGTAAAGCCTCGTCCCGCCCTCGTTGAGCGTGACGATTCTCTTGAGGTTTGAAACCGGAAGGAACATCCAGTACTTCCACACGTGCGGACTTTCTCTGAACCAGGGGTCGTCGTCCTCGATTAGGTTCGCTATGTCGTCGTAGTGGTAGGTAACGTCCAGAGGGGCGCCGCACTTTGGGCATTTGTAGATACCAGAAGCGAGCGGGTATTCGGCACCGCAGTGGGTACACACAAGCTTTGCCTCAAACATCCAAGCCACCTGAGTTTACATATGTGAAGGTGGGTTTTTAAATTCAGCTTTTAAACCGAAAAAGGTTTAAAGGCCATTTTCTAACTTCAGGTTAGGGAAAGGGGGTGAGAACATGGAATCGGGCGAGATGGGAAAGCTCCTCGACATACTCGGAAACGAAACCAGGCGAAGGATTCTCATCCTTCTCACCAAGAGACCGTACTTCGTCAGCGAGCTGAGTCAGGAACTCGGAGTCGGACAGAAGGCTGTCCTTGAGCACTTGAGAATCCTTGAAAAGGCCGGACTCATCGAGGGACGAACGGAAAAGATACCCAGGGGAAGGCCGAGGAAGTATTACACCATAAAGCGCGGCTTCAGGCTTGAGGTACTGCTCACCCCCTACACGTTCGGCACCGAGATGTACGAGCCGAAGAAGCCGAGACAGACGGCAGAATACGCCCAGGCGAGACAGCTCATAAAATCAACCGAGCCCGTTGAGACGAAGATAGGGGAGCTCCTCCAGTTCCTCAGCGAGATAGAGAGGCGCGTTGAGGAGGTCATGCGAACCAAGCAGGAGCTCGAAGAGGTGAGACTGCTCATAGAGACCTACATCGAGAACCTTCTCAGGAGGATAGCCCAGGAGAACGAGAGGGAGTTCGAGAGGCTCATGCGCGAGTTCGGTCCGAGGCTTCCGAGGAAGATAGTAGAAGACCTGAGCGACTTTTAGGAAGCGGATAGAGAATAAAGAGGGCCATTAAAGTATCTTGCCCTCTTCTTTCATTCTCACGAGCCTGGTTATGTAACCGGCAATCCTGTTTCTGATGGTCTTGCTCGTGACGTTGGTAAGCTCCTGAACCATCTTCTTGTTGTGCTCGAAGTCCCTGGTGAACTTGTCCGGATACCTGTCAAAGAGCTCGCGAGCGGTCCTCTTGATGAAGGTCTGCTTTATGTTCCCCATTTCCATCACCTCTAACCTGACCCTGTGGCCGTATCTCAAATCAAGGGCATCTTTTAAAAGTTTTCCCACACCGCCGGAAACCCAAGGGTTTTATAGTGCCACGAAAAGCTCAACCCATGCTGAGGGAGGTAATCCACTGCAGGGGACACGAGAACGTAAAAGCAACTCACCGCTCGACGCTCGAGATAACGACGGAGGACTTTCTAACGCCGAGGGGCGATTGCATAATCTGCGTTTCTGCCGACAAGGCTTTGAGCGACCTGAGCGAGGAGTTCAAGAATGCCCTGAGGAAGGGAGCGAGGCTCCGCATGGTCATACGCGCCGGAGACATAACAGATGAGCTCACCGCATACGGGAGTCCGGAGCTGAAGCTCGAAAGTCCTGTTTCAATGGTAATAAGGAAGAGCGACTACATAGATGCCAGAACCCTCGCGATAAGAGCGGATAAGTCCGCGAAAGACATCAAAAGGGAGTTAGTTGAGCTCCTCAGAAATCCTGAAACCATTGTCACGGTCGAGCTCATAATCGAGGAAAAAGCTTAAAAGGTCCACCTCTTTTATTTACTTGAGGTGAAGAAAATGCTCGAGGGCTACTACATAGTCGAGAACACCGGGGTCGTTCCGGCCGAGAGGAGGTTTAAGTTCAAGGACCTGAAGGCGTGGGGCTACGACCTGCACCTCGGAACCATAGACGGAAAGGAGGCCTACTTCGTCTCAAGAACGGGGACCCACGAGGAGGGCGAGACCTACACGCAGGACGGCAGGGAGTACCACATCAGCGAGACACAGAGGGAGATACCGAAGAACGCGAGGTTGCTTGCGAGAATCGTTATAGAGCGCGGTCAGCCCTACCTTGAGTTCTGGCTCGATACGGAGGAGGCCAACTACCCGCTCGCCAAGGAGGACCCGAGGCTAATCCTGCACCGCTTCTGGACGGCCAAGAAGTTCAACCAGCTCGAAAAACACGTCGGAAGCGTTGGCCTGACCACGGATTTCTTCAAGGACAGGGTCTTCGTGAAGAGCATTCCACTGCCCTTCGAGGAGTACCCGCCGAAGGTGAGGAGGGTTCTGAGGGAGGTCAGGGACGTTCACAGGGATTTGACGGGCTTCGGAAGGTTCGTCTTCCAGTACTACGGAGAGGAAGACAAGACCCACAACTACCGCCTTTGGTGGCTCCTGCCGACGATACATCTCTTCGACGTCGAGGTCTCGAACGAGGTTGATAAGATTTTGGCGATGCTGGATTGAGCTACTTTTTTTATATTATCTGGGTATGCAGAGAGTTTGCACCACAAAAGGCATGCATTTCTCCTTATAAAAGCTGGCCATGTTATATAAACTGTATATATTATTTACAAATTTGAAGCAAGATTTATAAATTTTTGGGCCCATTATAAGAACTGAAAACACTAGGGAGGTGTCTTGATGAAAATAAAAGCAGGTCTAATTGCCCTGCTGTTGGTTTTCTCGTTGTTCAGTGTTCATGGAGCAAGCGTCTCAGCATCTGAGGGACCGGAAGTCTACTACAAGGTTGTAGGCGACACAATATACATGGTGAACCTCACAAGCGGTGAAGAAAAGCCAATACACCTGTACGGTGTAAACTGGTTCGGCTTTGAAACACCAAACCACGTTGTCCATGGACTCTGGTCGAGGAACTGGGTTGACATGCTTGAGCAGATAAAATCCCTTGGTTTCAATGCTATAAGATTGCCATTCTGCCCCGAGTCTCTTGACCCAAACACGATGCCAACTGGTATCGATTATGCCAAAAATCCAGACCTGAAAGGACTAAGCAGTCCCGAAATCATGGAAAAGATAATCCAGAAAGCTGGCGAGCTTGGAATTTTCGTCCTCCTCGATTTTCATAGGATTGGATGTAACTACATCGAACCTCTCTGGTATACAGATTCGTTTAGTGAAGAAGACTACATAAACACCTGGATAAAAGTCGCTCAAATGTTCGGAAAGTACTGGAACGTTATTGGGGCTGACCTCAAAAACGAACCTCATAGTGTAAGTCAGGCCCCATATGCATACACCGATGGAAAAAGCGCTACTTGGGGTATGGGCAATAACGCAACGGACTGGAACCTCGCCGCCGAAAGGATTGGAAAGGCAATCCTCAATGTTGCTCCTCACTGGCTCATATTTGTTGAAGGGACCCAGTTTACAAACCCGGAAACGGATGGGAGTTACAAATGGGGCTACAACGCCTGGTGGGGCGGAAACCTCATGGCAGTTAGAGACTTCCCCGTCAACCTGCCGAGGGACAAGCTGGTTTACAGTCCCCACGTCTACGGTCCAGACGTTTACGACCAGCCATACTTCGATGAGAGCGATTTCCCGAGTAATATGCCAGACATTTGGTATCACCACTTTGGCTACGTTAAAATGGAGCTTGGGTACCCCCTTGTAATAGGTGAGTTCGGTGGAAAGTACGGACACGGTGGAGATAAGAGGGACGTTATATGGCAGAAGACTATCGTAGACTGGATGATAAACAACAGCTTCTGCGATTTCTTCTACTGGAGCTGGAATCCCAACAGCGGGGACACGGGAGGCCTTCTGCAGGATGACTGGATTCACATCTGGAAGGACAAATACGAGAACTTGAAACGGTTAATGGACTACTGCTCAGGAAGGCCAGCACCTTCAACTCCTAACAATTCCAGTGAGAGCAACAACACGGGAGGCAATTCAAGTACTAGTAGTAACTCCACTACAAACAACCTACTTATTAATGAAAGCAGCGGAAACACAAACATCACGAAGGAAAATACTAAAAGTGAATTTAAAATAATAAACATCTTACCAACATCATCCCAATACAATGGAATCTTTACGAGTGTAACCTGTGATGGCACCAAGTGTTCCTCAAGCGTCTGGGGAACTCCAAATCTCTGGGGAGTCGTGAACATTGGAAATGCTACAATAGATCCTAACGTTTGGGGATGGCAGGATCTTTACAAAGACAGTCCTGAGAAAATAGGGAACGGAACGTCGCGGATGTGGATTGAAAACGAAATTCTTCACGTGAACAACAGGTGGACCATAAAGACGAGACCCGCCTACAATGTGATGGCATATAATGAGGTTATCTATGGCAGTAAACCTTGGGGAGGACAACCGATTAATGCCCCGGAGCTTCAGCTTCCCCTTGGATTTAAGGCATTACCCCGTATTCTTGTGGCGACCGAATACACACTTGAAAAGGGCATTCCAGGTAACAACTTTGCATTCGAAGCATGGCTCTTTAAGGATTCAAACAACAACCGCGCCCCAGGAAAAGGGGACTATGAGATAATGGTCCAGCTTTATGTGGATGGCGGTTTCCCTGCCGGTTACGATAAGGGCCCAGTAGCAACGTTTGAGGTACCGATGATAGTGAACGGGGGCATCATAAACCAGACGTTCGAACTTTACGACGTTGTTGCAGACCCAGGGTGGAGATTCCTTACTTTCAAGTCCACCAAGAACTACGTTAACACGAGCGTGGTCTTTGATTACACATACTTCCTGGAGCTCGCCAATGAATACCTAAACGGCTCGCTGGAAAACAATTACCTCATGTCATTGGAGTTCGGAACCGAAATATACACCAACAGAATAACATCGTTCCCCGACACTGTGCATGTCGATTGGACTCTTGAGAGGTACTACTATGTCCTCGCCCCAAGAGAGCAGAGTACGTATGAATCCCTTTCAGCTCTCATCGGCAATGGGTCTCAGAACTCCAATGAGAACCAAGGCAACGAGAATGGGGAAGAGTCAGGAACTCAATCCAACAATAGTAGCAATCAAACATCAGAAAGCGAAGGGGGAACTGAAAACCCCACTTCACCCAGCAACAGGACCATCAGCATTATCTACCCAGATGATGGCCAGTGGCCAACTGCATATATAGACAGGAATGGGAACAGCAACCCTGACTACGTCATTGAAATAAACCCGTGGAACATCCAGAGTGCCGATGGGAAGGCTGTTATGAGATACGATATTGAAAAAGGTGTCCTTTACTACTCCCAGAACCTGACCAACATTGTGATAAAGAATGCGGGAGGTTGGGTGCACGGATATCCAGAGATATGGTACGGCAACAAGCCTTGGAACAGTTACAATGCCACCGATGGTCCAGTACCCCTGCCAAGAAAGATTAGTGAACTAAAGAACTTTTACGTTACACTGAGCTACAATCTCAGCCATGAAAAAGGACTTCCCGTGGATTTGGCGATAGAATCATGGTTAACCAGAGATAAATGGCGTTCAACAGGGATAAAGTCCGATGAACAGGAGCTTATGATATGGCTCTACTACGACGGCCTTCAGCCCGCTGGTTCAAAAGTGGGTGAAATTATGGTGCCAATCCTCCTCAACGGAAAAGAAAAAAACGTTACATTCGAGGTCTGGACAGGAAACATTGGCTGGGAATACATTGCGTTCAGAATAAAGACCCCCATTAAGGCAGGCAACGTAACTCTACCCTACGGCCCGTTCATAAGCGTAGCAATGAACATAACCTCACTTAAAGACTACTCATCCCTTTACTTGGAAGACGTTGAGGTCGGAACCGAATTTGGAAGTCCGGATACAAAATCAGCAAAGCTGAACTGGACATTCAACGAGTTTACATTGCAATACTCCCAAGAGCCCCTGCTAACTAATATCTCAATATCAAACGAAGAAGACCAAAATCAAGGTTCAAATGAGGCGGAGATAGGAAACGCAACTTCAGGAAATATCAGCGTGGTGTTGAAGAGCGTCTGGGGTGGGGGTGCACAATATGACGTCTCAATAATGCTCAACGAGCCTTCAAGATGGAATCTTTTTGTCAAGATTTCCAATGGCACTATAGTAGACTCATGGGGAGCCAAGGTCATCGGAAGAGAAGGGAACTACATCGTCCTGACCGCAGAGGACTACAACCTCGGGCCGAGTGCAAGTGTCGGCTTTGTAACTAAAGGAAACAGTCCCCTCGTGGAAGAGATTGTTCTTAAAGTCAACGGAAAGGTCCTTGCAACTTGGAAGCCTGAAATTCAAAGCGCCAAGCTTGATATCCAAGGATATGTGGACAGCGAGTGGAACAATGGATTCGTGTTTAAGGTAAAGATAACTAACATAGGAGATACTCCCATTGCAGGATGGCAAATAAAACTCTCAATGACAAGCGAAATAGTGAGTATCTGGGGGGCAACATTCGAAAAAGCTGGAGATGGAACAATAATTCTTAAACCCATTGATTGTACTTCCATTATAGCCCCTGGACAGAGCATTGAAATTGGCTTCCAGGCAATAAAGGCAGGGGATAATCCGTACCCGGAGATAATAGACTACACCATTGTTTGAACTTCTTTATTTCTTTTCCTTAAGTTTGAGTTCTACAGTAATTACTTATTCGGAAAATGGCATGTATGAGCTTTTTATGGGACTTCCTGCAAACGGAACAAAGCTTAGAAATGAAAACCTCGCCAATAACCAAAACCCAAATACCCTACTCTTCTGCCACTTCAGTCAAGAGTTTAATGACATAATTAAACCGCTGGACCTGGAAAAGGAGAAAGTTTTTTTGCTCTTTTATTGAAGTTTCTGGCCATGCCTTTAAGATAGCCGACGACGATTTTAAAACTCCTAAATCATAGAGCTTCCTAACTGTTTGCCTGACTGCAGTGTTGGGGTAGTGTTAGGTTTGGAGTTTGACCCTCTCGTGCATTCTTTTGAGCTTCCCACTCGTTTTAGCTCCACTCTTCTTGAATTTGGACTAATACTCGGTAATCTTCCTCCCCCAGTGGAAGCCAATACTTTTTGGCGGCCTTCATTCACGAGGAAACTTTCGCCACTATCGGCGTCAACAATCCACCAGCGGAGAGTTAAGGAGACGAACATTGACGTGGAGGAAGCCCTCAGAAACCACGACAGCTACCGCGCCCTCGAAAGGGTCGGTGCGCTTCTCAAGACCGGCCCAACCGGGACGAACGTGAACTCGATGGTCATAGCGGTTGTTGGAGAATCCACCGCCGGCGCTTTTGGAAACGCCGATACTCATCAACGGCCAGGGCAAAGGTGAGAGCCGCAAGGAATATTGCCTCCTCGGGGTCTTCCTGTCCAAGGTAAGCGCGGTAAATTGTTGCTCCCACACCGATTACAAGAAGCCACGTCCCCAGCAGAAACTCTCTGGCAAAAACTGCCCTTCTGTCCCTTGAGAACACCTTAACATACTCGCCTTCCCTCATCACAACTTTCTCGCTACCCGGAACAAACTCTAAAAGAGTTATCGGAACAATGACGAGCAGGAGATAAGGGTTAAGCCATGCAAAGAGGGCGTATACTAAGGCCAGATAAAAGACCCTGCCGATGCCCACGTTTCCGCTTTTTTGAAGCATTAAAATTCTCCTAAAGGGGTCAATGAGGTGAAGCTTAACCCTCCTCGCTACGGCCTTTCTCTTTCCTTCAAACCGAGCGACGCGGTTGCCGAGAACGGGAAGCTTTAGATGGACTGTGGAAGCAAGAAGGAAGCTCTCCCCCTCGAAGTCCACCAGATAAAAGTGCTCCTCGTAGCGCTCCCGGATAAAGTCCGGCGCAAGGCTCCATACTTCCCAGTTGGGTCCTTTAACCCAGTAAACGAATGTGTTCTCCCCGAGGAACTTTTCGAGCTTTTCGGGGCTTCCCTCAACGACCACTACGCGCTCAAACGTTACTCGCATGTGTGTCCGTTGGATTATCCCTTTTTATAGTTAACGATAGGCGGGAAAAACCGATAAATACTCCAAGCCCGACGATATTAGGGTGGAATCATGGGCTTGAACAAAAGGGAGCTAATAAGAAAGCTCTGGCACGTTTCGCCAGGAATCCTCGGGGCGCCGATAATACTCTTCACGCCGAGATGGGTTACCCTGCTCGTGGTCTGGTCGCTGGCTTTCCTTTACACGCTCCAGCACCTCAAGCTCCTCCGCGGCTGGAAGTTCACCGTTCCGATAGCGGAGCTCAGCTACCGGACGATGGCGAGGGAAGACGAGCGCGACAACTTCCTCGGGAGCTTCCTCTTCTGGGTGACGATGGGGATTATCTGCACGGTCTTTCCGAAGCTCGTGGCGCTCTCGGCCCTATGGGTCTCGACCTTCGGCGACTGCTTCAACGCCATAGTCGGCCAGGCCCTCGGTGGACCGAGGATTCCCTGGAACCCGCGGAAGACCCTAATCGGAAGCGCAACGATGTTCACCGTTTCAGTTCTGGCCCTCTGGGGTGCCCACAGGGTTCTCTCGCTCAACCCGAGCTGGAGCCTTATCGCCGGTGTAGCCCTCGTCGCGACTGCCCTTGAGAGCCTTCCCCTCCGCTCGGCCTACGATGAGTTCACGGTTCCCTTCGCGACAGCTTTCCTCCTGTGGCTCGCCTACGGCGGGCCCCTGCTGTCGGTGACTTGGTGATTAAACACCCACAAAACCCCCTCTAAAGTGCGTCTCTATGCTCTCCGTTTTTATCCCCAGCGAGCGAACCCCGTCGCGGAGCTCCGAGATGAAGGCCCTGAAGAGCTCCTCGCTGGTTAGAACGCTATAGCTTTCGGGGAACTCGGAGCGGAGCGTTTCCCGAAATTCCGCTTTATGACCTCAACCTTCATAAGCACGGGTAGGGACCACTCATTAAAGGTGGTCACATGGAAGTCGAGGTTCGGCACCGGCCCGTCCGCTATGCGAGGCTCGAAATCAAGCCCGACGGGAGAATCGTCGTGACGGCGCCGAGGGGCTTTGATGTGGAGGCGTTCATCAAAAAGCACGAGAGATGGCTTAGCAACCGGCTGAGGGAGCTTGAGGAGGTAAGGAGGGAATCTGCGAGGGGCTTCCCGTTCTTCGGCGAGTTCTACAGGCTTGAGCTGGGGAACGTTCGGAAAGTTGAGCTCAGGGACGGCAAGCTAATCCTCCCGGCCGAGCGCGAACGGGCGCGGAAGGCCCTGAAGGAGCTCCTGCGGGACAGGGTAACGGCGCTCGTCGCCCTCTACTCCGTTCTGATGGGTGTTTCCCCCGGCAAAATCTACATCAGGAACCAGAGGACGAAGTGGGCGAGCTGTTCGAGCAGGGGAAACCTGAGCTTCAACCTCCGCCTCGTGGCTTTACCCGAGAAACTCATCGAATACGTCGTAATCCACGAGCTCGCCCACCTGCGCTACCTCAACCACTCCAAGGCTTTCTGGAGGCTCGTGGGGCGGTTTTATCCGGACTATGGAACCGCGAGACGGGAGCTGAGGCGCTGGTGGGGAGTAATTGAGGTCAACGAGGGGTGGAGATGGCTGGAGGGAAGGGAGCAAGACTGCTCAAGCTCATCGCGTTGATAGCGGACGAGATAATCGTTGGCGTTTTCCTTCTCGTTGTTCTGCCCGCCCTCGGGATAGAAGTGCCGGTCCTCATTATTGGGCTGATTTTAGGAGTTCTCATCGTCAAGGACGTTTTGATTGCTCCATATGTTCTTAGAGGCGGGCTCGAAAAACGGCCTCAGACCGGGCCAGAATCGCTCGTCGGCAGAACTGCTATGGTTGTTGAGGACCTCTCGCCGGAAGGGAGTGTAAAGCTCGACGGCGAGCTCTGGCGCGCGGAGTGCCTTCACGGAACCGCGAGGAGGGGGGAGAAGGTCAGGGTCGTGGGAATTGAGGGGACTAAGCTCCTCGTTGAACTCCCAGCGAGCGAAGAACCTCAGTAATTTCCTCCGGGCGATTGGTCGAGAACGAAACGTCCCAGCCCTTCTTTCGCTTGATGTAGACGCAGGCCTTTGCAGGAAGGATGAAGTGAATCTTCGCCGGACAGCTCATCCAGCCTTCCCTGACCGCGAACCACTCGATTTCGTCAACCCTAACCGTTTTTCTGATGAAGAGGCCAAGGAAACCGCTGAGGAAGATTCCCTCCTCGTAAACCCTCACTCTGAAAGCCATCGCCTCAAGGATTACCGCTATCGTGAGGGCCGTTGCAACGGTCATTATGAGGACGCCCTGCCCGGTGGCGAAGCTCGCATAGAGGCCGATTGACATGCCTATTATAGGGGGGACGAGCAGGGCAATTATCCACTTGGAATAAAGCGTTTCCTCGTAGAGCATGGCCATCATGGTGGGTTCTCGTTAGGGCTTTAAACACCTTCCCAAACCTATGGTGGTGATACGATGGTTAGGGTAACCCCCGTTGACGGGCTGACCGACGATGACGTGAGGGAGATTCTGACGAAGTACCGGAAGATAGCTCTCGTTGGAGCTTCCCCAAAGCCCGAGCGCGATGCGAACGACGTCATGCGCTATCTCCTTGAGAAGGGCTACGAGGTCTATCCCGTCAACCCCCGCTACTCTGAAGTCCTCGGGCGGAAGTGCTACCCGAGCGTTCTCGACATTCCCGACGAGGTCGAGATAGTTGACCTCTTCGTTCGCCCGGAGTTCGCGAGGGACTACGTTGAGCAGGCGATAAAGAAGGGGGCGAAAGTTGTCTGGTTCCAGTTCGAAACATACGACGGAGAGGCCTTCAGAAGGGCGAGGGAAGCGGGCCTTATCGCTGTCGCCCACCGCTGTATCAAGCAGGAGCACGCGAGGCTTGTTGGAGAATGAAGAAACTGGAAAAGTCTGCGAAAGATGGCACCAACTTCGAAAGAAAGAATAGCGGGGGTCATTTTCTAAGGTAGTGCCACCAGGGATATACCATCTTCCTCAACCTACCCATAAATCCGCCGAATTTCACCGCGATAATTGACACAATCACGAACAGGGCGATGAAGAACGTGGCCTCGGATTGTGTGTAGAAGGCCCCAGACTTGAGTTCGTACCAGATGGCGATGGGAATGGCAATTATCAGCCCAATTCCCAGATACCAGAGGGCCCTGTACACGTACCGTTCCATGAAGAGTGCGAAATCCATAGCACCACCAGTATAGGGGCAACTTCACGGATAGATAACCTTTTCGATGATACGAACTTAAGATAACACTATACACGGGAATAATCATGCATCTGACTATCGCATCGCAAAACCAGCATTTCAACAGGGTAAGGGCCTGAAACGATGTATCCCATGGGGACATCTAAAAGTTGAGGTTGATAGGAACCACTTCTAAGAATTGCACTTCAAAAAAGCACTTACTCTTCCGCCAGCGCTTGCGAGGGAAGCTTTTTTCAAAAGCTTCACCAAAAGCTCGTGATTCTCCCTTGAGGCTCCTCTACAAAGGGATTTTAAACTCTAAACTGACCCTTGAAGGTTGAATTTTTTAAAGATACGCCCTCTTTCACGCGGGTTCTACTTGAACCGCGCTCCAAAGGAGCGCAAAAACCCTTGAACCCCCCGCTAAAAGACGCTCTAAGAGAAATTCACCTTTCCACAGGAGCAATCAAGAAGAAATCCACCCAAAGAACAGCAACTCAAAAGGAATCACGAACTTTGATGAAACTTTTGCTTGGCAAAAGTTTCTGGTGCGGGGGCCGGGATTTGAACCCGGGAACCCCTACGGGACGGGACCCTAAATCCCGCGCCTTTGGCCAGGCTCGGCTACCCCCGCGCGGAAGTGAGTTTTCACTCCACCTTTAAAAGCTTTGAGGGGAAAGCCTTATAAGGATGTAAAGGAAGCTTTACGTAAAGGAAACTTTACATGGTGAAAGTGATGGAAGATAACAAGGCTTTACTACCAGCGCTCCTCGCGGTTATGGCCCTAGGCTGGGTCGTTGGATGGGCTACCACTTCAGGAAAAAGCGAATATGCGATAGCCGCCTTCGTCCTGACCGCGATTTTGGTTAATCTCTATTTCTCCCACCTCGAAAAGAGAGGCCTTGTTCTTAAAGACGAGAGAACTCTACGAATAAACGAGATTGCTTCCAGAAGAACCCTCCAGGTGACAAGCCTCGGCCTTGCAATCACCCTGCTTGTTCTATCGGGAAAAAGCTCAAATCCGAAGATGGAAGGTGCCTTCATAGCGGTCGGCCTCGTTCTGGCAGTCATGTTGATGCTCCACCTTCTGTTCAGACACTACTACTCGCGGGTGATGTGAATGGAATTCAGAACAAGCCACCTCCTGTTTCTCCTCGCGACGATGTTGTTGATGAGCTATTACTCGCGAACCAATACTTACCTGAGCTGGCTTTTTTTCACCCTCGTCTGGCTCGGAACGTGGCTCCTCATGAAATGGTACAACAAGAGGGAACCAATAACCGACGAGAGGACAGAGCTGATAACCATGAAAAGCATCTACAACGGAATGGGGATTGGTCTCGTGGTCTTCGGCTACGAGCTGATATGGCTCGCCGGCCACGACTACAAAACGGCAGTTCTGCTTTCCAAGTGGCTCATTTTACCCCTGCTTGCAGGCGTTCTGGCCGCGGTAATTCTGAAAGCCTACTACGAGAGGGTGATGTGATGCGCAACAGGTTGCGCGAGCTGAGGGAGGCGAGAGGACTAACTCAAGAAGAGCTCGCAAAGGCCTTGGGGGTTACGAGGCAGACGATTATTGCGATTGAGAAAGGGAAATACGACCCCTCCCTAAGGCTGGCCTTCAAGATAGCGCGGTTCTTCGGCGTTAAAATCGAGGACATATTCATCTACAAGGGTGATGAAAATGCTCGTTGAGGTTGAGAACCTTGAGAAGGATTACGGAAAAGTCAAGGCCCTCAAGGGGATAAGCTTCTCCATCCGGGAGGGCGAAATCTTCGGTCTCATCGGGCCGAACGGAGCGGGAAAGAGCACGACCCTCAAAATCCTCGCTACCCTGCTAAAGCCAACCGGTGGAACGGTGAGGATAGGGGGCTACGACGTCGTTAAGGAAGCTGATAGGGTCAGGACATTAATAAGTTATCTGCCCGAGGAGGCGGGAGCCTACAAAAACCTCACCGGGAGGGAGTACCTGGAGTTCATGGCGAGGCTTTACGCCAAAGACGAGCGGAAAGCCCGGGAGATGCTCCAGCTCGGCGTTGAGCTCTCCGGTCTGGGGGAGAGGCTCGACGACAAGGTCTCAACGTACTCCAAGGGAATGACGCGCAAGCTGTTGATAGCGAGGGCCCTAATGGTGAGGCCGAAGCTGGCAATCCTCGACGAGCCGGCGAGCGGGCTTGACATAGTGAACGCCTACGAGATTAGAAAGACAATAAGGCGCTTCGCGAGGAGCGAAGGAACGACGTTCCTGATTTCAAGCCACAACATGCTTGAGGTCGAGTTCCTCTGCGACCGCGTTGCCATGATTGCCGATGGAAGAATCGTGGAAACTGGAACGCCGGAGGAGCTGAAAACCAAATACGGCGCCGAGAACCTCGAGGAGGTCTTCATGAGGTCCATCGGCGTGAGCATCCCGGAGCCGGTCGGGGGTGAGGGCTCATGAGCGATTTTCTCGTTCTGGCCAAGAAGGAGATAAAGAACCTGATGCGGGACAGAAAGTTGATATTTGGCCTCATAATCGTGCCCCTAATCGTCTACCCCGCCCTTGGAAAGATGATGCAGTTCGGGTTTGAAAGCGCGACGAAGGAAACGCACGTTGCGATAGTTAACTTCGACGATGGAAAGTACGGCGAGTTGCTGATAAAGGCCCTAAACGTCACCCCCAACGTCACGATAACCGTCATAAGCGCAGGTTCGGTTGACGACGCATTGAGAAAGGCACTCCAGGAGAATCAAAACGTCCTGGTCGTGATTCCCCACAACTTCAGCGAGAGCATTGAGTCCGATGAAGCCGCGACGGTCCAGATATACGGGGTCTTCAAGGAGATTGGCTCAGGGATGCGGGAGAGCGTGAGCGAGGGCAGAATTAACGCCGTGATAAACGTTCTCTCGGAGGAGATAGCGAAGCTCAAGGTTCGGGAACTCGGCGCGAAGAATCCGGACGCGGTTCTGCACCCGATAAGGGCGGAGAGCAAGTCGTACCTCCTTGGCAGAATCGTTGACGTTCCCCCAACGGTTGTCTCGCAGGTTCTGGCTTCCCAGTCTTACGGACTGCCCCTCATAGTCTTCCTGATGGTCATGATAACATCCCAGATGTCGGCGGGGGTTGTGGCGAGCGAAAAGGAGAACAAAACCCTTGAGACGCTCCTGACGCTCCCGGTGAGAAGGACGACGATTGTGGCATCGAAGATAACTGGAACGGCCGTGATGGGCGTCATAGCGGCCTTAGCTTATATGATTGGCCTCAGGCAGTACATGGCGGGCTTTGGAGAGACGGGCGTTTCGCTGAGTGAACTCGGTCTCTCGATAACCCCCGCTGGGCTGGCACTCTTCGGCGTCGTTGTCTTCCTGACGATAGCCTTTTCGCTGAGCCTCGCGATGCTATTAGCTGTCTTCGCCGAGGACGTCCAGAGCGCAAACACGGTGGTCAGCTCGGTCATACTGCCCCTCGCCTTTCCGTCGTTCGTCTTGATGTTCGTTGATATTAGCCAGCTCTCGGCCCTCTGGAAGTACCTGCTCCTCGCCAGCCCCTTCACCCACCCGGTCGTGGACTACCGCTACCTCATAGCAAAAGACTACACTGCCCTCGGCGCTAGCATAGCTTACCTCGCCATTGTCGCCGGTGCAACGCTCTACGTAACCGCGAGGGTCTTCGCCAGCGAGAAAATCCTGACCGCAAGGCTCGGATGGGGAAGGCAGAAGGGGAGAGAGTGAGCGGGGTTTTCTTTTCTAATTCTCCTCGAGTCTTATTGCAACTGGAATAACGCGCCCTTTCTTTTTTTTGCCATCGAGCCTTTCAATTCTCCTCGAGTCTTATTGCAACCCCTAATCCTCTCCGTTGTTGCCCTCAGCCACTCGTCTTTCAATTCTCCTCGAGTCTTATTGCAACTTCAAAAGCACCGTCGCGGGCGCTCTTGGTGGTGTTCTTTCAATTCTCCTCGAGTCTTATTGCAACCTTTTCGACGTTTCCGAGCTTTTGAACCGGGCCACTCCCTTTCAATTCTCCTCGAGTCTTATTGCAACCAGGCGGGATGTAATCGTCTGGGGGCAAATCACTATTCTTTCAATTCTCCTCGAGTCTTATTGCAACGGGGCGACGGGACAGACCCGGACGTGGCCGTCGCTGCTTTCAATTCTCCTCGAGTCTTATTGCAACTCGAAAGACTTTTAAGGGGAAGTGTAACAAATACACTCTTTCAATTCTCCTCGAGTCTTATTGCAACGGGGGCAAAGACAAGGCCCCCTATGGCCAAGAGCGCCTTTCAATTCTCCTCGAGTCTTATTGCAACAAGTACCTCGACCTTGCCCTTTCTCTCATGGAAAAAGCTTTCAATTCTCCTCGAGTCTTATTGCAACGCTCTGAGTTTCATAACCTACTCTCTCATGAGTAGAACTTTCAATTCTCCTCGAGTCTTATTGCAACCCGAGACCTGGGAGGAGGCCATAATAACGTAATCATCCTTTCAATTCTCCTCGAGTCTTATTGCAACCTCCAATGGTCTAAGGTTCACTCGGACGTTGAGAACAACTTTCAATTCTCCTCGAGTCTTATTGCAACGCGATTACTACTATAACGCTATGCTCCAGGCCTATTACTTTCAATTCTCCTCGAGTCTTATTGCAACCGTCCTGGACTTTTCGAGAAACTCAAAGCTAACCCTCCTTTCAATTCTCCTCGAGTCTTATTGCAACCTCTGGGGCCTGGGAAAGGTCGTTCTTATGGTGTTCTCCTTTCAATTCTCCTCGAGTCTTATTGCAACTTATTTTGTTGGCTATTGGCTACTATGCCCAGGACCTCTTTCAATTCTCCTCGAGTCTTATTGCAACGGCTATCCAAAAGAAAGAAACCACCGATTAGCCAAACTTTCAATTCTCCTCGAGTCTTATTGCAACCCGGAAAAGAAACCGTCCGCTACCTTCCTCTCTATAACTTTCAATTCTCCTCGAGTCTTATTGCAACGGGGATGCTATCTACTACTATGCCCTGGTGGAGTATGACTTTCAATTCTCCTCGAGTCTTATTGCAACCGGGCGCGAAATTCATTCTTTCGCCTAACAAAGGAAGAAGGGCCTCCCAATATTTAAGCCTTTCTGGAAATTGGGCTTTAACCCTGGGCCTTTTGTGGCTTGTCCAAACCGCTCGATGGGCACTTCCACAAGTGCGAACAACCCTGATTGGCGCTCCTCCCAGTCAGAGGAATAACTTACCGCGATTTCCCGAGGGGTCATCAACCTTTGTTGGGTTATTTAACGGCTATCCTGCGTTTTTTCCAAAAACAATCCAATTTAGGCAGGTTTTATTGTCGTTCAGGCGACGAGAGAGTATCATTCGGAATGTTCGAAAATACTTCGTTACACAGACCAACAAAATTGTTCCAATAAGTTACGTCTACATAACCACAAAAATCGATTTCCGAGGCGGACCTGTAAGGGCACCCGCCAAAGGAAGGTCAAAGCAAACCGAAAAATTGTGGAGAACAGCACTCATCAGAGTATCACTCAATCGGCACGCCGTCCTTCGTTCTCGGGGCGAGCCACTTCATGAGCTTCCTCGGGTTCTTCGTGCGGATTATTATCGTTATCGGGCCGAGCGGGCTCTCCTCGTTGAAGTTCACAACTCCCGCGTAGGCCGCCTGCTTGTTCACCTTGACGATTATCTCCTCGCCGAAGTAGCCCTCCTCGAGGAAGGAGCGCGCGGTGTCGAGTATCGCCTGCCCTCTGAACAGCTCGTAGAGCCTGCTGAGAGCTTTCCTGCTCCTCGTCTTTCCCGTGAGTATTACGTAATCGCCCCGGTCAAAGACCTCGAACTCCAAATCGGGCACGAGGTTCAGCATGGCCCTCTTTACCTTCTCGATGTCCTCGGTCGGATAAACGTACGCCTCAAGCTCGACTTCCTCAAACAGCTCCTCCATGCTCTCACCGGGCTAAGGTCGAAAGAAGGCTTATAAACCCAACCGCCCAGATAATTAGGGTGGCCGAAATATGTTAGAAGGCTTCATCGAGGGACTCGCTAAGTACCTCCTCGAGCTCAGCAGGGGGAGCCTGATATGGGTGTCCTTCTACGCGGGCCTATTCGTCGCGCTCATGACGTCGCTCGGAGCGATGGTGGCGCTTTTCGCGAAAAAGCTCCCGGCTGAGGGCGTTGACTTCTCGCTCAGCTTCGCGGCCGGGGTTATGATTGTAGCCTCGTTCACCTCGCTCATTCTGCCGGGAATAGAGAGCGCCGGGTTTCCGCCCGTAGCCCTGGGAATAGCCCTCGGCGTCCTGCTGATTTACGCCGTTGACAGG
>Ga0256836_1000245_pt1 | contig 32113 bp, 32 predicted proteins | sample 4561380metaG_FD_185974 | JGI IMG/M metagenome (GOLD analysis project Ga0256836, IMG submission 185974) | Hydrothermal vent microbial communities from Guaymas Basin, Mexico - 4561-380 | ecosystem: Environmental > Aquatic > Marine > Hydrothermal vents | place: Mexico: Guaymas Basin | collected...
TCATCGATGACGATGTAAACGCCCGGGAACCTGTGCTTCTTAACCTTCATCTACATCACCTCTTGCCCTTCTTTTTCTTCTTACCCTTCTTATCGGGCTTGCCCTTACCCTTCTTCTCCTTCCTGCCCTTCTCGTGCTTCTTGCCCTTCTTTTCCTTGCCCTTGAACTTCTTCTTTTTCTTCTCAGGCTTGGCCTTCTTCTTCGGTGGGTTCGGGTACTTCTCCTTGATTTCCTTGATTCTCTGCTCGAGCTCCTTCTTGAGCTCCTCACCGATGTATTCACCAGAGAAGTAGTCAACGCGAGCCGCTATGGCCAGCTTTCCAGCTAAAGCCCTCGCAATTTTACCCCTCTGCCACCAGGGCGAGCGGTTTATAGCTGGGTACTGGAAGATGACGCCGTGCTTTGGCGGCTTGGCGCCCGTCCTTAGGTGCCTGAAGAGGGCCTTCTCGGCTCCAAGAACCTGTATCGTTGAAGCGGGCATCATGGCGAGCTCCTTAAGGCCTCCAGCGAGGCTCATCAAGCGAGCGGCAAGCTTTGCACCGACGAGGGCCTTCAGGTTTGGAGCCACCTCGTCCATCGCCGTCTCAAGGTAGTCCTCAATCTGCTCCCTCAGCTTGTAGAGGTCGGAAATCTCGCTGGCGAGCTTCCTTATGATTTCGCTGTCGAACTTGCCGAGCGGTGCTCCCATGGACTTCTCGGCCGCTTTGAGAATCTTCTCAACCTTGCCTTCCGAGAAGCCGAGCTTTTCAAGCTTCTCCCTGCTCACGTTCTCCCTCGGGCCAATTTCCTTGACGAAGGCAACGTACTGCGGGTGCTTGGGCAATATCTCGTCGAGCTCTGGGAAGTGAAGTCCGTACCACTCCCTCAGCCTCGAAACGAGCAGGTTAATGACCTTGTCAATGTCATCGAGCGCCTCGATGGCCTGTATAATCATCTTGTCGCGCGCACCGCTCTGCTCCTGTATGCGGAGCCTCGTCAGGGCAACTCCGACGGTGTAGTACTCGTCAAACCAGTTATCGCCGAGGAACTCCTCTGGACTTGAGCGGAGCTTTTCTCCCGCCAGGTTCGGGAACTCAGCTGTTGCGTTGTAGCCGAGCTCCTTGAGCTTTCTGCTCAGCTCGGTGTCCTCCACGATGAACTCTTCATAGCCTTCTCCATTCAGCTCGTCGAGCAGGGCGAGCAGTTCGTCGCTCGGTTCTCCCTTCAAAAGCCTGTCGAGGCTTGTCTCTGGCTTTCCGCTGAAGGGTTTGCTCGCGATGAGCTTCCCGCTCTCGTCGAAGGCGTAAATCCCTCGGACGTTCTCTGCAATGTAAACCTTCATGAGCATCACCTTCCTTTCTTTCCTCAGGTATAGAAGGGTGAGGAGTTTTAAACGGTATCGGTGGAAAAAGAGGGAAAAGTCAGTCCTCCCAGGGCTCGCGGTACTTGAGCGCCCAGCCGAACTCCTCCTTGAGGATGTCTATGGCGGCGCTCGGTGGAATGACCCCGCGCTCGGTGATGATGACGTCAACGTACTCTGGAGGCGTAACGTCAAACGCTGGATTCCAGACCTCGATGTTCTTAGGCCAAGTCTTGAGCTCTTCCTCGGGAATAACCTCGGTTGGGTCGCGCATCTCAATCTCGACGAGCTGGCCGAGCATCGTCTCGGGGTGGAACTTGTAGGTTTCTGCAGCAATCATCGTCCAAACCCTGTGTTCCTTGGCGGTAAGCGCTATCAAGGCCGTTCCAATTTTGTTTATCACCGCGCCGTTGACCGTTATGCTGTCGGCTCCCATGACGACCTTGTCCGTCATCTTCATGTAGTGTCTGGCGGCTGAATCGACGACGTAGATGACCGGAATTCCGTAGGAAGCCAGCTCCTTGGCGGTAATCTTGCCCTGCCACTTGGGCCTCGTCTCGGTTACGATGACCTTGATGTCCTTGCCCTGCTCCCAGGCGGTCTTCATGACGCTTATCGCGGCCTTGCTGTGGCAGTGGGTCATTATGACGTCGCCGTCTTCAATGCGCTTCGCGCCGATTTCGCCTATCCTCTTGACCGCGTTCTCGGAGTTGTGTATGAACTCCTTGGCGGCGTTGATTATGATGAACCTAAGCTGTTCAAGGTCGGCACCGCTCGAGTAGGCAATCTTGCCCCTGTGCATGACGTAACGGAGGGCGTTGGGCAGGGAAACCGCGGTTGGCCTTGTCTCGTAGAGTATCTTTGCGGCCTGCTTCATCTCCTCCCAGAACTCGTCAACGGTCTTGGCCCCGCTCTTCTCGGCCTGTATCTGGAGAGCGTAGGCCGCTGAACGGGCTATCTTTCCCGCACCGCGTATCTCCATGTTCCTTATCTTCTCCGCTATTTCAAGGACTTCCTTCACCACTGGCATCGCTATCACCTCCTGGTAAACTCAGGTTTAGGAGACAGGGTTTATATTTTTTCTGAAAAGGCGCAAGAACCCGAAGGGGCTTTGAGGTGTTTTTAGTGCATCAATGTCACCAAAAGTCCTCCAGTGCCCTTAAATTGCCGAAGGAAGCCGTGTTTACCTTTGTAAAGACCAAATCTGGGCGTTGGGAAAGGTTTATAACGAAAGACCCGAAGTTCTTAGTGTATAGATTTGGTGACGTGCTCAGGCATGTTCATTGAGGTGGTGGCTATGCACGAAAAACTTGAAAGGAAGCTCGCGTCCGAGCCCCTCAACTTTGAGTCCTTCTTCTCCGAGAAGGCCCTTCAGATGAAGGCCTCGGAGATTAGAGAGCTCCTTAAGCTCGTCGAGACAAGCGATGTTATCAGCCTGGCCGGCGGTTTGCCCGCCCCAGAGACCTTCCCGGTCGAGATTATCAAGAAGATTGCCCAGGAGGTCCTCACGGAGCACGCCGACAAGGCCCTGCAGTACGGAACGACCAAAGGATTCACTCCACTCCGCCTCGCCCTCGCGAAGTGGATGGAAAAGCGCTACGGCATCCCAATGAGCAAGGTCGAGATAATGATAGTGGCAGGTTCACAGCAGGCCCTCGACCTCATCGGAAGGGTCTTCATAAATCCCGGTGACATTGTCGTCGTCGAGGCTCCGACTTACCTCGCGGCGCTCAACGCGTTCAAATATTATGACCCAGAGTTCGTGAGCATTCCAATGGACCACGACGGAATGCGGATTGACATCCTCGAGGAGAAGCTTGAGGAGCTGAAGAGAGAAGGAAAGCGAGTTAAGTTCGTTTACACCGTCTCGACATTCCAGAACCCGATGGGAGTCACCATGAGCCTTGACAGGAGGAAGAGGCTCATAGAGCTCGCCAAGGAGTACGACTTCCTCATCGTCGAGGACAACCCCTACAGCGAGCTCCGCTACTCGGGCGAGCCGATTCCGCCGATAAAGCACTTCGACGACGAGGGCAGGGTTATCTACCTCGGGACGTTCTCAAAGATATTCGCCCCTGGCTTCCGCCTCGGATGGGTTTCAGCCCACCCACACTTCATAAGGAAGATGGAGATAGCGAAGCAGGCCGTTGACCTCTGTGCAAACCCCTTCGGTCAGGTTATAGCGTGGAAGTACGTCGAGGAGGGCCATCTCGATGAGCACATACCGAAGATAATCGAGTTCTACAGGCCGCGCAGAGATGCAATGCTCGAGGCCCTCGAGGAGTTCATGCCCGATGGAGTTGAGTGGACCAGGCCAGACGGAGGAATGTTTGTCTGGGTCACTCTGCCGGAGGGAATAGACACCAAGCTCATGATGGAGAAAGCCGTCGCCAAGGGCGTCGCCTACGTCCCCGGTGAGGCCTTCTTCGCCCACCGCGACGTCAAGAACACCCTCAGGCTGAACTTCACCTACGTTCCGGAAGACACAATCAGGGAAGGCGTTAGGAGGCTCGCCGAGGTCATTGAGGAAGAAATCAAGGCCCTTAAGAAGTGAGGAAAAGCTTTTTACCCTTTTCTTTCTCAGATTTCCATCGGTGGTGGCATGAAACCCCTGATAGCAATCATAGGTTCTCCCTGGACCGAGTCCCTTTCAGCCGGCAGAGCACACATAAAGCGCGTTATAGAGGCCGGCGGACTTCCAGCAGTTTTCAGCCCCGAAATCGAGCCCGAGGATATCATAGAAGTCTCCGACGGGATACTGCTCATTGAAGGACCCGACGTCCACCCGCGTTTCTACGGGGAGGACCCCTCGCCGAGCCTCAGGGAAGTTGACGTTCTTCGAGACGAGTTCGAGATTGAGCTGGTAAAGCTCGCCGTCGAGGTAGGAATTCCAATCCTCGGGGTAGGAAGGGGAATGCACGTAATCAACGTCGCCCTCGGCGGAACGCTCTATCAAGACATCTACGACATCCCCAAGGCGATAAAGCACGACTGGAGCTTTGGAAGCACGAGGCCGGAGCAGAGGCTTCATACCATCAGAATAAAGGCGGACTCAAGATTGTACTCCATCCTGCGCGAGAGCCTGAACATCGAGGGAACAAACGAGGGATGGGCGTGGGTAAACAGCTTCCACCACCAGGCCGTGAAGAGGGTTGGAGAAGGACTCAGACAGGTTGCCTTCGCTGTTGACGGCCTGATAGAAGCTATAGAGGGCAAAGAGGGCTTCATTCTCGGCGTCCAGTGGCAGCCGGAGCACCTGCCCGAGATGCTCCCCCTGTACAGGGCCCTGGTTGAGGCCTCATTAAAGAGGCATGAGGAAAGTGACGAAATGAAGAGAAGAGCAATTGAAGCCGAAATCCGCGAGGAGCTCGCTAAGGAACAAGATGAGAGCCATCACAGCTCGGAAACGAGCGATAACCTTCCCGACACGAACCAAACGTGATGCCACTTTCCGTTATCTTTTTCTCAGCCTCTCGCAGAATCTGGAAGCGTAGCTCTCTCGGTAGGTAGTAGTAGCCGCCAATCCTCTCCCCCCTCTCGTAGAGCGGCCACAGCTTTTCCATCAGCTCCGGAAACTTCGCGAACATCCTCCTCTTGGAGTCGGGCCTCAGCTTGAGGGTTGAAACTGTGATGTGGCTCACGAAGCTTAGAGCTTTTAGTGTCTCGTCGAAGTCCTCCCAGGTGTAGAAGGGGATAATCGGGTCTATCCTCGCGTAAACAGGAATCCCCGCGTTCTTAGCCTTCTTCAACGCACGTATCCTCGCCTTCGGCGATGGGGCGTTCGGCTCGAGGAGCCTCGCCTTCCTCTCGTCAACCGTCGTCACGGTGATTCCAACGGCACAGCGGAGCTCGCTCAGAATGTCTATATCACGCTCGAAGATATCGGATTTGGTGAGGAGCAGACAGCGGACGTCGTGGCGTTTGAAAAGCTCAAGGACCTTCCTCGTTATCCCGAGCTCGCGTTCTACCGTCGGATAGGGGTCGGATGAGTAGGAGAGGGCTATAATGTAACGCCGGTCGAACTTTCTGAGCTCCTTCTCCAGCTTTGGTAGGAGGTTCTCCTTTGTCCTCACGCGGAAGGCGTTGGGAATATAGCTCGTTATGTAGCAGTAAACGCAGGCGTGGTCACAGCCGGTGTAGACGTTCAGCGTGTACTTGAAGGGACACGTACAGAGCTTCGCCTTCCAGGGGTCGAAGGGTCGAATGTACATGACCAGAGGTTGAGGAAAGGGCTTTAAAACTCACGCGGTAGGAACTACGGTGGTTTCATGAGCGTGAAGGGTCGCGTCAAGTGGGTTGATGGAATGCAGTTCGTCGGCTCGATGGAAGATGGTGGATGCTCGATAATCCTTGGGGACGGTGGAATAAGCCCGATGAGGCTCCTTCTCCTCAGCATTGCCGGTTGCACCGCCTACGACGTCGTCATGATTCTCAAGAAGATGCGCGAGCCGATTGAGGGCCTCGAAGTTGAGATTTCCGGAGAGAGAAGGGAGGAATACCCGAAGGTCTACACCAAGGTTCACATTCACTACAGGATTTACGGAAACGTTAAGGAGGAAAAGGCGAGAAGGGCCATAGAACTGAGTCAGGATAAGTACTGCTCCGCCTCGGCCCAGGTCAAGCTGAGCGGTGCCGAGTTGACGTACTCCATTGAGATAGTGCGAGGCGATGATGAGTAAATCCGTTGCGGAAAGGTGAAGAGAGGACCGACTAGCTGAGCTAGAGCTCCCCGCAGAGCCTCGCGAAGTTCCTGTAGACCTCGGCCCCGCGTTCGGTGTGGGAGACCTCGGGATGGAACTGGACGCCGTAGATTGGAAGGCTCTCGTGCTTCATAGCCTCAACCGGGCAGGTTTCGCTCCTCGCGAGCAGTTTAAAGCCCGGCGGGAGCTCCTTCACCTCGTCCATGTGACTCTCCCACACCTTCAGCTTCCTTGGAAAGCCCTTAAAGAGGTCGTTTTCCTCGATTATTTCAATCTCAACCAAGCTGTACTCGGCCTTCTCGCCCCTGCCGACCTTTCCCCCGAAGTGCCTCGCTATGAGCTGGTGGCCGAGGCAGATTCCGAGGATTGGAACGTTGAACTCGTCGTAGTGTTCCAGAATGGCCTCGCAGTTGCCCGTCTTGTTTATGTCGGGGCCACCTGAGAAGATTATTCCCTTCGGCTCCATCGCCCTGATTTCCTCGAGCGGGGTGGTATTGGGGATTATCTTCGCTTCAACTCCCAAATAGCGGAGCGTTCTCCAAATCCTGTGGACGTATTGCCCTCCGTTGTCCATTATAACTATCATGAGCCCACCTCCCTAAATATCTAAATCGGTTATATTATTTTCATCAGATTAGTTGAATAAGAACTTGATTTCGTCTCAATTGTTTTTATAAAAACTTTAAATTCTCTACCCCAAGGTAAAGGCACTCTAATGTATTTCTTGGTTGGGCGAGTGTTATGAACAAGTTTTGCTTCATATTTTATGAGGTCTCCCTTAGGATAGCTACGTGTGTTATTTTTAATGTCATCTTTGTAATATGCAAATACTACCTTCCATATTCCCTCCCCATAATCAATTTCTAAGAATCTTAAAATTGTCAAAATGAGAATTGCTGACCCAATTACTTTTTTTTCAAGATCATCATAGACCGATAGTGACTTTAATGTACTCTTCATTTCAACGAGCAATATATGCAGTTTGTGATCTTTTGTTATCACTAATAGAGAACTTTCACAGTTGTTTCCATTTTTGAATAAGTGCAGTATATCCCTATTGTCAGTCCTGATAGGTATAGGCTGATATATCTTTTTTTTAGGGACTCTAAATTCTAGAGTTTTTAATTTAGCACTTGGAGAAGTTTCATGAATTCTAATTATCCATTCATGTTTACTATGATTAATCTCAATCCTACTTCCGCTTTCCACCAAGCTTGGAGAGAAAAATTGAGTAATTTGGGTCTTGATTTTTGAATAGTCTATTTCAGGAATCTTCCGGGTCATACTCTTCACCATTACCTCTCTCAGAAGACCCACTCAGCAGTTCTGTTAGTTCTTCAGTTTCTTTTAGTAATTCTATGATCGTATAATAAAATGCTTCAGAGGAAATTCCTTCATCCCTAAAAATTTCAAGTTCACGTATCTTTGTATATCCTTCATTATTATCAAACAAATATGGGGCGACTTTTGAGGGATCTAGTATTTCGTCTTTTTCCCAACCATGGTTTTTAAGGAATTCTTTTAGTTCTTTTTCTTTCCCGGCTTTTTTGAGATAGTATAGTTTGATGTTGTTGTTTATTTGTTGAAGTATGTATGGACTATGAGTTATCAATACTACATACACTCCTCTATTTACTAGTTTAACCAATGCACGTGCAAGTACTCTTTGAGCGTCAGGATGAAGATGGGCCTCAGGTTCTTCTATTATTAAGAGGGTTTTGGGTTCTACAAACCTCGAGTATTTAAGATACAAGAGAAGAGGACTTGCTTCATCCACTAATGATGAAGAATATTGCAATGGAAGAGAGACATTTTTATCTAAAAATGGCCGATATCTTATAGTATTTAGAATCCTATTATACTCAAGATGACCTTTTATCAATTCGTTTTCTAAGAATCTCCAGATGGATCTGAAGTAAGCAGTAGGTTTATCAGAGTAACTATCTGAAAATGCTGGGTCTTTACGAATGAAATCAACAATAGGGCTTGGGAGATTTAAATCAGATTCCTCCGAATAACGAGAGACTGCAATATCTTCATCTTCAATGAATATACTTGAGCCAGAGAGGGCCCTCACAACTAGTTGGCTTGCTAAATGTTTACTTACTAGAATAAATCCACTTTTGGATGCAGGTATAAAAATCGAGTTCCTGAAAATTTGTCGAATGTGAACTGTACTGACTTCCCGTAATAGTCCTCTTGCGATTTCCTTAATAGTTTTATCATCTCTCAATACAGAAGAACGAACAGTTATACATGCATAATATCTATTATACTTATCCTTCTTCCTAAAAACAACTACTTCAAATTCGAAAGGTTTAATGGATTCGTTAACTCCTACTGCTAAGCTATTCTTTTTGGAGGTATGTTGGTCTTTTTGTACTTTTCCAAATCCCATGACGGGAATTAGGTTCTTGGGAACGTTGGAAGAGTTAGGTGGAAATGTTCTCTCTAAAAGGCTCTCTTGTGAAGATATTGTTTCCATGATGCGTATTCCTATCTCAACCTTGAAGGGAGGATAATATTCAATTAATATTTTTCTGTAATTCATAGGGAAGTTGAATAATTTGTAAAGATCAGTACGAGAAACTAGAACCTTTGGGGAAAACCCGAAATGCCCAGCATATTTAAATTGCTTAAGTGGAAATCGTTTAGAATGTTGAAGAGGATTAAGTGATTTGATGATATGTTCTATTTTTTTAGAAACCGCATTAAATTCCGTACTATGGAAGATATTAGCTCTTAATCTAGCTAAGTATTCCCTATTAGCAAGATACCACGCTAGATATCCCATATAGGTTTTGCCAGTATTATTTTTTCCAAAAAATATTGTTAAAGGCTTCAATACAATATTAGCTTTAGCTATTGGCCCAAAGTCTTTAACAACAATTCTTGCTAATTCCCATTGGTTTCTCATTGTCCCTCCCACACCCAATATAGATGAGAACCTTATTTAATTCTTTTCGTGTGTTTTCTCGGCCGTTATCTTCTTCCTCATCTCCCTTGCCAGCTCAAGGAAGTCCTCGTGGTAAATCCTAACCCTGAGCCTCTGCCCCTCCTTTAACTTGAGGGGCCTGAGAGGCTTCAGCACGCCGTTCTCGTAAATCACCTCGATAATCTCGCCCATGTTCCCACCGAATAAAGTTGGAAACGAATGTAAATAAGCCTTCACTCGAACTCAATGGTAGCGGGCGGTTTGTTGGTGATGTCGTAGAGGACTCTCCCGACCTCGGGAATCTCGCTCGTTATCCTGAAGGCTATCCTCTGGAGAACCTCAAAGGGGACGTTCATGGCGTTTGCCGTCATCCCATCGAGGCTCTCAACGACCCTAACCGCGATGGTTTCCTTGTAGGCCCTTATGTCGCCCTGAACGCCGACGGTTTTGACGCCAAGCAGAACCGCAAAGGCCTGCCAGGGCCTAAGCCCTGCTTTCTCGATTTCCTCCTCGACTATCGCGTTTGCTTCTCTGACTATCGCTATCTTCTCCGGCGTGACCTCCCCGAGAACCCTGACGGCGAAGCCCGGCCCAGGGAAGGGCATTCTATTGTAAATTTTCTCCGGAAGCCCGAGCTCCTTCGCCAGCTCCCGAACCTCGTCCTTGTAGAGGTCGCGGAGCGGTTCTATGAGCTTGAGGTTGAGCCTCTCTGGCAGACCTCCGACGTTGTGGTGGCTCTTGATTTTCCCCTTGCTCTCAATCCAGTCCGGGGCGATGGTTCCCTGAATCAAGAAGTCGGCGTTGATTTCCTTCGCGACCTCTTCGAAGACCTCGATGAAAACGCGACCTATTATCTTCCTCTTCTCCTCCGGGTCGGTAACGCCCTTCAAAGCCCTGAAAAAGCGCTCGCTCGCGTCAACGTAGTGCAGGTTGAGGCCGACCTCGTCGCGGAAGGTCTTGACAACGAACTCGGGCTCGCCCTTGCGCATGAAGCCCGTGTTGACAAAAACAGCGTGAAGTCTATCGCCTATAGCTTTGTGCGCGAGTACAGCGGCAGTTGAGCTGTCAACGCCACCGCTGAGCGCTATTATCGCCTTCCCGTCGCCGACGGTCTTCCTAATCTCCTCAACCTTCTCCCTGATGAAGTCCTCCCACATGAGCACCACCTTTTACACCCGCTTTGGAATCCGCTTTATAAACCTAACCCGCTTAAACACTTTCACGTCAAAACCTCGTCGAGCCTGTCCTCCTCAAGCCCCTGCCTCAGCTCCATCGCTATCCTCCTGCCGGTGCTCACCGGGAAATCATAGCGGAGCCAGCTGTAGGGGGAGCCGTGGACGAAGGGGTTCGTTCCGGCAACTATCCTCGCCGAAATCTCGAAGACCACGAACTCTAAATCCTCCGTGAAAACGCCCTCAAGGCAGAACGGCCCCCAGAGACCTCCCATGAGCTTTTCAGCGGTCTTCACTACCCTTTCACCGGCCTCAATGACGTCCATGAGCAGGCTCTCGCGCAGGACGATTGGAATGTTGCCGATAACCGTGTAGTTGGTGTTTACATCGATGTCCAGCTGTTCTTTCGCTGGAATCCTGCCTATCGCGTCGGCGTTCGACTCATAACGACGGTCGATGCTCATCAGCTCAAGCTCGCGGTTCAGCTTTGAGTAGAAGTAGTGCGGATAAACCGGAACTCCAATCACGTACTCCTGAATCTGGATTCCGCCCAGGTCTTCCTTGTCCCTGATGCCGAGCCTCTCGGCCTTCCTCCAGAAGTCATCAGGGCTTTTTGCCAGGAAATAACCCTTTCCTCCCTTCGCCCCGAAGGGCTTGACGATTACAGGGCCGTCTATATCGTCGGGGTCGTTGTAGACCCTCGGAAGGCGTAGCTTCGTCTCCTCGAGCCACTTCCTCTCGAGGTTCCTGTCGCTCTCCCACCTCAGCACCTCTTTGTTGCCGTAGTACGGAACGCGCATCTTCTCGACGAGCTCAACGCCGAGGTGCGCCACAAAGGAACCTGTGGGAATGACCACAGCGTCAAGATTAAGGAGTTCTTCCTCGGGATAGCTCCCCTCAATGAAGTAATCGGCAACCGGAAAGTACTTCGTGTAGAGCGGTCTAACCCGGGCCTTTCCGAAGGCTATAGTCTCAAAGCCTTCCTGCTTCGCCCCCTTCAAAATCTGAAGGGCCGAGTGGGAGGCATACGTTGCTACTCTCATTCCTCCTCACCCAAAAGCCTTGGTAGGGACTCGTGAACGGCTCTGAGCTCCGAAACGGGTTTTTTGAGGAGTTCCTGCCCGTTCCAGAGGAAGACCGCGTCGCTCCCCTCTGCTCTCCCGATGATGGCAAAGTGCTTGAAGAGGCTCTTAAGCTCCTCAAGGTTTTCCTCCAGGAAGGCCACGATGTATCTTGAGTGGCTCTCGCTGAAGGCGACCTCGATTGGGTTAGTGATTTCGGAGGGAACCTTCGAGAGGTCTGCGGTGAAGCCGACGCCGTTCAGGGCCATCTCCGTCAAAGCGACCGCGAGTCCGCCCCTGCTCACGTCGTGGACGGCCCTGACGAGGCCCCTCCTTATCGCCTCAAGGACGCCATTCGCGTTGGCTTTTTCTTCCTCCAGGTTCACGCGCGGTGCGAGGCCACCCTCAACGCCGAGCCTCGCGAAGAGCTCAGAACCGCCGAGTTCGGGCTTCGTGAGGCCGACAACGCCAATGAGGAGGCCCTCCTCGAAACCCCCATTCGGAATAGCCTCAAGCTTCACCTTCCCGAGGCCAGCAACGACGGGAGTCGGCTTTATCGGCCTGTCAACGACCTCGTTGTAGAAGCTCACGTTCCCGCTGACGTACGCCAGGCCGAAGGCCCTTGCCGCGTCCGCCAGACCCCTGACGGTCTCGGCGAAGCTCCAGTAGACCTCGGGCCTCTCGGGCGAGGCGAAGTTGAGGTTGTCAACGAGCGCTAAAGGCTCGGCCCCAACGCTGACCAGGTTTCTCACCACCTCGGCAACGGCCCCCATCGCGCCGTGGTAGGGGTTCAGGTAGCTGTGGTTTGGATTGCCGTCGGCGACGAAAGCTAAACCGTACTCGTCGTTTATCTTAAGAACCGCCGCGTCCCTTCCAGGCTTAAGAACCGTTCTCCCCTGAACCTCGTGGTCGTACTGCTCCCAGACCCAGCGCTTGCTCAAGATGTTTGGACTGCCCCAGACGAGGTCGAAGGCCCTCTCAAAGGGAACGTCGGGAGTTTCGACCGGCCCCTCGGCGCTGTAAGGCTTCAGCTCCCACTCTATCGTTGGAACCTCTGTCAAAAGCTCTATAGGCAAATCCGCAACCTTCTCACCCTTCCAGTAGACGACAAAGCGTGGCTCCTCAATCGTCTCGCCGACGACGGTCCACTCGAGCTCGTACTTATCGAAAATCCTGCCTATCTCCTCGACGTCCTCCGGCTTAACCGCGAAGAGCATCCTCTCCTGGCTCTCGGAAATCATGACCTCGGTTGGGGTCATCCCCGGCTCGCGGAGCGGAACCCTGTCCGCGTAGATTACTGCCCCGAAGCCCTTCTTGCCAGCCATTTCGGAGGCGGCGCAGGTCAGTCCCCCGCCCCCCAAATCCTTGAGTGCCTTGACTTTGCCAGTGTAAACGGTCTCGAGGGTGGCCTCAATGAGGAGCTTCTCTGTGAAGGGGTCGGGAATCTGAACGGCCGAGCGGTCTTCCTCCTCCGCGTTCTCGCTCAGCTCCTCGCTCGCGAAGGTGACGCCGTGGATGCCGTCCCTGCCCGTCCTGTTGCCGACGAGGATTAGCTTGAGTCCTGCCTCGGTCACGTAGCTATGGACGAGGTGCTCGGGCCTTATTATCCCGACGCAGGCGACGTTAACGAGCGTGTAGCTGTCGAGGCTCTCGTCGAACTCCGTCTCGCCCCCAACGGTCGGGACGCCTATCCTGTTGCCGTAGTCAGCTATGCCCTTAACGACGTACTCGAAGAGATAGCGGTTTCTTTCCTTCTCCAGCGGGCCGAAGCGTATCGGGTCAAGCAAAGCAATCGGCCTCGCGCCCATGCAGAGTATGTCCCTCACAATTCCCCCGACTCCAGTGGCCGCTCCCCCGTAGGGCTCGACCGCGCTTGGATGGTTGTGGCTCTCGATTCCAACGGCTATCCACGTTTCGTCGTCGAACTTCACTATTCCAGCATCTTCGCCGGGGCCGAGAACAACGTGCTCGTTATCCGTTGGGAGGAGCTTGAGCCAGGGCCTGCTGGATTTGTACGATGCGTGCTCGCTCCACATCACCTCAAGCATCGCCCATTCGAGCTCGTTAGGCTCCCTCTTCAGGCGCTCGCGGATGAGCTTCTCCTCGTGCGGGAACATTTCCTCACCTCCTCGCCCACTCAACCATGCTTTTGAACAGCCTCAGGCCGTCTTCACCCCCCAGAAAGCGGTCGCTCGCGCGCTCAGGATGGGGCATCGTTCCGAGAACGTTTCCACGCTCGTTGGCTATCGCCGCTATGTTCAGAACCGAGCCGTTGGGGTTGGCTTCTTCGCTCACGTTCCCGTTCTCGTCGCTGTACTGGAAGACGATTCTAACCTTCGACGGGTTGTTAATGTAATAGTTGCCCTCCGCGTGAGCAATCGGCATCCTTATGACCTCCCCTGGCTCGTAGAGGGAGGTGAACGGCGTTTCCACGTCGTTTACGCGGAGGTGAACCCACCTGCAGAGGAAGCGCGGAACCCTGTTGGGCCTCAACGCCCCTGGAAGGAGGCCCGCCTCGGTGAGGATTTGAAAGCCGTTGCATATCCCGAGAACCGGCCGTCCCTCCTCGGCAAACTCCTTAACCTCCTCCATTATCTCCTGACGGGCGGCTATCGCACCGGCGCGAAGATAATCGGCGTAGCTGAAGCCACCTGGCAGAACAACCCCGTCGAAGTCCTTGAGGCTCGTTTTATACCAGACGCGCTCCGCCTCGGCTCCGGCCTTTCTTATGGCCCTCTCAGTCTCGAAGTCACAGTTAGTTCCAGGGAAGACCACAACGGCGAAGCGCACCATTTCAGCTCACCGGCTCTATCCTGTACTCCCAGCTGTGGATGAGCGGGTTGGCGAGGAGCTTTCTGCACATCTCCTCTACCTCTTCCTCCGGTTTTTCACTCTCAAGCTCGAACTCAAAGCACTTCGGAACGCGGAGGTTCTCAACCGCGTAGCCGAGGTTTCTGAGTGCCTTCCCTATGACCCTCCCTTCGGGGTCGTTGAGTCTCTCCTTGAGGCGAACGGTGACGGTAACCCTCCACTTCATCGCAACCACCCTTGCCAGAAAAGTGTAAAAATCGAGAGTTTTTAAGGATTATTTTAACAGAAAAATGTCAAGAACGTGCTAGCCCCAGGGCCAGCTCAACGGCCTCTTCGGGGCTCTCGGTGAAGGCAACCTCCGCACGCTTTCGGTGGTCGAAGAAGCCGTCCTTCGCGAGGGCATTAAGCTCGTCGCTCCTGTAGCCGGTTCCAGTAAGAACAACTACCGGAATCCCGAGGTTGTAGGCCATCAGAGCTTCTACCATCGTTCCAGAGCCGCCGCCGAGGACGACGAGGACGTCGGCCGATGTTACGAGGACTACGCTCCTGCCCGCTGGATTGAAGCCCGTCTTTATCCTTATCGAGCTGTACGGGTTCCCCTCCTCATCTCCTGGAAGGACTCCAACGACAGTCCCACCGCGCTTCCTGAACTCCTCTGAGACGACCTCCATTATTCCGCCCTTCCCGCCGGTTAAGAGTATGACATCAAGGGGAAGCGCCCGGGCAAAGGCCCTCGCCTTCCCCTCGGCCTCAGGGATGAGCTCCGAGTCGCTGGAGCCTGCTATTGCTATCTGAACCATCAGGTTACCACCTTCTCAAGCTCGTCGAGCTCGATTGCACGCTTTATCTCTAAAGCAACCCTCCTTCCCGTGCTCATCGGCTTTCTCCAGAGGGCGTTGCCGTATGGGTGCCCCATCGCCATGTGGATGTTCGTCCCGCCACCGGTTCTTGGAGCTACGTCGTAGATGTAGAAGTTCAGGTCCTTGTCAACCGCCGTCTGGAGCGTGAACGGCCCGATTATTCCCGGCTCGTAATACTCCTGCGTCGCCTTAACGTACTTCTCGGCCATATCAAAGACCTTCTCAAGGAGGCTCTCGCGAAGGGTTGATGAGGCGTGGCCCGTTACGGTGTATTCCGGTTCGAACTGCCACTCGGGAAGGGTCAACTGCTGGGCCGCTGGAAGCCTTACGTGGCCGTCCAAGCTCGTTTCGAAGCGCCAGTCTATTCCTAAAAGCTCAATCTCCCCATCAATAGGCGAGTAGAAGAAGTCGAAGTTAAAAACAGGCCCGATGATGTAGTGCTCGATTCTCGCTTTAGCAAGGTCTTCCTCGGTAATCACACCGAGCCTGATGAGCTTCTCAGCCTTCTCGCGGAACTCCTTGTAGCTCGCGGCCGTGAAGAATCCTCTCTCAAGCCTCTTCTTGGCGTGCGGAAGCTTGACTATAACGAGGCCGACCTCGTCAATCTCCTCCGGCTCAACTGGCTCGGGGTAAGGGAGCTTGGCTTTCTCAAGGAGCCAGTAGTAGCTCTTCTCCTCGCTCCGCTCCTCGCTCCTGAGCAGGTTCCTGCTCCCGAAGAGCGGAACCCTGAACTCGTTCTCAACCCTGTCAATGCCGGTGTAGACCACGAACGAGCGGTTCGGCACGAAGATGACGTTCCTCTTCACGAGCTCGTCCTGAACGTCTATAACCTGGGCGAACTTCTCAAGCACTAGCACCTCGTCAATGAAGCCCTTCGTAAGGCCGTCCTTCGTCTTCCTCAGCCTGAAGTACTCGGTGTAAGTTTTGTGCCTGCCCCTCTGGGCGACGACGAGGACAGGCAAACCTTCCTCCTTGGCACCGTCTGCTATGTCGAGGGCAGAATGACTCCCAAGGACGCCAACTGTTATTTTCTCGGGGTCGTACCTCTCGAGTATCCCCAAAATTTCATCGCGGCTTATCATTCCCATCACCTCAGCACGGGTTCGGCTCGAATTCCTTTCCAAACTTTCTCATCAGCTCAATCCTCTTCTCAACGCTCTCCCTGGTTCCGACGTCCCTGCGATAGAACAGCTCGCCCTTTACGTGCGGAATCGCGCTCTCGACTATCCTCTCAGCCTCCTCAAGGCTATCGGCGATTCCAACGACCGCTATGGCCCTCGAGCCGAGTAGCGTGAAGTTCTCGTCAATTGAGGCGTAGTAGAGCCTTGCACCGACCTCTTCAACGGCCTTCTCGTTGACCTCCACCTTTACGCCCCTGACTGGGTTCGTTGGGTAACCTTTCGGCGCGAGGTACTTGACGACCGTCGCTTTACTTTCGAACTCCGCTCCCCGAAGGTTGCCGTCAACTATTCCCTCCGCAATCTCAAGCAGGCTCGTCCTGAGGAGCGGGAGGACGTTTATCGCCTCGGGGTCGCCGAAGCGGGCGTTGTACTCTATGAGAACCGGCCCACCCTTGCTGAGCATGAACTGGCCGTAGAGGATTCCCTTGTAGGGCATCCCCTCCTTCCTCATGGCCTCGACGGTGGCTTTAAGCGTCTCAAGGGCCTTCTCGTAGTCTTTCCGCGTCACGAAGGGAAGCAGGCCGTTTGAGCAGGAGTAGCTCCCCATCCCGCCGGTTATCGGGCCTTCGTCGTTCTCGTAGGCGTGGGGGTAGTCCTGGGCGAGAGGCATCGGGAGAACCCTTTTTCCGTCAGTGAAGACCTGGAAGGTGAACTCGACGCCGTCTGTGCGTTCTTCGATAAGAACCCTACCGTCGCGCCTGATGAGCTCCTCGGCGTAGGACTTAGCTTCCTCGTTGTCCCTCAGCTGGTAGCCGACGACCTTAACGCCCTTCCCACCGGTCAGGCCAATGGGCTTAACAACGACGGGCCTTCCAAAGTCGTCAATCCACGAGCGCATCTCCGAAACGTCGGCAAAGACGCGGAAGACCTTTCTCCCAGGGATTTCGTTGCGCTCCATGAAGGCCCTCGCGAAGGCCTTGTCGGTTTCGAGCTTGGCGGCTTCCCTGCTCGGCCCGACTGCGGGGATGCCGTTTTCCTCAAGGGCATCAACGATACCCTTCTCCAGGGGCGCCTCGGGGCCGATGAACGCCAGCTCGACGCCGAATTTTTCGGCGTACTCAAGAACCTTTTCGATATCCGTCTCCTTCGCCAGACCGTAGCCCTTCGCGAGCCTCGCGAGGCAGGGGTTTTTGTGCTTCGAGACGACGTAGAGCTCGGCACCTCCCCTCACGAGAGTCTCCCCAATCGCGTGCTCCCTTCCTCCTCCGCCGACAAGCAGAACCCTCATGGTTTTCACCAATTATATGTCAAAAACCTGGCTTTTTAAGATTTATTTTTAACTTTTTATGTCAATAAATTGGATGCCTACTATCGGGCATCAAAAGACGGGAAAGGCATTTATAATCCAAGGCTGTATAACCATAGGGGGATTGGCATGAATGGGACCGAGAGGGTTCTTCGAATGCTCCCCGCAGGGGGTGTACTGTCACTAATTCAGTCGGATTTGGAATCAAACGGAGAACTGTTCTCACTCCTCATCCTCAGGAGGCTCCTTGAACGAGGTGATACAGTGTTTTTGTTCCTTTATGAACCCTTTAGGGTGTTTGAGAACAATGCAACAACTGTTGGATTAAACATCAGAGAACACCTCGGAAAAAACCTCTACATCTTTGACGCCTTCGGTAGCATTTACCGCATCCCCCGAAGAGAAGAAGGGGTGCATCAGCTTTCCGGATACCTCGACGACTCCGTGTTCATAATAAAACTTAGGGAGTGGGCCGTTAAGACCCTAGAATCAAGGGAGTGGCGGAACCTTTGGATTTTCACTTATACATCAACGGGGGTCTGCAAACTGTTCAGAAGACCGTACCTCGTTTACAGGATGATTATTGCAGTAAGGGAACTACTGTTTAATAACGCTGAATATGAAGGAACTGTTCTAACGCTCTCCGAACCGGAATGCCCAGATATAAGCGACATTGCATACACAGTTTCTGATATCGTAATTGAGACTCACGTGGTCAACGGGAGAAGGGTTGGCATAGTCACCAAGGGAGCAAACGAGGGTGAAGTGCTTGAGCTCTTCGGGGGTGATTGAATGCTTTCGTGGGAAATCCCCGCTCTTGACGAGGCCCTGGGCGGACTCAAAAAGCACTCTTTTGTTTTGATTCACGAAGCAGACCCAAGGGCGAGGGGAAAGGAGATTCTCTTCCATATAATGCGAGAGAAACTGAGAGCAGGGAACCTCGTGGGATACTTCAACATATCCTACCCCATACACGCCCTCATGAAGGCATTTGAGGTCTCAGGAATAGACGCGAGAAAGTACCTGAGGGAAGGAAACCTTGCAATAATAGATACCTTTGGAAGTTTCTACGACATAATCAGCGACCTTGAGGGCGTTTGGTACCTTAGAGGCTCCCTTTCGGCTGATGTCCTCCCCGCCAAATACGTAGAGGTCGTCGAGGCCCACAAGAGAGCATGGGCAGAACGCGGAATGTTCGAAGGGAGGGAACTCTACGGGTTTGCGATGGACATGTCAGATTACATAGATATGCTAGGAGGTGAACTGGAGACTTTACGTTACCTCGAAATATCGGCCGAGATAAGGGCTAATGCAAAAGCATACCGCGAGTATCCAAAAGGAACGAACTTCTGGCTCTGGGGAAGAAAGGGGAGCCCCCGGATACTCACCTCAGTTTACAGACGCGCCACTTACGTCCTGCGCGTGAGGAGCGAGCTCAGCGGGAGCAAAGTTGTGAGGTACCTTGAGGTTCTCAAGGCCCCAGGAATGGGCACGGAGATAGAACGATTCACGTACCACTTTGAGAACGGCGTTCCCATCCTGGAAATAGTTTGACGTAAATTTGCTAAATTTTCCCGGAAAATTTTTAAAGTTTTAACTTTTTTATGTCAACGGTGATGGCCATGAAGGTTCTGGTCGTCATGGGGAGCAAGAGCGACAGCCACATCGCAGAGAAGGTAACCACAGTCCTCGACGAGTTTGGTGTTGACTACGACGTCGAGGTTGCATCAGCGCACAGAAACCCGAAAAAAGTTGAGGAGCTGGCAAAGAAGGACTACGACGTCTTCATAGCCATAGCGGGCCTCAGTGCCGCTCTGCCTGGGGTTATAGCAGCCCACACGGTTAAACCCGTTATCGGCGTTCCGGTTTCGGCCAAGCTCGATGGACTCGACGCGCTTCTCAGCATCGCGCAGCTTCCACCGGGAGTTCCAGTGGCGACGGTAGGAATAGACAACGGCAAAAACGCGGCCCTCTTGGCAATAGAAATTCTCGCACTGAAGGATGACGAACTCAGGCGGAAGCTCGAAGAGTACAGGGAGAAAATGAGAAGCTGATTCTCAATAACATCTATCTCAATTTTCATATCCTCTTATTTTAAACCGACAAAAATGACTGATTCAAAACGGGGGATGAAGGGAAGACCCCCCGATTCTTAATTCCACCCACTCTTTATTCGAGCCCTCTCCTCGATTACAACTTCCTTATTTTCAATCCTCAGGCCTGATTTCATCCCAAGGGTTTACGCCATATTGATGGCCATAAGATTTTTTAAATTTTTCGGATATCTTCCAATGGATTAGACCAAATCCGTACATGTGTTCAATGTACGGAATTTAACATAATGAACAAATGAAAACAAAAGGTCAGAGGAGGTGCTTCCTCTTCTCGTAATCCTGTCCGTGCCAGTCAGAGGAGCGCGTTCTGAGCTCTATCATGTGGGCGACCATCTCGGCCTTCCTCTTCGCCTCTTCAATGCTCCGGTCCCAGGCTATAGCGACGCCTAAACGCCTCCCCGGATAGGCTTCGGGCTTGCCGAAGAGCCTCACCGTCGCGTTAGGGATGCTTAAAGCCTTGGTCAGCCCGCGGAACCTCGGAGAGTAACCCGAGACGTTGGCCTTGATAACGTGCGTTGCCGCTGAAGTCAGGAGCGGGAACAGGTGGTATTCACCGACCCACTCGCCCGGAATCGGAAGGCCAAGAACTGCCCTCAGGTGAAGCCCGAACTCGGAAAAGCCGGTCGGGTGGGAAGCTAACGTCACCATTCCCGTGTCGTGGGGCCTCGGCGAGACCTCGTTGGCCCAGACCTTGTCCCCCTTCACGAACATCTCTACACCGAACAGTCCGAGACCGCCGAGGACATCGGTGATGCGCTTCGCTATCCTGTAAACCTCGCGCTCCGCCTTCTCCGATATTTCAGCCGGTTGCCAGCTGGAGTGATAGTCTCCGTCAATCTGGTAGTGGCCAACGGGCTTCGGGAAGGTAGTAACTACCTCGCCGTTCTCGTCGTAGTGCCTCACCGCCAGCTCGGTTATCTCAACGTCGAAGTTTATGTGCTCCTCAACGATTATCTTGTCGGCGCTACCTCTAGCTTTTTTCTTCGCCTCCTCCCATGCCTTGGGGATGTCTTCCGGGCCTTTAACGAAGTACGAACCCTTACCCGAGGAGCTCATTATCGCCTTTGTGTGACAGGGGTAGCCTATCTTTTCGCAGGCCTCGTAGAGCTCATCGAGCGTGGTCGCGTAGGCGTAGCGTGAGGTAGGAACCTTAGCTTCCTTCGCAAGGGTTTCCCTCGTCCTCTCGCGGTGCATTGCTATCCAGGTCGCTTTCGCGTTCGGAACAACGAAGTAGCCGTCCTTCTCAAGCTCGAAGAGGGCGTCGAGGTTAATCGCCTCAATCTCAGGAATTATCGCGTCGGGCTTCTCCCTCTCGACGACGGAGAAGAGGAAGTCCGCGTTCCTCATGTCTCCCACGTAGAAGCGGTGGGCGACCTGCATGGCTGGAGCGTTAGCGTAGCGGTCAACCGCTATAACTTCCACGCCGAGCCTCTGAGCCTCAATCGCTATCTCCTTCCCGAGTTCTCCACTCCCGAGGAGGAGTATCTTCTGTGCAGAATCCGTCATGGCCGTTCCGAGCTCATCGCGGGGCTTAATCATCCGCACCACCTCAAACGTCACAGTGTTTGACGTTTTAGTGTTAAAAGTTTCGAATATTTAAGGATTTTTTAGCAGAAAAATGATGAACAATCCTACACGTCCTCATGGATACTGGAGAGTAATGGATTACCACCCCTACAATTTCAACCCAATTTGGAGCTTTTAGGACGTTTTTAATGGTTTTATTTAACATAAAGATTTTTATAATGCTAAATAACTACTTGCAATTGGTGATCTATTATGTTGAAGTTTGGTTTGTGGTGGGTTAGGTGGGATAAGGATACTGGAACTTATGAGTCGAGGATGACTGTGGGAAGTAGGAAAGCTACCGTTGGGGACTTTAAGGAGAGGGATTTTGACAGGATTGTTGTTCTTAGTGGGGAAGGGCGGGGAATCAAGTATAGTGGTAGAGGTTATGGAAATGGGTATATGGATGGGTTGCACTTTGCACATTGGGTTCTCTCTGAGATTCTGGGGAATGTAAAATATTACATCACAATTCCGTTCTCAGACAAAAGCGGTAACTTAAGGGACAATCCTGCCAACGGGTTTAACGGTTCCTACTGGGCTGGCTGGATTGATGGAGTGCTCAACGTTTACGATCCTCGGAGAATCGGTTTCTACTGGAGCTACGAGAGTTGCCTCCAAGCCACCATCAATGATCCGGCAGTTAAAGTATTGGGTATAAGCGATAAGGAACAATACAAGGAAGCATACATCCAATTCATCGAGGACATGAGTAACTACATTCACAACCACGGACTGGAACTAATTTGGATCCCAGCAACTGGAGGCAGAGGTGTAACGTACTTGCGTAAGGGTGCCTTTGACGGAATCCTCAAAATCGGAGGTTACTTTGATTACGTTTTCGTCCAGCCGAACTATTATGAGTACCCGGAATGTATAGAATACATTAACGATACTAAACAGCAATTTCCCTACTCGTATGAAAAGTTAGTCGAGAAAATTCGGTTCATTCACGAAGAACTCACAGAAGCAGCGAGAAAACAAAATCCTCACACAACAGTCTCAATAGAAATGGAAGCCGACAGTGCCGTTCTCCCTGACCAATGTGGGCACTGTGCTTTATGTGAATACAAAAATAAGCAATGCGTGAAATGTGACAATGAAGGGTGCCTTGAGCGCGCCTGTGACTACTATAGGGCAATTATGGAAGTAAACCCCAATGCATTCTCAACGAGAGCCTACTACTTTGGCACAGACCTAAGAGTCGTTGATAAGGTGAGAGGAAGATGCCCCGGCTGGTGATTCCCTTATTCATTGCCTTTCTTCTTCTTGCCATTCCCGTTTCGGCGGTCTACTACGTTAGGTCACCCAGTTTTCTCTATGAAGTTCAGTACAGCGTGCTGTCCAATGGAAGCGAAGCACTAATTCCCCTCTCCGTTCTTCAGTACGGTATTACGTGCAGCATGGACAGTTGCTGGGCAGAAGTTTATGGTGACCAAGAGTATATCCTCCTCTTTAATGGTTCTCAGCTTTATCTTCTGAATTTTACCCCCGCGTTGAAGACGTCCCTGCCATCTTACATTCCCAAGAACATAACGGACATTTACTTTAACAACGGAATAGCTTATGTGAATAGTTCATGGTACATTACCATTACATACTATGTCGACATGGGGAAGTTTGAAATAAGTAAATCATTTAACGATGTTTATCGGCTCGATACGAAAAACTTCTGCGCTGAGCGCGTCAACGTGAGCTTGTCCCGGTTTGGAAAGACGGCCTTCAAGAAAGAGATTAACGGCTGGGAAATCGAAATCCCGAGGAAATTTTGGCCCTTATGGACCTCTAAGCAAAACAAAACCAAGAATCCGCCCTTAGAGGCAGACTTTAGAGTGGCTGTAAACGCCAGTGTTGCCTCCAACTGGTCCTCCGTACCCGTTTTGATTGTGAATTCGACGAGTTTTCCCGTTTATTTCCTCCTCAGAAATGGTAGCTTGACCCGGAACGTCACTCTCCTCTATCTGAACACGACTCCGGTCTGGATTTACTGCGGGTATTATAATGAAAACACGACGGAACTTCCCGGTTACTGGTTTCCCAATGACGTCAAAATCATCAAAGTAACACTCTGCAAAAAGGCAACTAACACTCCAAACAAAACCATGAGTCAAACGACCGTCAGAGGGAACACCACAGCTTCCATCGAGAAAATCGCAACTACAACCTCAACAACCACAAAAGAAAAAAGCATCTGCGGGCCGGGACTCGTAGTCCTCACGACTTTATTACCCCTCCTTCTGAGACGCCATCGGAATTAACATTAATCTGTCTAATTTTTGAGCTTTTATCTCCTCTTTTACCATAAACACGGCAAACCTTTTAAGCCCTCCCCGAAACTCTCACCGGTGGTGCTCATGCTGACCTACGCCCAGGCAGGTGTTGACGATGAGAAAACTGCCAACGTCCTGAGAAGCATCATAGGCCTTGCGAGGGAGACGTTTAAGTTCAGGAGGGGAAAGCCTGGGGAGCCCGCGGAAAACCTCGGCCACTACTCGGCGCTCCTCGACTTCGGGAGCTTCTACCTCGCCATGACGACAGACGGCGTCGGAACGAAGGTTCTCGTCGCTGAGGCGGTTGGCAAGTTCGACACGATAGGGATAGACATGATAGCGATGAACGTGAACGACCTGCTCTGCGTTGGGGCTGAACCGGTAGCGCTCGTTGACTACCTCGCCGTTCGCGAGCCGGACGAGAAAATATTTGCCGAGATAGCGAAGGGCCTCTACGCTGGAGCGGAGCAGGCGGGGATAGCGATAGTGGGCGGGGAAACGGCTGTGATGCCTGACCTCATAAACGGCTTCGATTTGGCAGGAACGGCAATTGGAATCGTCGAGAAGGAGAAGGTAATTACGGGGGATATGATAAAGCCCGGCGACGCTGTAATAGGAATTTCGAGCTCGGGAATCCACTCAAACGGCCTGACCCTCGCGAGGAAGCTCCTCATACCCAAATACGGCCTCGACTACGAGTACGAGGGTAGAAAGCTGTGGGAGTGGCTTTTGGAACCAACGAGGATTTACGTGAGGGCGGTTCTTGAACTGCTCGAAAGGGTGAAAGTCCACGGTCTGGCCCACATAACCGGGGGAGGACTGACCAACCTCAAGCGCCTCACGAACTACGGCTTCTCCCTTGAGATGCCCTCAATAGAGGGAATATTCAAGCTAATCCACGAGAACGGCGTTCCGCTGGAGGAGATGTTCAGGGTCTTCAACATGGGTGTAGGCTTCGTCGCGATTGTTCCCCAGGAGGAGAAGGAGGAGGCTCTAAGGATTCTCAACAAGTATTATGAGAGCTTTGAGCTGGGGGTCGTTACAAAGGAGCCCGGAATAAGGGTCGAGAACTTCGGCGTAAGGCTTTAATTTAGGCAAACCAAAAGAGACCAGGTGGTGGAATGAACCCCCTGCTCGCGGGCCAGCTCTTCAGTTTTTCCCTCAAGGTGACAGCGGGATTAGTCCTGCTTGCAGGCTGGAGGCGCTACCGGAGGAATTCACTCCTCCTCTGGTCTCTCTTCTTCCTGAGCTCATCACTTTCACTCGTATCGGAACTACTGGGCTTTAATATCGGAGTTCCCCTTTTCCACGCCATGGGTGTCTCATTTCTTGCCGGAGGTGTTGTCTCCCTCCTCGATGAGGAGGCCATCGAATTTCCTATTCATTCCCTGAGAGTCGCGGCATTGTTATTGCCCTCTGTTGTCTCGTTATACATCATATTTTATGCAAGCATCATCCAAGAGCCAAGGCCAATGTACCTATCCTACGGTGTAGCCGGAATATTCTACACGTTCTCTGGGATTGTTCTCTGGGGGACAAGAAAATCATATCCTCGCTCTGGAACACTCCTGAGTGCAATAATAACCCTTCACGGAATCCACAAGATGGACTACCCATTCCTCAGGCCCGTCGAGTGGTTCGCGCCCATCGGGTTCACCCTCGGGGCAACACTGAACTTCCTCGAAGTTTTCGCATTCATCCAAGTTGTTTTCTCCGAGAAGTTTAGATACATTGTCGAAGCTAAAAAGCCGGAGGTCGTGAAAAAAGGCGTCTTCATCGTGTCCCCTGATAGGTTCAGGGCGTACGTTGAGGCGCTCTCCGACTTCCCGGTTCTGGCCTTCGCGAGGAGGAGCGACTTCTCGGAGAGGTGGGAAGTTCACCTGCTGACGACCGTCGAGGGGCCGGGCAACATCGGCCCGACCCAGCTCCACAGAATAATCGAGAGAACCCGCTCCTATCTGGCGGAGGCCCACCGCGAGAACGTGACGGGAGTGGTCGTCATCGAAGGGCTGGAGTATCTAATGATGTACAACGACTTCCGCTCGGTGCTGAAGTTCCTCGCGACGCTCGCTGACTACATAGCCCTCTACGGTGGAATGCTGGTCTTAGTTCTCGACGAGAAGAGCTTCGACGAGAGGCAGCTTAAAACCCTCAGGCAGGTTCTCAACGTGGGTGAAGGCAAATGATGCTAACAGTAAGAAGGAAAGCCTTTCTGGAGGAACTCCCCGCGGTCGTTGAAGAGGCCGTTAAAACTTAACGGAATCCGGCTGAGGAGGATAGAGATAGAGGAAGACGAGAAGGGCTGCTACACGGTTTTAATCAGCTATGAGCCGGAGATTCACCGGTAAGCCTCTCGTAGAGCTTCTCATAAGCTGAAATCAGGTCACCTTTGTCAAAGCGGAAGACGTCCTTGTCAAGGCTCTCCTTCGTTTCTGCGTCCCAGAATCGGCAGGTATCGGGGCTAATCTCGTCCCCGAGGACTGTCTCGCCCCTCTCGTTCTTTCCGAACTCGAGCTTGAAGTCCACGAGGATTATCCCGCGCTCGGCGAAATACTTCCTGAGAATCTCGTTAACCTTGAGGGCAATTCTCTCCATTTCCCTGACTTCCTCCTGGCTTACCCCCAGAACCTTGGCGTGGTAATGGTTAATCATCGGGTCGCCGAGGCCGTCGTCCTTGTAGTAGAGCTCAACTATCGGCTCCGAAAGCTCCGTGCCCTCTTCAAGGGGGAGGCGCTTCTTCAGACTCCCGGCGACGACGTTCCTGACGACAACCTCAATGGGGTACATCTTGAGCCTCTCAACGATGAGCCTGTTGTCTCCAGCGATTCCAATGAAGTGGGTCTTTATTCCGTTCTCCTCAAGAACCTTGAAGAGAACCGCGCTAATCTGGGCGTTGAGCCAGCCCTTACCCTTGAACTGGGCCTTTTTCTTGCCGTCGAAGGCGGTGGCATCGTCCTTGAACTCCATTATCGCCTTCCCATCGTCGAGCGGGATTACCCTCTTGGCCTTACCCTCGTAGACCTCCACTTGAATCACCAGTTTCATGTAAAACTAGCCTACTTTTAAGTGTTATTTTGCCTAATTACTGTCAAAAACTGGGCAAAGTTTTTAAGCATGGACAGCTAAACTCGACCAGCTTAATGGAGCGCCATTAACTTTCACACGTCAACCGGTGGTGGCGATGCGAGAGAAGTGCGGAATCTTTGCAACGCTCTCAGAGAACTCAGCAAAGAAGGCCTATTACGCCCTGCTTGCCCTCCAGCACCGCGGACAGGAGAGCGCGGGAATAAGCGTCTGGCGGGGCAGGATAAGAACGGTTTCAGGCCTCGGTCTCGTCACCGACGTCTTCAGGGGAAAGGAGCTCGCAAAGCTCCGCTCGAACCTCGCAATAGCCCACGTCCGCTACTCGACGTCAGGCTCGCTCAACGAGACCCAGCCGCTTGAGACGGAGTGCTGTGGGATGAGAATCGCGGTGGCGCACAACGGGACGCTCACCAACTTCAGACCCCTCCGCGAGAGGTATGAAAAGCTCGGCGTCAGGTTCCGCCACTCCGTTGACTCCGAACTGCTCGGGATTTCCTTCCTCTGGCACCTCCGCGAGACGGGAAACGAGTTCGAGGCTATGAGAGCCGTTTTTGGCGAAGTCAAAGGTGCCTACTCCGTTGCACTCCTCTTCGACGGCAAAATCCTCGTGGCGAGGGACCCCGTTGGCTTCAGGCCCCTGAGCTACGGAACAGGAGATGGCCACTACTTCGCGAGCGAGGATTCGGCATTGAGGCTCTTCGTGGAGGAAACGAGGGACGTGAGGCCAGGAGAGGTCTTCCTCCTCTCAGAAAACGGCGTTGAGAGCAAGGCTCTCGCCAGGGAAAGCCACCACCACTGCGTTTTCGAGTACATCTACTTCGCGAGGCCGGACAGCGTCCTTGATGGAACAAACGTTTACAGCGCGAGGGTCAGGATGGGACGGGAACTGGCGAGGGAGAGCCCCGCTGATGGCGACGTCGTCATAGCGGTTCCTGACTCTGGAAGGGCCGCCGCCTTAGGTTTCTCGCAGGAGAGCGGGATTCCCTACGCTGAAGGTCTGATAAAGAACCGCTACATCGGGAGGACCTTCATAACGCCAGGCCAGTTCAACCGCGAGCTGAAGGTCAAACTCAAGCTCTCGCCTGTTAAGGAAGTTGTGGCCGGGAAGAAGGTCGTTCTGGTCGACGATTCCATAGTCAGGGGCACGACGATGAAGAGAATCGTCGCGATGCTCAGGAAGGCCGGCGCGAGGGAAGTCCACGTAAGAATCGCCTCACCGCCGATAAGGTACCCCTGCTACATGGGCATCGACATCCCCACGAGACACGAGCTCATAGCGGCCTTCGGAGGAGTTGAAAAGGTCAGGGAAGCGATAGGAGCGGACAGCTTAGCTTACCTCAGCGTTGAGGGCCTGAAGAGGGCCGTCGGCAGGGAAGACCTCTGCTTAGCATGTCTCACCGGGGAGTATCCAGAGTGGGCGTTCAGGTTTTAATTGATGTCAAAATTTGTAGAACAAGTCGGCTCCTTTTAAGATTGTGAAGGCTTCATATTTTACACCCCAAAGCTCCAAGAAGTCCCTGAAGCGGTAAGTGTGCTCTATTGGAACGACAACTACCCAAGCCCCCCACTGTTCACCGTTCAGCTCCTTGAGGAGGCCGCTCTTCATGTCCCTGCCCTTGAGCGCGTACTGGAAGCGAACCCTGTCCTTCCGCGGAAGGCCTTCAAGGGTGAAACGGAAGAGGGTATATGCCTTCCCATTCATTAGCTCTGCCATTGATTTGTTCTTTGTGAGAGAAAATCCTTCTATGATAACCCCCAAGCTTGCGAGGTTGTTCGGGTCGAAGAGCTCTTCAAGGCTCATGGCCCTGATGTCGAGTTTGGCATTTGTGAGTATTTTGGAGAGCCCTCTTTTGAGTTCGAGGATGAGATTCCTAAGCTCTAGGGCGGGAAGTTTCGTCCTCGTTAGTATCATGAGGTCGAGGTCGTTGGGTTTCTCTTTCCCGAGGACGGTTGAACCGTAGAGGACAACGTCGAAGACCTCACCATGATTCTCTACGAAGTTTTTGACCGTTTCGTGGAGTGTTCCTTGGGGGGTAAAAAATTGAGAGAATTCAGAGCTGAGAGTAGAGGTTGTGGACGTCATTTTTCAGCACCTTCACCCATTCCTTTGTAGCCCTCATGAGGTAGGCCTTGCGGTAGTTGTTGAAGTGGAAGTCCACGATGTCATAGATATCAGGATATTTCTCTTCGAGAATCCTAAAGCGCTCAGTGTGATTCCTCGGGAGTTTCCCTGTGTCGCGGAGGATTATGTAGTCGCAGATTGCCACGAGGGCTTTAAAGTAGAGGTTGAGGGCCGAGTTGTAGTGGCCTTTGTTGTAGAGATAATCAGCGTCCTCAAGGTATTCCTGAGCGTTGGCCTTGAGTTCATCGAGGTTCACCATGGCTGTTCCCTCGTTATCATAATAACAAAAAACTCGTATATAAGTTTTGAGGTTTGCATGATAACAATCAAGAAAGAGAAACACTAAAATGTTATCATGGTAACAAAAGAAGCGCTGAGCATGTTATGGGGCCTTCATTTTCTTAACCCGGCACGCCGAGAACTTGAACTCGGGCGTTCCGGCCTTGTTCAGGGCCGGGCTGGTAATCAGGTTCGCCTTGAAGTGGAAGGGGATTGCAACGACCCCCTTAGGGACTCCGCCGACCTTCGCACGCATCCTTATCCTCCCGCGCCGTGTTTCAATTTCCACCCAGTCGCCGTCGCGGATTCCAAGCCTTTCCGCGTCGCGCTCATTGATTAAAGCCCTCGGCTCTCCCATGAGCTTCACGAGCGAGGGGCTTCTCAGCGTCATCTCACCCGTGTTGTAGTGGCTCATCAATCTGACGGTCGTTAGAACCAGCGGAAACTCCTCGCTCGGTCCCTCCCAGGGTGAGATTCTCTCGACGGCCATGAAGCGGGCTTTTCCGTCGGGCGTCGCGAACTCCCAGGTGTGAAGCCTCTTCCTCGGCAGGAATATTCCCTCTCCGTTCTTGAGTTCATCAACGCTTCTCTCCTCAAGCTCCGGGAAAAGACGGAAGTATTCTGCCGTTATCTCCTCAACGCCTGCGTAGGTGAAGCCAGGAAGCCCGAGCGCCCGGCCGAGCATTGCCAGAATCTCCCAGTCGGGCTTTGAGTCAGCGTATGGCTCGCAGACTTTGTGGCTCCACTGGATTCTTCGCTCGCTGTTCATGTATGAGCCCTCCTTTTCGCAGAAAGCCGAGGCAGGGAGGATGTAGTGGGCGTAGCGCGCTGTTCTCGTCATGAAGACATCTTGGACAACGAGGAGGTCGAGCTTTCTCAACGCCCGTCTCACGCGCGTAAAGTCGGCCTCGCTCACCGCAGGGTTCTCGCCGACAATATAGAGGGCCTTTAGGTCACCCCTTTCGATGGCATCCCACAGCTCCGTCAGGTAGAGCCCCCTCTCGGTCGGCAGGTCGTCAACGCCCCAGAGCGAGGCGACGCGCTTTCTAAAGCGCTCGTCGGTGAGAGGGACGTAGCCAGGCAGGAACTCGCTCAGCGCGCCCATATATGCCGCTCCCTGGACGTTGTTCTGCCCGCGCATAGGGTAGAGGCCGCCCTTTTCCCCGATGTAGCCGAGGAGCAGTGCAAGGTTTATCACCGCCAGAACGTTCTCAACGCCGGAGACGTGCTGGGTTAGACCCATTCCCCACATTATGGCCCCGCTTTCGGCCAATGCAAAGGTCCTCGCGACCTCCCGTATCGTCTCCGCTGGAATTCCAGTTACGCTCTCCGCGTACTCAGGTGTGTACTTCATAACCGCCATCCTGACTTCAGAGAAGCCAACCGTCCGACCCTTCACGAACTCCTCGTCGTAGAGTTCCTCCCAGATTATAACGTGGGCAATTGCGTTGGCCAGGACTATGTCTGTCCCGGGCTTTATGACGAGCCTGTAATCTGCAAAGGCCATCGTCCGCGTTTCCCTGACGTCCACGACGATTATTTTAGCCCCCCTTCGTTTGGCCTTCAGGATGTAGTCCATGACGACTGGATGTGTCTCGGCTGGGTTGTACCCCCATATCAGGACGGCGTTAAAGCGCTCGATGTCCTCATAGGGGTTCGTCTGCGCGCCGGTTCCGACGGCGAGCTTAAGAGCGTGAACGCTCGCTTCGTGGCACAGCCTTGCGCAGTTGTCTATGTTGTTCGTGCCGAACAGGCGTGCAATCTTCTGGAGGAGGTAGTTCTCCTCGTTGCTGATTTTCGAAGACGCTATGAACGCCACCGCGTCGGGACCGTAGAGCTCCCTTATCTCGAACAGTCTGTTAGCTATTTCCTCTATCGCGACCCCCCAGCTGATTGGAACCATTGCAGAACCAACCCTCTTGAGGGGCCTCTTCAGCCTTCCCGGGGAGCGGACGAACTCGAGCGAGTAGAGGCCCTTGGGGCAGAGCTTTCCTCGGTTTGGTTCCCCTGGGTAGGGCTTGACCCTCATGCTCTTCTCGTCAACGAGAAGCCTGCACCCAAAACCACAGAAGGGGCACATGACCGTCTTCACGCTACCACCGTATTGGCAAGAAAACGCTAAAATTAAAAAGCTTTATGGCCAAAATTAACGAAAATTTATCAAAAGTCAAAGCGCCTTTTTCAGGAAGTACTCGTGAACCCTCGTGTCGTCCGTCAGCTCGGGATGGAACTCGAGGCCGATGAGGTTGTCCTGCTCGACGCCAACAACCCTGTCGCCGAGCCACGCGATAGGCTTCACCTTATCGCTGAGGAGCTCCACTATCCTCGGGGCGCGTATGAAAACTCCCGGAAACGGCTCGTCGCTGAAGGCAAGCTTTATCGGAGCCTCGAAGCTGTCCACCTGCCTGCCGTAGGCGTTTCTGTTCACTTTAGCGTCGAGGAGCTCGAGGAACCTCTGCTCCGGCGTTGCCCCGATGACGTCTTTGGAGAGCATTATAAGACCGGCGCAGGTGCCCATAATCGGAAGCCCCTCTTCGCCGAGCTTTTTAACGGGCTCGAGGAGGCCGTTCTTGACCATGAGCCTCGATATCGTCGTGCTCTCCCCGCCGGGAATTATGATTGCCGATATTCCTTCAAGCTGTTCCGGCTTTCTGAGCCAGATTACCTCGCCGGTGACGCCGAGGTTCTCAAGGGCCCTTTTGCTCGCCTCGATGTGCTCGCTGACGTCGCCCTGAAGGCCTATAACCCCTACCTTGACCATTTCAACCCCTCCAAAAGAGTGGAAAAGGGCTCAGACGCCCCTCTCCTCAAGCCTAACCTCAAGCTCCTCAATGTCCTGACCGCGCATCGGCTCGCCGATTTCCTTGCTTATCTCAACAAGAACGTCGGGCTCGTCCCAGTGGTTGACGGCCTCGACTATTGCCCTCGCCATCTTCGGCGGGTTGGAGCTCTTGAAGATTCCGGAGCCGACGAAGACGCCGTCCATGCCCATCTGCATCATGAGGGCGGCATCTGCAGGGGTGGCGACTCCGCCGGCCGCGAAGTTAACGACCGGAAGGCGACCGAGCTTCTTTATCTCAAGGAGAACCTTGTAAAGGCCGTCAACTATCTCGCGGTAGGTGTAGTGTCCGTAAATCGGCTCGTTCTCGAGAACCCTTGCCGGAAGCCCGGCTATCTCCTTGACGTTGAGGGCGAGCCTGAGATAGGGCTCGGCGAACTTTTCGGCAACGCCGTAGACCTGCTCATCGGTCATGGCCTGAATCTGCCTTATTCCCTCCGCAACGAGGCGAACGTGCCTGACGGCCTCGACGATGTTTCCTGTTCCTGCCTCGCCCTTGGTTCTAATCATTGCGGCCCCTTCCCATATCCTCCT
>Ga0256836_1000246_pt1 | contig 32065 bp, 32 predicted proteins | sample 4561380metaG_FD_185974 | JGI IMG/M metagenome (GOLD analysis project Ga0256836, IMG submission 185974) | Hydrothermal vent microbial communities from Guaymas Basin, Mexico - 4561-380 | ecosystem: Environmental > Aquatic > Marine > Hydrothermal vents | place: Mexico: Guaymas Basin | collected...
GATTAAAGGTTTGATATGGGTGATATGAATGGTGTTGATATTGCAGAGGTTATTTTACTTGTAATTGTTTTTGCAGTAGGCGTTGGCGGATTTATCTGGGCAGCAACAAAAGATGATGATAAATAAAATATATAAAAAGTCATTAAAATAAAGTAGTTAAAAAGAAGTGACGACCAACACACCAGGGAGGTCGTCTATGAATGTAATAATACCCTACTATTCTTAAAAAAATCTATTCTTCCACATAATCTTCAAAAATTTAATATCTTCTCTTAAAAAAAATTATAACAAACCAAAAAAAGAAAAATATTTTTAAAATGTGTATTATTCACACATTGTTCTAAGTTGTGAATATCTTGATATAAAATTTTAAAATATCTCCAAATTTTTCATGAAATTAAGAAATAATTTATATAAATTCTCACTGAAAGAAACATCTAAAAAAGCTTAAAAGCCCTATATTGGGAGTTTGTGAGAATTTTATGAGTTTTTCACACTATAGAAAATAATTTTTATCACTTAACTTGAAAGTTATTCACATTGTGAAAGTTCATTCATACAAATGGCTTCAAAATCAACTCTGCTCTCTATCTTATAAAGATTGTTGTAGAGTTCAAATTCTAAAGAGTTTGCATGTAAGAGTAGTCTTTTTGCACCACTCTTTTCTATACGCTCTCCTTGGCTCAACTCTTTGTCCAAAAAACGAACAATATCTTTTTCGTCTTGTCCATATATAGGATCACCAACAATTGGATGTTTCACGTGAAACAGATGTACACGTATCTGATGCTGTCTTCCGGTATGCGGTTTACACTCTACAAGAGTCATATCTTTATCTGCATAATACTTCAAAGGTTTAAATGATGTTTTTGAAGCTTTACCATCGAGATGTACCTTTACAACCATTCTCACAATAGCACTCTCATCTTCTGCTCGCAGCAGAGGCTCTTCTACAACCATAGCCTCTTTAAACTTACCATGTACCATAGCAAGATAGCTCTTTTGCATATCTCGCTCTTGAAACATCATCTTGATCTCCCGCTCACTCTTTTTGTTTTTGGCACACAAAACAAGTCCACTTGTCTCTTGGTCTATTCTATGTGTAATGTTAGCATCCATTCCATAGCGTGCTTTGAGTTCATCTATAAGAGAGTAGGGAGTGTGTCTATTTTGTGGATGAATAAGCACACCGCTTGGTTTGTCATATACTACAAACTCTTCAGTCTCATAAGTTGGTTCCAGTCCACGTGAAGTTGGCTCGAAGTAGATAAACTCTATCTCACCCTCTATCTCATCACCGGCTTTTACCATCGGCTTACCATCTACAAAGAGTCTCCCTTTTGCTATGAGCCTTTGAGCCTCTTTTTGTGTATAACCCAACTCTTTTATAAGATATAAAAATGCGCGTGTTCTCTCTTTTACTATAAAACTCTTTTTTACAAATGGCAAGCTTTTTCCTTAATCCCTTTTTTACTATAAAGAGTGTAAAATAGGGGTATATAATATTTGTGAATTTTATCATAAATAACTACAACAAAAAGGTTTCAACATATGGTAGATAGATACTCACGCGAAGAGATGGCATCAAAATGGACATATCAGGCAAAATATCAGGCTTGGTTAGATGTAGAAAAAGCAGTAGTAAAAGCATGGGCTAAACTTGGAAAGATTCCTCAAGAGGATGCAGACAAGATTGTAAAAAATGCAAAGTTTGACATTAAACGTATCGATGAGATAGAAGCGGTAACTCGCCATGACCTTATCGCATTTACAACTTCGGTTGCAGAGAGTCTTGGTGAAGAGAGTAGATGGTTCCACTATGGAATGACATCTTCAGATACAATCGATACTGCAGTGGCACTTCAGATGAAAGACTCTCTTGCACTTATCATCGAAGATGTAAAGATGCTTATGGAGTCAATCAAGAAGCGTGCAATGGAGCACAAAATGACTCTTATGGTAGGTCGTTCACATGGTATTCATGGTGAGCCTATCACTTTTGGTCTTGTTCTTGCAATCTGGTACGATGAAATGGCTCGCCACTTAGAGAACTTGGAACAGACTATGGAGGTTATTTCGGTAGGTCAGGTAAGTGGAGCAATGGGTAACTTCGCTCACGCACCACTTGAACTTGAAGAGTACACATGTCAAGAGTTAGGTCTTAAACCTGCTCCTGCATCAAACCAGGTAATCCAACGTGACAGATATGCTCGTCTTGCTTCTGCGTTAGCACTTATGGCCAGCTCTATCGAGAAGTTTGCTGTTCAGGTTCGTCATTGGCAAAGAACAGAGGTTTATGAGTGTGAAGAGTACTTCGCAAAAGGACAAAAAGGTTCTTCTGCAATGCCACACAAACGTAACCCTATCCTTACAGAAAACATCACAGGTCTTGCACGTATCATCAGAGCGTACGCAACACCTGCAATGGAGAATGTTGCACTTTGGCATGAGCGTGACATAAGCCACTCTTCTACTGAGCGCTTCTGGTTACCAGATGCATTTGTTACAAGTGACTTTATGCTGCACCGTATGAACAATGTTATAGCAAACCTGACTGTTTATCCGGAGAACATGATGAAAAACCTAAACCTAACGGGTGGACTGGTTTTCTCTCAAAGAGTTTTACTAGAGCTTCCACTTCAAGGTGTTAGCCGTGAAGATGCATACAGAATCGTACAGCGCAATGCTATGAAAGTTTGGGAAGAGATCCAACAAGGGCGTCCTACTGTAAATGAAAAAGGAGAGTCTCTCTACCTTAACCACCTTCTTGCAGATGAAGAGCTTAGAAGCAAGCTTAGCGAAGAGCAGATTCGTGAATGTTTCAACTACGACTACTATACAAAGAATGTAGATAAAATCTTCGCTAGAGTTTTTAAATAGTAAACAAAGAGTGAGTTTTTACAAGCCGTAAAAACTCCTCATTATTTCGGCTTTTTCACTCTTCTTTCTACTTACTCACTCATCATAAAATCTTATAAATTTCCAGATGTTACAAAATTCAAATTTTCCCTTATATTTAGTTCAATTTAATCTATATCGTTACAAAAATTAGCTAAAATCAACTACTATAATTTTGTACTTTTTATATGATTATTTTTAGAAATCATCTTGTAAAAAATATAAATAAAATCACGCTAGGATAAAAAAGAATGATTACAGTTATAAAACGAAACGGAAGAACCGAACCACTCGACATCACCAAAATCCAAAAATACACATCAGCTGCGGTAAAAGGCTTGGAGAATGTGAGTCAGAGTGAACTTGAAGTTGATGCACAAATTCACTTTCGTGATGGTATAACATCTAAAGAGATTCAAGAGACGCTTATTAAGACCGCTGTTGACAAGATAGATATCGATGCACCAAACTGGACTTTTGTTGCTTCACGCCTTTTTCTTTTCAATCTCTACCATCAGGTAAACGGTTTTACAGGTTACTCATCACTCAAAGAGTATTTTGAGAGAGGAGAAAAAGAGGGGCGTATTTTACTTGGTCTTCGCGATATGTATGACCTTGATGAACTTGAAAAGCACATTAAGCCTGAGCGTGATCTTCAGTTTAACTATCTTGGAATCAAAACACTCTATGACCGTTATCTCATTAAAGACAGAAAAGGTGAACCAATTGAACTGCCGCAACATATGTTTATGGCTATTGCTATGTTCTTGGCTCAACGTGAGGAGAAGCGTGAAGAGTGGGCTATCAAATTTTATAACATGATAAGTAAGTTTGAAGTTATGTTAGCAACACCAACACTCTCAAATGCAAGAACACCAAGACATCAACTGAGTTCTTGTTACATCGGTTCAACTCCGGACAACATAGAAGGTATCTTCGATACATACAAAGAGATGGCAATGCTTTCCAAATTTGGTGGAGGTATCGGTTGGGACTGGACACAGGTTCGCTCAATGGGAAGTTTCATAGACGGGCACAAAAATGCAGCAGGCGGAACAATCCCATTTTTAAAGATAACAAATGATATCGCTATTGCAGTAGATCAACTTGGAACTCGTAAGGGTGCTATTGCGGTTTATCTGGAGCCGTGGCACATAGATATCAATGACTTCTTAGATCTAAAGAAAAACTCAGGCGAAGAGCGTCGTCGTGCACATGATCTCTTCCCGGCAATGTGGCTTAATGATCTCTTTATGCAAAGAGTACAAGAAGATGCTATTTGGACACTCTTTGACCCTTATGACGTGCGTGAGCTCAGTGAGCTTTATGGAGAAGAGTTTAACAAACGTTATATTGAATTTGAAAATGATGAAAGTATTGTAAAAGAGAAGATCAAAGCAAAAGATCTCTGGAAGAAGATACTCACATCATACTTTGAGACGGGTTCACCGTTCTTATGTTTTAAAGATAATGCCAACCGTGCAAACCCAAATGACCATAAAGGTGTTATTCGAAGCTCTAACCTCTGTACTGAGATCTTCCAAAATACACAACCAAACCACTACAAGATCAAGTTTATCTTTGAAAATGGCGATAGTGTGAGTTATGAAGAAGATGAGCTCGTAACAGTGGACAGCGGTATAACTAAACCGGCTAAGAAAGTTACTGCACTTGACTCACTGGGTGGTATGCCAATCTTTGTAGTAGAGAAAGAAAAAATAGATGGTGCAACAGCTGTTTGTAACCTTGCATCTATCAATCTCTCACGCATCAACACAAAAGAGGATATTGATCGCATCGTACCAACGGCTGTCAGATGTTTAGATAATGTGATTGACTTAAACTTCTACCCTGTTGAAAAGGTAAAACGTACTAACATGAGAAGTCGTTCTATTGGACTTGGTGTTATGGGTGAAGCACAAATGTTAGCTGAGTCTGGCATAGAGTGGGGTAGCCAAGAGCACTTTGACAAGATAGATGAAGTGATGGAGGCTGTTTGTTATAACACTATCAAAGCATCATCAGATCTTGCAGTAGAGAAAGGGTGCTACCCTGAGTTTGAAGGGAGTAAGTGGAGTCGTGGAATCTTCCCACAAGACCATGCAAATGCAGAAGTTATCAACCTTGTTGATCGTGGTGGGCTCTTTGCTTCAACATATGAGTGGGATGAGCTGCGTACAAAAGTAAAACGTGACGGTATGCGTAACGGTTACCTGATGGCGGTTGCACCAACTTCATCTATTTCTATCCTAACAGGAACGACGCAGGCTATTGAACCGGTATTTAAGCGTAAGTGGTTTGAAGAGAATTTATCTGGTCTTATTCCGGTAGTTGTTCCAAAACTCTCTCCAGAGACCTGGAGCTACTACACACCTGCTTATGACTTGAACCAGACAGTACTCATTAAAGCTGCGGCAATTCGTCAGAAGTGGATAGACCAAGGACAGTCACTCAACATCTTTATCACTCTCGATAAAGCAAGTGGACGCTATCTTAATGAGATCTATATGCTTGCATGGAAACTCGGACTCAAATCTACATACTACCTCAGAAGCCAGTCTCCTGAAGTGGCAAATGATGTAGAAGACAGAAGTATGGAGTGTGTTGGTTGTCAGTAGAAAGCCTGCGTGAGCGTTTTAGCAACTTTGTAGATGCTGAACTTCGTTCACTTGAAATTCTCTCACCAACAGAGATAACACTTACAATGGCCCTGCAGGACAAAGCACGTGATTTTGACTGGATAACGCTCCAGCTTCACTTCAGTGGTGTCAGTGATGCACACATTGTAGATGATACAAAACTTGGCTTTATAGATATGAGCGAAGGAGCAACACTTTTACAAGAAGGAACTCTTGTTGCTTTTGCTACAGGTGAGTGCTATAATATAGAAGATATTAAAAATCAAACACTCTACATCATTGCAAAAACACTCAAAACAAGTGAAAGTGCATTTTAAAAGGACAGTTTATGGCATATGAGGTAAAATCACCAATATTAGGTTTTGAAGATACAAAAGAGGTAGAGTTTCAAGAGATAGATCTACTTTTTTCATCAATGAAAGATACACACAATGAACAAATCTCATTTACACTTGTCAATCCTTTTTTGTTACGTGAATATGACTTTGAAATTTCAGATGAAATAAAAGAGCTTCTCTGCATAAATGATGACTCTAAAATCAGTGTCTATAATACTCTGCTCATACAAAAGCCTCTTGAAAAATCACTCATAAACTTTCTCGCACCTATCATAGTAAATCATGATACCAAACAGGTTGCACAAATAATACTTGATCCTAAAAAATATCCTGATTATGGAATGACTGAAACTATAGAATCATACAAAGAGAGATAAATGAGAAAATTTCTTGTAACAGATGATTCTAAACTTGCCAGAAGAACACTGATAAAATCACTTAAAGAGTATATTTTAGAAGAGAGAATTTTTGAAGCTAGCAATGGATTTGAAGCTTTAAAACTAACACTCAAAGAAAAACCTGATGTGGTCTTTTTGGATCTTACAATGCCTGTTATGGATGGCTATGAAGCGATACCAAAGATAAAAAATATCAATCCTGACATCAAAATAGTCGTAGTCTCTGCGGATATTCAAGAAAAAGCAAAAGAGAAAGTCTATGCTCTTGGTGCTACTCTCCACGTACAAAAGCCTATAAAAAGTGATAAAATGAAAGCTATTTTGGAAGTCATTTAGTATGGAGGAAAACAAAATCACTCTGAGTGAAGATGAAAAAGATGTACTCCAGGAGCTGATGAACATAGCCTATGGCAGTGCTACAGCGGTTGTTGCAGATATGCTTGATGCATTTGCATCACTGAGCATTCCAAATATTCAAGTTCTTACAATGCATGAGCTTTTTGAAACTTTTGACAAGCTCAAAAACTCCTCATACTTTTTTGCAACACAGGCATTCAGTGGTGAGTTTAACGGTGAGAGTGCTTTTTTTATCAACGAAGAGAGTGCACAAAATCTGGCAACACACCTTGAAATTGAGAGTAAAGAGGATCTCGATGATGCAATTTTAGAGCTAACAAATGTTCTAACATCCTCACTAACAACACAGCTTGCTGCTGAGATGGGAAGCGAAGTGATATTTTCACTTCCTAGTATCTTTAAAGTACCCCTTCAAGAGATAGAAAATGTAGAGACTTTTCAGCTCTACTCTCAAGTCATTGTTATAGATACTGATCTTAATTTCCAAGACCAAAAGATACACGGTAAAATATTTATACTCACAAAAGATGAATCGATCCAATGGCTCAAAACGAAACTCAATATAATCTTAGAACAGCTGATCTAGATAACGGTATCATCATTGTAGATGATACCCTTAGCATATATCACTTCAACAAATGGCTCGAGCTTCATACAAAAATAGATGAAGAGAGTGTGCTTACCAAAAAGCTTGATGAAATTTTTCCAAACATAAAGACAAAAACGCTGATACGAAAGATAAAAACGGCCCTTCGCATGAACACACCGACCTTTTATACCGCAGCAACTTCACACTATCTTATACCCATTAAGATAAATCAGTTTAAAAATTCTATCTTTGAGTATATGCAACAAGATGTCAGTATCATACCTTATGACAAAGAGAAAAAACTTGTTGCCCTTATCATCAAAGACCAAACAAACATGGCATCTGCAAATGCTCTTTTAAATTCTCATATAGAAGAGATCAAAAAACTAAACCAAGCCCTTATAGAAGAGCAAAAACTACGAGAAAAACAGCACCAGCAGCTCTTAACCTCTTCTCGTAGTGCTGCAATGGGTGATATGATCAGTATGATAGCCCATCAATGGAGACAGCCTCTCTCGCTGATTACAACTATGATGGCAAATATGAAGGTAAAAAAAGAACTTGGAACTCTTGATGATGCTACTTTGCAAAACTCCTTTAAAAAGATAGAAGAGACTATTTACTATCTCTCAGATACCATCAATGATTTTAGAGACTATTTTAAACCAATCAAAGTAAAATCCAATATCAATCTTTATGAGCTTTTTTCTAAATCAATCTTTTTCCTTAAAGATGAAATGTCACAATACAATATAAACTACAAAATCAATATTGATAAAAATATTGAAATTTATACATATAAAAATGAACTTTTACAATCTATCATCAACATCATCAAAAACTCTATTGACGCCTTTAAAGAGACAACACTAACAAACAAAAATATAACTGTCTCACTTGAACAAAAAACCGATAAAATTATACTATTTATAGAAGATAATGCCGGTGGTATAGATAAAGAGCATCTAGAGAAGATCTTTGAGCCTTACTTCTCAACAAAGAGTAAAAATGGAACAGGACTTGGGCTTTATATCTGCAAAACCATCATAGAGAAGCATTTAAAAGGTACTATTGACATATACTCAGATACAAATGGTACAAAAGTAGCAATTACTCTGCCTACTTTGTTGTAAAATAGTGACAAAAAAGGAGAATTATTATGAAAATTGTATGTCCCCACTGTTTAGCAGTAAACAATGTACCAAAAAAAGATTTTTATAAAAAAGCTAACTGTGGTAAATGTAAAAATTCACTACTAGATACAAAACCTATGGAGTTAAATGACTCTACTTTTGATACTGTTGTTGCAAACAACGAGATACCTGTTATCGTTGACTTCTGGGCACCTTGGTGTGGTCCATGTCAGATGATGGCACCAAACTTTGAACGTGCTGCACAGGAATTTCCACTCAAAGCACGTTTTGCTAAGGTAAACACTGAAGAAGCACCAAATGTGAGTGCTCGTTTTGGTATCCGCTCTATCCCTACTATCATCGTCTTTAAGGATGGTCGTGAAGTAGATCGCGTCAGCGGTGCCCTTGATGCTAACTCACTTGCATCACTGGCTGCGAAATGGGCTAACTAGTTCTCTTTGATGTAAGAACAGCAGTAATCAGTCGGTGTTTTGATCTTTAGATCAAAAGAGCTGTTTGCCGGAACTTCAAAAGTCTCAGGAGTAGAAAGCGTTTTCCACTCTTCTCCTGGGAGTTTGATGTCAAGCTCACCGCTCATCATCTCCATAATCTCTTTATCTGCCGTGTTAAAAGTATATTCACCCGGAAGCATGATACCAAGTGATTTTATCTCACCGTTTGCAAACTCTATCGTTCTGCTTGTGACTTTTCCGTCGTAGTAGATGTTTGCCTCTTTTACTACTGTCACATTTTCAAATTTTGCCATTATAAGCCTTCTGATTTTTTTCATGAAATGATACCAAAATATACAAAAAATTCACCCTTTAAGCCTTACACGTTGAGAATGTGTAATAGCAACTGCCATGGCATCGGTAATATCAAAAGGTTTTATCTCCTGCTTTATTCCCAAAAGCCGACGAACCATAAAAGCAACCTGTTCTTTTTGTGCTTTTGCTTTTCCTGTAAGTGCTTTTTTCACCTGTAAGGCAGTATACTCGTGGAACTGTCCAAACTCCTGCAGGAGTTTGAGCATTATTGCTCCTCTAAACTGAGCCAGTTTGATGGTTGTAGCAGGATTGTGTGCATAAAAGATATCTTCCATTGCTACTTCGTCTATTGTGTGTTTAGAAAAGAGCATCTCAATACCTTCTACCATCTGAGGTATCTGAAACTGAAGATTTTCGGCTTTCATTTTAATAAGTCCGGCCTCAATAAGTGATATTTTTCCATTTTGCAGTCGAATAAGTGCATATCCCATATTACGTGTTCCGGGATCTATTCCAAGTATAGTCATAAAGATATTATAGCAAAGATATTCACATATGGGAATTATTCACTATTCACATTTTTTTAACCCAAAATTATGGATTTGTAGAGTACTATTCACATATAATTTAAAAAATAGGTTTTTATGTGAATATCGGTCAAGAAGTTTTAAACACCCTCAAAGATGAAATAACAGAGCTTGAATACAACAGATATATCAGGCACTTAACATATGATGCAAAAAAATCAACTGCTACGCAGGCACTTTTTTACGCACCCAATGCTTTAGTAGTGAATTGGATCAAAAACAAGTACACTGACAAGATAGCTCATATCTTTGAAGTAAAGACCGGCTCAAAGGTTTCTGTGCAGATCACGCTCAAAAATGCTGTTGAAAAGAGAAAAAGTAAAAAAACAGCTCCGGAAGTTAAACAGACAAGCTCACTACTCAATCCTTCACACTCATTTGAGAACTTTATGGTCGGTGGAAGCAACCAGTTTGCCTTTGCAGCAGTTAAAAGTGCAAGTGAAAACCCCGGAAAAGTCTATAATCCTCTCTTTATCTACGGAGGCGTTGGGCTTGGAAAGACCCACCTTATGCAAGCAGCCGGTAATGTTTTGCAAAACGAGGGAAAAGTGGTTATCTACACAACGGTTGAGCAGTTTTTAAATGACTTCATTCGTCATGTTCGTAATAAAACAATGGAACGTTTTCAAGAGAAGTACCGCAAGTGTGATGTACTGCTTATTGATGACATTCAGTTTCTCTCCAACAAAGAGGGAATCCAAGAGGAATTTTTTCACACTTTTGAAGCCCTAAAGGGTGCCGGAAAACAGATCATTCTTACAGCAGACAAACATCCTAAAAAAATCGGTGGCCTGGAAGCTCGTCTGCAAAGCCGCTTTGAGTGGGGACTTGTAGCTGATATTCAACCACCGGAACTAGAGACAAAGATAGCCATTATCAAGAAAAAGTGTGAAATAAACAAAGTAAAACTCTCTGATGACATTATCAACTACATAGCAACGGTGATTGATTCCAATGTGCGTGAGATAGAGGGTATTTTATCAAAACTCCATGCCTATTCACAACTGATGCATGTTGATATTGACCTTGAATTTACAAAAAATGTTCTAAAAGATCAGATGCATGAGAACCGTGAAAACCTTACAATGGATAAAATCACTGAGATTGTTGCCAAAGATCTCAACATAAAACCAAGTGAAATACGTTCAAAAGGCAGAAGTAAAAACATTGTCTATGCTCGTCGTATCAGTATCTACATCTGCCGTGAGCTCACGCAACACACTATGCCACAACTTGCACAGTATTTTGGTATGAAAGACCACACAGCTATTAGTCATACTATCAAAAAAATCAATGATCTTATTAAAGATGATGAAGATTTTAGAGTAAAAATAGAAGAATTAACCAACAAAATAACAGCATCAAGCTGAGTTTCTTTTAAAATCGCTTTAAAAAAAGATATAATTGTAAAAGTGAATAGATGTGAATGAAACCAAAATGCTTCATCACATCACAAAGATATGCTAGGACGTAGGATTGAGAGTCTTTTCACCTATTCACTCTCACCTACTACTAACTACTAAAAATTTATAAATATATAGGGAATTTAGAATGAAAATTACCATAGCAAAATCGATCATAGAAAATATCCTCATTCATGCAGGACCTTTTTTAGAAAAAAAAGATACTTCACAGATAACATCTCATGTCTTTATGCAGGCTAATGACACAAACCTTACACTCAAGGCAACTGATTATGAGATAGGTTTTTGTGTTACAACTGACAATGTAACGATTGAAGAGAATGGAAGCATCACTGCAAATGGTAAAAAACTTTTAGATATTGTCAGAATTTTAAAAGATGGAGATATCAACTTAGAGGTAAAAAAAGATATGCTCCATATCTCACAAGGTCACTCTAACTTCAAACTACCGACATTTTCGTATAATGAATTTCCTGAGTTTCCATCATACCAAGGCAAACCCCGTATCTCCATTGAATCACATACCCTTATTGAGTCACTTAAAAAAATCACACCTGCCATCGATACAAACAACCCTAAGTTTGAACTCAACGGTGCACTTATCGATATAAAAGAAAATGAGATAAATTTTGCTTCAACGGACACCAGAAGACTCGCAGTCGTAACAATTCCCAACCAAGGAGGCAGTGAACTCTCTTTGATCATTCCTAAAAAAGCAATTGTTGAGATTCAAAAACTCTTTTTTGATAATATTGAACTCTATTATGATGAGACAAATCTAATCATTCATTCTGAGCAGTACACATTTTTTACAAAACTCATCAACGGAAAATTCCCTGAATACTCACGCATTATTCCAAAAGAGACAGCTCACAATCTTACACTTCCTAAAGCTTCAATGATCGATGCTATAAAACAGATCACAACTATCTCTACGGATGTAAAGATCACATTTTTACAAGACACTATCACTTTTGAATCACTCAGTGATGACAACATTGAAGCAAAAACAGAGTTAAACTTCCCTACAAACTTTACAGAACCATTCTCTATTGCAATTAACTCTCGTTATCTACTTGACTTTTTAAATGCCATCAACTCTTCTGAATTTGGCATAGGTCTAAATGAAAGTAATCTTCCTTTTATCTTACGTGAGAGTAATTTCATCACTGTTGTAATGCCGATAGTTATCTAACTTCGGCATTCTTTAAAAATAATAAAAAATATTTTTTTCTCTCAAAAATTCAGCAATTTCAATCATAAAAACTTCTTTTTATATAAATTTGGATAAAATAGCTACAATTCTGCCTTAAAGGCAACGGAGTAGTAATGAATGCAACAAAATAATCAAGATTACGGCGCAGGCAATATCAAGGTTCTTAAAGGACTAGAAGCTGTTCGTAAGCGTCCTGGTATGTACATTGGTGATACTGGACATCGTGGTCTTCACCACTTGGTCTATGAAGTTATTGATAACTCTATCGATGAAGCAATGGCTGGTTTTTGTGACACTATCACTGTAACACTGACTAAAAAAGGTTCATGTATTGTCAGTGATAACGGTCGTGGTATTCCTACTGATATGCACCCCACTGAGGGTATGAGTGCAGCTACTGTTGTTTTAACAGTACTGCATGCCGGTGGTAAATTTGACAAAGATACCTATAAAGTCTCTGGTGGACTTCACGGGGTTGGTGTATCAGTTGTAAATGCACTCTCATCTGATCTTCATATGACGATTTACCGTGATGGAAAGATTCATGAGCAATCTTTTAAGATGGGTATTCCTCAAGGTCCGCTTGAAGTTACAGGAACAACGAGAAAAACGGGAACTACAATTGAATTTTTTCCAGATCCGTCTATCTTTACAGAGACTGTAACATTTGAGTATGAATATCTTGCAAAAAGATTTAAAGAGCTTGCTTATCTAAATCCATTCATTACTATCAAGTTTAATGATGAGCGCAGCGGTGCAAAAGAGGTCTATCACTTTGAAGGTGGTATTGCTCAGTATGTAGAAGATATGAACAAACGTACTCCTGTTTCATCAGTATTTTCTTTTTCTGCAAAAGTAGAAGATATAGAGTTTGACATCGCTATGATGTACAATGACTCCTATGAAGAGAAACTTGCATCATTTGTAAACAACATCCGTACTCCAAACGGTGGTACACACGAAGCTGGTTTTCGTGCGGGACTTACTCGTGTTATCTCAAATTACAATTCTCAAAATGGTGCAGCAAAAGAGAAAGATGTAAAAATTTCCGGTGAAGATGTACGTGAGGGACTTATTGCCATTGTTTCATGTCGTGTACCTGAACCACAGTTCGAGGGCCAGACAAAAGGTAAACTTGGAAATACTTACGTTAAACCGCTTGTACAAAAGCAGACCTATGAGATTCTCTCAAAATACTTTGAAGAGAACCCAATAGAGGCAAAAGCTATCGTTGGTAAAGCCTTAATGGCTGCTCGTGGCCGTGAAGCTGCGAAAAAAGCGCGTGAGCTGACACGTAGAAAAGATAGCATGAGTGTAGGAACACTTCCTGGTAAGTTAGCTGATTGTCAAAGCAAAGATGCATCTATTTGTGAGTTGTACCTGGTGGAAGGGGACTCTGCGGGCGGTTCTGCAAAAATGGGACGCGACAGAGTTTTTCAAGCTATTTTACCACTTAAGGGTAAGATCTTAAATGTTGAAAAAGCACGTTTGGAGAAGATCTTAAAATCTGATGAGATTACAAATATGATTACTGCCATGGGTTGTGGTATTGGTGAAGAGTATAACGAAGAGAAGCTTCGCTATCACAAGATCATCATCATGACCGATGCCGATGTTGATGGATCTCACATTCAGACACTGCTGCTTACTTTCTTTTTTAGATATTTCCGTGATATCGTAGAAAAAGGGTATCTCTACCTTGCACAGCCACCACTTTACCGCTATACAAAAGGTAAGAGAAAAGAGATCTACTTCAAAGATGACAGAGCTATGAACGACTTCTTGATTGACAACGGAGTTGAGTCTTTAGAGATTGACGGAATAGGGCATGATGACTTGGTAGCCTTTTTTAGAATGGTTGACCATTATGAATCATCACTCGAAGCTTTAGAGCGTCGCTACTCTTTGGTAAAACTGATTCGTTATTTTGTAGAGAATCCTGACATCATCGCACTTCCGGCACGTGAGATGTTTGAAGAGATCAAAAAATATCTTGAGTCAATTAACAACAACATTCTTACCTATACGATTGATGAAGAAAAAAATGAGATACACCTTTTTGTACAAACAGAGGGTGGTATGGAAGAGTTACTTATCAATGATGAACTCTTTGCAGCCCCTCACTTCGCAGAAGCGACGTTTGTTTATAATAAGATAAAAGAGTGGGATATCAAGTTTGACAAAGATATCATCGAAGTTCTTGAAGATATCAAAGATTATGCGAAGAAGGGTGCTTACATCCAGCGCTATAAAGGTCTTGGTGAGATGAACCCTGAACAACTTTGGGAGACAACAATGAATCCTGAAAACAGGGTACTGCTGCAAATCACAATTGATGATGCAGAAGCTGCAAGTGAAGCATTTACACTCTTTATGGGTGATGAGGTTGAACCTCGTCGTAACTATATCGAGACACATGCAAAAGATGTAAAACACCTCGACGTATAGATGCTTTTACCTCAAATAAAAGAGCGGGAGTACCGATTTAAGTTAGCACTTCGAATCGGGCTTCCAATTTTTGCTCTTATTATTGCTTTTATATCCCATACACTCATAACAAACTATGATAATTTACAAACCTCTTTTTACATTGAAGCATTAGTGCTTATGACAGTGAGTATCTATTTTATTCTCTATCTTATATATAATGGTTTTAGTGTTAAAATCACTGATGATGTGACCAAAACATTTACACGTGAATATCTTTATGACTTTTTAAATAGAGAGTTAAAGAATAAAAAAGAGTACACACTGATTTTAATCAGTATAGACAACCTTACAGATATTAATGCTTTGTATGGAATAAAAAACGGTGATAAAATCTTGCGTGAGGTATCACAGTGGATTGCAAACTATTTAAAAAATGAAGGGATTGAGAATTTTCCGATGGGTCACATTAAAGGCGGAGAGTTTTTAATAGGTCTTGAAGGAAACAAAGAGCGCTATAAAACACTTCTTGAATTAATGTGTCTTAAGTCGAATAATTTTACGGTAGATGATATTGAGGTAAAGATTTTAGGGGTGATAATAGATACAAACTATTCAAGAGAGTTGGACTATTTAGTGGAAAAACTTTTTGAGATTTTAGAAAAAAACAAACACTCAAAAAATGAAGAGATACTTGAAGATCTTAATCCTAGTGAAATAGAATCAGAAATTATTGCTGCAATTGATAAAAAAAGAGTGGATCTCTCCTATCAATATGTTTTTGATAAAGATAAAAATCCTCTCTTTAAAGAGTGTTTTGTAAAACTCTACTCAGAACAAGAGAAGATATTTTATCCAAAACTCTATTTGAAGGTCATCTCAAAGTTAGGTCTTGGAATCAGGTTTGACATGATGGTGTTAGAGAGTGTTTTAAAGAATGCAACAGAGGATGACGTTATAGCTATCAATATCTTTCCGACATCTCTAAGAAATAAAAGATTTCTCACATATTTAAAAGAGTTGCTAACAAACAAAAAGACAAATATAATGTTTGTCTTATCGGAGATGGAGTATTATTCTTATACAGAGCGTTATAATACAATCATTCAGTCGTTAAAAAGTTATGGAATAAAGATTGTTATTGACAGGGTCGCTTCTATACATACGAGTTTTTTATACTTGCGTGAGCTTGATATTGATATGATTCGATATGATACATACTACTCATCGTATGAGAAGTTAAATAAAAACAGAGATATTTTACTTGGCTTTAATACTATAGCACATGAAAAAGGTATTCGAAGCTGGATCAAAAATATAGAAGATGAAGCAAGTTTTACAGTGGCTAAAGAGATAGGCATAGATTGTTTCCAAGGGAAATATTTATCAAAAGTAGGAGAAGATTAATGAAATATGGTGAAAAGATTGTTAGTGAGTTTGATGTAGAGAAGGATTTGGAAATATGGCCAAATGAGCATGAGAGAGAGTATCTTATCAAGATGACTCTACCGGAATTTTCATGTTTGTGTCCACGTAGTGGTTATCCTGACTATGCGACAATCTATTTGGAATATACACCTGATAAATGGGTTGTAGAGTTAAAAGCGATTAAACTCTATATTAATTCATTTCGTGATAGACACATTTCGCATGAAAACTCTGCAAATGAGATCTATGGAGTTTTAGAGAGAAAGCTCAAACCAAAGTATATGAAAATTGTAGCTGATTTTAATCCACGTGGAAATGTACATACTGTTATTGAGATTGACAGTTCAAAAATTACTAAAAATTAGGAGAGTATCATGTTTGGTTCTATTTTAGGAAGAAAAAAAGAGGAGATTTCAACAGAAGACAAAGAGCATCAAGAACTTGTTGAAAAGATTTCTAAAATGAATCTCACAGAGATGCGCTCATATATAAATAACAAAATAAAAGACTTTGAAGTAAGTGAAGATGGTTTGAACGAAGTTTTGAGCAAACTTATAACTCCTGATGCCAAAACAAATAACTACTATATAAAAGCAGATGATATGGACTCAAAAAAGAAAAAAGCTTTTGATCTTGTCTTGAGTGCTGCTAAAAATAAAAAAGTAAATGTAGTAACAGTTGAGTTGATGCAAAAGTTTATGGATGTTTATAAAGAGATTATTGCAAACTATGATAAAGAGCATAAAGAGATATATGAGTCTCGTTTTAAAGATGCAATAGAGCTCGCTTTAATGAATATTACACAGAAGAGTGAGCTTAAAAATAAGATGAATGTGCTTCAACAAAACTAAGCAGTTCTTCTTTTGTTTTGATATCTTCTTCTAACTGTTTGTTATAGAGTGATGTGAGGATCTTTTGAAAATTCTTGGAAGGTTTGAGACCTTTTTTGATGAGATCATTACCGTTTACAAGTGCAGGCAGTGCTTTTTCATAGACCCCAATCTTCTTTGCCTCTTCTCTTAGATGTGAAATCTCTTTTTTATGAGGGTAGAGAGCTTCAAGGTAGAGACTGTAGCGTCTGATATTTATCTTCTTTGCAAGTTTGGCGATTGCAACTTTATTTTCTGTATCAAGATCAAAAGAGAGCTCGTGGAGTTGCAACACTTCTTTTAAGAGCTTTTTGCTGTTTGTTAGTTGTAGTAAAAAAGATTGTGGATTTGGTAGTTTTTGTACCAAAAGAGCCAGCATTATAATGAGAATTTCTGTTTCATCCTTTGCATTTTGTTTTATTTTTGAAAAGTTATCCAGAGATTGTAGTGTTTGTTGAAGATCAGTTTTTTGCAGTTTAAAGAGTTCTTTCATTCCAAACTCTTTAAAAGAGAGCTCATTAAGAAGATAAAAGGCAACAGATGGTTTTTTGCTTTTAAGAAATATCTTTTTTATCTCTTCAAGAACACGCTCTTTGGGAAGCTCTTTGAGTATCTCTTCTCTTACCATGCTCTGCATAAGTAAAAAGAGTTTTTTTTCTATAGAAAACTCAAATCTGCTTGCAAAACCAACAGCTCGCAAGAGACGCAGAGGGTCTTGTGAAAAACTCTGCAGATCAACGGCACGTAAACATTTTTTGTGTAAGTCCTCTAGACCCTTATGAGGATCAAGCAGCTTTTTTTCTATAACATCGTATCCCATGGCATTTATAGTAAAATCACGTCTTTTTGATGCTTCTTCAAAACTCAATGCATTGTCAACTGTTATAACAAAGCCTTTATGCCCTTTTGCTACTTTATTATCTTTGCGTGGCAGTGAAAAGTCCAAATCATAGCCTTTATAGTGCAACTTAAGTACCGCGAAGCTTTTTCCAACACAATTAACACTTCCGAATTGTTCTAATATTTTTATAAGCTGCGTGAGCGATGAGCTATTATAGAGTTCAATATCAATATCTTTTGAGGCAATATCCAAAAAATAATCACGGACATATCCACCGATTATCAAAGGTTTTATACCCTCTTTGTTAAGGGATGTAAAAATTGTATCTAATATACTTGGATAATTAAATCTATTCATCTGTTTTACTTTTTTGATCTTAAAACTCTTTTATGGAGAGTATATCATTAATTTTACACGTTTATAACATTTATTTGGGTATAATTGCGAAAAATTTTTCCGAATTTATGGAAAAAAAGCATATTTTAAGGATACACCCACAATGCAAAAGATTAGAAACATTGCAGTTATTGCACACGTTGACCACGGTAAAACTACACTGGTTGATGGACTACTAGAACAGTCTGGTACATTTGGTTCACACGAACAACATGATGAGAGAGCTATGGATAGCAACGATTTAGAAAAAGAGCGTGGAATCACGATTCTTTCTAAAAATACAGCTATTCGTTACAAAGATTACAAAATTAACATTATTGACACTCCGGGCCACGCCGATTTTGGTGGTGAGGTTGAGCGTGTACTTAAAATGGTAGATGGTGTTTTAGTACTTGTTGATGCATACGAAGGTGTTATGCCACAGACTAAGTTCGTTGTTAAAAAGATGTTGGCACTTGGTAAAAAGCCAATCGTTGTTATTAACAAAATCGACAAACCTTCAGCAGAACCAGATCGTGTTGTAGATGAGATGTTCGACCTTTTTGCAGATATGGGTGCAACAGATGAACAACAAGACTTCCCTGTTATCTATGCAGCAGCACGTGATGGTATTGCAAAGTTAGATATGGATGAAGAGGGTGGAGATTTTCAATGTATCTTTGAAACTATCATTAACGAAGTTCCAGAGCCAGAAGGTGATGCAGGAAATCCACTTCAAGCACAGGTTTTCACACTTGACTATGATAACTATGTAGGGAAAATCGGTATCAGCCGTATCTTTAATGGTACAGTTCGTAAAGGTGACAATGTTATGCTTGCAAAATCTGACGGTGAGATGGTTAAAGGTAAGATCTCTAAACTTATCGGTTTTCACGGACTTAACCGTATGGAGATCGATGAAGCTGAAGCTGGTGATATCGTAGCATTTGCCGGCATGGAGACTGTTGATGTAGGTGATACTATCGCTGATCCGGAAAATCCGGTTGCACTTGATCCTATGCACATTGAAGAGCCGACTTTAACAGTTGTTTTCGCTGTAAATGATTCTCCACTTGCCGGTCAAGAGGGTAAACACGTAACTTCAAACAAACTCAAAGACAGACTAGAGTTTGAGATGAGAACAAACGTTGCAATGCGTCTTGAGACTGTTGGTGAGGGTAAATTCAAAGTAAGTGGTCGTGGTGAACTTCAGATTACTGTACTTGCTGAAAATATGCGTCGTGAGGGTTATGAGTTTAGTATCTCTAGACCAGAAGTTATCGTTAAAGAGATCGAAGGTGTTAAGTGTGAACCATTTGAGCACTTAGTAATCGATGTTCCTGAAGATTTAAGTGGTACTGTAATTGAGCGTCTTGGTAAGCGTAAAGCTGAGATGAAATCTATGCTTCCAATGGGTCAAGGTTTCCAAAGAATCGAGTTTGAGATTCCTGCTCGTGCACTTATCGGATTCCGTGGACAGTTCCTAACAGATACAAAAGGTGAGGGTGTAATGAACCACTCTTTCTTAGAATTTCGTCCATTTAGTGGTGAGGTTGAGTCTCGTCAATATGGTGCACTTGTATCTATGGAAAATGGTGAAGCACTTGCATACTCACTCTTTAACCTTCAAGACAGAGGGGTTTTATTCATTAAACCACAAACTAAGGTTTATGAGGGAATGATTATTGGTGAGCACTCAAAATCAAATGACTTGACAGTGAATCCTATTAAAGGAAAAGCGCAGTCAAATGTTCGTTCTTCTGGTGCTGATGAGGCTATTAAACTTGTTCCACCACGTGATATGTCACTAGAGCGTGCTTTAGAGTGGATCGAAGATGATGAACTTCTTGAAGTTACTCCAGAAAACATTCGTATTCGTAAAAAATACCTTACTGAAGCTGAGCGTCGTCGTCACTCACGTAAGTCAAAATAGTTATTTACAGGCTGTCTCTAAGACAGCTTGTATATATATCTTTTTTATTTTTCTCCTTTAAATTTTTAAAACTCACTAGAACTAACTCCTACTTCACTTTTTATTGTTATAATTTCCATAGTAACTTTTATATAAAGGGAAACTTTGAAAAAACTAAATAAAGAGAAGATTGAACAAGAGCTTACTCTTGCGAATGAACAAATCTCTTTAGCACAAGATAATGTAACTATAAACAGTATTGCAGAAAAACTTGTTACTTCACTGCTTGATGCTGAGTTTTCATCCCTTTGGTATTATGATGAGACAAAAATGATACTTCAGCGTGAGCGTGGTGGTAATGCGTTGCGTGAGCTTTCTCTTGAAGAAAAAAGAGGTGTTATATACAAATGTTTCATGAGTAAAAAAGCAGCTATACATAATTATATTGCAAGTGACAAAGATTATGTTGCTTCCATTGATAATCCTGATAACATTAAAATAAAGTCAAAAATTCTTTTTCCTTTACTTGATGGAGATCGTCTTGTCGGTATTGTAACTGCATACTCATCTATTAGAAAGATTAAAAAGTTTAGTAAAAATGATCTTGAAATTTTAGATGTACTGACCCCTTTTTTAATTGAAATTATCTATAAAATGCACAAATGCGATGATATGACATGTGCTTGTAACAATCCACATAATCAAAAACATATAACAAACAAAATAGTGCAAAAATTCCAAGAGACATCTTCGAAACAAGAAGAACAGGAGTCAGCAGATAAAACACTCAGTGTTATGGCAAACTTTATTCATGATATTCGAACACCTGCCAATACACTGCAGGGCTTTTTAGAGCTTTTGGAATCACAGATAAATGATAAACGACTGCAAGAGTATATAACAAATGCCAAAAACAGTGCTCTTTTTATCAATGAACTTACAACTTCAATGTTAGATAGAATATCTTTACAGCACGAACAAAAAAGTTCACAAAAAAGTGTTATTGATACTGTTAGTTTTTTTGCTTCTGTTGCTGAGATGTTTGTATCGAACATGTATGCAAAAAAGATAGCTTTTAATGTATTTATTGATCCTTTGTTGCCAAAAAGTATTATTACAGATGCATTAAAACTCAAAAGAGTGTTGGTCAATCTTATAGGAAATGCCTATAAGTTTACACCTGCGACAAAGAGTATAGAGTTTATTGTTGAGTACAACAAAGAACAAAAGAGTGCATCTATTTATGTAAAAGACAAAGGTATCGGCATACCAAAAGAGAGTCAGAGTAAAATTTTTCAAGCTTTTAAGCAAGCAGAAGAGACGACAGCTTTAGAGTATGGTGGTACAGGTTTAGGACTTGTTATCTGTAGTGAATATGTTCAAGAACTCGGTGGAAAACTCTCCTTGGAGAGTGAGGTAGATGTAGGTACATCTTTTTTCTTTGACTTGCCTCTAGAGATAAAAGAGAGTGAAGCAACACTACCACCATTACCACTCAAAGATAAGAAGATAAATATTCTCAGTTCAACAAAAAATGCTTTTTCACTCTCCAATATAGTACGCTATCTTGTACAGTTTGGTATAAAAAAAGAGAACATAAGGGCTGTTGAACCATTGGAAGCCCTACAAGAACCTATACAAAATCTTATCTGTTATCAGCATAAAATAGACAAAGAGACTGAAGAGTTGTTGTTAGGTATAGATAAAGCTGTTATTGTAGAAGAGGAACTTTTTTCAATCAACAGTGAAGATCTGCCACAGAACTGTGAGCGTTTTTTTGAGTACAGATATTTTGCTGATAAGCTTTATGCATTTATAGATGAAGAGATGATGCCAAAGGTACTTATTGTCGATGATGACAAAACAAGTGTCTCTTTGCTCAAACATACACTAGAGAGTGAATATTGTGATATTGATATAGCCACAAACGGAAAAATGGCTTTAGAGATGATTATTGACTCACACAGAAAAAACAATCCATATACAGTGGTCTATATAGATAACAATATGCCTGTTATGAATGGTATAGAGGTTATGAAGCGAACACGTGAGTTTGAAAAAGACAATAATCTCAAACCACTCTATGCTGTTTCAACCTCAGGTGATTATCTTGATACAAAAAAAGTAGATTGTTTTGATGAATATATCGGTAAGCCTTTTAGGGTAGATGATATTAGAAAAGTGTTACATCACTAAAGAAAATAGGAGTAAATATGACAAAACCAGAGCCTACAGATGTGGAACAAAAACTTACAAGTATTGATCTGATTGTTTCTAAATCAGATGAGAAGGGGAACATTACTTACGTAAACCCTATTTTTATTAAAATATCGGGTTATTCACAGGCTTCACTTTTAGAACAGCCTCACGCGATACTCAGACACCCAGATATGCCAAAAGTGATCTTTAAATATCTGTGGGAAAATATAAAAGAGGGAAGAGATGTTGTTGCTTATGTGAAAAACCTCTGTGCAGACGGTAGCTTTTACTGGGTACTTGCAACTGTAAAGATGGCAAAAAATCCAGATGGAAGTTTTCGTAACTATATGTCAACAAGACGTGCTATTACAGAGAATGCAAAAGCACAGATTTCAGAGCTCTATGGACATCTTTTAGAGATAGAAAAGAGTGAAGGCATAGAAGCATCAGAAGCCGCATTTAAAGCTTTTATAGAAGATAATGGCCTTACTGAGAGCAATGCTTTTAATACATTTATGAAAAATTTAAACAAATAAGGAAAGAAGAATGATCGATTTTGATACACATATGAAAAAACTACGAAGTGTAAATGGTTATCTTGGTTCGGCAGTTTTGAACTACTCAGGTGAAACACTCTATATAGACGAAGAAAACACAGGAGCAGATATCGCTTATGCATCAGCGATTTTCAATGACTCTTTTCGTCAGATAAATGAAGCATCACTGGATGTTGGTTTTAGCGATGTTTCATCATTTGAGACAAAAACAGAAGATGGACATGTTTTTTTAATGAAGAGTGCAGGTGCACAGGCAGAAGAGAGTTTTGCAAAGATAGATATCTTTTGTATCTTAAGAGATGATGGAAATATTGCACTTGCTAAGATGATTATGGATAAATCTTCTAAGAATATTTCGCAAGAATTAGCAACTCTTTAATCAAAGTAGTGTAAATGAAGAAGATATACCTCATCAGAGATGCCAAAGCAGAAGATTTTAGTGAGGGTATGAGTGATTTTGAGCGGGCTTTACGTAAAAAAGGGTATAAAGAACTCAAAACTATAGGTTCATATCTGCATTTGCGAGGTATATCTCCAGATATTATTCTCTCAAGCTGTGCTTTACGAGCACAACAAACAGCACTTGAATTAAGTCAAAGAGTCTTGTTTGAGGGAGAAAAGCTCTTTTTAGAAGAGCTTTACTATCCACCATATGATGATATTATCAGCATAATCATGGCTCAAGACAAAGAACATGACTCTATGTTTATTATAGCTCACGCACCATATATCACAGAGCTTGCAAACAAGCTTTGCAGTGAAAATATAGCAAAAATTCCACCTGCTGGAGTTGTGGCTCTTGAATTTGATATTGGTGACTGGGGTGAGCTTGAACTTCAAAGTGGAAGTCTAGACTTTTTTATCTATCCAAAACAGTTTAAATACTATATGCCAAAACAGATACGTGCTGTTTTAGCCTAACTCTTTTTTAAAAGCTTTTCTCTTTGTAGAGCTTTTTCCCCGTTCTTTAGTAACTCCTTGGCACTTATAGGCTCATCATTTGTTTCAATAACTACCGTAGTGAGCGTTGCTGTTATTATGTCCTCTTGCGTATAGTAGAGAGGATTTTTATGCATAGCCTCTTTTATTTTGTTTACAAGAGCATCAATGTAGGTTCTGTTTTTTTCTGATTCAAACAAAATAACAAAAGTATCACCAAAGAGACGGGTAAGAGTGTCTTGAGGCTCTAAAAGGGATTGTAGTAAGGATGTAGTATGTTTTAAGAGCATATCTCCTGCGTGAGCGCCATACTCTTCATTTACCTTATGAAATGAGACAATATCCAAAAGAGCTATTGTAGGTTTTTCTCTGTATTCTATGGCACGCAGCAGATAGTGTCTGTTTGGCAGACCTGTTAGTGTATCATGTTCTTGGGCATACTGAAGCTCTTTTTCTATCTCTTTGAGATAGCTGACATCCTGAGCAATGATAATATTCTCAACTATCTTGTTTTCTCTGTTTTTTAAAGGGATAATATCAGCATGAAAGAATATCTCCTTTCCAAAGGAATTTTTTGCAACAAATATATTGCTCTTAGCCTCTTTTTTACTGCTTTGTGGTGTAAAGAGCTTACTAAAATGGACTCCTTGCAAAGCGCTGTTTTGTGTGTTGAAAAAGTAGGTAACTGCATCATTGACTTTGGTTATTTTTCCTTCACTGTTTACATGAAGAGTCAAGAGACGTTTGTTTATCTCCTGATAGTAGCGACTCTCTTTTTTTTCGTCACTTGTATCGAAGATAAGTGTTTTTTTGTTTATCTCTTTTAAAACATTTGCATAGGAGTGGGTATCTTTTGACTTTTGTTGCATATAGGCTATAAAGAGTTTTTTCTCTTTGTTGCTAAAAGGTTCTACAAAAAGGTCATAATACTCATTCTCCCGTAGTATCATAGGAATCTCAAGCTTTTGCTCACGCAAAATATCTTCTTCAAAACCTACTATCTCCCAAAGGGTCTCACGAATATCACTGCCTATTTTTGACTCGTTTAAGAAGGTTTTAGTGATGTGAAAATCTTCATCAAAAAGAATGTAAGATATTTGACTCTTTTGACATATGAACGAGAGAAGCTTCTCTTGCATTAGTCGGCCTTTATAGACTCTTTTATTCTCGTATCGAGTGTTAAAAAGAGATCTTCAACGGCTTCATTCTCTTTTGCAGAGGTTTTTAGTACTTTGAGAACCGTAGGGGAGAGCTTGGATATTTCCTCAATTTCTCTCTGGCTGATTTCGTGTGGCATATCACATTTGTTTAAAGCAATGCAGATAGGAGCATCTTTTACAACCGCATAACAAAGATCTATATGGTTTTGCAGGGCTTCTATCGTTTCTTGACGTAAAAGATCAGCAACAAGAATAAAGCCTTTTGCACCCATGAGATACTGCTTGAAGATGGGTTTAAACTCAGTATGTCCTTCTATATCCCATATCATAATAGTAGCATTTCCTATGGTCTTTTTTGAGATACTAACACCAATGGTGCTGAGATACTCTTCGCTAAAAGAGTTCTCAACAAAACGGCGAATCAGACTCGTTTTACCAACACCAAAATTTCCGACAAGTACTATTTTATAGCTAAACATCTCTACTTTTCCTCTTTGGCTGTAATAGTAACACAGCGTGCTTTATCATGATCTTTTTGAGGATCAACACCCTTTGGAGGATTATGATGTACATATGATTTAAATGTAAGTTTTGAATCATATGTTTTTAAAAAGTCTATAATATTTTGCATACGTTTTTGTGCGAGTGAAGTGTTTTTTGCTTTTGAGCCAATCATATCACTGTAGGCATCTAAAACAAGCAGAGGCGCTCTCTCTTTCTTTTTTAGTTTTATCAAAAGTGAGAGTAACTCTTTTTGTGCCAAAGGAGAGAGTTTATAAGAACCTCTGCCAAAATAAAGGGCAGTATTGATTTTTAGAGGTGTAACAATAATATCATCTTGTATATTTTCAATACCTTTTATGGTGGACAACTCTTTTAAAAGAGACTCTTTTTGTTTGTGTGAATCAATAGTACCAAAGAGATGAAGATTTTTATAATCAAAAGTATAGTTGAGTCTGTTTGCAGAACTGAGGTTTAGGCCTTTGAGAAGGTAAGCAATCTGTGCACTTACCTGCATAGGGTCTGTAAGTGTAGGAATAATTTCTATGTTATTACTGATTTGTGTTACGCCTTTAATCTCAGCGGCTTTTTTATAGGCAAGCTCTTTATGATACGCAAAAGGAACACGGCCTTTTAATACTGCATTCTTATCTTCTACATCGATAGTAATGGCATAGGGAGAGAGGGCAGGTGTTGTCACTATATTATGTGTTATTGCATCTTTGAGACTCTCATCTACATAACTTTCATAACTTTTGTATGCAAAGAAAAGCAGCAGTAAAAGAGGTACAATGTAAAGCAGAGGATGTGTTTTGTTTTCTTTTGCTTGTTTGTTCTTGGTATCACTCTCTTTAAACAGAAGTTCTTGAAGTTTTTTTTCTATCTCTTCTTGTTTGAGTTGTGAGTAATCACCTTGAAACTCCTGTATTTCGTCTCCATACTCAAGTACAATCTCTTCAAGTGCATGTCGAATTTTGTTATAAGTCTTTGTATATGCAGCACCCTCGACAATAACAGCAAGATAACTTGAGCCACTTGCTTCGATGATAATTTTATTACCGCCATATTCAATCTCACCGAGTTCCTGATGCTCTTGGTTTGATGCTACCCACTCATTTACAAAGCTTCGAATTGCTGTCATCATTGAAGCAAGCATATCTGCATCACTTAGATTGGCATCTTCATTTTCTACTTTTGTAAGGAGCATACCGCTCTCTTTGTGAATCAAAAGAGCCGCTTTTATCTTTGCGTGAGCGTTCTCTTCTAAAAGAAGTTCTGTTTCACTGACTCCTTTTAGTTTTGCTTTGAGTTTCCGTTTAATGGTCTGTGTTGAGAGACCACTTTGGATCTGTTGGTTTATCTTGTTGAGCAGTTCTTCAAATGACTTTGTCACAAATTTGCTTATCATATTACCCATAACAGGGTAGAGCGCATCAACTATGTCATCTTTTTGACTTTTTATCTGCTCTCTTATAGCTCCACCGATCAGTGGCGCCATTTGAGAGGCGATTTTATCGCCGCTCTTTTCAAAGTTTTTGTCAATAAGCCTGTTTACAATAGGGGAGAGGGCACCCTCGAGTGCCTCTTCCTCATTGTCTGTTTTTTTCTTTTGTGACATTCTTTCCTAGGTACTTATTTCTTTTTCTCTTGAGTCATTGCAAGTTGCTGGTTGATTTGTGTACCCTTCATCGCCATCGCAGCTTCCATAAGGATCTCTGCAGCATCATCACGTGAAAGTTTAACACCGTTCATATCTGCCATTTTAGCATTGAGCGTATCGAGTACCTCATCTTTGAGCGCATCCATTTCAGAACGAAGAGCCATATTTGTCTCAAGCTGTTGTTTTTGGAGCTGTTCTCTTTTTGTGTTGAGCTCCTCTTCCATGATATCCATAGCATTTTGCAGGCGCTTTTCCTGTTTGAGCGCACTGTCACGCACATCTGCAAACTCATTTTGCTGTTGTGTAACGATGTTTTTCATCTTGCGTGAGAGAGTTTCAAGCTCACTCTCTATACGCATGTTAAACTCACTTTGTGTCTGCTCTATCTTTTTTCTCATCTCATCATGGAGTGCTTTTATAGAAGCTTCAAGTTTTTCAAACTTCTCTTTCATTTCACGCGATTGTGAACCAAAAAGTATTTCACGAATCTGGTCTACATTTCCAAGTTGTGATATATCATTCTCTTTCGTCTGTGTCTCTTTTTGCATCAATTTTTCCTCTTTTTGTAGTCTCTTTGAACATATTGCTAAGATTATATTGAATAAAACTTAACAGGATAATTAATTTAGGTAGTTTTGATATAATATTGTAAATTACTAGCAATCAGGTGAGAAATGAGTGAGAATTTAGAAAGTTTAGAGGAGACATTTGCCGCCATTGCACATCAATGGAGACAACCTTTAAATGAAATCAACTCTCTAGTTGGCAGTATAGATAACAGACTCTATGCAAAAGATATAAAAGATGCCGATATAGAGGAAGAACTTTTAAAGATAGAACGGCTAACCCGTCAAATGTCGCAAAGTATTGATGATTTTCGTAACTATTTTAAAAAAGAGCAAAATCAAGGAAGCTATCCATTAGATATCCTTTTTAAGGAGATATCGGACGAGTATCGAGAGCTTTTTGCAAGCTTGGGTATAAGGCTTGAGCTTATGCTTGAGGAGTCATTGACATTTCATAAAGAGAGAGCTCTTTTGAAGCAGATTATTGCAACTCTGCTTAACAATGCAAAAGATGCTCTGCTTGCTAGGAGCGTTTATGAAGCAAAGGTTGATATAGTTGTGACAAAAGAGGAAGAGTTTTTGCTTATAGATGTCAAAGATAATGCAGGAGGCATCACAAAGAGTGCTGCAACGAGACTTTTTGATGCGGATTTTAGTACAAAACACAGCTCTGAGGGCAGTGGAATGGGACTTTATATGGTAAAAAAACTGTTGCATGAGAAATTTTGTGGTGATATTGATGTGAAAAATATTGAAAAGGGAGCCTCTTTTTGTTTGAAGCTCCCTTTAAACAAGGAGTGTGAATGAATCAAGAGCAAGAGGGTTACTCAATACTCTATGTTGAGGACAACGAACGCGTTTTAGAGAACTATGCAGAGTTTTTAAAACGCTTTTTTCTTAATGTTTATACGGCAAAAACAGCCGAAGAGGCATGGGAGCTTTATGATGAGAAAAAACCGGAAGTTTTACTTATAGATATCGATCTGCCAGGTGAGAGTGGCTTGAACTTTTTAAAACGAGTACGAGAGTATGATCATAATACTCGTGCTATTATGCTTACAGGAATGAGTGATGTAGAGACACTTCTAAATGCAAGTGAATTGAAATTGACAAAGTATCTTGTAAAACCAATACTGCGTGATGAACTCCAAGAAGCAGTGAACATTGCAAAAGAAGAGCTTGTTAATTTTACAGTCAAACCAAATAAGATTCTATATGTCAAAGATGACTGTTTTTGGGACTATGACAATGAAGAGTTGCTGTGGAAAAACAAAAAGATAGCACTGACACGTAAAGAGAGAGAACTTTTACGACTTCTGTTCTCAAATGTCAACAAAGTCTTTAACAGCGAAGATATTATTTATGAACTTTGGTATGACTATGATGACCTTAAAATCGCCTCATTGAAAACTCTGGTAAAAACACTCCGTAAAAAAATACCAGAAGGTATGATCAGGAATGTTTTTGGTGTTGGTTACAAGATAGAGAGCTAAGTAGATACTCACTTATACGCTTATCTAGCCAGTAGAGTGGCTGCGTGAGCTTCCCACTGATAAAACCGACATGTCCGCCATGCTCATGAACTTCTAGTTCTATGCTTGGAGATACTTCCTCTTTGGTCGGTATCACGGCAGGGGACATAAATGGATCGTCTTTGGCATGAATGACAAGTGTTGGAGTTGTGATTTTATCCATAAATCTTTTTGCACTGCACTTTTCATAATAATCTTTTGCTGAAGCAAAGCCATTGATTTTGGCAGTATATGCTTCATCAAATTCCCAAAAACTTTGAAGCTTTTTGATATCCTTTTTTGGAAGCCCTATAAGTCTTTGCATATCATGTTTTTCATACTTTTTCTCAAGAGAAGCGCGTAAATCTTTTAAGAGATGCTCTTGATAGATACGTGAAAACCCCATCTTCATTACATCTGCGCAAAGAGCAAGATCCATTGGCGCAGAGACGGCAACGGCAGCATCTATAAAACTTTTTTCTTTGAGTTCTCCTAAGAGTTTTAGAAGCATATTGGCACCCAGAGAGTAGCCTACACAAAAGAGTTTTTTATCCTCATAGCGTTTTTTAAGACTCTCTAAAAATTCCAAAGCATCATCGGTTTTTCCACTGTGATAGGTTTGTGGATAGCGATTATCTCTGCCAGATGTAGAGCGGTAGTGCATGACAACAGGAGCAATGCCGGCGTGTTGGAGTTCATAAGAGAGACCTTGAACATAGGGTGACTTGTAATAGCCTGCAAGACCATGAAAGATAACAGCAACAGCGTCTGTATGCTCAGGAAGAAGAGCTTTGTTGTAGTAGATGTCTAGAAAGTCTCCATCGCTGAGAGTAAACTCTTCTACATGGTAGCTTAAGGGGAGATCTTTACGAAAAAAAGAAGCATAGAGTGTCTGTATATGCCTGTTTTTTAAACAAAATGAGGGGCAAAATGGTAAAGTATTGTCTTTCTTTGTACTTTTTGTCATATAAAATCATATCTAAAATTTTGATTAGCTTGAGTAATAATTTGGATTTAAAGCATAGCTTGATATAATCATGAACTTTATCAAACTATATGGAGCCACAATGAATAGAAAACAGATATATAATCCGGATTCAACGGAAAACGTCAATGATAGGAAGGTTTTTGGTGGTGATCCAACAGGGATATTTGAATTAAATAACATTAAATATCAGTGGGCATATAATCTTTGGGAGATGATGTTAAATAACACATGGTTCCCAAAAGAGGTTGATATGACACGTGATGTCAATGACTATAAAAACCTTACAGATGCAGAAAAGACAGCCTATGACAAGGCACTTTCACAGCTTATCTTTATGGATTCACTCCAGACAAACAACCTTATTGATAATGTCAACCCTTATGTGACTGCACCGGAGATCAACCTTATCTTGGTTCGTCAGTCATTTGAAGAGGCACTTCACTCTCAAAGTTATGCGGTTATGGTTGACAGTATCTCTACAAACTCTGAAGAGATTTATGATCTGTGGCGTCGCGATATGATGCTTAAACATAAAAATGACTCTATTGCAGCGGTTTATCAAGAGCTTGCGGCAAACCCTACTGATGCAAACTTTTTAAAAGCATGTTTTGCAAACCAGATTCTTGAAGGTATCTACTTCTACAGTGGTTTTACTTACATCTACACACTGGCACGTGCTGGAAAGATGCTGGGAAGTGCACAGATGATCCGCTTTATTCAGCGTGATGAGGTGACACACCTTGTACTTTTCCAAAACCTTATCAATACACTCAGAAAAGAGAGACCGGATCTTTTCACTGAGCAGCTTAAAAAAGATGTCTATGATATGTTTGAAAAAGCAGTTGAGCTTGAGAGCGGCTGGGGTAAATATATCACTCAAGGGCAGATCTTAGGGCTTACAGATGAGATTGTCGAGCAGTATATTAAGTACCTTGCAGATGACAGACTTACATCAGTTGGTCTTGAGAAGCTTTACAATGTGAAAAATCCTATCAAATGGGTAGATGACTTTGCAAAATTCAACGACCAAAAAACAAACTTCTTTGAAGGAAATGTAACAAACTACTCTAAAGGAAGTCTGACATTTGATGATGATTTCTAGTTTTATCTAGTTAAATTATGATAATATATGTCTAAAATCTTTTAGGCATATATAATGAAAAAAATTCTCTCCCTTGATTTAGGTACAACTTCCATAGGTTATTCAGTTATAAACGAAAAAGAGATACAAAGATATTCACTTCTTGATTATGGAGTGAGTATGTTTGATAAGCCAACAGATAAAGATGGAAACTCCAAAAAACTTCTTCACTCACAAGCAATTTCTGCAAAAAAACTTCATCAGTTACGAAAAGAACGAAAAAAGAATTTAGCCAAACTCTTTGAAAAGTATAATTTAGCTTCTGCTACTAAACTTTTAGAACAAGAGAAGAAAAATATCTATATTCACAAGTGGCAGTTGCGTGCCAAGAGAGTCTTTGAAGAGAAACTCTCTATTGAGGAGATTTTTACCATTCTTTATCATATTGCAAAACACAGAGGCTATAAGTCTCTTGATAGTGGAGATTTATTAGAAGAGTTGTGTGTTGAGCTTGGAATTGCACTCGAACAAAAAAAAGAGAAAAAAGATGATGAAAAAGGAAAAATCAAACAGGCTCTTAGCACCATAGAATCCCTTCGCAAAGAGTATCCAAAAAAGACAGTTGCACAAATTATTTACGAAGTAGAGTTGCAAAAAGAGCAACCTGTTTTTAGAAATCACGATAACTATAATTATATGATTCGT
>Ga0256836_1000247_pt1 | contig 32062 bp, 38 predicted proteins | sample 4561380metaG_FD_185974 | JGI IMG/M metagenome (GOLD analysis project Ga0256836, IMG submission 185974) | Hydrothermal vent microbial communities from Guaymas Basin, Mexico - 4561-380 | ecosystem: Environmental > Aquatic > Marine > Hydrothermal vents | place: Mexico: Guaymas Basin | collected...
ATTAATAACTTCACAAGAAAATTTATCTAAAAATGAAATATTACAAAACCAATTTTTATATGTAATATGGAAAAAAGAAAATATCAATAATAATAATCCAGAAGAACTTTTACAATATCCTTTAAAAATCAATACTTCAAAAATGATTTTAATCAGGTTTGTTGTTTTTATTAGTGGAATGTTCTTATTTATCGTTGGCGTATTATTATTATATATAATTATTGGAATATTATATATTACAATAATAGATTTAATTGTACCCACATACAAACACACACATCCTAAAAAAACTAAAATAAAATATTCAATAAAATAAACTTTTCTTTTTTTTTTATGTTATAATTTTAAAAATATAAATAATATATAAAATTAAAGGATTAATTATGAAAACAAAATATTTTGAATTTCCGGAAGATATAAAAATTCTTAAAAACTTTATGAAAAAAACATATAATGTAAATTTAAATGATAAACAAATAGAAGATATATGGCGGGATTATTCTAATATATATGCGGCTGGATGGCTTATATTACCCACTGATATAAAAGTATTAAAAGAAGATAAAATTTTTCAAAATATTTTATACAAATATTTACCTAAATATTATCTTATAAAATCCATTAATGACAGAATTATTGACATTTGTATCATAAAAGAAGTTAAACTAAATGAAATATTAATTAAATTAATTGAAAAAGTTCCAAGTTTTGAAAAAAATTATTATCAAAAATTATTTAAAAGAAAAGAATATCAAAATAAAATTATTGATATAGTTTATTACAAAGAAACCGAACAAAAAATTAAATTTACAATAATAAATGAAAATCTACAAAAAAATTGTAAAGATTTATTAATATGAATTTTTTGAAATTAATTATTCAAACATTAATTATAGTTTTCTTCTTATTTCTAAATACTAATGCGGATGATCCTTTTCCAGAATTTTTGGTTTTATTTTTTTCTTATATTTTATCAAAAGTAATAGTTGAAATAATTTTTGTTATTCCTGAAATTTTAAATAAAAATAATAACAATCAAAAATAATTTCTTTATTTTTTATTTTTTTTAAATTTTGCTATAATACTTAAAACTTTCTTAAAGGAATATTATATATGAATTTACTTAATAAAAAAATTATTTTTGATAAAAATAAATCAATTATTGAAGTATATTTAGAAATATTACAAAAAGCTAAAAATTTATATGGTTCTAATACTGTTTTTTTTATGCAAGTTGGATCATTTTATGAAATGTATTCATTAGAAGATGAAAATAAATATCTTTTTAAAGAAATTGCAGAAAAATTAAATTTACAAATAACAAAAAGAAATAAAGCTATTAAAGAAATAAGTATAAAAAATCCATTAATGGCTGGTATTCCACTCCCTGCTTTTCAAAGATATTTGGATTTATTAATTAAAGATAATAAATATACTATTATAATAGCAGAACAAATAACTGCACCACCTAATCCTGAAAGAAAAATTACTAAAATAATTAGTGCTTCAACATATGTTGATAAAACTTTTAACTTGGAAAATAAATTATTAACTTTTTATATACAAAATGAAGATATTAAAAATTTAGATATAAAATCAAGTAAAAATATATCTATTGGTATAAATGTGGTTGATTTAACAACAAATGAAATTTATTTAAGAGAAATTTTTACTTTTAATGATATAAAAAAAACATATTTGGAAATGGAATATATTATTGAAGAAATTTCACCAAAAGAAATTTTAATTAACCTTAATGATTTTAAAATAACAGAAAAAACAAAAGATTTTCTTATATCTAAGTTAGGACTAAATAATGATTATTTACTACATTTCAGAGATACAACAAATACAGATAAATTAAAAAATATAAAATATCAAAATGCAATTTTAAAAGAATTATATAATTTAAACAATCCAATATTGTCACCTATTGAAGAATTAGATTTGGAATTAAGACCTTATGCTTTAAATAGTTTTATTTTTGCAATTAAATTTATTAAAGAACATAATCCTGAAAATCTCATTGGTGTTACAAAACCAATATTTATAGAAGATAATAAATTTTTAAAGTTAGAAAATCATTCTTTAATACAATTAAATATTCTTTCAAATAATAATCAACCAGGACTTATTGATATTTTATCAAGAAATCTTTCAACAGCAATAGGAAGAAGATTTTTTAAAAAAAGAATTACAAAACCTTTTATAGATATTGATATTATTAATAAATATTATGAAGATACTGAAAAATTAATTAATAATGAACTTTATAAAGATTTAGAAAATAAACTTATAAATATATATGATATTGAAAGATTACAAAGAAAAATTACACTAGGAAAATTACAACCTGCAGAAGTTTCTCAACTTTTATTTTCTTATCAAAGTATTTTAGAAATTTATAATGAAATTATAATGAATAAAAAAATAAAATTTCATTATTTATTAGATAAAAAAACTATTGATAAATTAAAAAAAGCTATCAAATATATTAATAATAATATTAATATTGAAATTGCAGATAGGTATAATTATGAAACCATCCAAGAATGTATTTTTTACCCTAATCTTTATGAAGATCTTAATATACTTTTAATAACAGAAAAGGAATTACATGATAAATTAAAATATATAATAGAACAGTTTAATAATGTATGTGAAGGATTTAGGCTAGAAAAAACAGATAAAGAAGGATATTATATATATGCAACTAATAATACTTATAAACAATTTAATAATTTAATAAAAAATAATAATTTTATTTACAAAGAACAGTTAAAGGTAAAAAATTTAAAATCAAATAAAAAAATTTATATTGAAGAATTAGAAGAAATATCTGAAAAATTATTGGTTATTGAAAATAAAATTATAAAATTAACTAAACAATATTATAAACAATTTTTAAATACTTTTTATTTAGAATATAATGATATATTTGATAAATTAACAGAATTTATAGGATATATCGATTATATTAAATGTAATGCTAAAAACAGTATAGAATATAATTATTATAAACCAAAAATCATAAATAAAGATCATAATAATATAAGTTATTACAAAGCTAAGGATTTACGTCATCCTATAATAGAAAGATTTGTTCCTTATGTCGAAAATGATATTGAATTAAAAGATAATGGTATTTTATTATATGGTGTAAATGCAAGTGGTAAAAGCAGTTTAATGAAAAGTATAGGAATAACAGTGATCATGGCACAAGCGGGATTATATGTTCCAGCTAAATTAGAATATTATCCATTCAAAAAGTTATTCACAAGAATAAGTGATGTTGATAATTTATATAAAGGACTTTCTTCTTTTGCGGTTGAAATGACTGAACTTAGAACTATATTAAAATATGCTGATGAATATTCACTAGTATTAGGTGATGAAATAAGTCATGGAACAGAAAATATTTCTGCAACTGCTATTGTTGCAAGTGCTATTATTAATTTGATAAAGAAAAAAGCAAAGTTTTTATTTTCAACGCATTTACATAATTTAAATGAAATATCTGAAATAAAAAATTTAAAAAATTTAAAATTTCTGCATCTTGAAGTATTGTATAATGAAGAAAAAGATATATTAATTTATGATAGAAAATTAAAAGACGGTATAGGTCCAACTATTTATGGACTTGAAGTCGCAAAAGCTATGGAACTTGATAAAGAATTTTTAATTACCGCTAACAAGATAAGACAAGAAATAATACAGCCAAAAGAAAAAAATAATATAGATATATTACTAAATGAAGAGGCAAAACATTCTAAATATAATAAAGAAATTTTATTAACTAAATGTTATTTCTGTGATAATATAGCTGAACATACTCATCATATAAAATTTCAAAAAAATTTTTATAAAAATAACAAATTTAAAAATATAAAATATAATCTTTTACCTGTTTGTGAAATTTGTCATGATAAAATTCATAAAAATATTATTAATATTAAAGGTTGGAAACAAATAAATAATAAATTAGTATTGGATTACGAAATTAAAGAAAAAAATTAATTATTTTAATAAGTATTATATTATTTTTTATTAATTTCTTGCAAAATATCTTGACTAAGTATTAGTTTGAAATAAATCTTTTCAAAAAGAAACACCCGTTATAACGGTAAAATATTTAGCGGGTGAGATTTACAAAAAAAATTACTTATTTTATTAAAAATATTTATTTAATAATTAAAAATTTTTTATAAATATTTCTTTTTTTTTAAACATATTTTTTTTATAATTACAGTAAAAAAGGAAATATTTATGAATTTATATAAAAAAATTAAAATTATAAAAAATATGATTAATATTATATTTTTTATATATTTTATAGGAATAGGTATTAGTGCATATTATTATGGAAATAGTAAATCTTATTTAATCATGTTATTCAGTTCTGTAATAACTGGCATTATAATCTATTTATATTTTATATTTATAAAATTTAATTATATTAAAAAATTAAATGAGTATGAAGAAAAATTATTTGAAATATTAATAAAATATAAAAAACAATATTTAAAAGAAATTGAAGAATTAATAAATAAATTAGATAAAAAAATACAGATTACTAATAATGAGAAAAATAAAAAAATATATCAAAAATTAAAACAAGAATTGATAGATTATAAAAATAAATATATTGAAAATGATAAAAGAAAAAATCTAAAAGATGAAGTCAAAGGAAAGAATTTAATAACAATTAATGATGTTAAAATGAAAGAAATAGAAATATTAAAAGAAGAAATAAAGGAAAAATTATGAAAATAGTAGAAATTATTAAATCAACATATATTTTACCTATTATAGGTATAATTTTTGCATTAAGTGTAATAGGTTATAAATCTTATAATTATTATAACGCACATAAAGAAATAAAAATCAAAGATTCAAAGGTTCAAAACGTAATAAAAGCCAATCCATTTCAATAGTCTTTTTTTTATATTTTTCAGATATTTAATATAATATATTTTGAAGTTAAGTACTTATTTTGAAAGGATTTAGATGGATATTAAAAAACTTCATTCAATTTTTAAAAATTATGAAAAAATTTTTGTTGTAGATACTAATATTATATTATCAGATGTTAATTCAATTTTTTTATTAAGTAACAACAAAAAAAATTTATTAATTTTAACAGAAACAATATTAGAAGAGCTTGATAAGTTTAAAGTAGGAAACGAAGATAAAAATTATCAAGCAAGAGAAATGAATAGGTTTTTAGCAGAATGTGAAATAAAAGACAGAAATGATGTTTATATTTTATTAGAAAATACAAAAGAAAAAGAAAATATGGTTGAAATTTTAATAATAAAAGAATTAAATGAAGAAATAAAAAAACCAGATAAAAGAATAATTAAGACAGTTATTAATTTTATAGAAATTATTTTATCATACAAAAAATATATTTCAAACGAAGAAGAAAAACAGTTAAAAGAAAAAATTAATTTTATATCAAATGATATAAATTTTAGAACACAAGTATTTTTAGAAGGTTATAAAGCAGAACCATTTTTTAATAATATTAAGCAAGAACTAAAAGATTTTTATAAGGAATATGTTGTAGAAGAAGTATTATCAAATAAAGATTTTTTTAATTTAAAAGAATTAGAAGAATTAAAAAATATTGAAACTAGAAATAATATAAAAATATTACCAGAATATTCATTTATTAAAATTATTGATGGTAATGGTTATCCATATATATTAGCAAGAGTTGATGAAAATACTTTTGAAAAAATAAATAAAAATTTAGATAAAATTAATCTTTTTGGTATAAAACCTAAAAATTTAAAACAAAAAATTGCGATATATCAATTTTTAAATAATAAAAATGATATAGTTGTAATAGATTCTGTTGCTGGAACAGGAAAAACTTTATTAGCATTAGTAGCTGCATTACAATTACAAAAACAAGGTAAAATAGATAACATTATTTATATCAGGAAAACTATAATAGCGGGTGATTCAAGCGATGAATTAGGATTTTTACCAGGAAATTTAAGTGAAAAATTAAGAGGATATATTCATCCATTAAAAGATAATATTGAATTACTTATAAAATTAAAAAACAAAAAAAAGAAAAAATGGACTAAAGAAGAAATAGAAGATGCAATAGAAAAATTTGAAATAGAACATAATATTTATTATGAATATGAAGGACATTTAAGGGGAAGAAACTTAAAAGGTTTAATTATTTATGATGAAGCACAAAATGATTCTGTTGCTAATTTAAGAACATTATTAACAAGAATTACAGAAGGAAGTAAAGTATTTATATTAGGTTCTTCTAAACAGATAGATAATCCTTATTTGAATCAATACAACAATGCTTTATCATTTATGAAAAATAGCTGTGGTGAATTTAGCAAAGTTCAAATACAAGGATTAAAACTTGAAAAATCTGAACGTGGAAGAATAGTTGAATGGATTGAAAATATATTAGATTAATTTTCATTATTTTTTTTATTTTTTTTTAAAATAATAGAAATATTAATTATAAAAAGGAAATATATTATGTTTTTACATGAAATAATTTTTAACAACACAGAATATTCTAACAATCAATATGAATTTTATATAGAAAGAAATAAAAATAATAAAGAAATTTTATATATAATTAAAGGTGATATTGCGTGTAAAATATTATTATCTAAAAATATAAAATTATTAGAAAGAATACCAAAAAATAATATTTTAAAAAAATTGAAAATTTTTAAAAAAGTATTAATTAATAATAATGAGCTTTTAAAAAAAATAGATGAATTATTACATGAATTTACAAATATTAATTATGCTGGTAAATATTCAAGAAAATTAATTACTCCAATTACAGTAGAGGATGTATTATTATCAAATATATTAGAAGAAACTTTTCACACTAAAAATTGTGGATTAAGTTTTTCTCTACCTCTTTTAAATCAAAGATTATAAATTATTATCTATAATATTTTTTCATTTATTTTAAAAGATAATATTTTTTATTTTATAGATAACACAACTATCTTTACATGCTTAAATTTAGACTGTTAGTTATAACCTTAACTTATTGATAAAAAATATTTTGAATATTATTATTTACAAAAATAATTTACATAAATAATTCTTCTAACGTTTTATAATTTTTTATATTATTTATGAGATTTTTTATTATTTTTATTTTAACTTTTGTATTATTATTATTTTTACCAATAAAACAAAGATAAGGAAAATAATGTTCTTTAAAAAATTTTTCTGGAATTATATTGTATTTAATAAATTCTGCAAGATGAATATTCATAATAGTTTCATTTTTTATTGAATAAAATTTCAACAATTTAAAATATTTTTTGTTTTTAATATTTTCTATTTTTTTACAATATTCTTTTAAATTTTTAAGATAAATTTTATTCAATTTAAACATAATTTGTTGATAATAATTCATCTTTTTTTTATAAATAAATTTGTAAATATAATATTTTAATCCATAATATTCTTTTAAAGTTTTTTCTATATTAATATTTTTTATAAAAACCTTTTTATACAATAAATTAATATAATTTTCTATAAATGTAAAATTATTATCAATTTTTAAATCAATTATCAATAATAATAACATAATTTTTAAGCTTTCATTTAATGTAAGCTTTGATTTTTTACTAAACAGATTTAATTTTTTTAATAAAATTTTATTAATATTATTTTTTTTAGTTTTTGTTAAATTATTATTTAATAGATAATATATATTATAATAACCTAAATCATAATTATATGTTTTATATAAAGCAGATAATGGATGATAATAATTATATATAACAAAATTTTCAATTTTTTTTATTTTTAATTCATCCAACAAAAAAAATTGATTTGTTTCATATATATAAAATAAAAATTGTTGTGTTAAAAAATCAATTTTAAAAGTTTTAATATTAAAAATAAGTTTTTTTATAATTACAAGATTTTTTAATAATTTATATTTATATTTAAATTTAATATTTTTATTTGAAAAAAAATTATTAATATCTTTTTCTTTGAAAATATCTAAATTATTATTATTAATAATTATATATTCTATTAAAAAATAAAAAATATTTTTAGCTTCTAGTATATTAACTTCAAAACTAAATTTAAAAATAAAATTATATTTTTTTCTTTGTTTAGTTACTTCAAGTTTTGAAATAATTTTTTTTTTAGTTGTATTTATAACAAAAAATTTTTTTAATTTATTTTTATTCTTTATGCATTTAATATTAACAATATTTTTTGTTAAACAATGTTGATAATTTGTTTTACTAAAAATAAAATAATGTAATTGTTTAATATCTAAATTAAAAAATAAAAAAGCATTATATAATTGAAGTAATTTATTTTTATTAATAATGATATCAGAATATTTTTGATTTAATTCAACAGTAATTTCCAATTAATTTCCTTTTTATTTAAATATTTTTGATTATTATATAAATATTTAATAAAATATAAAATACAAAAATTAAAATTTAAAGGATTTATATGAATAAAACAACTGTACAAAAACCATTATTAGTAACACATATTCCATTACAAGCAGAAATTTCAACTTCAATTTATGAGGGATATCTAAGTCGTTTTAATGTAGCATTAGAATATCTTAAAATAAATAAAAATATGTATAAAAATTTTATTGAAGAAATAGAAGCAATTTTTAATATAAAAAAATATTATTTTGATTTAAATGAATATGATTATTATGTAATAGAATCTGATATTCAAGATAATAGTTTTCATTTACTTATAGAAAATGTTAAATCTTATTGGGAATTATTTGTATATGCAGATAATTATGAAATATTAAATAAAATTTATAAAATTTATGAAAAATATAAAGATATAGATAGTGATAGAACAATAAATTATACAGAAATTATATTTAAAAATGGAAATCAAAGTTTTATAACATATAAAAAATCTATTAATGCATTTAAAAATATTAGTGCAGATTATTATCCATTTTTAAATGCAGATTTATTAATAGAATATTTCTTAAAAGGTAATGAAAATATTTTGATACTAGCGGGAAAACCTGGTGTTGGTAAAAGTAAATTTGCTGCATTAGTTATGAAAAAAGTCCTTGAAGATCATGAACTTTATAAAGAAGGTTTTACAGTTAAAACTGCTAAAGATATTAATCTTTTAAGTATGGATGATTTTTGGCAAAGTCTAAAAAATACAGATTTATTAATATTAGATGATCTTGATTTTCTTTTAGGAAGTAGAAATGAAAGTCGTGATGATATTCATAAAAATCAATTTATTAATAAACTATTAAGCTATACTGATGGAATAGAAAAATCAAATACAAAAATTATAATAACAACTAATCAACCTATTGATGAAATGGATAATGCAATTTTAAGAAAAGGGCGATTGTTTGATGTATTAAATTTCCGTCCTTTAACATATGAAGAAGCAAAAGAAATTTTTAAAAAAAATGTAAAAAGTAAAAATATTGATTTTAATGAAATAATTAATAAATTTAATTTGGATAAAAATGCTATATTACAATCTGATTTAGGAAGTATAATATCTAATTTTGAAACACAAAAAAGAATGATCAACAAACAAGAATATCTTTATGATTCTGAAATTTCTGCACTTGCACAAACTAAAAGAAAAAAAGTAGGTTTTGCATAATTATTTAATATTTTTTTATTTTTTTTATTATAATATAAATAAGAAAAATAAAGGATAAATATTGCATATGTTTGAAGTTGGAAAATTAAAAAAAGTAAAATTTATTATGAATAATGGTAAAATAGTTGATTTAACTTATAAAAAAAACAAAAGAAAAAAATATGAAGTTAATAATATTAAAGAAATAATTTGTATTTTTAAAAATACATTTGAAGAATATAAAGAATTAACTATAACCAATAAAATACAACAAGAAGCATTTGTTGAATATTTAAAAGAAAATAATTTTAAAATTAATTATTTAATAGTTGAAGAAATTATATAAGGAAAAAAATGTTTAGAATATTAAATCCAAGAAATAAAAATGATCAAGGAATAATTTTTGATGATAATGGACAAGTTTATAAACAAGGTTATAAACGAAGTTCTAACTATGTAAAAAGTAATTGGAATAAACAACAAAAAGAAATTTTTAATGCTGTTTTAAAACATAATGAAGAATGTTATAGTAATATAGAAACAAATAATTTTTAAATTAATCTTTCAATACTTTTTTAAATTTTTTGTAAAACAAAATATTTTTTATAAAATAAAATAAAATAAAAAAAGGATTATTTATGTTAAAAAAAATAATGTTATCTGCTATTACGGTTATGAGCTTAACAACTTTTAGTTTTGCAAAAAATGAAATTATTAATTTTAATAATGATAAATTAGAATTAAATAATAAAGTAATAAATCAAGAAACTAAAAATGTAAAATATTATTCTTTAAATAAAATTTTATATCAAAAAAAATATACTATTGGTAAGCGTATTACTTCTATCAATACAATTTTATCTTATATTACTTATGGAAATTATAGTGGAAATGGAACTGACAAGGATACTTTATTAAGCATAGGAATATTTTTTTCACATACATATAATCAAAACTTAAATTCATTTAATATTGATATTAGAACAACTAAAATTGATTATGAAAATGATGACAGTTCAAAAATAAATGATATTACTTTAATTTTAAATGGAACTAATCCTCGGGAACAATTATATGGAAAATTTGGTATTCATTATGTATCTGCAGATGCAAAGGAACTTTCGAAAGGTTTAATTTTTATAGGTGGAGTTAATAAATATAAATATTATTCAGGTGGTTTTGGAAGTGCTGGTGTAGATATTTATGTTAGAAGGTTAAATGATTTAAGTAATACTGTTGTACAATTTACTCCTAATGTAAATTATTTGAAATATTTACCTGATTCAAGAAGTATAAAATTTATAACTTCAATTGATATTGCTAAAAGTTCAGAAAATTTAGGACCAGAAAATAAAACATTACATTATGGATTGAATTTTACAACTAAATATTTTACTCCTAAATATAATATAGCAGGTGGGATATTTTATGGAAAAGAAACTGGACTTGTTGGAAATAGCGGTTATATTGCATATTCCTCAACAGAAGAAAGAAAATATGGAATAAATGGTGAATTTACATATTATATTAATAAAAAAATGAATATTAATTATAAATTTATTTGGAATAAATACAAAAGTAAAGATGGAAATCCTTCTTTAAAAACAAATACTCTTTTATTTACATATAAATTTTAATTTTTCTTTTTTTTCTTTTATTTTAATTTTTGTTATAATTAGATTAATAAAAAAATTTATTATAAAGGAATATTATGGTTGATTTTAAATTTGATAAAAATAAAATTCAAATAGAAGTAAATTTAAAAAAAGCAGAAAAAATAGTAGAAGAAACAGAAAATATTGTAAAAGAAGGTTTAGAAAATATTTATGGACAAATGGAAAATATGTTTTTTAATTTTATTAAAAAAGTAGATGAAGTTGTTGAAGAAGTTGAAGAAAACTTAGAAAAACAAGAAAAAAATAAAACAGCACAAGAAAGTACTATGCAAAATAAAAATGAAAATAATGAAATTCTTTTTGAAAATCCATATGTAAAAATAACTAGGAAAGAAAATATAAAAGAAGTTGTTTTATGGATTTATTTTGCAGAAATAATACCCACAACTATACTTGAAAATACAAAAATTAATGTTGTTGAAACAGATAAAGGTATTCTAAAAGAAATACAAGCAGAGGGTAATGGCATGGTATTTGGTATAAAAGCGGAAGAAATTTCAAAAGAACCTTTAAATGCTAAAAGTTTTGAAATTAAATTCAAAAAAAAGAAACATGCTTATAGAATATTTATAAAAAAAGTTTAAAATTTTTTGCTTTTTTGTATATTTTTTGTTATAATGTTAAAGAAAAAAAAAATAAAGGATTAAAAAAATGTATACTGATGTAGCAAACTTAGTAAGAGATGTAGAAGTAAAAGAACTTAAAAATGGTAAAGTTAAAGGTAAGACAGCTATTGCGGTTAATAAAAAAGTTAGAACAAAAGACGGCGTTAAAAAAACAACATTATTTTGGGATGTTGAATTTACACCAAATATTATGGAAGCTTTTCAAAATAAACTGAAAAAAGGAACACAAATTACTTTTTGGGGAGATTGGGTTAAATATGAATGGAAAGATGAAGAAGGAAAACCTAAAAGCAAAACTGTTTTGAAAATCTTTAGAATGGTTCCTACAAATTGTAAGTAAGATTTTTTTCTTTTTTCTTTTTGTCAAAATCTATTATCAGTCCATTCTTTTGTAAAATTTTAATTTCTAAATCTTTTAAATTAATAAATCCTAGTGAATTTGTTTTATAAAATGCAGTATCTATACTAATAAAATTTTGTGTTTTTAATTATGCTATATGTCCAAAAATATTAATAATATCTTTATTTCTTTGTTTTAATTTTAATTCTCTATTTCTAATAACTTCAAATTTATCTTTGATAATGATTTGTCCAGTTGGTTTTATCTTGATAAAAGGTAAAGCATATCCATGTGTTAAAAGATATTTATTATTTATTAACAAACTAATTTTCCATATGTTTCAAAAAAAATTAATTAAATCTTTTATTTTTTTAGGATATTTTGTAAAGTATTTTATTATTTCCATATTTTTTGCTTTTTTTGAACGGTTATACCATATATTATTTTTATCTTTATTTTCACAAGTATTTATAATATGTTCTAATATTCGTAACTCATGATTACCTATTATTAAATGATATTTTTCAGGATTAGTTTTTATTAATTTTTGTATATAAAATAATGTTTTTATATTTTTTTACCTTTTTTTATTATATCACCTATAAAAAATTTTTAGCTTTTTCTTGTAATTTATTTAATAATAATTTTTTCATAATTTCCATGAATATCACCTATAACATATGTATTTTCAATATTATCAATTTTTAATTTTTCTATATTAAAATACTTTAAAATATAATAATGATTATTTACATTATTGTTATTTTTTAAATCATAATATAAATTTGCAATTTAGTTCCTTTTTTAATTTTATATATTATAAAAAAGTTTATACATTTTTTTTGATATATAAAAGTTAAATAATATAATAATCAAAAAAAAGGAATTTTATGAATATTGAAGAATTTATTCTTTATCCAAAAAAAAATAAAAAATTAGTACCTAAAGAAGAAGATGAACAAAAAATAGTAAAAAAATATTTAGATTTTCTTTTAGAACAAGGAAAAATTATAACTTATCATTCAAACCCTAATGAAAATATCTTATCTTTTCTTGATAGAAAAAAATTTATGATAGCACAAAATAAATTAAAAGCTATGGGAGCTAAAAAAGGGATACCAGATTTGTATATTTATTTACCTAATAAAATATTAGCGATTGAAATGAAAAGAAGTAATAAAAATAAATCAAAAATATCAGAAGAACAAAAGCAATGGATATTACTTTTAAATCAATTATCTTATATAGATGCTTATATATGTTATGGAGCTGATAATGCAATAAATTTAATAGAAGAATATACAAAAAAATAATAATAAATTTAAATAAAGATTTTTATTAATTTTTTATAATGTTTTAAAAATATAAAGGTAAAAAATGTTGGTTAATATTTATAAGTTTGATTTTCTAGTATCTAATTCTTATATGGAAAATGATAAATCTATTTTTAAAATAGAAATAAAAATTTTTGACAATAAAAATAAAATAAATAAAGATATGTTTTTAAAAAATATTACTGGGGAAATACAAGCATATATAAACAAAAAAGGTATAAATGCAAATGTTGAAGAATTATATAATTTATTATTTTCAATTAGTGATTATTTTTTCACATTTAAAATTAAACACAAAGATATATTAGCTGGAAATAACTTATATTTACAATTCATTATTTCCTAGTTCTAACTTTTTGTGTTTCTAATTTTTCTGTGTTATTCTTTATTTCATCATAAAATTTATAATTATTTTTACCATTGGTTTTGACATAATATAATGCTTTATCTGCTTCTTTTAATAATTCATCTATTGATATCATATTTTCATTTTTAGTACTTATACCTATACTTGCACTGAAATTTAGAGTATTTTCATCATCCAACTGTATTCGAATATTATTAATATTATTTTTTAATTTTTCAACAATTTCTTTAATTTCTTTTTTATCTTTAAATATTCCTGTCACAGTAAATTCTTCACCGCCAAATCTGGCAATGATACTATCTTTTACACTATCTTTTAAAGTATTAGCAAAAATTTTTAATACTTTATCACCGATATCATGTCCATAAGTATCATTAATCTGTTTAAAATTATCTATATCAAGCATAAACATATATATATTTTTTTCTCTTTGAAATAATGGAACAGCTAATTCAAAGAATCTTCGTCTATTAAATATTTGTGTTAATGAATCATAATGTGCTAATTTTCTAAAATTATCTAATAATGATGATAATGTTAAATGAGTTTTAGTTCTTAATAAAATTTCTGTTTTTTTATAAGGTTTTTGTATAAAATCAACAGCACCTGCCGCAAATGCTTCTTCTAATATTTTTTCTTCAATACTTCCAGTTAAAAATATTATAGGTATATCTTTTTGTTTTAACTTTAATTTATTTTCATTTAATTCTTTTAATATACCTACCCCGTCTTCTTTATTTTCAAGTAAATAATCTAATAAAATTAAATCAATATTATAATTTTCTTGCTCAAGAATTGCATAAAGTTCTTTTGAATTTTTTGCAGTAAAAGTCACTGCTTTCGCTTTTTTTAAAAGTAATTGAATTAATTTTTGATTAATTTTTTCATCTTCAACAACAATAATCTTTTTATCTTTTATAATATCTAGATTTGTTTTTATTTTATTCATTAATATACCTTATAAAATTTTGTAATATTATAAAAAATACCTTAAAAATAAAATTTTAACAAATTAATTTTATTAAATTTGTTAAATTTATTTTTTTAAAATTTGTATATTTCTTTCTTTTTTTTAAAATGAAAGAAAAAAAAGGATATATATGTTCGGATTTAATGCTATGAAAAAACTTAAAGATATTACAAAACTTCAAAAAAGTCTTTTAAAAGAAATGAATAAAATTGGAGAAAAGTATAAAACTGCTGAAATTGATTATGAAACAAATAAAGATATAATTATTAATGATATTAAAACATTAGTAAAAGTAATTTATAAAGAAGTAGAAGAACTTAAAAATTTTACTTCAGAAGAAAAATTTAAAGCCAAGCACGAAATAACAAAACGTATGATAAAAGAATTTAAAAAATTCTTTCCAGATTTAAAAAAGAAAAGTTCAACAGAAATTAAAAAAATGTTTGGTATTCCTGATACATTAAAAATTTAATCAAAGGAATAATGTATGAATAAATATGAATTAGAATTATTCTTAAAAAAATTAGTTGAGCTTGATGGAAGTGATTTACATATAAGTGCAGGTAAAGAAGCAAGAGCAAGAATACAAGGTAAAATAGTTCCTTTTAAAGGTAAAAAATATACAAGCGAAGAACTTAATCAACTTGCAAAAGAAATTCTAAGAAATCGTTTTGACGAACTTATTGAAAATAAACAGTTAGACTTTAATTTTAAATTAAATGAAGAATATAGATTTAGAGGAAACGTTTTTTTTCAAGTTGATGGACCAGCTTTTGTTTTTAGAAAAATTCCAACTAAAATTCCTAATATTCAAGAATTAAATTTACCTAAAAGTTTATACAAATTTTTAGATATGGAAAGGGGCTTAGTTCTTGTTACAGGAGTTACTGGAAGTGGAAAATCAACAACTCTTGCGGCTATTATTAATGAAATTAATAATATTAAAAATAGACATATAATTACAATTGAAGACCCTGTTGAATTTGTACATTTATCTAAAAAATCTTTAGTTAACCAAAGAAGTATTGGTGAAGATGCAATAGATTATAAATCTGCTTTAAAAGCTGCTTTAAGAGAAGATCCTGATATTATACTTGTCGGCGAAATGCGGGATATAGAAACTATTGAAATTGCTCTACATGCTGCAGAAACAGGACATTTAGTATTTTCAACATTACATACTATAGATGCAAAAGAAACAATTAATAGGATTATTGGAGTATTTCCACCTACTGAACAAGAAAGAATTAGAGTTGTTTTGGGTTCGGTATTAGAAGGTGTTATATCCCAAAGACTTGTACCAACAATTGATGGAAAAAGAACTGCCGCTATTGAAATATTGTTGAAGACACCAAGAATTAAACAATTGATTAGTGAAAAACGAGAAACAGAAATTAAAGATGCTATTGAAGAAGGTAAAGAAATTTATGGAACTCAAAGTTTTGATCAACATTTAATTGATTTAATTTTTACTGGTAAAATAAATGAAGAAATAGCACTTGATTATAGTTCTAATAAATCTGACTTTTTACTTAAACTTAAAAAAGAAAAAGCTAAAAGAACTAATGTAAAAGAAGAAGATATATCTTCAATTTTTTCACTTAAAAAAGAAGAAAATAATAAAAAAGAAAAATGAAAACCTTAGTTTATTTGCATAAAGATATAAAATTAGAAGAATGAAATAAATCACAACAACAAATAAAAAAAAATATAAAATAAAGAAATTCTTTTAAAGGTAAAAAATTATTTAATATAAAAAAAAATTATTCGCAGTATTGGAGTATGTTGTGATTATATTAAAAATATCAAAGATTAAGATAAATTAATAGAAAAAACTTGATAAAGCTATGTATAAAATAGAAAAAAAGTGGTAAAAACAAAATAGAAAAAGGTTGTATAGAAGATGACTAATATTATTAATATTCTTGGAAGTCCTGGTGTTGGAAAATCGGTTCTTGCTGCAGAATTATTTTCTATATTTAAGAAAAATGGATATACAACCGAAATAATTACAGAATTTGCAAAAGATTTAGTATATAAAGGTGGAATAAATTGTATTCAAAATCAAGTATATGTATCAGGTATTCAACATCATAAAATATGGACTATTCTTAAATATTATCAAGATAACAATATTGAAAATGGTATTGTAATTACAGATAGTCCTTTAATATTAGGACTTTTATATAAAAATCAAAACCAGAATCCATTTTTTGATAAATTTATTTTAAATGAATTTCAAAATTATTATCCTTTTAAAATAAAAAATAATAATTATTTATTAAATAATTTTTTTGAAAATTTTGAAAAAACAGGAAGAATACATAATAAAAATGATAGTATTAATTTATATGAAAAACTTAAAAATTTACTTGAAGAATATGATATTTCATATTATGAAAATAATTATGAACAGATTTTGAATAATATTATTAAAAAATTCAATTTAAAAATATAAATAAAAAAAATTAAGGATATATTTTTAATAGTTTTTTATATTATGTTTTTTTAAAATACAAAAATAATTTTAAAAATCAAGAATTATAAATTTAACTAAAGAATTCAAATATAAATATATTTCTGAATTTAAACTTTTTGCAAAATGATTATTTATTATCATATAAATTTTATTATGATAATATTTATTATTAAATAGCTTTTTATTTTTATAAAATATTATTTTGTTTGCTAATAAGTAAAGTATTCCATAAAATTGGATTAAATTTTGAAAAATTAAATATAAATTTTTTTCATTTTTTAATAAATTATTAATATATTCACAAAATTGTTTTAATAAAAATTTTGATAATATTTTATCTGTTAAAAAACCTTCTTTTTTTAATTTATAAAAAATACGAATTAATATTTTTTTTATTAGATAAAGTTCTTGATTTTTTAAATATATAATATTATACTTTTTTTTAATTTTAATATTATCAATTTCAATATAATCTTTTATATATTCTTTTTGATAGTTAAGTAAAATATTATTACATTTTATTTCTAACCTATTTGGACGATAATCCATTGATATTTTATTATAGTTATAATAATATTTATAATAATCATTAACATTATTAATAAAAATATTAAAAGCAGATATATTTATAAAAATTTGTTTTTCTGTTTTTTTTATTGTTTTTTCAATTTGATATTTTTTATTGTATTGCTTTATACGTGAATAGTATAACATTATTAATAAATTTCTTATAATGTTAGTTATTTCATTATCAATTAGATTTTGATAAAAATATATTTTTTTATTTTGTTTTATATTAAATTTATTTCTGATTATTTCTTCTGTTGGAAAAAAATTTATAAAATTATTATCTATTTGTAAATTATATATTTTATTTTGTGAAAAACACTTTTTTCTAAGGTTTAATAAAAAGTTTTTTATTGCAATTTTTTTTGCTAAATGTAAATATTTTAAACTTTTAATATCAGTTTTGGTTCTTTTTTCTAAATCTAAAATTTCTTGTATTTTTTTATTTATTTCTAATAATTTAAAATATTTTTTTTTTTTTTTTATTTTTTAAATTTTTTTTTTTTAATAATATATTTGTTAAAATTTTAATAAAAATAACACAAAGGTAAAACTATGCAAATTAAAAAATTATTTAATTATAATTGTCCAGTACATAAAGGAAGTACAACTTCAATAATTAATGGATGTACAGAAGGTATTATTAATCTTAATAAATTAAGTTATCCATGGGCATATAATTTATGGGAAATGATGTTAGCAAATACATGGTTTCCTCGTGAAGTTGATTTAACAGAAGATGCAAAACAATATAGAGAACTTTTACCTGCAGAAAAAAGAATGTATGATAAAGCATTAAGTCAATTGATTTTTATGGATAGTATTCAAACAAATAATACGCCAGATCATGTAAATCCTTGGATTACTGCACCAGAAGTTAATATGTGTATAGTTCGTCAAGCATTTGAAGAAGCATTACATAGTCAAAGTTATGCAGTTATGGTAGATAGTATTTCATTAAATACAGATGAAATTTATGAAATGTGGCGTTCTGATGAAAGTTTAAGGAAAAAAAATGAATTTATTGGAAATGTGTATGAAGAACACGGATTAAAAGCATTAGATGGCGATGATGAAGCCAAAATCTATATGATTGTTGCTAATCAATGTCTTGAAGGTGTTTATTTTTATAATGGATTCGGTTCATTCTATGTACTTGCAAGAGCAGGAAAAATGATAGGTTCTGCACAAATGATTAGATTCATTCAACGTGATGAGGTTAGTCATACTCTTTTATTTGCAAATATTTTTAAGGAAATAAGAAAAGAATATCCACACTTATTTACTGATAAAGTTATTGGTAATATTAAAGATATGTTATATGCGGCATATGAACTTGAAAGAGATTGGGGATATTATATTACTAATGATGAAATTCTTGGAATGAGTAAAGAATTAATTGACAGATTTACAAAATATCTTGTAAATAAAAGAGCAAAAGCTATGGGACTTGAACTTTTATTTCCTGAAATAGGACTTAAAAATCCTATTAGTTGGTTTGATAGCTTTAGTTCATTTAATGAACAAAAAACAAATTTTTTTGAAGGTAATGTTGTTAATTATTCTAAAGGAAGTCTTAATCTAGATGATTTCTAATTTTTTTTATCAATTTTTTACAAAATATATTGACTAAGTATTAGTTTGAAATAAACCTTCTCAAAAAAGAAACATCCGCTATAATGGTAAAACATTTAGTGGATGAAATTTAATTAGCAAATATTAAAATATTTTAATATTCCATTTAATGAATAAATTAAAAATAATATAAAAAAATTAATAATAAATAATATTATATTTTTATTATTAAAATAAAGGCTATTAATGCAAAATATGTCGAATAATAAAGTTTATCAAAATTAGTAAAATGAATTTCTTGCATTTCTTTTTCATTCATATTATACGTTAATAAAGACATCAAAAAAAACAAATTACCTAACATAAAACTTATTAATGTTCCACCGTTTATCATCAATATCCTTTTTAATCTATTTTAAAAAAAAAAGAAGAACAAAAAGTAAAAATTTTTATTATTTTTTTCCTGAAATTAATTTAGGTATATCTTTATTTTCTTTTTCTGTTACTTCATTAAGTTTCGCAATTAATTTAGCATGAACTTCTTTTTTCTTATTAATTGTTGAGATTAATGCTTTAACTTCTTTTTGGAAGTTGGCTCTGTTATCAATTAGTTCTTTAATAGTATCTTCTTCAATAATGTTATCATTTGCAAGTTTAATTGCGTCTTTAATTGCTTCATTAGTATTTTTACTGTTAATTTTAATAAAATCATTTAATACATCTTTTGTAATTGTATGTGCTTGTTCAATTCTTTTTAATGAAGCATTTTGTTGTGCAATTGCTAATTGAACTCTTAATTGTGACATAATAATAGGTCTTAATTGTTGTGTTTTTTGTTGTAAATTTTTATATGTAATTATTTGATATTCTATTGTATTTAATACTTCTTTGTTAATACTTTCAAAAATACTATAACTTTCTTTTAATTTTTGTATATCAAATTTAATAAATTCTTTTTCTTTTTTATCTTCGATTTTTTCAGTTTCTTTTTCCAATTTTTCTAATTTTTTATTTCTTTCTTCAATAATATTTAAAGAATTTTTAATATCAGAATAAAGTTTACCGTAATATTGATGATGTTTTCCTGCTTGTTCAACAATAAATTCTTGTAATGTTTTCATTTCTTGTAATGCTTCTTCTAATGATTTTTCTTCAAGAAATTTTTTTTCAATATTATCAGTAATTTTTGAAGGCAAAAATTTTTTAATATATTTTTCCATTTTTCCAAATACACCAGCTTCTTTATATTTTTGATTTTCAGTAAGTTTTCTTAATGACATTAAATTTTCAACAAGTTTTGTATAATTTTCATCTAATTCATTAATTTTTGTATCTGAAAGAATATTTTTAGTTATATCATCATTTTGAAGATTTAATTCTTTGTAGTCTTCTTCCAATGCTTCAAGTTCTTTTCTTATATTTTCTACTAATTTTTTTTTAGGTCTTGCCATTTTTAATCCTTGGTAATTTTTTTAAAAAAATTTTGCCTATTTTTAATATTTTCAATCATTTCTTGTTTTTCTTTTTCTGTTAAATGTTTAGATTTTTTAATTTCTTCTATTTTTTTTCGCATAGTATTCCTTTTTAAGTTCTTTGAAATAATTATAACATAAAATTAAAAGATTGTCAATATTAAAAAATGATATTGTAAAATATTGTTTTTTAAATAAAATTATACTTTTCAAAAGAAAAGCATACACTATAATGGTAGAACATTTAACGAAGACGATTCACTTATGCGATACCTATTTGTTGTAATTTTTCTTTTAAAACTTGTGGTGTAAATGGTTTTACTATATAATTGTTAACTCCTGCTTTAAGTGCAGTAATAACTTCTTTTTTTCCACCTTCTGTTGTAATCATTACTATTTTTACATTTTTATTATCTTTTCTTATTTTATTTACTAATTCAAGTCCATTCATATTCGGCATATTCCAGTCAGTTAAAATGGTATCAATATTATCTTTATTTTGAATATATTTTTCATATGCTTCTATTCCATCTTCGGCTTCTAATATTTCTTTTTCTTGAATACCTAAACGTATAAGTGTATTTTTAATAATTCTTCGCATTACCATAGAATCATCAACTATTAAAATCATATATTTTAACCTTTATTATTTTTTTTGTCACTTTTACCATCGATATAAATCATTTTTAAATTTTTATTTTTTTTCCATAATTTATAAAAATAAATTACAATTCCAGCTCCCATATTTTATCCTTTTTTTAATAATTTTATTTTAATAATGTTAATATTATATTAAAAAATATTTTTTTTTTAAAAAATAATTATAATTAAATCAAAAAGGAAAGTTATGAATAATTGGAAGGATTTATTTCCAAAAGATAACCGTTATTTTGAAACGGATAAAGATATTTTATATAAAGGCGATGCACTAGAAATTCTAAAAAATTTTTCGGAAAGTATAGATTTAATAGTTACTTCACCTCCATATTTTAATATTAGAGAATATATTTATTATGAAAGTTATGATAAATATTTAAAAATTATGGAAAAAATTTTTTTTATTATTTAATGTTTTAAAAAATTATAGAGCTTTTGTATTAAATGTATCAGACATTATTGACAAAATTAATAATTCAAGTTATTCAAAAAGAAGAATACCTTTATTTGCTACTTTTTTAGGAATATTAGAAAATATTGGATTTGAATTTACAGAAGATTATATATGGGATAAAGGTGAACCACAAACAAAACGTCATTTAAAACCACCGTTTCCTTTTTATCGTTATCCAGTTAATTGTTATGAACATATAACAATTTATTTTAAATATGTATTAAATAATAATAAAATTCCTTGTCCTTTATGTGGAAAAACTATTACACAAAGTAATGGGTATGAAAGAATTGGTATAAGAAGTTGGGAATGTAAAAATCCAGATTGTATAAGAACACCACATAATCGTGGTAAAAGATTTAGTGAAAGAACTATTTTACGTGATTCTTATAAAACAAAAGAAAATAAAATACCAGAAAGTATATTAAAAAAATGGCGAAGAGATATTGTATACTTCCCACCTGTAATAAAAATCAACAGTTATGGCGAAAATAAATTAAATCATACTGCACCTTTTCCAGAAGATATTCCTGAAATGGCAATGTATTTTTATAGTGGTATTAATGATATAATATTAGATCCGTTTTTAGGAAGCGGAACAACTGCAATAGTTGCTGAAAAATTGAATAGACGCTGGATAAGTATTGAATTAAACGAAAAATATTGTGAAACAGCTAAAAATAGAATTATAAAATATCTTAATTTAAAATGAATTTTTGTTCATAAAATAAGCATTTTTTATAATGTATGTAAAATATAAAAAAGGAATGATATGCAATTATCAAGTAAATTATTTAAAAATACAGAAATTATTGAAATGGAAATTAATAATACAAATGAAAAAGAAAAAAAAATATTAGAATATCTTAAAAAAAATAATGAATATTTCAAATTTATTAAATTTTATAAATTAAAAGATATTGAAAATATTTTAATAATAACAGGAAAAACTGGCACAGGAAAAAGTTTTGGAATACAAAGATATTTACAAGAAAACTCGCCTAATTCTGTTCTATATATAACAACATTTGATGAAGATTATTATTTACCAGATATTAAAATTACAGAAAAAAGAAATGAAATTAAGATAAAGAATAATTTAAAAAACAAAAATAAAATTAAATTTATTGTAGTGGATGAATATTATTCTTTAAAAAATAAAGATTTAATTTTTCATATTGCTAATTATTTTATAGATAAAAATACATATATTATTTTATTACTTCAAGAAATAAAAAATTTATAATTTTGATTTGATTATTTATTTTAATTCTTTTTTAATCCATATCTTTTTACCCTCTACGACTTTTTGAACATATCCATTTTGTATAGCTACTATATTTTCTTTATGTTCAAAATAACTATCAATAGTATTGTATATAAACACAGATATTATTAATATAATTAAAAAAATCATATCCCATTCAATTTTTATATTAAATTTATCATTTTTATTCATATTTATCCCTTAGTTTAATTTTTATAATTAAAATTCTTTGTTTAATATTATATTATTTTTATAATAATAAAAAAATTATATAAGGAAAAAAATGAATTTTCAAAATTTTAACGAAGATAATTTTCTTATTTTAGGTGATAGTGGAAGTGGTAAAAGTTTTTTATTAAAAAAATTAATAAAAGAAAAAATTGAAAATCGAAATTTTAAAGATTTAATAATTTTTATGGATAACACAGTTCCACAATTTAGAACAAAATTACCCAAATATTATAATGATTTATTAATAAATAAAAACAAAGGAATATTTCCTTTTATTTTACCTAAAAATACAGAAGAATTTGATCAACTATTTATTAAATATTTTACATATTTAATGCAAATGATTACTTTATATTTTAAAAAAAATTTAACAAAAAATTTTATTGAAGAAAAATTAAAACATATTTTCAAAAATAAAAGAAAAACTAATATAGAAGAAATATTAAAATATTTAAATATAAATGAACAACATTTGATATTATCAGAAATTTTTAATAAAGAAGAAGAAGATGATATACAAATAAAAGAAAATAAATGTTTAATATATATTAATAATATTAAAATTGATAAATTACATTTTATAGATAAAAACAATTATTTATCTGCTATTTATGTATTTGGACAAATAATTGAACTTTTACGAATTTCAATAGAAAATAAAAGAAAACCATTTTTATATATAGATGAAATTCAAGAATATATTGAAAGTTTAAAATGTAATGAAAAATTTGCTGTTTTAAAAAATGAAACTATTGATTTAATTTATAAAATTTTGTTTTTATTGGAAGGAAAATTAGGGATATCAATGTTTAGTAGCGATGATAATAATTTAAAATTTATTTATAATAAAAATAAAAATATTATTTTTGGACGAATAAATAAAAATTTTATAAAAAATAATAATTTATTGGATGATAAGATTATTAAAACTATAAGTAAATTAAAATTTTTATCTCCAGAAGAAGGAATGGAATATTTTTATATAAACAAAACCATAGATAATAATATAAAATATTTTGAAAAATTTATTTATAAAGCGAATAAATTAGAGTATATATTATTTACCAGTAACCTTCAAGATTTAGAAACATATAATTTATTTGAAAAAATTATCAGCCATGATAAAACTTTGATTATATTAGAAAGTATTTTATTTGATATATCATTTGATAAAGATATTAAAACTGAAAATGATTTATTAAAATATTTAGAAAATAAATATAAAAACTAATTTATGATTAAAGTAAAGACAAAAGGACAAGTTTTTACTCCTTTATGGATTATTAAATATATTCTTGACAATGTACAATATAAAAACGATATATATGATAAAAAAATACTTGAACCTTCTTGTGGAACAGGAAATTTTCTTGAAGAAATTATAAAAAGATTTATTAAAGATTGTCAAAAGAATAATATTTCAGAAGAAAATATAATAAAATTGATTAAAAATAATATAATTGCTTTTGAAATAGATGAAAATTTAAGAAATATAGCAATAAAAAGAATAAATAATTTAATTTACAAATTATTAAAAATTAATTATGATTTTTCTAATAATATTTTGTTAGGTAATTCTTTATATTTATATAAAAATTACATAAATTATTTTGATTATATAGTTGGTAATCCTCCTTATGTAAAAATACAAAATTTAGATAAAAATACAAAAATATATATTCAAAATGAATTTAATTTTAGTAAAGGAAATATTGATTTATATATCATATTTTTTGAAATATCTTTAAAAATGTTAAATAACAAAGGTAAATTAGGTTTTATTACACCTAATAGTTATTTCAAAAATTACAGTAATAAAAATTTTAGAATTTATTTATTAAAAAATAAATTAATTAAACAAATAGTTAATTTTCAATATTATAAAATATTTAAAAATTTTTCAACTTATACTGCAATAACAATTTTGGAAAAAAGTTATAAAAATGACTATTTTAAATACTATGAATTTAATGAAAATAAAATAGAATTTATAAGAAAAATATATTATTCTGAGTTAGAAGAAATATGGAATTTTCAAAATAAAACAATTTTTATAAATAAAAATAATTATAAATTATCTGATTATTATAAATTTTTAAATGGATTTGCAACTTTAAATGATAAAATATTTATTAAAGATAGAAATGATTTAATATTAAAAAAATTCGAAAAAGATTTATTATATCCTATATTAAAAGCATCTAAAATGGAAGAAAAAATAATATTATTTCCTTATAAATATATAGATAATAAAATAATAAGATTATCAGAAGAAGAATTAAAAACAAAATTTCCTAATATTTATGAATATTTTTTAAATAATAAAGAAAAATTACTTTCTAGAAGCTTAGAAAAAAATATTCAATGGTTTGAATTTGGACGAAGTCAGGCTTTAAAACATTGTTTTAATGAAAAAATAGCTTTATCTTCTATTATTTATGACAGAATAAAATATAAATTATTAGATGAAAAAACTTTTGTTTATTCAGGATTATTTGCCATAAAAAAAGAAAATGTAAAAAATTGGGATTTTTTAATTGAAACTTTTGAAAATAAAAAATTTTTAAAATTTTTAAAAGGTTATACAAAGTATATGGCAAATGGATATTATTCTTTATCTTCAAGAATATTAAATAATATTTAAAATAAAGAAAAAAAATCAATTAAAAATATTTTTTCTAATGTCTTCAAGTGTTATATCTTTAACTATATTACCATTTTCATAAATTATTTCCATAATTCTTTTATGAAAATTTTTATTAAAATTTTGTTCTTTGATACAAATAAGTTCATTTGTTTTTTTATCAATTACACTAATTATTTTTCCTTTTTTAGATTGTTTATTTTTTGAAGTTATAGGATTTTTAAATACTTCAATTCCTATTTTTTTATTTTTTTCTTTTATTTCAATATAACTATATTTTATGGCAAAACTGTATGTATCCCTATCAATTCCCGTTTGTCCAAGTTGTGTTCCACAACCAAATATAAAATTTTCCGCTGCATACCCTTTTTTTGTAAAATATTCCAAAATATCCTTTATTACTATTTCATTAATACCATCACCCCATAATATTCCATATTTAGAAGATGCTTTTTTACCATTAATTTGAATATCAAATACTTTATTTTTTTCCATTATTTCGAACATTTTATCAAGTACATTAATAGGATTACCACTATCTGGACGAATAACTAATTTTTGTTTATTTTTTTCAAGTATTTTTCTTATATTTTCTTTTGGATTTGAAACTTTATCTGTAAAATTATATACATCAAAACTATCTGCAACAAAACTCATAATAGGATTATTAGGATTTTCAATTAACATTCTTTCAACAAATTTTATTTCATCTTCGTAAAATGCATTTATTGTTGTTGTAGAATGTTCTGTTGCGAAAACACTAAATGCACTAATATCCGTATTATAATAGTCTTTACAAAATTTAAGACTGTGAAAATTATCAGTTCCTAAAAATATACAATTATGTGCAAATCCTGAAATTGCGGCGGCTTCAACGCTTGTCATACTTCTATCTCCAAAATTATGCAAAGCAAACTTAACCCAATCTTTATTTCCATATTTTATAAGCATATCATAAATTTTTTTTGATTTTGTTGTGATTGTTGAAGGATACCAAATTTTCATAAGTAATGTTTCTAGCCATCCAACTATCCATGGGACATTTTTATCAGTGCTTTCAATAACTATAAGTGGTATTCCTGATTTTGCTTTATAACCTTCTGGAATTGCTTTTATTCTAACAGGTATTTTTCCATTAAGTTCTTTAACTATATATTTCCATCCTTTGTAATTAAAAGTAATCCCATGTTTTTGTGCAAAATCTTTTGCTTCTTCAACCATTTTTATGGTAATAGGTTTTGTAAGGTATTCTTTAAGATAATATTGAAGTCCTGTTATATAAATTTCATCTGTTTCTTTTCTTGCTTCCATATAGTTATACATATAAACCATATTTTTAGGATATTGCAAAAAATGTCCATATTTATAACTGTCTGCTAGCATAATAATATTTGTTTTCATTTCCTATCCTTTAATAAATATTTTTTAATATTAATAATATTTTACATAATTAAAATTTCATCTAATAAAAATAGAATTAATTGCATAAGGATAGGAAATATTGCATATTATGAAAAAATTTAGATTTTATATTTATTTTAAAAAATGTATTAAAAATTTGAATTTGATTTTTGTTTATAAAAATGAATTTTAATCCTTTTTATCAAATTTTAATGGCGGTGCAGACGGGACTTGAACCCGCAACTCCCAGTGTGACAAACTGGTGTTCTAACCATTCGAACTACTGCACCAATGGCTCCAGCGGCAGGACTCGAACCTGCAACCCTCCGGTTAACAGCCGGATGCTCTACCATTGAGCTACGCTGGAATACTTATGGTGGCACGGGCAGGAATTGAACCTGCGACACAAGGATTTTCAGTCCTCTGCTCTACCGACTGAGCTACCGTGCCTTATAATGAGAGAAAATAGAAAGGATATAAAACTAATAACCTTAATTTTCTTTATTCATAAATGTATCGATGTAATCCTTCCAACACTTCTCATTAAAGAGATTATACTGTATGTAATTACTTTATAATCTTTTAATTTTAAAATGAGGAAAATTAAAGGGATAAAACAGATTATATATCTGTGGATTTTAAAAATCCAAGTAATCCCTTTAACATTTACATTTTAGAATTGTGGTTGTATGGATTGAAATTATAATAAATTTATATTAGAATGTCAAGAAAAAAGAAAATTTTTTTATCAATTTCTTGCAAAAGAACACTTCAACTAAATGCGAAATATTAGCAAAAAATAAAACTTCGTAAAAAAGAAACACCCGTTATAACGGTAAAACATTTAGCGAGTAAGATTTATAAATAAATAGTAAATTTTAAAATTTTTTTTATATTTTGTGTTTTTTGTTATAATTTTAATGTAAAACTTTGTAATAATACAAAGAAAAAAAAATAAAGGATTTAAAATATGCTTAATAAAGTATTATTAGCAGGAAATTTAACAAAAGATCTTGAAGTTAAGGAACTCGAAAGTGGTTTTGTTGTTGGAAAAACAAGTATTGCAGTAAATGAACAATATAAAACTAAAGAAGGTGAAATTGTTTCAAGGGCTATGTTTATTGATCTAGATATATTTGGTGAAAGAGCTAAAAAACTAGCACCTTATTTAACAAAAGGAAAACCAGTTATTATTGAAGGAAAAATTCTTCTTGATACTTGGGTTGATGACGAAGGAAAAAACAGACAAAAACATAAAGTAGCAGTTGAAAAAGTAAGTTTTATTCCTGTTGGTAAAAAAGAAGGAAATGTAGAAGAAACAACAAAAACAAACACTAAAAAAGGTGGAAATAAAAAAACATCTAAAAAAGAAATTCCAGAAGTAGAAAAACTTGAAGATGAGGAAGTTCCTTTTTAATTAATTAACTTTTTTTATTTATTTTTTTTTAATAAAAATTTATATTTTAAATTAAATACTTTTAATATTAGGATTAATAATTAATGATTAAAAAAATACAAAATTAAATTATTGTTGATATTTATTTAATTTTTCTCTAATAATTTTTTTAATATTTTCTTTATTTTTAAAAAGTAATGCTTTTTTCTTTTTTGTTAAATTTTTACTTTGTTCTTCTATTATACTTAAATATTGTTCTTCAATAGGTTTATCTATTATTTCTTTATATAAAATATTACTTTCAATTTCTATTTTTTTATTTTTTTGTGGAACAAACTTTATAGGATTTTTTGTAATTTTTAAAAATTTTTTTAATATTTCACTATCTTTTTCTCCTATATATCTTAAATATATTTTTTCATTTTTTACAAGTTCTTCAAAAAATTCAAATTCATCTTTTTTTTCAATAAATGTTATAAATTCATAATTATCTATAATATTAAAATTTAATTCATTATTATTTAAATCAATAATAATAAATCCCTTATCATGTTCTTCACCAAATTTAAATCTCGCCAAACTTCCAACATAAAATACATTACTTTCCAATTGTTGTGGTAAATGTACATGTCCAAAAATAGTATATTTACTATTTTCAGATAATCTTTTAGCATTCCATTTAAGATCCTTAATAAATTTATTTACAATACCTTCATGTAATTTTGCTCCCTCAATCATTCCATGTCCTATAATATAATCAACTTTTTCTTGAAATAAAGGAGCGTAATATTCTTTGAAGTTTTCTGGATATTCTTCTGGAATAAATGCAAATTTAATATTTTCTATTTCTTTTAATGTAAATTTATCAAAATACAATATATTAGAATCTAGTTTATTGAATTCCTTTAATATATCTAACATATCTGCATCATGACTATGTGTTCCTTTAATTACTATAAGGTATTTACAATATTTTTTAAATTCTATTAGATAATTAATTGCTTTTTTATATGTTTTACTATCTGCATTCATTCTTGAATTAAAATAATCACCAGCTAATATTACAAATAAAGGTGTTGTTTTCTTTATTGTATTTAATAATTGTTCTACTGCATATTCAATAATATGTTCTTTATTTTCTTCCCAATGAATATCCGCAGATATAATTATTTTATTGCTAAACATATAAATATTCCCTTTTTTTATTTGTAATTTATAAAAGTTCTTTAAAATATATATTTTTTAATTATTTAATTTATATATTATTTAGTTTTATCTTTTAGTAAACTATGTATATATTTTTGAAGTTGTAATGCCATATCAGGATTATTAATCGGTAGATGGATTACATAATATAAATTTCCTGTTTTTAATTCAATTCTATCTGATTCTTTTATTATACTATCAAAATTGATTCCATCTTTGATTAAATTTTCCAATTGTAAAATATCAATCTTATTAATAATTATGGACATAATATTCATAGAATATTCAACATCTAGCATCATTTTTGAATATTCTTCTTTTAATTTTTCATCTTCTATATCTTGTGGATCCTTATTTTCAATAAAAAATTTTTGTAATTGTTCAATAGTTTTTGTATTTAGAGCTTTATTTTCCATATTTTTCCTTTATTTTAAATATAATTTATTTTTAGAAGTATAACAAATTAAAAAAATTTTGTCAAAATTATTTTTTATATTTATGTTGTAATTGAATATTTTTATATTTTATGCTAAAATTTTAATAAAAAAAAGGAAATTAAATTTTGTTTAAAGAAAATTTTTTAAAATATAAAAGAAAAAAATTTTTTAAAAAACATATACAAATTGTTGAAAAATATTTTTCTTTTGCCATTCCTATTGTTGATAATGATGGAAAACCAAAAGATAAATTAAATAAAAAAGAAAGATTACAAGTTTTAAATTTAATTCTTGAAAGTATTAAAATATTAAATAATAATTTATATTTTAATAAATTAGCTTTGTATAATATAGATTATAAAAGAAAAAATAAAAATTATTATTTAATAAAAAATAGTATTTTCCCTGTATATAAAGAAATAAATATATATGATGCTTCCAAAAAAGAAATTTTAGCAAATATTAAAATAGAAGATATAAGTGAAAAAAGAAATAATAAAAATAAAATTTATAATAATTTGTGGAATATATTAAATTTTTTAACCGATGAAAAACTTTTTAAAAATTTATATCAAGAATTTATAGAAACTAATAATCATAATAATAACATTTCAATGAAAGAATTTCTTATAATTCATAATCTTAATATATTTTTAGAAACAGATTTACCAGATATTTTGATAAAATTAAAAAAATTAGATTTTCATAATAAAAAAAGAAATATTTTAATAAGTCAAATATTTGAAATTTATTTTCAATATTTAAAACAAAGTCTTATGGAAATGATAGGAACTTTTGAATATGAATCAGATAATATAATAGCAAATTGCATGTATTATAATTTAATTTTATTTGAAAAGCTATATTTAAATGATTTTTTAGAAATTTTAAAAAATACAAATAATAATATTTTAATAATGACAATATTAAATATTTTTTATTTAATTTCAGAAAATAAAATAAAATTACATTTATTATATACTAACTCAGATATAATTAATAGATATTATTTTCCATATCATCAGAAAATAGATTTATTAACCAAAGAACAATCTGTTATTGATAAATTTATTATTTTATTAAATAAATTAATAAATTTTGAAGAATTGTATATTTTTTAGAAAATAAATATAAACAATATTTAAATACACTTGTAAAATATTTAAAATATATAATAACTTTTTAATTTTTATTATATTTATAATAATACCAATCCTCAAATGACATCGAACAGTAAATAAGGGGAATGGATATTGCTTAAGTAAAAGTATGAAGAGGCTGGAAGTAAAAGATTTACACACAATAGATGAGTTGAAAAGAGAAATAAGAA
>Ga0256836_1000249_pt1 | contig 31840 bp, 49 predicted proteins | sample 4561380metaG_FD_185974 | JGI IMG/M metagenome (GOLD analysis project Ga0256836, IMG submission 185974) | Hydrothermal vent microbial communities from Guaymas Basin, Mexico - 4561-380 | ecosystem: Environmental > Aquatic > Marine > Hydrothermal vents | place: Mexico: Guaymas Basin | collected...
CAGGCAATTCTCTTAAACGGGCTTGGGGCAAAAACAAATCTAAATTTTGGAAGGTTTGATGAAGTTAAAATTAAAGGAAGTAATAACTAAAGAGTTTATAAAATCTATCTATCCTTTGGAATACGAAAAGTTGTATGAAGATATAATAAAGGGTTATATTCCTTCTTTTGTCAAAACATTTGATATCAAAACGGATACAAAAATTAGAAGCGTATCCGTTGAAAATGAAAAAGATAAAAAAATAGAAAAAATCCTTTAACCGCACTAAAGCCTTTTTCTTCCTGTTTTAGCGATAATAATTACGCATTTATCGAAAACAGAAGTATATTTGACGCAATTTATAAGACATCTTTACTTACAAAAAAGTATAATGTTTATTTGAAAACTGACATTAAAAATTTTTTTGATTTAATTGACCATAGAATTTTGACAAAAATGCTTTTAAAGTATTTAGATGAAGATTTTGTAAAGGTTTTAATGCTTTTTTTTAAAAACAGATTCATTAAAAACAACGAATATAATTTTCACAATACAGGTATCCATCAAGGGAGTGTAATTTCTCCTTTCCTTTCTAATTTTTATATAACTCCGTTTGATAGGTTTTTGGAAAAAAGGTGCGAATACGTAAGATTTGCAGATGATATTATAATTTTTACTCAAAATCCTGATAAATTGTTAAAAGATATTAAAAGATTTTTGAATGTATTAAAACTTGAACTAAACAGTGAAAAAACATATATTACTTCTAAAAGTTTCGTGTTTTTAAACATACGTTTTAAAAAAGATTCTTTTTTCCTTGAAAATGAAAAATTTAACTCTTTATTATCAAAAGTAGTTCATATTAAAAAGAATGACGTAGAAAATGTATTAAATTCTATAAAAGCTTATTATTTAAAAGTCTTAAACGAAAAACAATTAAATATTTTAAAAGAGTCTTTAATCAGGAGCTTTGCAAAAAACGATATGGTTATGGAAATTGATTTTTTAAATATTTCTAAAAAAGATATTTTAAAACAAAAGGAGATTATTAAGCTTCAAAAACTTGAAAAAGAAGTTGATAAAATCTTAAATAAGCAATTAAATATTTTTTCAAAAGAGGAGTTAAATTCAGTTATTTTTATTCATTCAAGCGGGATAAGTCTTGGAATAAGCAAAAACAGCGTAACTTTAAAGAAAAAAGGAAAACTAATCAAAAAATTTCCTCTAAATTCCGTTAAAAAAATCATAATAGCCGCAAAAGGTGTATCAATTAGTTCAAATCTCATTTATCATGCCACAAATTATGGAATATCAATTGATTTTATATCTAATAACACTCCTTACGCTGAGGAAGATAGTGTCAGATTTTATAACCTTTCGAAAAACGATATTCTAAAATCTTTTGAAATTTGTAATTATTTAAATGTTTTTGATTTTTAGGTTTGCGAACTTTTTTGTATAATTTTATGAACATATGTAAAATTTTTAGTTTGAAAAGTTGGCAAATGTGCTAAAATTAACTTATTCAAACTCAGGTTTGCGAACTTTTGAAAATTCGTTGTTTTAAAATCCCGAAATATCGGACTTAATTTTTTGCTTTTTTAGCAAAAGTTGGCAAATGTATGTTTTTGTATGTTTTCTAAAAGAGGTTTGCCAACTTTTTGAATTTTTAAAAGTCCTAAATTCAGGCACTTTAAGCAAACTTTAAGCCATTAGCTTAAGTTGAGAGAGTAAAAAAACGGCAGGTTTGCTAACTTTTTAAAATTACGATATTGTGGAGGTTCTTAATTTTTAGATAAAATTATATAGCCAAATTTTTGGCTATTTTCTACCTTATTTGGTAGGAGGTTAATTGGAGACTCCGCTACACCTGCAATGTTGTGAAAATAACCTTTTTCATTTTCTACCTTATTTGGTAGGAGGTTAATTGGAGACTGTTAATAAAAATCTCTTAAAAAGGGCGTCTGTAAGTTATATTTTCTACCTTATTTGGTAGGAGGTTAATTGGAGACTTTTTAGCTTCTTTAATATCTTCTCTCATTTTTATTTTCTACCTTATTTGGTAGGAGGTCAATTGGAGATATACCTGTATCTGTGAATGTATGTCTATGATCAGTATTTCCTATCTTATTCGGTAGAAGGTTATGGAAATACATAGGTTTGTTATACCAATCTCCAAAAATAAATCAAATATTTATTTTTAGAGAAAAGAGAAGGAATAATAAGGAGTTAGATGAGAGAATTTTTGAATGTTTTAAGAGTATTAATTGCTGTAGATGTCGGGATTGTAGTTTTTTGTTATTTGGAAAATAATATGTTATGGCTGTATAATACGCAAATTGCATTTTTCAGTGTTTCTTTAATAATTTTAGGAAGTTTTATCGGATATTCTAATATGGTAAAAGCGCAGATTCAAAATGGAAACGTCGGAGAGGATATTTTAAAAAAATACGAAGACCCTTACAATATGGACGATGAGGAAGATGAAATAAATGAGAATGAATTACAAAAATACAAAAACAGAAAGCTCAAATGGTATGAAGCGGTGTTGTTTTATTTTAAAGGCGGTTTTAATCTTTTAAGGATTTCCGGTTATATTGCTTTAATAGCGGATTTATATGGCTTACTAAAAAAAACATTTTTGATTATTTAAGCTTTTTATTCGGTGTAAGTATTGTACCGGCGATTGCACTTATTTATATATATCAAAAAGGAGGTTTAATAAAACTGATTGACATATACTAAACTTTTCTGATATAATTAATAAAAAACGGAGGGGAAAAATGGGAAGGATATACGGAAAAGTTGAAAATCTTGAAGATATAAGCAGAATAAACTGTTTAATTAGAGATGAAATGCTAAAAGTGCAAAATGTTGCAGAACTTACCGATTTGAAAAAAAGAAGTGATTATTTATGTACTCTGACTTTTTCTCCTTTTTGGAAAAAGAAGTTTGGTAGTGAAATAGAAAAATTAAGAGATATTGCAATAAAAGAAAATAGAGCAACTGTAAAAATAGCGAATTATATTGCTAAGTTTAAAGGATTTAATAAAGAATACAATCCTTGGAAAAAAGAGATAAATATTGAAGAATTACTTAAAAAAATACCAGAAGAAGTAATAAAAGATCTAACTGAGTCTGTTTTTATACTTCAAAACAGTGTTGAAATTTTGGAGGAATTAAGAAACTTTTTTTGTGAAATCAGAAAAGCCGCAGTTTTGTGTGAAAATCCGGAATGTTTGGATAAATTAAAAAAAGCTATAGATATTATTTCTACACTGCCTTATTTGGAAAGTTTTAGAATACATTTTGATGAAGGTGTGCTTGGGACAATTGACAAGGTGATTAATACAGAAAAAGAAAGAAGTGTTGAGCTTATAAATATTATTGCCCAGGTAAATGGATGGGAGAGGTATTATCAGTCAATTAATGAAAACGATTTTGAAACGACTGCCGAGGATTATTTACACAATTTGTTGAGTGAAGAAGAAAAAGCGAACACATATATCCCTACTGAATTGAAATATAAAGAAGGTGCAATAGTATTGTGGCTTGTTTATTATCATCCCGGCAGAAAAAGAGAATATGCAAAAAGAATATATTTTCCTAAAAATGCCCAAAATATTTCAGTGGAAGGTCCCGGGGAATATAAAAACAGATTCGGCAATAAAGTTTACGGCATAAAAGTTACTTATCAGATGGAAATATCTCCTACCGTTATCCATGTAAGAGGCAGGGAAATACATCTTCCAAAAAGAACAGTTACTAAAACAAAAATAATTCAAGTTCCTAAAATTGCCGAAAATATAAAAATATTAAAAGAAAAACCGCAAAGTGCGATGGATATCGCTTAATCTTTTGCGGTTTTATACGCAAAATACGCACTGAAAAAAGTAAAATAAGTAATAACGGTACTGATTCCCACAAGTAAAGGGATAATGAGCAATTGTATATTAGGTTCGGTTAAAATAAGTGGGAAAATATAAAAAAGATATGCAAATGATAGTATGGTATATATTATACCTACCGATAATCCCCAAATCAAATAGATTCCCGCATATTTTAAATTAAACGTATTTATCCAAAATTTGAAATCAACAAAAGATGAAAGTAAGCTGAGGAAACTTTCTTTAAACGTTTCTTTGCTTAACGCCTCACCTAATTTTCCTAAAAATATATATGAGTAAAAAAACAGATAAACAAAGTAAAATCCCAGAAGAATTTTTGTAATATAAATCGTTTGAGAAAGCGCAAGTAAAAAATCGTGCGGATTTGCCAAAATAAAGATTGAATTTGTGAATTTTAAAATCATTATGAAAAATGCACCCAATACCGTCAATATAATGAAAATACCTAGCAGTATACCGCTTGCACTCGGAATAAAGTGAAGTAAAAATGTACTAAAAGGCTGTTTTTCAAGTGTTGCGAAATATTCTTTGTCGTTATTTGTTGTTTTTAAAATATAAATTAACAATACTCCGATGCTCAAGTAAATAAGCTTTTCGAAAATAAACGATATTATGCTTATGACAGGAAAAGCTTGTATTATTGAAAGTATTGAAAATAGAATAATTACAAATAGAAATTTTTTAATGTCGGCAATTGTTAAGAAAGTGTATTTAAAAACGTCTTTCATTATAAACCTTTTTGGTAGAATTTTAACAAAAAAGGTCAGGTTTGTGTGCAATACTCGGAATTTTAAATAAAGTTGATGAAAAAAGATTTAAAAACGCACTTGATTTAATGTCCCACAGAGGTAAAGACAATCAAAAAATAATACAAACCCCTTTTGGAATATTCGGGTTCAATAGACTTGCAATTGAAAATATTTCAAAAAATATCCAGCCTCTGTTTAAAAACAACATTTTAGTTATGTTTAACGGTGAAATTTATAATTATAAAAAATTAATCAACAAGTATGATTTAAAAGTTTCAAGTGAAGTTGAGGTTTTGTATGAATTGTGGCTAAGGTTTGAAGTAGAATTTGTAAAACTGCTTGATGGGATGTTCGCAATTGCAATTTTTGATAAAAAACTGTATCTTTTCAGGGATGAATTCGGAAAAAAACCTCTTTATTTTACAGAAAACGGTATTTTTGCAAGTGAAATTAAAGCAATTCTTCCGTTTGTTGAAAAAAAACTGAATTTCAGGGCACTTAGTGAATATCTGGCTTATAATTCTTCATTGGCACCAAATACAATATATGAGGATATTTATAAGCTTCCGGCAGGCTGTTATTACGACGGGGAAATTAAAAGGTGGTATGACTTTGAGAGAATGGAAAATGTAAAATGGACAATGGAAAATGTATGGGAAGAGATTGAGAAGCTTTTAATAAAGTCCGTTGAAAAAAGATTAATGGGGGAGGTAGAGATAGGCTCACTTCTCAGCGGCGGGGTTGATAGCAGTTTGATTGCCGCAATGATGTCAAAATACGGCAAAATTAAGACGTTTAGCATCGGGTATGAAGGATACGAAAATTATGATGAAAGAAAATATGCTAAAGTTACAGCAAAACATATCGGAAGTGAGCATTATGAGGTAAATTATACCAAAAAAGATTTTTTTGACGAATTCGAAAACGTTCTTTTTGCAATGGACGAACCTGTGGCTGATAGTAGTTTTTTTGCGGCAAATTTTCTTGCTAAACATATTCCTTTAAAAGTTGTATTAAGCGGTGAGGGAAGTGACGAGCTTTTTTTGGGTTATAGAAGGTATAACGAGTATCTGGGATTTTTTAATGCGTATTTGCCTAATAAAAAATGGCTGAAAAAATACCTTGAAAGACATCCTGAAGACATTAAAGAATGGGAAGTTTTCAGGAGGTTTTTTGCAGATGAGCCTGTTTTTAGAGGAATAAATGAAACGTTTTTTCAAAGGCAAATCAACAAAGCTTTGAAAAAAAACGCTTATGAAGTGGATTATCAGAGGTTTTTAAAAGGGTGGGGAAGTTTTGATTTTACATATTTTGACCTGAAAGTGTGGATAGGGGAAGTTTTGTTAATGAAGCTTGATAAAATGTTTATGGCTCATACAATTGAGGCAAGAAGCCCGTTTTTAGACAGAGATATGGTAAAATACGTTTTTTCTCTTCCCGAAAATGTCAGGGGTGAAAACAAATGGATAGTAAAAGAAATAGCTAAAAAATACGTGCCGTTTGAAATCGTTAAAAGAAGGAAAAAAGGATTTGCCTTTCCGTTTTTAGAGTGGCTTAAAGAGAAAAACGAACTGCGTGTAATAATAGATGTAAATAGAAAAACAAAAATTTTTAACGAAGAATATTTAAAAGATATAATAAAAACAGGACATAAAAGATATAAACAGCATCTGTGGGCATTATATCTTTTTAGCAGATTTATAAAAAAGGAATTTTTATGAAATTTAAAATAAACAAATATCTGGTAGATGATATAGAAAATAAAGACCATCCGAGCGATTTTGAGGTTACGGAAGATTATTCGATACTGATTTTAAGACTTCCGTATATAAATAAAGAAAATGTTGAGGTTGTTTCTTATGCGTTTTTAATAAAAGAAAATAAAGTGTATCAATACGACAGAAAAACTAAAGAATTTGAGCTTTTAGGAACTTTTGGCGATTTATACGATTTTCTAGATATTAGGGTAGATAAAATTTTGGCTAAAATTAGTAAACTTCACATCGCAATTGCTAAAATGGAAGATAATCTCTATGAAAACGATATGCCTGTGGATTTTTCAAATAACTGGCTTAAATACAAAAAAGAACTTGTTTTAATTGAAAGGCTTATGGGGCATAGTCTTATAGCGTTTGAAAGGTTTATGAAATATTACAAGAATGATTTGGATGAGCTTGCTTTTAAAGATTTGGCCGAACATATGGACAGGGCTTTTAGATTTTCAAAAAATGCAATCGAAAAACTCGATTATCTTTATGAATTTTTTAAGGCCAAGCAGGATGAAAAGATGAATAACATTATGTTTATTTTAACTATCCTTTCCGCAGTCTTCCTGCCGCTTACGCTTATTACCGGATTTTTTGGTATGAATACCGGAGGACTTCCCTTTACTGACGACCCTCAGGGGACAATGAAAGCAATTGCATTATCGGTACTTTTTGAAGTTCCTTTTGTGTTTTTCATATGGAAACTTATGAAAAGTTAATAATTATTAAGGATAATAGAGAAAATTTTAGATTTTCTTTTTTTCTTCTATTTAATTAAAAAACAAATTAATTTCATTTATTGATTTGGTGCGTTAAAAAGTGAATTTTGAAGTTATGGTACCGGCGGTGGAGAATGAAACATATTTTATAACTGCCTAAATTAAGGGATATTATTTTATGTGTTCTTATTCATACCCCCACTTATACCCCTAAAATAAGTCGTTTGTTATATATTGTTATGAAGTATTAATACTATTTCATTTACAATAATATTATACTAAAAATTGCATATTCTTTTAATTTCTTCCAATGAAGACTTATATTTCTTCAGTTTAGCTTTGCTCATTCCTACGTTTGTATTAGGTGCAAGAAAAGCTACAGTCTTGTTTAGTTTAGGGATATAAATTATTTTATACCACCATGCAGGAACGCCGACTTTATTTTTTATATGTCCCTTATTGCCGCATACACCGGTAACAATTTCCACTTGTTTATATTTAACTGCAAGATAACGTGTAAATTTTTCTACCTTAGCCCAGTATCTACGATTAAGGTTAGGTTTTTGCGGTGCAATATTGCTCATTAAGAAAGTTTCTTTTTGTATTTTTCTGTTGTAATCGAATGAAGCATTGCTTGCAAGGTGTCCTCTGTCGTATCCTGTTCGGCTGTAATCTTTGCTGTAGGACCTGCACTTTGCAGGTAAATTGTAATCAGGTCTAAATCTCAAACCTTTACGAGAAATTTTCTTTTTAACGAGATCACCTTTTAAAATGTAGGTCATAAAGAAAAATATTTTTTTGATTAGTTTCAAAAATTATCTAAATATCGATAGTTAAAAAAATAATCTTTTTTTTATATTTTATATTAAATTTCATATAAAAAACCGTTTTTACGCCAATTTTCTGGTTTATTTTTATAATTTTATCTTTTTGGCGAATTTTTTACAATTAAATTTTGTAGATGATATAATTTTGCAAAAAAGGAAATATAAATGATGGAACATATAGTTTTACCTGTTGTAGGTGTATTAAATTGGTTGAAAGATGTGTTGTCTGAACCAGTAGCAAATTCATTTAATGATTGGTTAGCTATTAAAAAAAATAAAAACAAGTGTAAGAAAAATAATGAATTGTTCGCAATTAATAAACGAATTACTGAACATGTAATATATTCTGATGGAACTTTAATTTTATATTCAAAATATTTTATAGAGATGTTAAAAGATGGGGATTTCAAATTAGAAAAAGGCTATATAGCTGTAAATGATAATACTAATTTAAAAAAAATAAATAAAATATATGATAGTTTTAAAAATGTAGGTGTTAAAAATAGATTTAAAAATTACCTTTTAGTTTGTGAAATCAATGATAAAGTAAAAAGAGATGTTTCTGTATTTAAAACAAAAATAAAAGAAGTAACTGAGAAAGAGCTTTTTTATGAAATAATTTATACTAATTTAAAAAAGGGTGATAAATTTTCTTTTTGTATTTCTATTACTGTTCCTAAAGAATTTGAACACAAAAAGCAAGATATAATGTGGATCAAATATAATTATGGTATATATGAATTTATATCAAAAATAGATAAACAAAATAAAAAATCGAGAAGGTTTTCTCCTGTTTGTGAAATAAAAGAAAATAGGTTAACTCCTACTTCTTATAACAATATTTATTATAATGGATTTAAGTGGAAAATAAGAAATCCAGAGAAAGAAGGAAAAGTTATTTTAAAATTTGATTAAGGACCTACATCACCTCTTTTTATCATTTTAAACTCCTTTGCCTTATAGGCTTTTTTATAACTATATCAAAAAAAATTGATTTTTGGAATGGAATTTTATTAAATTTTTTGTAAATTGTAAAGAAAAGAAACTCTTTTCTTTGTAATCAATCCATATCCGGATATTCATTTTTATAAAGCTCTCTCACACAGTTTCCGCAAACATTTTCTCCTATATTAGCTAAGTATGCAGCCATAAGCCGAGCAGCTTCGATATTGCCCCAATAGCTATTGTTTTTTAATACCCCTGATATATCAGGATTATAAGGTATAAATTTAGATAAGCTTCCTTCATCAAAAGTTTTATGTCTGTATATTAATAATCCCGGATGTTTTAATATATGCACCGTTCCTGTTTCTTTATTTTTTGCAAATGCGTAAACTTCCATTTTGTCTTCCTTTTTAATTTCTCCTAATATTTCTTTAAGCATTCCCACCCTTTAACCTTTGATTATTTTTTCTTAATTTTCTTTATTTTTTTATAAGCCCGCTTTTCAAACTTTTTCAATCCAATTGCAATAATTATTCCTAACAACAAAAATCCGACAAAAATATACCAGCTGTGACTAATTCCTAAACTTATTGCTTCTGAGAGGTTTTGCGGATTGTTCATTTACACAGCCTTTCATACGGATTTTCTATTTTTTATTACACCTTCTTTTCTCAATTCTTTCATTTTTTCTTTTGTTTTTTTTCTTCAATAGCATTACAAATTTTTTCAACACATTCATCAAGATTTTTTCTTATTTCTTTTTCCCAAAACCTTAATACTGTCCATCCTTCTTTTTTTAAAGTTTCATTTACTTTTTTATCTCTTTCGATATTTCTTTTTAATTTAGGTATCCAGTAATCTTGGTTAGTTTTGGGAACCTTGCCTTCGAGAAAATATTTGCCGTGCCAGAATTCGCTGTCGCAGAAGACGGCAATTTTATATTTTTTTATGCAAATATCAGGCTTTCCGAATATATCTTTACAGTTTTTTCTATATCTTATGCCTTTTGCCCATAATGCTTTCCTTAGCATAATTTCTATAGAGGTATCTTTTGACCTTATTCTTCTCATGTTTTCTGAACGGCTTATTCCCATGAGTTGTCTTTCATTATAATTTGTTTATTATGTGATTTTCCCAATCATCTTTAGTGTATTTTAAACTTTTCATCCCAAAAATATATTTATGCTGTTTGCTAAAACTTCTTATGCCTTCAAAAGAAACTTTTATTTTGTTTTTGTTTTGTTTTTCCTCGATTTCTTTTTTTATTTCTTCTAAAATATCTTCGCTGTATTCTCCGCAATAATTATAAATTGTTGCATTTGTTCTTCCAAATCTATATTCATAAAAAGGTTCTTTGCTTTTATGTTCATTTTTGACAATAAATCCCGGAATATAGCCTATAACAGGTTTAAAAGAAGGTATCTGGTTGAAAATATTATCAGCTTCTTCTTCATCAATGCAGTTTTCTTGAATTCCGCATTTAAGAATTTTGTCTCTAAAAACGGATATTTCTTTAAAAAAGCTGAAAAGATGGTCGTTGGAAATTATAAGCTTTGTTAATATAAAAATATCAGATTTATTAAATTGATCGCCGGGTATATCCATCCATATACCATTGAATTTTGTAGATTTTATTGAAATTTTTTGTTCAGGTTCTTTTATTTGTTCTTTAATTTTAACTTGATGTATGTCTCTAGGAAGATATTCTTCAAGAGAACCTTGTTCATGGCCTAAAAATATTTTTATATCGGGAAAGTTCTTTTCTATCCATTGTTTTACGCCGAATTCTCCCAAATATCCTCTTATAGTATCAGCCCATTTTTGCCCAAAATCTCTTTGTCTTGAACTGCCGAAATCGGTTCCTGCAATTAAGAATTGAATTTTTAACGCTTCGATTACCACTTTTGAATATGTTTTTAGATCTAACTCAAAAATAAAAGGCTTAAATCTTTTATGAAACCATTCTTCAATTCCTTTTTCATCAGGAAAAGCAGAGCCAGCAAGAACACATTTGCTTATTAAAGATTTGAATTCATTTTCAGTAATTTTATTATTTGTTTCTTCTGAAAATTCTTTTGCTTTATCTTTTATAATTTGTTTCAGCTCTTTTTTTGTAAGTTTTTTTGTAGCCATGGTGATCCTTTTTATGTCAAAACAGGAGTGCATGATTCTAAAGATGGTTTTATTGAAGGATATTCAATACCGGCTAAAGTTTTTAGGCAGGCGGTAAAAATAATTTCAGCAAGTTTAGGAGGAACGGCCATACCTATTTGCCTTCTGACGCTTTCTTTGTTTCCTTCAAAAATAAAATTATCCGGAAAAGTCTGAAGCCTTGCTCTTTCTCTGTTGGTAAGAGCCCTTGGCTCTTCATAATGATATATATGTGTTCCTCCGCCTCCGCTTCCTGTTACAGTGTATGAAGGTTCATCAGGGTGCAGTCTTTTATATATTTGGCTTAATTTTGCCCCTTTAACATTTAGCCTTAATTCAGGAGGCAGGGTTTCATTTACATCCCATATATTTTGTCCGGGTTTTATTCTTTTAAGTCTTTCAACAACCGTTTTAGACTGTTTGGTAAATTCATGGTTCGGAGCGTCTGCAGGTATATTTTCTAAAACTTCTTTTACTGTTATATAATTGTTTTTATGCGTCGGCGCAGGAACCTTAAATGTTTTTTTTAAATCTTTCCTGAAACCGACAATAATAATTCTGTGTCTTTTCTGAGGGATTCCATATTCTTCTGCTTTAAATTCATGAACCGTAATATTGTATCCTTTCCCTGCCTTTTCAAGATCTTTAAGTATTTTTGCAAAAGCTTTTCCAGAATTTGAGCTTTTCAGTCCTGATACATTTTCAGCGACAAAAAATAGAGGATTGAAATTATTCAGAACTTTTACTCCATAAGTATATAAAGGCCCGTATTCTCCCTCAAAACCTTTTCTTTTTCCTACATTGCTAAAATCGTTGCAAGGGAATCCGTAAGCAAATACATCCACCGGCGTAAGGTTTTCAATATTTAATTTTCTTACGTCTTCGCATATAACATTTTTAGGATCTATATCTATATTGCGTCTGTAAGTTTTACATGAGTCTTCGTGGAAATCATTAGCCCATTCATGTTTTATTTTGTAAATTTTGCTATCTGTTTCAAATATTGCCTTCTGGGCACCCAGTGCCAGTCCTCCGGGACCGCTGAAAAGTTCACCCATTTTTAATTCTATTATCTCTTTTCTCACATATTCCCTTTTTCTTCTAATTATATCCTATTCCTTAAAATTCCTACAACTATTCCAATCCCCTTCTTATTTAAAACTTCTTAATACTCCCAACAACTCTTCCGATTATTTTACACCCATCCAATTCATCACCGCTTATTACAATATCCGGTATTTCCGGATTGTCGCTTTTAAGTGAGATTTTTCTATTTATGATAATTATTAATTGTTTTTTATGTCTTCAACACTTTCTAAAACTTTTTCTTTTGTTGCTTCGTTCTCTTTAACTATTCTAAGCTTGATTTTCACTTCTTTATTTAGATTGTCGAGTAATTTACTTCTCAATGGTAGCTCTTTTTCACTTTTCCCTAAAGTAATTATAATTTCTTCTTGGTTGTTCGTTAAATAATAAGTTGTTTTGTCTTTTGTTAATCCTCTAATTCCATCAACAATATAGATACCTTCTATTATTTCTTCAATTTTTTTTGGTAAAGTTTTTTTACTTAAAATTTTTTTAGCTTCATCATGCGTTATTTTTACTTCTTTTGTAACGAGTTCATTATCTTTGTATTCTGCAACCGGCTTCAATATTGCTTCTTGTCTTTTGTTTTCATACTGAGGGTTTTCTCCAACTTTTGTTTTTAAATTCACAAAAGCATCATATAATTTTTCTTCTCTTTCAATATTTTTTTCTTGCAATTCAGTTTTAGATGAAATTTCCTCTATTTCTATAATCTTTTCTCCAATTTTATCTATTGTAAGGTAGCCAAAAATAAAAACGATTAACACTACTAAAACAGTTTTTTTATCCTTGCTTTCCATATTTTCAAAACCTTTCGAGAAAATTTCTAAAAATTTTTCCGGAAACTCTAATAATGTATCTATTATATCACTTCCATCTTCTATTTTATATTTTATTCTTAAAGCAGTTTTTTCCTCTTCACTTAAATAAATTAAATTTTCTTTTTTTCCTTGGATTGCTAAATATGCATAATACACACTTTTTTGGAATTCTTCAAGAGTAAATACATAAGGTTGAGTTAATTCAGCTTTTAGCTTAGGATCTTTATAATGTAATTCAAATGAAATAGCTGTTAATAAATCCTCAAAACTTTCATAATTTTGATAATTTTTTAATAAATCTTCAATACTTTTAATTTTTTCCATCTTTCCTCCTATATCCTATTCCTCAATATTCCCACAACTCTTCCAATAAATTTAACTTTTTCCATAATCTCGCCTTCTAAAACCTCGTCTTTTATATCAGGGTTATCAGAATGTAAAATTATCTTTTCTTCAACTGGGTAAATATAAACTCTTTTAACCAAGACGCCAAAAGGAGTAGATATAACATAAACTCCGCCGTCTTTTAAGTCGTGGTCTCTTATAGGCAATACAAAAAGTCTATCCCCATCGAAAACGGTAGGTTGCATACTGTCTCCCACAGCTGTGATTATATGCAGTCCCGTAAAATCAATTATGTTTAGCATATTTCTCAAAAAATTTTCAGAAAAGGCTAGCTTTTGTGTCGGTGTAAGCTCTTCATTATAAGCTCCCGCACCGGCACTTGCATATATATCCTCATAAAAAGGCACATTCACTACATCTGTTTTATGATTGTTTTCTATATTGTTTAGCAACTCTTTTGCTTTTTGCAGTCTTTCGTTTGTTTTATACATCTCTCCTTCACCTGTTTCAAGCCAAGTTTTATCTATTCCTTGCAAATGCACGGTTTGAAGTATATATTTATCTGGTATACTCCCTCTTGCTTTCCAACTATCAATAGTGCTTTCAGAAACACCGAGTTTTTGGGCTAATTCTTTAAAAGATTTAACCTTATATGCTTGTTTCATTCTTTTTAAAATTTCTTTTACTTGCATTTTTAAGCCTTTTTTTCAAAAAAATCCTTGCAAATATATTGACACCCTTGCAAATGCGTGGTATAATTACACATACACAACCATTTATAACCATATCGGATTATAACAAAAAAGGTTGAGGGTTGAGATGATTGAAAATCAAGTGTTTAGCTTTAAGCGAGGGCAGGTTTTTATAGGTAACATTTCAATAAGCGTTACAGATTTTGTAACGCCTTCCAAGGTAAAAAGCAGTAACTACAACCTCATAGCACCAGTGGCCGCTGGTGCTTGTTGTAGCACTTTTGAAAGATTAACACAATAAATTTAAGACTAAAAAACACTCCTCAAACCTGTCTTCACTTAAATCTAAACAAAGGAGAGTATATGCAAGAAAAAGACCTTAGAAAAGAAGGGTATCTAAACCAGCTTGAAGCTGCTAAATACCTTGGTATCGGACTAAGCACAATTAAGAAGTACAAAAAAGTTTTTGATGATTTTCCAAAACCGTTTAGGCTTAGTTCTACGGCTGTATTTTTTAAAAAATCCGAACTTGACGAATGGATGGAAAAAAGGAGATTGAATGGAGCGTAAAGCGGTCCTAAAAAACAGAAGTTTACTAACTTACAAATATTATATAAGGATGTTAGATGCAGCGCTTAGACAAAAGCAAAAGGAAATCGAAAAAGCAAGACTGGGACGTAGATAACAAATTCAAATATCCGAGCAATTATTTCGGGAAAGGAAAGGAAAATGATTGGAAAAAAAGTCTATTTTATAGAGGAATGGAGAGTAGTTGAAGGCATTATTACAGAGGCTGGAGAAACGATAAAAGGTGGCAAACGCTATATTGCACATTTTCTTACAGAAGAAGCTGAACTTGCACAGAGGATTTTAACAGAAAACGACTTTGGGCTTACGCTTTGCGAACTGTTTGAAAAAGAGAGAAAAAAATTTGAAGAAAATAGTAAAGGCGATTATGAAAAATTAAAAAAAGCGTTAGGTGTTGAGCAATGATTTACGGAATCGTTGTAGGAATAGCAGTAATATTGCCGTATGCGGTGTTGAAAACGATGGAATACATACAGATAAAACGCAATAAGAAAAAAATATGGGAGAGCGAGTATGAGCAGGATTTTTAGCGAATACCTCGATACGGTCGAGATGATAATAAGGACGAAATTAAATCCGGAAATAAAAGACAAGCCGGAACTGAGAGACGAGGTTTTAAGAAGAGTGAAAGTCGCATTGGCGCCTAAAACAAGAAAAGGAGGAAAAAATGGATGATTTATATTACGAACAGCCAAAAAGCTTGACAGAGACTGCAAAATGGGATGCGGGGGTAAAAAAAGTGATAGATGAAATAGCTTATTTAACAAGCGAAAAAATAAATCTTGAAATTACGAGAAACGAGAAAAGCGACCTTGTTTTTGCCTTAGAGGTCGCTATCGAATATCTTAAAAAGCAGGATATGAAACCTTTCTTTCTGATTAAAAAATTCGAGAATCTAAAAGAAAGGATAAGCAATGAGTAGTTTACCAAAAAACGGAAACGAAATCAAATTAAATGCAAAAGACGCAGTTGTAAGAGCAATCTTGAATAAAGAAAAGTGGGACAGAAGCAAATTTGTCGGCGCAAGCGAAATAGCAGACTGCCCGTTAAAGATTTACTTTAACAAAACCGGCAAAAGCGAATTCAAGGGAAACGGGAAAACCGAAAGGGGAAGAGCGATTGAGATAGCTTTAATCTCTTTGCTCAAAAAAGGCGGGATGGATATTAGATACCACGACGGGCATGTAAACCACCAAAAAGAAATCAAGCATCCTGATTATCCCGTTGTAGTTCATCCTGACGGAATAATTTACAAAAACGGCAAACCTTATGCGGTGCTTGAAGTTAAAAGCGTTGGAAGCGAGTATTTTAGAAAGATAAAAGAACCGTTAAACAGCTGGGTTACACAGGCAAGATTTAACGCTTATATGGCTGGGCTTGACAAAGCCTTTTTGGTAGCGGTAAATGCAAGCGACCTTGAAGATATAAAAGAGTGGGAATTTGAGGCAATGACCGAAACAGAAGCAAAACAGCTTCTTGAAAAGGCAAAGAAGATAATGACGGCGGTTGAGATGGAAATCGAGCCGTTTGCCGAGCCGAGTGAGGAGAGGTGCAAATGGTGCGAGTTTAAAAACGAGTGCAGCAGTGTCTGGATGCCTGACGAAGAGGCAAAAGAAAAAGAAGTTGAAACGGATGAAGTAAAAGAAGCCCTTGAAAAAATGAGAAGGGCAAAAGAGCTGAAAGACGAGGCAAAAGAGCTTGAAACCGAAGCGAAAGCCGAAATTCTAAACGCTGCTAAAAAATACGAAGCGGCAAAGCTTAAAAGCGGCAATTTGGTAGCGGTGGTTGAAACGAGAAAAGGAAGAGTAACGATAGACACAAAAAAACTTTTCGCAGAACATCCGGAAATTGACAAAAATAAATACGAAAAAGTTGGAAAGCCTGTAATAGCAATAAAAGTGAAGGAGTTAAGATGAATTTATCTGAAAGAAAAAATTATAAAAGAAGAGCTGATGACGGAAGAAAATACACAAAACCACTTGCAAGTAAAGTGAAAGCAAAAAGAAGAGCTAAAAATAAAGCGGCAAGAAAAACAAGACAACTTCAAAGGAGACAAAATGAGCAGTAATAACTTAGTTCCGCAAGAATTTGGCGAAAGAATGAAATATTGTGAGGTTTTAGCAAGCAGCAGTTTAGTCCCATCTGGATTTAGAGGAAAACCGGAAGACGTTTTCGTTGCGATTGAATTCGGACAAATGGTCGGGCTTAACCCTATGCAGGCATTAACAAACATTGCCGTAATAAACGGCAGACCTTCAATTTGGGGAGACGCGGCGCTTGCACTTGTTAAAGCAAGCGGAAAGTTGGAATATATTAACGAATATTTGGAAGAAGACGGGGACAACATAGTTGCGGTATGCGAAACAAAAAGAAAAGACGAATCGGTAGCGGTAGTAAGAGAATTTAGCATAAAAGACGCTGAGAAGGCAGGCTTGCTAAATAAATCGACATGGAAACAATACCCTAAAAGAATGCTCCAGATGAGAGCAAGGGCGTGGGCTTTAAGAGACGCTTATCCTGACGTTTTAAGCGGTATTCAGATAGCGGAAGAAATGCAGGACGTGGAAGTTGTAGAAGAGACGCAAAGAAGCGAAATTAAAGCGGAAACTAAATCTTTACCGAAAAAAGAAGAGCCGCTTTATAAAATCGTCGGCAATTTGCTTATGGAGAAATACAAAGAGCCGTTGAGAATTAAAAAATTCGTAAGAGAAACTTTAAACCTGCCGGAAGAAGTGGAGCTAAAAGGCAAGTATTTACAAAATCTAACGGAAGATGAATTGAAAGTATTGCAGACGGCTCTACAAAGCGAAGAACTTCAGCTCCAAGCCGAAAAGGCTTAGGATGAAAACTTTACTTTCAATAGGTTTAATAGCTGCCTTTATCGGCAGCGCCGTATATCTTAATTACACAAACAGACAAGAAAGAATTATTCACATAAAACAAGCAACTTCAGTTAATACGGGTAAATCACATAAATACCTGATATTTGCAAATGAAGGGGTGTTTGAAAATACAGATGCCCTTTTTATAGGCAAATTCAATTCAAGTGATTTGCAAAACCAAATGCTTAATGCAAAAGTATGCAAAGTGGAAACAATGGGATATAGAGTTCCTTTTTTATCTAAATATCCAAACATTGTGAAAATTTATTGGTGTAAAGGAAAGTGAATGTATCAGAAATATATATGTGTCGGCAATTTAACAAGAGACGCCGAGCTTAAATACACTCCAAGAGGCAAATCCCTTGCCGTGTTTGATATTGCTGTAAATACGAAATACAAAGACAAACAAGACACAATTTTTTGGAAATGCACGCTGTGGAACGCTGAAAAGTTAGCGCAATACCTTACAAAAGGCAAAAAAGTCTTAATAGAGGGAATTGTTAAAGAAGAAAAGTGGGAAGACAGGAACGGAACTATAAGAGTTAATAAAGTTTTAGAAATTAAAGAATTTAAGTTTTTTGGAGGTCAAAAATGATTGGAGCAAAAATTTATTTTATAGCAGATGATAAAGTTAGAGTAGGAATAGTAACAGCCGTTACAAAAGATTACAAAGGTAAAATAACCTACCACGCTGCTTATTTTGGCGATGATGGGGAAATTTATGAAAAGTTTATTCCAGAAAAAGAGATTTTTACTACCTTGGATTATCTTTTGTGTGAAATTATAGAAGAAGTGAAAAGTGATGATGCAAAAAGATTAAGGGAATTGTTTTTTAAAGAAGCAAAAAGGGCAAAAGAAGAAGGAAATGTATATGAAGTTTGGTTTTATAAAGAAGATAAGAAAATAGCAGAAAAGACATTTAAAATGAGAGATAAACAAAGCCTTATGTTTGAAATTTTTACTTGTGGAATTGATGCAGATAGCTATTTCATAATCCCTAAAAGGACGGACAATGAAAAGAAGAATGGCTGAAACGAGTTTAGAGGCATATGAGTATTTAAAAGCAAACAATAAATTAAAACCTACTCAAAAAGAAGTTTTAAAAGCTCTTTTGGAGCTTGGAACTGCTACAAGCAAAAGGATAGCTAAAAAACTACATAAACCGCTGCATGCAATAAGTGGGCGCATTACAGAACTAAAAGATATGGGATTGGTTGAAGTAATTGGAAAAGTCAAAGAGGGCAGAACTTCTTTTAGTCTATTAAAAGCAAAAGGCAAAATATGAGCTATTATCAAATACAGCCAACAGACTACATTGATAAACTAATTGATGAGGAATTATATCAAAAGGCAGGAGCTTTCCAAAATTATTGGAGGCTCTTTTATAAGTATTACGTAAAAGATAATGATATTACAAGAGTAATAGATAAAGATTTAGAGCATTTTAATAAAAGATTTTCAAAACGCACACTTGCAAAGGTTTTTAATGTGAAGAGTAAAGATACTGCAGGTAAATGGAGAGATGAGTTTATGGAAGTGATTAGTAACTTTATAGCCCACTGGAAGCTTTTTGAAACGCAAAAAAACATTACTCAGGATAAGTATACTCAAAAACAGGGTAGCCACTCATTAGCCACCAAACAGCCAAAAAGTAGCCAAAGAGTAGCCACCCAATTAGCCACTGACAATATGTCAGAAACTACCGAAAAATCGGAGTTAAAAAGTAATGAAAAAAAATTAATTAGCCACCCGATTAGCCAAAAAATAGCCACTAAACAGCCAGAGAGTAGCCACGAAGTAGCCAAATATATAACAAATAACAATAACATTAACAATAACAAAAAAATAAATAAAGAATGGTTTGAAAACTTTTTAACGGAACTATCAAAAATTTCGAAACAAGTTCATCAGAAAAGATATGAATTTGAAAGCACATTTATAAGCTTATTTACTTTTTATGATGACGTAGAAGAAGTGATTGAATGGGCGAGCAAGAATGAGTTTTGGGCTGATAAACTAATAGATCCAAGAAGCATTAAGAGAAATTACGAAAAAATGAGACTTCAAATGCTAAAAGAGAAATCAAAAAAATCTATTCCTAATGGACCTAATAAGGTAGAGCAAATAAAAGATGAGATTGAAGCATTAAGGGCTATTTATGAAAAAAAGTTAAATAAGGGGGTTGCATGATAGCACCAGAGCTGTTTACAATTGAAATGAGGAAATTTTTGGATGATATTGATGCAAATATGGATAAACAAACTCTTATAAGTTATTATGAAAGATTAAGTGAGGAATTAGATGATGAGAATTTTTTGAGAGCAATTGAAAGACTTAGAAGAGAATGGACGCCATATGGTAGACCTTATCCAAGCAAACTTGAGTTTATAAGAGCTGCTGGATTAAGTGATGCGGAAATTGAAGAAGCTGCTAATCTTGCTTATCAGGTAGCAAAAGAAACTGCTATTTTTGAAGGTTCATATGTTAGTCCTGATTTTGAGGATCCTTTAATCGCAGATGTGATAAATGAAAAATTTGGAAGCTGGTTTGACTTTCATAATGAAGTTGCTTATGCAAATAGTGATGATACTTGGGCTAAAAGAGATTTTATTGATACTTACAAAAGAAAAGCAAAAAATAAAAGAGTAAGAGGAGTTAAATTGATTGGTTATGGGAAAAATCCAAGACCTTTAAAAATAGCTTGTAATTATAACATACCTGTAAGAGTTAAAGACGAAAAGCAAATTGAAAATAAAGCTATAAAAATAGTTGCTCAATTAGCAAACGCTAAAAGGATTGGGGCATGAGAACGTCAAAACGATACGAATGCTTTAAATTCGCAAAAGAATATTTTTCAAAACAGACAACAACAAGCAGGGCAAAGTTTGAATTTGAACTTATTAAAAATTTCGGGGTTACAAAGAAATATGCGCAGATGATTATAAGACAGCTGCTTGATTTAAGAATTTTGGAAATGAAATTTAACAGATTGACCTACGAATATTTATTAGTTAGAGGCAAGCAGTTTGATTTGATCGAAAATTTGATTGCACCGGTAAGAGCGAAAGGTTGAAAAATGATGATTAAGCTTTTAAACAAAATCGGGTTATATACCTCAAAGCAAATGAAGGTAGAAAAACTTTATGTGAAAGCAATTGATGCGAGGTTTAGGGTGTATATGCACAAATGCATAAGTCTTGAAGAAGAGAATGAAGCTTTAAAGATAGATTGTAAATGAAGATGATTTTGAGGAGGCGGAATGAGATTTAAAAAACACAAATACAATGCTAAACCCGTCGAATTCGACGGGTTTAAATTTGACAGCAAGAAAGAGGCTAAGAGGTATTTAGAATTAAAAATGCTTGAAAGAGCTGGAGTGATAAGTAATTTGATACTCCAGCCAAAATTTTTATTGCAAGATAGTTTTAAATACAAAGGTAAAACTCAGAGAGCTATATTTTACATAGCCGACTTTGAGTATATAAAGGACGGGAAAAGAATAGTTGAAGATGTGAAAGGAGTTAAGACTGAAGTTTATAAACTTAAAAAGAAACTATTTTTAAAAAAGTATCCGCAAGTGGAATTTAAGGAGATTTGATGCAAATAAGAGTAGAAGTTGAAGGGCTTGATAAATTTAAAGCGTTTGCTGATTCGGTTGTGTGGTATAGAGCGCAAAAAAGAACTACAACTGAAATGGGAAGGAAGTTTAGGACAAGAGTGGTAAAAGATATTAGAAAAGTTTACAACATAAAAGCAAAAGATTTGAAAAAATCAATGAGAACTAAATTAGTTAAAAAAGGAGATGTTTTTGAGTGGAGATTGAATGTAAAGAGCAGGATGCTTAGTCTTACGCATTTTGGAGCAAGACAGAATAAAAAAGGTGTGAGTGTTTTAATTAGAAAAGATGAAGGAAGGAAAACATTAGCTAAAACTTTTATTGCAAAAGGTCAAGTGTTTCAAAGAGAGGGTAAAGGGAGATTGCCGTTAGTTGTGAAAAAAACTATTTCTATTCCACAGATGTTTAATAAAGAGACAATGAAAGAAGCGTTTGAAGAAGTGAGTAGAGAGTATCCGAAAAGATTTGAGCATAATTTGGATTATTATTTAGGGAGAATTAAGTGAAAAGCCCGAAATCTAGGGCGTTTAGGTTCTTTCGGCAGGTAAGGTCTGCGGTGGTCGCCAACCCCAGTTTTCACACACACAAAATTTGAAAAAAAGTGGTTGACAAATATATTATGAAAAATTTAAGAAATCATCGTATTTAAGGGAGTTTTTTAGAGTATGTAATTTGTAAACTACTTGGTTGACATTTTTATTTAGTTGACAAAAGGAGCAAAATGGAATTAGTGTCACAAAATCAGTTAGCACAAAAGCTTGGAGTTAGTAGGCAATATATAAGCAAATTAGTCAAAAAAGGAGTTTTTGATAACTGCTTTGAGGGTAAAAAATTAAAACTTGATTGTGCAAAAAAAGCATACGAAGAAAATAGAAAAATCTTTGTAAGAGAGACAAAACTTGAAAAAGTAAAAAAAGAAGTTATCAAAAAAACTCCTGCTGAGATTAAGCAAGATAAAGAAGTTTTTAATGAACAGAGTGTTGATGAGTTTGCCGAGTTGCTTTTAGATGTTGATAAACCTGCTTTAAAAGTTGCGATTATTAAAGAGTATTGGGCTGGAAAACTTAACGAGTTAAAGTTTTTAAAAGAAAAAGGCAAACTGATTGAAAAGGATGAAGTTGAAAGAGAGTTTTATGAAATTGCTTTGATGGTAAAAGAAAAACTTTTAAATATTCCAATGAGAGTTTCAAATGAACTTGCAGGGAAAAGTGATGAGTTTGAAATAAGGCAGGTTTTAGAAGATGAAATAAAACAAGCACTTGAAGACTTATCAAGGAAGTTAAGAGATGATTAGAGAAATTTTTGCCGAGGCTCTTTTACCTCCTCCAAAAGAGAGCATAAGCAAGTGGGCTGATAAGTATCGTGTGCTTCCAAGTAAAGGTAGTGCAGAACCAGGCAGATGGAGAACAAGTAAAACGCCATATCTTAAAGAAATTATGGATGTTTTAAGCCCTATGGATGATACAAAAGAGGTTGTTTTTATGAAAGCTACCCAAATCGGTGGAACGGAGGTTGGAAACAACGTAATTTTTTACTATATGGACTATTATCCATGTCCAATGCTTCAAATCTTGCATACAGAAGACATTGCAAAAACTCATATGAAAGATAAGCTCATTCCTTCAATTAAGGCAATGGATAAATTAAAAGATAAAGTAATATGGGCAAAAAGTAATCAAGGCGGAACTACAAGAACCGAAATTCAATTTAAAGGAGGAAGTTTAAAACTTGGATGGGCTCAAACTCCTTCAACTTTTGCGTCTATGAGTAGAAGAGTTGTAATTTGCGATGATGTTGATAGGTGGAAAGATGACGTAGGGAATGAAGGAAATCCAGTTGCTCTTGCAAAAAGAAGAGCGGCTGCATTTAGAAACAAAAAAATCTTTATCAACTCTTCACCTACCATTAAAGGAGACAGCTTGATTGAAGAAGAATTTAACGAAACTGACCAAAGGCATTATTTCGTGCCTTGTCCTGAATGCGGAGAGTATGTAAGGTTTGAAAAAGAGCATTTTGTTTATGACTTTGATGAAGCAAGAGGTGAGCTTACAAGTGATGTATTGTTTTGCTGTCCAAAATGCGGAAGTTTGATTGATGAGAGTAAAAAGATGGAAATGATGCAAAAAGGCAAGTGGATACCGCTTAATCCTAAAAGCTCTAAAAAAGGTTATAGACTTCCTGCGTTTTATTCTCCTTGGTTTAGCTGGAGAGAGGCTTTTAGCGAGTATGTAAAAGCTTTAAAAAAAGAAAAAGAAGGTAAGTTTGATTTTATGAAGACTTGGGTTAATACGATTGAAGCAAGACCTTATGAGAATAAATTTGAAGTGAGTGAACTACAGATAAAAGTCGAGGATTTGCTAAAAAGAAAAGAGCCTTATCCTGCCGAAGTTCCTGAGAAAGTAAAAGTTTTAACCGCAGGAGTAGATACGCAAGATAACCGTTTTGAGATTGAGGTTGTCGGTTGGGGCGAGGGGCTTGAAAGCTGGAGTATTGATTATAAGATTATTTATGGCGATCCTGCTGATATAAAAACACAAAAAGAGCTTGATGAATATTTAAGAAGCGTATTTAAACACGAAAGTGGTAATTATATGAGAATAGTTGCTGCTGCAATAGATACGGGAGGACATAAAACGCAGGCGATGTATGAATTTTGCAAAAAAAGATTTTTAAGAGGAATTTTTGCAATAAAAGGTAGCAATAAAGCCGATGCGCCTATTACTACAAAAAGATTTAGCATTAAAAACAAAGGGAATGTTCCGCTTTTTCAAATCGGGGTAAATGCTGCGAAAGACGAAATTTATGCTGCTCTTGAAGTGGAAACTCCCGGACCTCTTTATTGTCACTGGCCTGATAAAGAAATTTATGATGAAGAGTATTTTAAGCAGTTTTTAGCTGAAAAAAGAGTTAATGGTAAATGGGTAAAAAGAGGAAGGGCAAGAAACGAAGCACTTGATGTTAGAGTGTATGCAAGAGCTGCACTTGCAATTAGAGACCCTGATTTAAGCAGATACTATTTTGACAAATCCGCAAAAGAGAATAAAACGAAAAAACGCTCAAGAATTTTAAACAAAGGAGTAAAATGAAAAAGAAAATGCCTACGACTCAAATAAGACCGAGTGTAACTATTGAAACTGCTATGGTTTTGGAGATTTTAGCTAAAAAAGAAAAAAAGCCTCTTGGTGTGGTGTTAGAAGAGATGTTAAAAGAAAGTAAAAAGTTTATTGGAATTAAAGAGAAGATTTATGAGGTTTGAAGTTTCTTTATTTTTTCTATAAATTTGTTCCAATTAATTGGAAATTGTTCAAAATAAGAAACTAGCTTTTCAGTCAAAAGCTTGACATTTTGTCTTTGTTGACTTATTTCCTTTTCAAAATTGTTTATTTCTTGATTTATTTCTAAAAGTATTTTAATTCTTGTAAAAAAAATAAAATGTTTTCCTGGCTTAATCCTATAAAATCCACCAAGTCCACTAATATTTTTCTCATCATCATACTCAAACGGAAAAATTTGAGCTTTATTTAAAATATTGTGTATATCTTTTTCTGTAAGTGCCTTTTGAAAATGTGTTTTTATTATCTATTGTTACATATTCAGTATAAAAGGTATTAAGAAATAAAGAGCTTTTTTCAATTGAACCGATAATTTCTGTTAATATTTGTTCTTGTTTATTTTTTAGTTCATTTATATGTTTTATCTTGTTCAAATATTCATTAATATTCTGTAATGATGGTATAAGCTCTAAAAAAGTCATTCCTAAAAGGTCTTTTTCAATAGGTGTAAAAATATTATCTTCTTTATGTAATTGTTCAATATCTGCTTCTCTTTTTGGTTTTAAAAAATTATATAGATTAATATAATATTGAAGATTCATTTCTGCTCCTTAATATCGCCAAATTTCACTCCCTTACATTTTATCAAATTTTCTTTACACTTACGATAAAAAGGATTATTGTGGCCGCTTGGAGTTTAGATGAAGCAAAGCAGTATTTAAAAGAAGCGCTTGAAGCAAGAAGCAGGATTTTAAGAGCGCAGGAATACGGTATTGGCGATAAAAAAACAAAAAGGGCTGAATTAGAGCAGATAAACGCTGATATTGCTTTTTGGAGAAAAGAGGTTGAGAGACTTGAAAAAATTGCAAGCGGCAAAAAAGGGTTAAATGTTGGATATGGTGTTTTTAAAGGGTAAAAAAATTATGTTAATTAAATTTATTAATAAAAAGGCAAAAATTGGTTAAACCGTCTTTACTTGATAAGGCTATTGCTATTTTTTCGCCTGAGAGAGCTGTGAAAAGACTTAAAGCAAAAACTGCTTTTGAGTATTATGCAAGAAGCTATGAGGGAGCTTCTACCGAAAAAAAATCTCTTAAATATTGGAGAGGAACTTTAAAGAGTGCGGATAGAGACGACCTGCCTTCTTTAAAACTCCTTAGAGCAAGAAGTAGAGATCTTTTTAGGAACGACCCTGTTGTAATTGGAGCAATTGAGACAAATCTTGACAGTGTTGTGGGTGCCGGGCTTAGAGTCCAAAGTCAGATTGATTTTGAGTATCTTGGGATGAATGAAGATGAAGCGAGTGAGTGGGAAAATAAAGCTGAGAGAATTTTTAACAACTGGGCAAAAAGCGTAAATGCCGATGCGAGCAGGCAAAAGAACTTTTACGAACTACAAGCCGTAGCACTTGCTAGTGCATTGCTAAGTGGAGACGTTTTTGCGATAACTCCTGCAATAAAAAGAGAATTTTGGCCGTTTGAGACTGCTATTAGTCTTATTGAAGCCGATAGAGTGTGTAATGAAAATTTTGTTCCTGACAGCAATGAACTTGCTGGAGGAATTAGAGTAAATGAATACGGAGAGCCTGTCGAATATCATATTTTAAAAACTCATCCGGGCGGATATAACTTAAATTTGGAGTGGATTAAATTCCCCGCTTGGGGAGAGAGCGGCAGAAGGCTTGTAATACATCTATTTAAGCAGACTAGACCCGGACAACGAAGAGGAATACCTTATCTTGCGCCCGTAATTAAACACCTTAAACTTCTTGGAGACTACACAGAAGCTGAGCTTACCGCAGCACTTATAAGCGGACTTTTTACCGTATTTTTAAAAAATGAAAATCCAGATGCCGAGCCTTTTGAAGATGAAGAACTAAAGCTTGGACCAGGTGCGATTGTAGCACTTAATCCTATGGAAGATATAGCAGTTGCCGACCCGAAACGCCCAAATAGCGCATATGATGCTTTTGTAAAAGGGATTTTAGAACAAATCGGAGTTGGATTAAATATTCCTTATGAAATTTTAATGAAGCATTTTACCTCTTCTTATACTGCGGCAAGAGCAAGTTTTTTAGAAGCTTGGAGAGCGTTTAAGACAAGAAGGGCTTGGTTTGTTAATGGCTTTTGTCAGCCTATTTACGAACTGGTTATTACAGAAGCGGTATTAAAAGGCTATTTGGAAGCTCCCGGATTTTTAGAAGACCCGTTTGTTAGAGCGGCTTATTTAAAAACAACTTGGTATGGTCCTACGCCTGGACAAATTAATGAAAAAGTTGAAACAGCAGCTGCAGCGCAAAGAGTAGCGGAAGGATTTTCAACTAGAACAAAAGAAGCGGCCGAGATGAACGGAACCGACTTTTTTGAAAATATCAGAAAAGCAAAAAAAGAAAACGAAGCAATGATTAAAGCCGGACTTAAGGAGGAGAAATGATTAATTTGATTGCAAAACTCTCATCTCAGCCTTGGCTTATGGAGCCAAATTGGATGAGAGTTGCTTTAAATATAGTAAGCAGAAATCCGCCAACTCTTGGTTTAAGCGGCGAATTTAAAGAAAAAATCGAAAAAAGGGCTTTAAGCCTTGGGGATGGTAAAAAGCAAGAGCTTAAGTTTGTAGAAAAAAGAGGAAATATCGGTATTTTAAATATCAGAGGTCCTATTGTTAGATATGGCGGAATGATGGAACTTAGTGCAGATGTTAGAAGCCTTGAGAGTTATGCAAGGGAATTTAAAGTCCTTGAAGAAGATCCAAGCGTTGAAGTGATTGTTTTAAATATAGATAGTCCCGGGGGAGAAGCGGCAGGGATTAGTCAATTTGCGACATATATTAGAAATTCTCCTAAAAAAGTGGTGGCATATGTGGATGATTTGGCGGCAAGTGCTGCTTATTGGATAGCAAGTGCGGCAAAAGAAATTTACGCATCTCAAACGGCATTTGTTGGAAGTATCGGAGTAGTTTTTACTGTAATTGATGATACTGAAAAACTAAGAAAAGAAGGAATTGAAAAGGTTGAAATTGTAAGCGTTCAATCTCCTAAAAAACGCCCTGACATTAAAAGCGAAGAAGGAGTTAAACAGATTCAAGTCTGGGCAAACGATTTGGCTGATAAATTTATAAAAGCAGTTGCTGCTTACAGGGGAGTGAGCGTTGATTATGTGCTTAACAATTTTGGAGAGGGCGATTTATTGATAGCCGATAAGGCAAAAGATGTAAAGATGATTGATGGGATTATGACGTTTGAGAAGTTAATCAAAACTTTAAATAAAAAAACAAACTATAAAAAAGGAGCAAAAATGGAAGAGAACGTTCAAATTACGGCTGATGTAATTAAAGAAAAGCATCCTCAAGTTTATGAAGAGATTTTTCAAGCTGGGGCTGAAGCGGAGAGAGAAAGAATTAAAGCAATTGAAGATTTAGGAGAATTTAAAGGCTATGAGGATTTAGTTAAAGAACTTAAATTTGATGGAAAAAGCACGGCTGAAATGGTAGAACTTGCTGTATTTAGAGCTGAAAGAGAGAAAAAGGCAAAAGTTGCTGAAAGTTTTAGCAAAGACGGGGCAAAAGCTGCTGCACTTTTAGCCGAAGCCGGGGTCGGAGCAGTGGTTGCTGATGGGAAAATGAAAGAAAAATCAAGTCCATATGCAAAAGTGCTTGAAAAATTTATTAAAAGGAGCTAATTATGGGTGTGGTAATTGGAGATACTATTGTTACTGATAGCGGAGTAATTGAGGCTGGGAGCTATAAAGCCGGTGCAGTGCTTGGAAAAGTTACCGATACGGGGACTTTAAAACTATCTGCTACAAAAGATAGTGAGGGAAAAGCTATTACAGACGGAAGCGAAAAACCTTATGCGGTTTTGTTTGAAGATGTAAGCACAGATACAAATAAAAATGTGCCTATTTTGCTTTTTGGCGAAGTTGTAAAAAGTAAGCTTAGTTTTGGTAACGGATGGGACATTGAAAGCGTTGCAAGAGAGTTAAGAAATATCGGAATTTTTGCAAAGTAAGGAGGAATGAATGGAAGAGTTAGTAAGTTTGTTTGAAACAAGGGAATTAATAGCGGTTGCAAATCAAGTTCCGACTGCCGGGACATTTTTGCAAGATACTTTTTTTGGTAAAGAAGAGGTGGCGCCAAGTGAATATGTTGATATTGTTGTAAGAAAAGGTAAAAGAACGTTAGCGCCTTTTGTATCGCCTAAAGTGCAGGGAAAAATCGTAAACACTTCTACACAAAGCGTTAGAAGCTATAAACCTGCATATATTAAAGAAAAATGGGTTACTGAAGCTACTGATATTATCGGAAAAAGCAATAACGTTTTCTATGCCGAAAACAAATCCATTGCCGAAGTTGTAGCCGAAAAGGTAGCAAGAGAAACACAGGAACACAAAGAAAATCTTGTAAGAAGAATTGAATGGATGGCGGCTCAGGTGCTTACTACCGGTAAAGTTGAAGTGAAAGGTGATGGAGTTGAAGAGGTAATTGATTTTGGATTTGATGCAAATCAGTTTGTAGTTCTTACTGATAACACTTGGGATAGCAATGACGTTGACCCGATTGCAATGATGAGAGAGTGGAGAAGAGAGAGGGTAAAAGCCGGTGGAATTGCTCCTAATGTAGCAGTATTTGGTAGCGATGCGATTGATGCGTTTATTAGCAACGCAAAAGTTCAAAAAGCTCTTGATTTAAGAAGAGTTGATAGGGGTATGATTGATCCTGAATTACTTCCTGATGGTGTGACTTATTGGGGATATATTCCTGAAATTGCTACTGATATTTATAGTTACGATGAGTGGTATATCGACCCAGAGAGTGGGGAAGAGAAAGAAATGGTAGATAGCAAAGGCGTAATTTATGGAAGCACTAAAACACAGGCAAAAAGGGTTTACGGAGCTATTAAAGACTTACAAGCGCTTACCGCTACTAAATTTTTCTTGAAATCTTGGGAAGTAGAAGACCCAAGCGTTAGATTTATGCTAATGCAGAGTGCACCTCTTGTAGTGCCTGTAGAAGTTGATGCGTTTATGTTTGCAAAAGTGCTTGCATAAAACTTTTAAGGAAAGGAAATGAAACAAATTAAACTAAAAGCTATAATAAGAATTTCTACTAGCAGAGGCAGTTTCTCTGCTGGGGAAACTTTTGAAATTGCAGAAGATATTGCAAAAAAACTTATTAAAGCCGGTTATGCCAAAATGATAGAGCCTCTAAGCGTTACTCAAACAAGTGAAGGCAGTGTGGAAATTAAGCCTGAAAAAGAGCTTGGGAAATTAAAAGTAGAAGAGCTAAAAGAGCTTGCTGAAGCTCTTGGATTTGATGCGGGGGATTTGAAAAAAGCTGATTTGATTAAAAAAATTATTGAAGAAGCAAAAAAAGAAGATGCTTTTAGCGGTATTCTTGAGATGAAAGCGGATGAGATAAGGGCGTATCTCGGTGAATAAGTTTTATGAAGATTTAAAAGCGGATATTGATGAAGTTTTTTTCGAAGAGTTTGCAATTCCTGCAACTCTTCTTTGCGATTATGCGACTAAAGACACGAAAATAATATTTAATTTAGACCCTGAACTTATTTTTAACAATGAGTTCTCTACAAAAGCAATTTTTATCTACATTAAGAAAGATGATTTAATTTGTGATAAGCCTAAAATCAAATGTGAATTTGGAGAATTTTCTACACTTTACAAAGAAGATGATGGAAGCGGGATTGTAAAAGTTTATGTAAGCAGAGATGAAGTAAAAAAAGTTTCTATTTAATATCACCAAATTTTACTCCCTTACTTTTTTTTTCTAATTTTTTATACTTATCAAAACTTTTAAGGATGGGAAATTTGAGAAGAGCTGAAATTATAACTTCTATCATCGAAGCTTTAAAACCTTTAAATATTCCTATTTATGAATGGAGAGTAACTCCTGCTGAGTTTAATGAGCTTCCTATTATTGTTGTAAGGGATAAAGAGGATAGTGTTGATGAAGAAGCAAGTGGAAGTGAAAAACATTCTTTAAAAGTAGAAATCGAATATACAACCGCAAAAAAAGATTTGACCGCAAGAAATGTAAGAGAGGCTATAAGTTCAATTTTATCGGCTCTTAAAACTGCTGAAGACAATCCTATTGGAGACTATGCAAGTGTAAAAAGTATTGAGATTGATTTTGAACACCACGAAGTTATTGTTGGTCGTGGAATGATTGAACTTGAAATAACTTACTACACTGAAAAATGGGGGATATAATGAATTTAGATAGAGTAATTGAGAGTCTAAAACAAGAAGAGGGGTTTGAGGGGATGCCTTATGAAGATACAAGAGGCTATCCTACAATCGGATACGGAACTAAACTTCCAATTACAGAAAAAGAAGCCGAACTTCTTTTAAAACACCGCCTTGATGAAAAAATTCTTGAACTTAATGAAAAAGAGCCTTTCTTTTTAGAACTTCCTGCAAAAGCACAAGAAGTTATAGCAAATATGGCTTATCAGCTTGGAGTTGATGGAGTGTTGAAGTTTAAAAAAATGTGGGCTGCTTTAAAAAATAAAGATTATCAAAAAGCTGCAGATGAAATGCTTGATAGCAAGTGGGCAAGAGAACAGACACCAAACAGAGCTAAAAGACTTGCTGAAATTATGAGGAGTTTAGGATGATACCTTTAGTTTCTATGCTTGCAAGTGCCGGAATGGACTTGGTGGCTAAGTTTGTTGATAAAGGAAAAGACGAGGCGGTTAAATATATTAAAGATAAAACGGGCATTGACTTATCCGAAAAAAGGGAGCTTACACCGCAAGAGTTGCAAAAAATAAAAGAGTTTGAAATTAAAAACAAAGAGCTTATTTTAGAGAAATTGCAGATGTATTTAGCCGATAAGCAAAACGCAAGAGAAATGAATGTTGGTATCAGTGCAAATGAAAAAGTCCCTTTAATTAAAAAGATATATCCTGAAATTCTTGCAACTATTGTTGTTATAGCTACTTTTGCAATGTTTTATCTTTCGGTATCCGTAAATTTAGAGCCGCCTAAAGAGAAGGTCGTAATGCTTCTTTTAGGAACGCTTAATACGGCGCTTGGAATGGTTTTGAGTTTTTATTTCGGAAGCAGCATAGGAAGCAAAGAAAAGACAGAAGTTTTAGCAAGGAAAATAAAGTGAGCGTTGATAAAGATTTCGTTTATATCGCAACCATTATAGCTTCTCTTGGAGGCGCTTGGTTTTTAGTCAGGTATCAGGTGGCTGAGCTTATAAAAGCACAAAAAGCTATGTTTAGCAAGCTAGATACCATAAGTGAAAAAGTCGTTTTAACCGAGCAGGAAGTAAACGGAATGAAAAGGGAAGTAAAAGAGCTTTCTGAATATAAACAAAAAATAACAATTCTTGAACAGACTACTGCACACCATATTGATTTGATAAGCGCAGAAGAAAAATTTGTAACGAGAAAAGAATTTGAACTTGTTGTAAAAAACCTTGATAAAGATATTAAGGAATTAAAGAGCGGACAGTATGAGATTTTAAAGT
>Ga0256836_1000250_pt1 | contig 31593 bp, 31 predicted proteins | sample 4561380metaG_FD_185974 | JGI IMG/M metagenome (GOLD analysis project Ga0256836, IMG submission 185974) | Hydrothermal vent microbial communities from Guaymas Basin, Mexico - 4561-380 | ecosystem: Environmental > Aquatic > Marine > Hydrothermal vents | place: Mexico: Guaymas Basin | collected...
ATTGGTATTATAGCCGATGAGAGCGCCAAACCTCATTATCTGGCAATTGATTTATTATCTCAGGCAGAACATGATGAGATGGCAAGTTCTATTTTAATTACCGATTCTAAAGAAATATCGGATATGACTGTTATTGAAATAGAAAAATTTTTAAAAGAGCTTGAAAGGGAAGAGATTGCCAGAAAATCCATTGAAGAGAGAGGTGCTGTAATTGTTACAAACGATATAGATGAAGCAATTGAGCTTATGAATGAGATTGCTCCTGAGCATCTTGAAATAATGACAAAAAATCCTTTTGAGCTGTTGCCTAAAATTAAACATGCAGGAGCGATATTTTTAGGTGAATATACCCCTGAACCTATAGGCGATTATATAGCAGGACCTAATCATACTCTTCCAACGGGCGGGACCGCTAAATTTTATTCTCCTCTTAATGTTGAAGTATTTATGAAGAAATCTTCAATTATTTCTTTTAGCAAGCAGGCAATTGAGGAGATGGGCAAAGAGTGTGCCACTCTCGCTCATACGGAAGGTCTTACGGCTCATGAAAAATCAGTTCTTGAGAGACTTAAGTGAAGGAATTTTTAGAAAAAATTATTGACGGTTTTTTAAATATCATTCCGAATCAGGACTGGTTTTTCCCAGTTTATCTTTTTTTATTCTTGTTTTTATCAGTAATCTTGATAATTATCCTTTCAAAAAAAGCAGGTAAAAAAAATTTATCAAAAGATAATCGGAAAAAAGAGATAACAATTAATGATTTATTAAAAATAGCGTCAAATCCAAAATCAAAAAATGCCGATTTATTGGGTGCTTTAATACTTTATAAAGATAATTTTAAAATGGAAAATGATGAAAAAAAATCTATTGAATTTTTTGAAAAACTATTGAATCACAAAAATAGAAATAAAGCTATTTTTGATTATTTTCACGGGAATATTTTACCTGATAATTTGAAATATAAAGATAAGTTAGATGAAATAGAAAGAAAAGCGTTAAATAAGTAAGAGAAGAGATTAAACTCTGTCTCTTAAATTTAGAGCAGCAATAACTTCGAGATATTTGTCGTGGTCTTTTTTCTTAAGATATCTCATAAGTCTTTTTCTTTGTCCAACTAATTTTAATAAACCTAGTCTACTTGAATGGTCATGTTTGTGAGTTTGTAAATGTTCGTTAATCTGATTGATTCTTTCAGTCAAAAGCGCGATTTGAACCGCAGGACTTCCAGTATCATTTTCATTATTTCCGAATTTAGCGATAATTTCTCTTTTTTTCGCCGAATCCAAAGCCATGTTAGCCTCCTGATTGGTAAATTTTGAAATAGAAGTATACATAAGTTTTAAATAAAAAGCAAATATTATGATAAAATTTTAAAATTGATGTCAAAAAGGTGTAAAGTGAAGCACATCTTAATATTTTTATTTTTTGTAGTTTCTCTTTTTGCAAAAAATATTTTGATAATAAACTCTTATTCCGTTAAATTTCAATGGACTAAAACCGAACTTGAAGGTATTTTAAACGGATTAAAAGATAGAAAAGATGTAAAAATTTATATTGAATTTATGGATACGAAAGTTTTTAGACCGACTCCTGAGAGATTCGAAAGTTTTTATACTTATCTAAAAAATAAGTATAAAGGAGTAAAGTTCGATATTATAATAACTACTGATGATAATGCGTTGAATTTTGTAAAAAAATATAAAAATACTTCTCTTTTTAAGGATGCAAAAGTTTTTTTTGCCGGAGTAAACAACCTTAAATTGGCAAAACAGCTTGATAAATCTAAATATGCCGGGGTTTTTGAAAAGAAAGAACCTTTGGTTAATTATAAATTTATAAAAAAAATTATGCCTGATGTAAAATACATCTATGTTGTGGCTGATAATTCAAATTCGGCTAAGTCGGTAATGAAAGAGTATAAAAAAGCTTTTGAAAAAATAAAGGATGTGAAATTTATCTATATAAATGATAAGAATTTAGAAAATGTTTTAAGAGGACTTAAATTTGCAAAAGATAAGTCGGCTATGATTTTACTTACCCCTTACAGTTTTTATTTAAAAGGCAGTCATATGGATTATGAATATGCTATTGCTTTGATATCTCAATATTTTCCTCATCCCATAGTTATTCATACTGATTTATTGGCCGGTATGGAAGATTCCAATATTGTTGGAGGTAAAGTTACTGACGCACTCTCTCAAGGTAAAGAAGTGGCAAAAAAAGTATTAAAGTATCTAAAAGGTGAATTTATGCAAAATATAGGCTTTACTTTTGAAAAAGCCAATAAAATGTATTTGAATGTTAAAAATCTTGAAAAATTCGGAGTGGATGCTGATGACTTAGATTATAAAGATGCTGTTTTGGTAAATAAACCTCTTACGTTTTATTCTATGTATAAAGAATGGATTATCAGTTTGGCCATTATAATTTTTGGTATTATAAGTATTACTATAATTTTATTAATGAAAAATATTCAGCTTAGAAGATATAATGTAAAAATGAAGGATATGAACAAGTCTTTAGAAAATAAAATAGAAAAAGCAATAGAAGAGATTAAATTAAAAGATAAAGAGTATTTTAATTATAAAAACGATACTTTCAAAAATATTATTCAATCTATTGTTTTTCAATTAAAATACCCTATAGAAGAACTTAGTAAACTAGATATTAAAAATGAAAAGGCAAAAGAGCTTGTTTTTTATTTAAAAGAAAAATTAAATAAATTTAATGATTTATTTAATTCTGAAAAAGAGATTTTTAATATAGAAGAAATTTTAAAAGATTATCCTGTAAATGGTAAAGGTTTTTTTGTTAACGCAAATAAAGAACAGTTAAAAAGGATTATAGAAGATATTATGTCCCTGTGCTCAAAAGCCTATATTATGCTTTATCCTGAAAAAAGAATTATGAAAATTTATCTTGAAGATTATAACCCTGAAGAACTTCAGTTTGTAAGAGGGGTTTTGGAAAATTGGCTTAATGTAGAGGTTTTTTTATACAGGGAGGGAAATATTTTAATTTTTGAAATAAAATTCAATTGAAAAGGGATTATTTTTGTATAATTTTAAAAAAAAGGTGTTTTATGCTTTTTACCAAATCTACCGCATATGCTTTGCAGGCTTTAATTGAGCTTTCTAAATTCGATAAACCTGTAGATGTTAATAAAATTTCTGAATTAACTGAACTTCCTAAACCTTTTTTGGCTAAACTTTTACAAAATCTTTCAAAAAAAGGTTTTATTAAGTCTTTTAAAGGAATTCATGGGGGATTTATGCTTGTTAAAAAACCTGAAGAAATAAAAATAGTTGATGTTTTTAAGTCTCTTGAAGATAAAAATTCTTTGGTTTTTTATTGTTCTTCAGATAAAGAAGAATGTACAAGAGACAGAAGTCAGGTTTGTTCTTTATGGCCTTTTTTTTCAAAAATAGAAGATGAGGTAGCTAAAATTTTGGAAAAATATACGTTAGCTGATGTTATAAGGATAAAAGCTGGTAAATAGATTAAAAAAATCTCTTCGTTTATTAAGTGAAGTTACCGATTTAGGTGTAGTTGCTTTTGTTTTTGCGATTTTATTAATTATAATAGTTCCACTTCCAAGCGGGATACTTGATTTTTTCCTGACTATTTCTTTAGCCGTTGCCGTTTTGATTTTAATGTTATCTTTGTATATTCCAAAACCTACCGATTTTACGACGTTTCCTACAATTATTTTGATTGTCACTCTTTACAGGCTCTCTCTAAACGTAGCTACTACTAGAATGATTTTGAGTAAGGGGTATGAAGGCCCTGATGCTGTTAGTAAAATTATTTCTGCTTTTGGTGAATTCGTTGTAGGTGGAAATTATGTTATAGGGATAATAGTATTTATTATACTTGTAGTTATTAACTTTATGGTAATTACCCAGGGTTCTACAAGGGTAGCAGAAGTTGCTGCTAGATTTACGCTTGACGCTTTGCCTGGTAAACAGATGGCTATTGATGCAGATTTAAACGCCGGGTTAATAGACGAACAGGAAGCAAAAAGACGTCGTGAGGAACTGATAAGGGAAGCCAACTTTTACGGGGCTATGGATGGGGCGAGTAAATTCGTAAAAGGTGATGCTATTGCCGGTATTATTATTACTATCGTAAATATAATCGCCGGATTTTTAATAGGGGTTTTTCAGCATGGTATGGATTTAGCCCAGGCCGCTTCTACTTATACTATTTTAACGGTTGGAGACGGACTTGTAGGACAGATACCGGCTCTTATGGTATCCACTGCTACGGGTATTATTATTACTAGAGCTAGCAAGGATGAGAGTAACTTTGCAGAGGGTGTTATCAAACAGCTTATGAGAGATTATAAAGTTGTTTTGATTGTAGGTACTATTCTTGTATTTATGGCGTTTATTCCTGGATTTCCTACGGGAAGTATGATTTTTGTGGGATTTGTATTTTGGCTTGCCGGATATTTAATGATGGAAACTCAAAAAGGTGTTGACCCTATTGAGGAATTATTGAATAAATTTAGAAAAAAACCTAAAAAGCCGCCTTCTAAAAAAGTTGCTGAAGAAAAAGCAAAAGAAGAACAAAAAGAAAAAGAAGCCGCGAAAAAATCTCCTGAAGAAGCGGCAAAAGAAGAGGAAAAAGTTTTAGAGGATATTTTAAAAGTAGAGCTTTTAGAACTTGATATAGGTTATCAGCTTATAAAAATAGCCGACCCCAACCAGGGGGGGGATTTACTTGACAGAATAAAAGCTATGCGTAAAAAAATAGCGGCTGATTTTGGTTTTTTAGTCCCTCAGATAAGAATTAAGGATAATTTGAATTTAAAACCTACTGAATATCAGATACTTTTAAAAGGAGTTGAAGTAGCAAAAGGAGAGGTGTATCCTGATAAATATTTGGCTATGTCAAGCCCTATGGTTATCGAAGAAGTTGACGGAATAAAGGTAAAAGAACCGGCTTTTGGGATTGATGCCGTATGGATAGACGAAGATAAAAAAGAAGAAGCTCTTATGAACGGTTATACGGTTGTAGACCCTTCTACCGTTATAGTTACGCATATAAGTGAAGTTATTAAAAAATACGCAGAAGAGCTTTTAACCCGTCAGGATGTTCAGGCGCTTCTTGAGAGGGTAAAAAAAGATTTTCCGGCTATTGTGGACGATGCCTTAAAAGTTGCAAGTATAGGGCTTATTCAAAGAGTTTTAAAATCCCTTTTACATGAGAAAATACCTATTAAAGATATGATAACCATTCTTGAAACAATTGCGGATATCGCTGAATATACCAAAAATATAGATACTATTGTCGAACATGTAAGAAGCGCTCTTAGTCGGGTTATTACAAAACTTTATGAAAGTGAAGACGGAACCTTAAAACTTATTACATTTGACGCTCCAACAGAACAGTATCTGATGTCGAAACTAAAACAGCAAGGAGAGCAAAAACAGTTTATGCTGACAGTTGCGGAGATGAATAAACTTGTAGAAGAGGTAAATAATGCCGCTCAGGAAGTAGTTTCTCAGGGAATAGCGCCTGTTGTTTTAATAGTGGACCCTCTTATAAGAAAGCCTCTTGCAGAAATTTTGGAAAGATTCGGAGTGGATGTGGTGGTTTTATCTCATGCGGAAATAGACCCGAACGCTAAATTTGAGGTTCTTGGAAGTATAAGTATAAATTTTAATTCTTAAAAGCTATAAACGTAGCAAAATTATTCCATCTGAAAATTACTTCTACTTCGTTAAATCCGACATTTTTTAACATTTCTATATTTTCTTCCATAGTATAAGGAATTAAGACATTTTCTAATGCTTCTCTTTTTTGAGCTATTTCAAATTCACTGTATCCCATTTTCTTTTTATAATTGTAATAAATGTCAATCATAATTTTATTTAATTTTTTATTTTCGGTAACTAGTTTTTCGCTCATTAAGAATATCCCTTCTTTTTCTAAAGAATCATAAATTTTTTTAATAAGTTTTTCTCTTTTTAGAGGCCTTATAAACTGTATTGTATAGTTTGCTATAACGGCTTTTGATTGTGAAAAATCATATTGTAAAAAGTCTTCTTCTATAAACGTAATATCCACCCCGAATGCTTTTGCTTTATTTTTAGCTCTTTTTATCATGGCTTTTGAGTTGTCTATACCTATTAAATTTAATTTTTTGTTGCTTTTTTTTGCCAGTTCTATTAAAAAAGTTCCTGTTGAACTGCCTAAATCTACTATTTTATCACCGTTTTTGAGGAAATCTTTTAAAATGTCTATCTGTAAATTTAAGTTTTCCGTATAAAAAGGTACGCTTCTGTTAAGCATATCATCAAATACACTGGCTACTTCTTCGTCAAATTCAAACTGTTTTTTTATTGGTTTTGAGAAAACTTTATCTTTCAACTTCTTCCTTTATGTTATAATTTTTACAAAAATTTTACTATAAAAGGCAATTTAATGAAAGACGCTACCCTGGCTTTGCATTACGGTTATGATAAAGATTTTCAAAAAACAATGCAGGTGCCTATTTATATGACTACGGCTTATGAATATGAAGATACCGATCATGCGGCAAGACTTTTTAATTTAGAAGAAGAGGGGAATATTTATACCAGAATAGGAAATCCCACTACTAGGGTGTTTGAAAAAAGAATAGCTGTTCTTGAGAGGGGGGTTGATGCATTGGCGACTGCCAGTGGCATGGCGGCTATATTTTATTCTATAGCCAATCTTGTAAAAAGTGGAGACAATATTATAATTTCCACCAAGCTTTACGGGGGGAGTATCACCCTTTCAACCCAGACGCTTAAGCAGTTTGGAATTACGGCAAAATATTTTGACCCTCAAAATCCGCAAACACTTGAAAAGCTTATTGATAAAAATACAAAGGCGATACTTTTTGAAAGCATTGCAAATCCCGCTTTAACAGTGCCTGATTTTGAACAAATAGTAAAAATAGCAAATGAAAAAAGTGTTATAACGATTTGTGACAATACCTTAGCGACTCCTTATGGAGTAAAACCTATTGAACTAGGAGTGGATATAACGGTTCATAGCGCTACTAAATATATAGGAGGAAACGGAAGTGCCGTTGGAGGATGTATAATAGAAGCGCCTTTTGCCAAAAACAAATTAAAAACGAAAAGGTATGAACACTTTAATACACCCGATAAGAGTTATCACGGACTTGTTTATACGGAAAAATTCGACAATCCTTTTATAGCAAGAGCAAGACTGGCTCTTCTTCGGGATTATGGGGCGGTAATTTCTCCTTTTAATTCATGGCTTTTAATAAACGGGCTTGAGACTCTTCATTTAAGAATTGAAAGGCACTCCAACTCTGCGCTTAAAGTGGCTGAATTTTTAAATAAACATCCAAAAGTCAAAAAAGTCAATTATCCTTTTTTAGAAAATGACGAAAATTATAAAATGGCAAAAAAATATTTAAAATATGCGGGAGGAATTTTGAGTTTTGAACTTGAAAGTTATGAAGAAGCCAAAAGATTTATAAAAAATCTTACAATTTTTTCTTTAGTTACCAATATAGCCGACAGTAAATCTTTGGCAACCCATCCGGCAAGCACCACCCATCAGCAGTTGAGCAGGGAAGAACTTAAAGCGGCCGGTGTCCCGGAAGGGCTTATAAGGCTTAGTATAGGTTTGGAAGATGTTGAGGATTTAATAAAAGATTTGGAGGAGGCGTTTGAAAAAATCGGTTAATCAGATATTTATTTTTGTGAACCCAAACCTTTAGAAGAAATCGTTAAAAATTGATAAAATTGCATTAAAAAAAAGGGAAATATGAAAATTGAGACTAAAATAGCCAAGTTTACAAAACCGCTTTATCTTGAAAGCGGAAGAATTTTAGAACCTTGGCAGATTATATATGAAACATACGGCGAGCTTAATGAAACAAAAGATAACGTAATATTAATAACACATGCCCTCTCAGGTTCCCATCATGCCGCAGGAAAATATGAAGGAGACAGGAAACCGGGCTGGTGGGATTCTCTTATAGGTGACGGAAAAGCTATAGATACTAAAAAATATTTTGTAATAGCTACTAATGTTATTGGCAGCTGTTTTGGTTCAACCGGTCCTATGAGTCCTATATATCCGGGAAGTAACGAAAGATATAGACTTAAATTTCCGGTAATTACTATAAAAGATATGGTAAAAGCCCAGAAGATTTTGCTTGATTCATTGGGTATAAAAAAATTAAAAGCGGTAATCGGTGGAAGTATGGGAGGTATGCAGGCTCTAAGGCTTGCCGTGGATTACCCAGGATTTGCTAAATATGTTATTCCTATAGCAACAACTTATCAGACAAAACCTTATGTTATTGCCATAAATAAAGCTATGATAGAGGCTATTAGAGCCGATAGTGAATTTAAAAACGGAAACTATGACCCGGAAATCATAAAAGAAAAGGGTTTAAAAGGGCTTGCGGCTGCTAGGATGATAGGGTATTTAAATTATATTTCTCCTGCAACATTTGAGAAAAAATTTGGCCGGGAATATGTAAAGACCGACGGTATGTTTGAACTTTTTGGCAGATTTCAGGTTGAATCTTATCTGGAATATAACGGGGCGAATTTTCCTAAATGGTTTGACCCTTTAAGTTATATATATCTTTTAAAAGCCATTTCTCTTTTTGATATAAGCAGAGGATTTAATTCTTTGGAAGAAGCTTTTAAAGAAATTAAAGATAAACTTTTTTTAATAAGTTTTAGCGGAGATACTCTTTTTTTCCCGCAGGAGATGAGAGATATAAAAAAATATATGGATAAAGTGGGAGGTCGGTGTCAGTATTATGAAATTGACAGTGATTATGGGCATGACAGTTTTTTGGTTGAAACGGAAAAATTTGATTTTTTAATCAGTGATATATTAAAAGGAGATTTAGATGCAAGATTTTGAAAAAAAACTAGAAGAAGCAAAAAAACTTCTTGAAAAACTAAACGACCCGGAAATAACTCTTTATGAAGCTATGGAGTTTTATAAAAAAGGGGTTAAGCTGTTAGAGGAAGCCTCTAAAATGATAGAAGAGGCAAAACTTGTTTTTAAAGAGATTAAATGAAAATAGCTATTTATCAGGCAGATTCACTTCCTTATGATAAAGCCAGGCTTAACTATTTTTTAGCCCAGGCAAGAAAAGAGAAAGTTAAACTTTTTATTCTTCCCGAATATACTTTGAACAGATTTTTTAAAGAACTTGAAAAAATGCCGCTTTCTTTTATAAAAAATCAAACCTCACATCAGATAAAGTTATTAAAAAGACTCTCAAACGATATAACCTTGCTTGCTCCTTTAGTTGTAATAAAAGGAAATAAAAAATATAAAGTTATAGGTAAGTTTTTTAAAGGAAGTGTCAGATATTATTATTCACAACTTTTTATGCCTTATTCCCATTGGAATGAAAATAAATTTTTTGAAAAAAAAGAGAATAAACCTTTGGTTTTTAGTATAGGCAAGTATAGAATAGGGGCTATGTTTGGATTTGAAGCTCATTTTGACAGATTTTGGGAATATTTTAGAGATAAAAATGTAGATTTTGTAGCAGTAATAGGTACGGGTACTTTTAACTCTCATCAGAGATGGTTTGAAATGCTAAAAATAAGGGCTTTTTTAAATAATATGTATGTATGCAGGGTTAACCGTGTTGGGAGTTTCAAAGACTGGGAGTTTTACGGAAAAAGTTTTGTAATAGACCCTGAGGGTGAAAAAATCTTAATGCTCGGTTCTCAAGAAGAGCTTGGTATTTTTAAAATTGATAAAGAAGTTGTTAAGGAAGCTAAAAAAGAGTGGAAGTTTAGAAAACTTTCAAAAGAGATTAATTTTTAACACTGACTAAATGTACTTTATTTAGTCAGTGTATTGTTTTTAATATATTTCTAAAATTTCATAAGCGGTATTTCTTTTAGCCGGAATTTCTCCAACATCTTTTATTAATCTTATCATTTCTTTTTGATTCATTTTGTTTTGAGCACCGGCACTTCTTACTACGTTTTCTTCCATCATCGTAGAACCTAAATCGTTTGCCCCGTATAAAAGAGCCATTTGACCGATGTAGCTGCCTTGGGTTACCCATGAGCTTTGTATATTTTTAAAATTATCCAAAAACAGTCTGCTAACCGCTAAATATCTTAGATATCTGTTTGACGAAGTTTTATGTGTAACAATTCCTTCTTTCATTAAGGCCGTATTGTACGGTTGAAACGACCACATAATAAAAGCCCTAAACCCTCCTGTTTCATCTTGAAGGCGTCTGATTTTTTCCCAGTGTTCCACTACTTCTTCAATAGTCTCTACGGTTCCAAACATCATAGTAGCTGTTGAATTCAAACCGATTTCGTGAGCTGTTTTATGAATTTCAAGCCATCTATCAGAACTTATTTTTTTTGGAGCTATAATATCTCTTACCCTGTCGCTTAATATTTCCGCACCGGCTCCCGGAATTGAACTGAGACCTTTTTCTTTGAGTCTTATTAATACTTCTTTTATAGAAATTTTTGATATTTTGGCAATATAGTCAATTTCAGGTGCGCTAAATCCATGAATGGTAATTTGCGGATATTTTTTATGAATATGTTCTACAAGATTTTCATAAAAGTCTATTTGTAAATTTGGATGGACTCCTCCTTGAAAAAGTATCTGCGTACCGCCTATTTCTAAAAGTTCTTCTATTTTTTTGTCTATTTCCTCAAAACTTAAAATATAAGCGTCTTTATCTTTTTTATGTCTGTAAAAAGCGCAGAATTTACAGTCAACCCAACAGGTATTGGTATAATTTATATTTCTGTCTACGATAAAAGTGGTTATTTTTTTTGGATGAAGTTCTCTTTTTTTCTTAAGGGCCATTTTTCCAAGGGATATCAAATCTTCGTTTTTTATTAAATCTATAGCTTCTTTTTTCGTTATTCTCAATTTTTCTCCTTAGATTTAGTATAATTTTATAAATAATATCATAAAAGGTCTGTTGATGGAAGAATTGATTAAAGAGATTTCCCAAAAAACATTGGAAGAATTGGAAAAAGCAGGAAAAGCTCCGTATCCGTTATATTACAAAGAAGTTTTTAATTCTATTGTCGGTGAAAAAAAACTTCTTGAGAGTATAAATCCTAAGCTGCTATGTTTAAATAACCCTAATGAAAAGATTTTGACGTTAACAAAAAATACAATTGAGACTATCGCATCTACATCTCAGGAGATAAAAAAAGAGTCAAAAGAGGTAATAGAAGAGGTTGATTTGACTGACAGTGAGGAAGTTAAAGAGCTTGTGTTTAAATTCAGCAGCAGTTTAATAGATAAAATAAACAAAATGGAAGAGAAAATAAAGACTCTTGAGAGTGAGCTAAATAAAGCTTATAAAGACCTTCTTATAGACCCTCTTACAAAAGCCTATAACAGAAAAGCGCTTGAGAATGATTTAAATAAGATTTTGGAACAAGGAAAAGATAAAGATTTAGATTTGATTATTGCTATGATAGATTTAGATGATTTTAAAAATGTTAACGATACTTACGGTCATTTAGTTGGAGATTTTGTATTAATAAAACTTACTGGTATAATAAAAACTATTATAAGAAGCACTGATAAAATATACAGATACGGAGGCGATGAATTCGTTATAGTTTTCAACAGGGCCGATTTGCAAAACGTTAAGAAAATTATAGAAAAGATAGTTCAAAAAATTTCTAAAATAGCCTTAAAGTATAAAGATAATATTATTCATATGACGGTATCTGTAGGAATAGCAAAACATAAAAAAGGAGATACTATAGAAACTTTAATAAAAAGGGCGGACGAGGCTCTTTACAAAACAAAACAGGATAATAAAAACGGCTTTTTTATAAGTGAGGAATAAATGAATATTTTGGATGCTGTAATTATAGGTATTACTTTAATTCTTGGAATAAAAGGATTTTTTAACGGAATAATAAAAGAAATATCCGGGCTTATAGGGATAATAGGAGGTCTTATTGCCGCTTCAAAATATCATCATGAGGCAGGTAGTTATATTAATAGTTATATTTTTAAAATACCTAATCCTTCAGCTATCGATTTGGTGGGTTTTATAGCCGTGTTTGTTGGGGTGTGGCTTTTTGTCGTGTTTATAGGATTTTTATTTAGTAAAATTTTAAAGATATCCGCTCTTGGAGGTCTTGATAAAATTTTGGGATTTTTATTTGGAAGTTTAAAGTTTTTTTTGCTGATTTCCGTAATTATTGTATTGCTTTATCAAGTTGTTTTTATCAGAGAAGATGTTAAAAAATATGTTCGAAACAGTTTTATGTTTCCTGTGATGTTAAAAGTTGGAGATGGAATTATGAATATAACTTCTAAAGATTTAGAAAAATTTTCTAAAAATGCTAAAATTTTAAATTAAAACCTTAAAAGGAGATAAATGTTTTCTAACGAATATGTAAAACAAAGAATGGCTAAAGCCGAGAAATTAAAAGAAGAAGGCTTTAATCCGTATGACCACAATTCAAAAAGAAATACGAAAATAGCCGAATTTTTAGAAAAAAACAAAGATGTTTTAGAACTTGAAAATAGAAGAGATGAAAATAGAAAATTTACGGTAGCGGGGCGTGTTAAGTTTTTAAGACTTATGGGGAAAGCCGCGTTTTTTAAAATTGAAGATGAAACCGGAATGCTGCAGGTTTATATGAGTAAAAATGATTTGGGCGATAAATTTAATTTACTTAAAAAAACGCTTGAAGTTGGTGATATTGTAGAAGTTAGCGGGTATCCTTTTGTTACAAAAACCGGGGAGCTTTCTATTCACGCCGATGATGTAAGAATTCTTACAAAAGCCGTTCACCCGCTTCCTGAAAAATTCCACGGACTTCAGGATGTCGAAGCTAAATACCGCCAGAGATATCTGGATATGATAATGAATAAAGATACTCGTGAGAGATTCAAATTAAGAAGTCAAATTGTAAGTCTTGTTAGGGAATTTTTTTTAAAAAAAGGATTTTTAGAAGTTGAGACTCCTATGCTTCATACCGTAGTAGGAGGGGCAAACGCCAGACCTTTTATGACTCATCATAATGCTTTAGATATTGATATGAACCTTAGAATTGCACCGGAACTTTTTTTAAAAAGACTGATTGTCGGTGGTTTTGAAGCTGTGTTTGAGCTTAACAGAAACTTTAGAAACGAAGGTATTGACCATACTCACAATCCTGAATTTACCATGATAGAATTTTATTGGGCTTATCATACTGTGGAAGATTTAATGAAATTGACTCGTGAGCTGTTTGATTATCTGTTTGAGAGATTAAATCTTCCAAAAAAACTTCAGTATGGAGATATAGTAATAGATTTTGATGATTGGAAAACAATTACTTATAAAGACGCTTTGGTTAAAATCGGGAATATTCCCGAAGAAATTTTAGAAGATGTTGATGCTATGAAAAAATATTTAAAAGACCGCGGAGTAGAGCTTGATGAGCATATTGATAGTAAAGGCAAACTTTGGGCAGAACTTTTTGACGAATTTGTAGAAAGCAAACTTATTAACCCTACGTTTGTAACGGAATTTCCTATTGAAATTTCTCCGCTTGCTAGAAGAAGCGATAAAAATCCTGAATTTGCGGAAAGATTTGAATTGTTTATTGCAGGACGTGAAATTGCAAACGGATTTAACGAATTAAATGACCCGCTTGACCAGTATGAAAGATTTAAAGCTCAGCTAGAAGCTAAGGCAAAAGGTGATGAGGAAGGTATGGATATGGATTATGATTATATCCGCGCACTTCAATACGGAATGCCGCCGACTGCCGGTGAAGGTATAGGAATTGACAGGCTTGTAATGCTTTTAACCAATTCACATTCTATTAAAGATGTGATATTATTCCCAACTATGAAACCTAAAAAAGAGATTAAAGATAAAGACGATATAAAATAAATAAAAGGAGATATTATGAGTTTATTAAAAAATTATGACGCTGATGTTTATTCGATAATAGAAAAAGAACTTGAAAGACAGACAAATCATTTGGAAATGATTGCAAGTGAAAACTTTACTCTTCCTGAAGTTATGGAAGCTATGGGAAGCGTGTTTACGAATAAATACGCAGAAGGATATCCTGGAAAAAGATATTACGGCGGATGTGAATATGCCGATATGATAGAGCAATTAGCTATTGACAGGGCAAAAGCTCTTTTTGGATGTGAGTATGCAAACGTTCAGCCGCATTCCGGGAGTCAGGCTAACGGTGCCGTATATGTGGCTTTAATGAAACCACTTGAAAAACTTCTTGGAATGGATTTAAGCAACGGAGGACATTTAACTCACGGAGCAAAAGTTAATTTTTCAGGAAAGCATTATCACTCATTTTCTTATGGAATTGACGAAAAAACAGGTAGAATAGATTATGACAGAGTAAGAGATATTGCAAAAATCGTAAAACCAAAAATGATTGTATGTGGTGCGAGTGCTTATCCAAGAGAAATTGATTTTGCTAAATTTAAAGAAATCGCCGATGAAGTGGGTGCTATTTTAATGGCGGATGTTGCTCATATTGCAGGACTTGTAGTAGCAGGAGAGCATCCAAATCCTTTCCCTCACTGCGATGTTGTAACAACTACAACTCATAAAACCCTAAGGGGGCCTAGAGGCGGACTTATTCTTACAAACAACGAAGAGTATGCTAAAAAAATCAACAGCGCGATTTTCCCGGGAATTCAAGGCGGTCCGCTTGTACATGTTATTGCGGCAAAAGCTGTCGGATTTAAAATGAATCTTGAAAAATCTTGGAAAGAATATGCAAAACAGGTAAAAGCAAACGCTAGAGTACTTGCGGAAGTATTAATGGAAAGAGGATATGATTTGGTAAGCGGGGGTACGGACAATCATCTTGTATTGGTAAGTTTTCTAAATAAAGAATTTAGCGGTAAAGAAGCTGAAGAAGCGCTAGGAAGAGCCGGAATTACTGTAAATAAAAATACAGTTCCGGGTGAAAAAAGAAGTCCTTTTGTAACTTCTGGTATCAGAATAGGAAGTCCGGCACTTACTGCAAGAGGTATGAAAGAAGAAGAATTTAAATTTATCGCAAACAAAATTGCCGATGTTCTTGATGATATTTATAATCTTGAGCTTCAAGAAAAAGTGGCTCAGGAATTAAAAGAACTGGCTAGCAAATTCGTAATTTACGACAGACCTACTTACTGATTTTTCCCTTTTTGGGAACTTTAAGAAAAAATAAAAAAGGAGAAGAGGAAAAATGGCTTATAATGTGGATATTTCTATGATAAAAATGAATAGAGATTATTATTTTGAATATAAAGGCACTATTGTAAATAAAATAGTTTATAAGGGAAGAACTTTTTTTGATAAATATGAAAAGATAGAAAAACCTTTAACGCTTCAGGTGATGAATGAACATATAGAAAGAAAAAAAATAATAGCTCATGATTTAATTAACAGAAGAAGAAATATTGTAGAAAATATAGTTTTTGATTATAACGGGCGTGACCCTGAAAGATTTTGGAACAGGGCGAATTTACTTTTAAGAGAGGAAGGTTTTTTGAATTTTACGGCATATAACTCTAAAACCCCGGGACATCTGCATTTATATATTCATAAAGGACATACTACTTTAAATGAGGCAATCCAGATTGGAAAAGCTCTTTCTATGAAATTGGCGACTCGTTTACCAAAGCAGTGGAGGGTTTTTCCAACTGACGAGTTGCCGCCTGAATTTAATATCTTGAATTTACCATATGGTTTATTTAAAAAAGAAAGAGGTGCGAGTTGGGCAAAACATATGTAAGGAGACAGAATGAAAAATGATGATTTATTAAATATAGAACCTAAAAAAGATATGAAAAAACCGCTGGTGTACGGGGCAGGGGCTTTTTTGGTATTTGTTATTATTATAATAGGTGTTGCGATTTATCAAAATTCTTCTTCAAAAGAAAATAATGAAATAATTCCTCCTGAAGAAAAAGTAGTGCAAACGCAGACTCAAACGGAATTTAAACCTTTACCTGTTGAGGAAAAACCTGCTCAAACACCTGCTATTGATACTAAAAAACTTATAGAAGAGCCTGAAAGGCAAGAAAAACCTCAGGTGATAAGAGTTGAAGAGCCTAAAAAAGAAATAAAAAAAGAGACTCAAAAACCAAAAGAAACTTCTGTAAAACAGGTAAGCGGAGAAAAGAATTATTATATCCAGGTTGCCGCTCTTTTAAGAAATACAAAACCTAATAAAAAATTTTTGGATTTGATAAAAAAAGAGGGGTTTGATTATAAACTTTATAAAACGTATATTGTTAAAAACGGTCAAAAAATATCTGTGACAAAAGTGTTAATAGGACCTTTTACAAAAGAAGAAGCAAAAAAATATTTGCCAAAAATAAGAAAAAACATTACTCAAACGGCGTTTATCTTTAAGGCTAAATAATGGTTTGGGATAAATTTTTAGTAGATGAGTTTAGTGTAATCGCTGTTTATAATAAAATAAAATCTCTTTTTCCAAAAGAGAGGCTTTTTTTGCTTGAAAGCGTCATTAATAATGAAGACGGTAATTACTCTTTTATTTTTATAGGGGAAAAAGAAAAAATAGAATATAAAAACTATAAAACTAAATATTTTGACGGAAAAGAAGAAAAAATTATTGATTCCGACCCTTTTACGTTTATGAAAGAGTATTATTCTAAAATAGATAAAGAAAAATACAAAAAGCTTTCTAAAGAGCTTAAAATAGGTTTTGTCGACGGTTTTGTAGGGTATATCGGTTATGATATGGTAAAAGTGTTTGAGCCTGTTTTACAGCCTGTTATGGATAATCTTGAGGATGAAACGGATATTCCTGATTTTTATATGATAAGACCCAAAATCATTATAGGTTTTTCTCATAAATTTTCCGAAATGACAGTAATTATTAATGATTTAAAATATGAAAAATATCTTTATATTATAAGAGATTTAATAAACTCTACATATAAACACCAGCCTCTAAAACCGGTAAAACTTTTAAATGAGCCTAAATTTGTTTTCAGCAGGGAAAAATTTTTTGAAATGGTAAGAAGGGCAAAAGAAAACATTAAAGCCGGTGATGTTTTTCAGATAGTTCTTTCCAACAGACTTAAAGTAAAAGCTATTGTAGATAGACTCTCTTTTTATAGAAAATTAAGAAGTAAAAATCCGTCTCCTTATTTATATTATTTAGATATAGATGATTTTGCAATTATAGGTAGTTCTCCTGAAATTATGGTGAGACTTACAGATGACCTTATTTTATTAAGGCCTATAGCTGGTACAAGAAAAAGAGGTGAAAGTTTAAAAAAAGATTTGGAATTAGAACAGGAGATGATAAACGACCCTAAAGAAGTTGCCGAACATATAATGCTAGTAGACCTTGGAAGAAATGATGTAGGGCGTGTGGCAAGTCCCGGAAGTGTAAAAGTAGAGGAGCTTATGAGGGTTGAGAGATATTCTCATGTTATGCATATGGTAAGCGATGTGGTGGGAGAAATTGAGAATGGATATGGTATGTTTGATTTATTTAAAGCTACTTTTACCGCAGGAACCATGACGGGTGCTCCAAAAATAAAAGCTATGGAACTTATTGCCAAATATGAAGGCTTAAAAAGAGGATATTATGCAGGAAGTATTGGATATTTTGGGTTTGACGGAAATATGGACAGTGCTATTACCATAAGAACAGCCCTTATAAAAGGAGATGAAATTATTTTTCAAGCGGGAGCCGGAATTGTTGCCGATAGTAAGCCGGAGCTTGAATATAAAGAGGTCGAAAATAAGCTAAAAGCTTTGGTTTCTACGTTAAAGGAATTAAATGCCGGTAGTTAGAATATTTGGGGCTAAAAGGGTATATTACAGGCCTCAGGGTTTTTTGGATTCCCAAACAGTTAATAAAATTATAACCCATGCTGATATATCCTTAATGGAACAGAAAAAAATCAAATATGTCAGTATCGATTTTTCAAAGATAATAAGCGCAAATAAGAATGCTATAAGATTTTTAAACGAAATATGCAAGGTATTGTATAAAAAAAATATAGAAAGCTGTATGTTTAATGCTAATACAAATGTTTTGAATATATTATCCAATTTAAAAGACTGTTATTTTAATTATTTTGAAAATAAAGAAGTTGAAAAAGTGTTTTGCGATGATGATTTTAGATACGAAAAGGATATCTATATATGTTGTATTAAAGACGAACAAAATAAAAATATGCTTATATATAATTTAATAAAAAAAGGTTATTCCCCAAAAGTTATAGATTCAGAGAGTGAAGTGCAAGATGGGCTTATTATAAAAAACTCTTTTATATCGAAAATTTCAAACAAAGTAGGAGCGGTAGTTAAAAACGGTATAGTTTACTTCTTTTTTGACGGATTTTTAGACGCCAATTTACATAGTATGTTTGATTTAGAATATTTTAGGAGAAATCTTTTAATAGGATTTAAAGTTTTTATTTTTGATATGAATAAAGTTAAAGGAATGAATGTTCATGCCGTTAGATTTTTAAGCAAATTAGGTGTAGAGGCAGCTGAATACGGAGCTCTTCTTGCTATTATAGGGCTTGAGAAAAATTATGTTCGGCTTGTGCTTATAAAAGAGCTTGAAGATATGGGATATGTGTTTTTTGCAAGTGAAACTGATTTTTTAAATTCCCCTATCTATAAAGAAGCCGTTAACAGTAGTGAAATGATTTACAAACGTTCTAAAAATATTACAAAAGATTATGTAAAATTACTTCCTTTTTTTGTTAACGCCACTATTTCTACAGTGGAACTTATGACGGGAGTAAAGGCTAAAAAAGAGCCGCCTAACATAAAAGAAGTCAATATTGATACGAATAGAAATGACTGGGTTGCAAGTTCCATAGGTTTTTACGGAGATTTGGACGGAGCTTTGATTTTAATTTTTACTGAAAAACTTTCTAAAAGAATAAGTAAAATTCTTCTTGGAGAAGAGTTTAAAAATAAAGAAAAGTTGGTGGATATGATAGGGGAATTTGCAAATATTATTGTAGGTAATGTTAAAATAGAACTCAGTAAACATGATGTAAAAATTAATCTTACTCTTCCTAAGGTGTTTGATAAAGTGCAGGACTTGCAAAATATTGTTGTTAACAGAAAAGGGATAGAAGTTAAATTTTATTTTGAGGGAGAAGAATTTTATTTTTATTTAATAAGGTGAAATTATGTTTTTGATTTTTGGAAATCCGGTATCCCACAGTAAATCGCCTCTTATGCATAACTATTTTTTTAAAAAAGAGGAAATAAACGAATGTTACGGCAGATATTGCCTGGAAGACGGTTCTAAAATTATTGAAAAATTTAAAGAGCTAAAAATAAAAGGCGCTAATGTTACTGTACCGCATAAAGAATGGGCATATAAGCTTGCAGATGAGGTTAGGGGAATTGCCAAAGAAATAGGAGCTGTTAATACGCTTGTAAAAGAGGGAGAAAAGATTATCGGATATAATACGGATGCTCTCGGGTTTTTAGAAGCTATTAAAGAGTTTGAATATAAAAAGCCTCTCATAATAGGGGCCGGCGGAACCGCTAAAGCACTAAGCCTTGTGTTACCTGAATCCGATATTTTAAACCGCTCTAAAAACAGATTGGAATATTTTAAAAAAAAGGCTAAAAATACTTTTACATGGGATGATATAGATAAATTTGATTACGATTTAATTATAAATACGACTTCTGCTGGACTTAATGATGAAAATCTTCCAGCACCTGAAGAGATAATAAATAAGCTTTTTTCAAATGCAAAATATGCCGTTGATGTAATATACGGAAAAGAGACCCCTTTTTTAAAAAAAGCAAAAGAGTTTAACCTAAAAATAAAAAGCGGTCTTGATATGCTTGTATATCAGGGAGTTTTGGCAATGGAGTTGTTTTTAGGCAAAAAACTTGAGAGGGAAAAAGTGGCTAAGCTTTATTTTGAAATATTAAGGTAAAGGCTCTTCTTTTAATTCCATTTTAGCCCCGAGACTTTTGAATTTATCAAGTAAATTTTCATAACCTCTGAAAAGGTGGTAAATTCTGTGGACTTTAGTTTCTCCTTTTGCTATTAAGCCTGCTAATACCAAAGCACTGCTTGCTCTAAGGTCTGTGGCCATAACATCGGCTCCATAAAGTTTTGTAGGTCCGTAAACAGTAGCTATTTTTCCCTGGATTTTTATATTGGCTCCTAGTCTGTTTAATTCGGGTACATGCATAAATCTGTTTTCAAACAGTCTCTCTTCAATAGTGCTGACTCCCTGGGCCTGTGTGGCTATTGCCATAAACTGTGCCTGCATATCGGTTGGAAATCCGGGATATTCTGTTGTTGAGATGTTTACCGGAGTTATTTTTTTTGCAGGCAAAATAGTGATTTCTTTCTCTTTTATCTCAAAAGAAAATCCCATCGTTTTTAATTTTAAAAGAATTGATTCCATATGCTCGGGTTCTGCGTTTTTTATAGTGATTTTAGAATTGGTAATAGCTCCAGCGCATAAATAAGTCCCTGCTTCTATTCTGTCTGGAATTATAGAAAACGGAGGAAATTTTAAAAGTTCTTTTGAAGTTCCTTTTATAATAAGCTCATCGCTTCCTATTCCTTTTATTTCAACTCCGGCCGATTTTAAAACTTCGCATAATTGAACTACTTCAGGCTCTTTCGCGGCGTTTATTATTTTTGTCTCACCTTCAGCCAAAGCAGCCGCCATTACTATATTTTCAGTACCTGTTACGGTTATTTTATCAAAAACAATATCGGCACCCTTTAGTTTACCTTTGGCGTGGATGTATCCGCCTTGGATTTTTATATCTGCTCCCATAGTTTCCAGGGCCTTTAGATGTAAATCTACAGGTCTAGCGCCTATTGCACAGCCTCCGGGAAGAGAAACCTTACACTCTCCAAATCTGGCTAACAGAGGTCCTAAAACAAGAATGGAAGCTCTCATAGTTTTTACAATTTCATAAACGGCGGTGGTGTTATTTATGGATGAAGTGTTAATTTTTAGTTTATTATTATCAAATTCATATCGGGCTCCGAGATTTGACAAAAGTTTTAATAAAGTTTTTACATCCGCGACATTTGGTACATTTGTCATTTCAACGTCGTTATCAGATAAAATAGTCGAAGCTATAAGAGGTAAAGCCGCATTTTTTGCTCCGCTTATTGTTACGTTTCCTGATAGTTTAGGGGATTTGTAAATATGAAGATATTTATACATAAAAAACCTTTAATTTTCGAAGCTTCTGAGCAGTTTAATTTCTTCAGCCCAAATATTGGGTTCTATTGTTTCAAGAATTAAAGGAATATTGTTTATTCTTTTATCTTGCATAATAAATTTAAAAGCATCTATTCCTATTTCACCTTTTCCTAAAGAATGATGTCTATCAACACGGCTTGCGAATTTTGCTTTTGAATCGTTAATGTGCATACCTTTAAGAAATTTAAAGCCGACAATTTCATCAAACTCTTTCATAGTTGCTTCATAAGTTTCTTTTGTTCTTATATCATATCCTGCCGCGAAAATATGAGCCGTATCTATACATACTCCGATTCTTTCTTTATCTTCTATTTTATCGATAATATAGGCTAGATGTTCAAATTTATATCCAAGATTACTTCCCTGACCTGCCGTTGTTTCTATAACAAAAATACATGATTTGGTTTCTTTAATAGCGAAATTTACATTATCGCTTATTAAATCCAGACACTCTTCTTCACTTATTTTTTTTAAATGACTTCCCGGATGAAAATTTAAATAAAGAAGTCCCAACTGTTCAACTCTTCGGGCTTCATCTATAAAAGCCTTTAAGGATTTTTCTCTTTTTTCAGGTTCTGGGTGTCCGAGATTTATTAAATAGCTGTCGTGCGGAAGTATGGCTTCTTTGCAAAATCCATATTCTTCCATCCGCTCTTTGAATTTTGTTATGTTTTTTTCACTAAGCGGTTTAGCACTCCATTGTCTTTGGTTTTTTGTAAAAAGGGCAAAGCCGTTTGCCCCGATTTCCACAGCGTTTTTAACAGCGTTTTCAACGCCTCCCGCTGCGCTTACATGTGCTCCTATAAATTTCATTAAGCCGCCTTATACAAGTTTAGGCCATTTTAGCTTGCCCTCAGGATTTGCAACCATGTGTATATGTAAGTGAAACACTTCTTGTCCCGCGTTGCTTCCGTTATTTGTAATAAGTCTGTAATCAGTGATATTTAATTCTTTTGCCACATCTTTTATAAAATCAGCCATTTCGCTAAAAAGTTCGCTTGGAGTTAAGTCGAATTTTTCATAATGCTCTTTTGGAATTATAAGCACGTGAATAGGTGCTATGGGATTTATATCGTGAAATGCCAAAAATTTGTCGTTTTCTAAAACTTTCTTGCTTGGGATTTCGCCTTTTACTATTTTGCAGAAAATACAATCCATTGAAAGCCTCCTTTTTTTTTGGTATTATATCCAAAAATTTTAAGGAGTCTTGGTGGATTTAAGCGATATTAAAAATGCTCTTAGTTTGGAAGAGCTTGAAACCGTTAGGGTTAAGCTGCTGGGAAAAAAAGGTATTATAACCCAAAAGTTTAAAGAACTTAAAAACTTGAGCGAAGAAGAGAGAAAAAAAGTAGCAAAAGAACTTAATGAATTGAAAGAAAAAGCTTTAGAGCTTATAGCTCAAAAAAGAAAAGAGCTTGAAGAAAAACTTCTTGAAGAAAAACTTAAAAGTGAAAGAATAGATGTCACTCTTTTTAACCCAAAACCCACAGGTGCCATACATCCTATTACCGATACTATGAATAAAATTGTGGATTTTTTTACAAAATTAAATTTCAGTGTTGAAACAGGACCTTTAGTAGAAGATGATTTTCATAATTTTGAAGCTTTAAATCTTCCAAAATACCATCCGGCCAGGGATATGCAGGATACGTTTTATTTTAAAGACGGCTCGCTTCTTAGAACCCACACGTCTCCTGTTCAAATCAGAACTATGATGAAGCAAAAACCTCCTATTAGAATGATAAGTCCAGGGGCGGTTTTTAGAAGGGACTACGACTTAACCCATACTCCTATGTTTCATCAGGTTGAAGGTTTGGTTGTCGATGAAAAAGGAAAAGTAAGTTTTGCCAATTTAAAATTTATTCTTGAAACGTTTTTAATTCACATGTTCGGAGATGTAAAGGTTAGGTTTAGACCTAGTTTTTTCCCGTTTACGGAACCTAGTGCCGAGGTTGATATAAGCTGTATTTTCTGTAATGGAGTTGGGTGTAGGGTTTGTTCTCATACCGGATGGCTTGAAGTTTTAGGATGCGGAGTTGTAGACCCTAATGTATTTAAAGCGGTCGGATATGAAAATGTAAGCGGATACGCATTTGGTCTTGGAGTTGAGAGATTCGCTATGCTTTTAAATAAAATAAACGACCTTAGAAGTATGTATGAAGGAGATATTAGACTGATGGAGCAGTTCAAATGATAGTAACTAGAAAATGGCTTGAAGAATTTATCGACTTAGATGGAATTTCAACTCAAGAAATAATTGATACGTTAAATAGAATCGGTCAGGAAGTAGAAGGTTATAAAAAAATAGAAATTCCTCAAAATGTGGTTGTAGGAGAAGTTGTAGAGTGTCATAAACATCCAAATGCAGATAAATTAAACGTGTGTCGCGTTAATGTGGGTGATGAAGAACTTCAAATCGTTTGCGGAGCTAAAAACGTAGCTGCGGGTCAACTGGTACCTGTAGCAAAAATGGGGGCCGTGCTTCCAGGGGATTTTAAAATAAAAAAAGCAAAACTTAGAGGCGTTGAGTCTGTTGGGATGATATGTTCTGCAAAAGAAATAGGACTTCCCGATTTAAATGACGGAATATTGGTTCTTGATAATTCATTAGGGGAGCTTAAAATAGGTGAATATGTCGGGAAGTATTTAAATGATGAGATAATTGAACTAGGTATTACGGCAAACAGAGGAGATTGTTTTAGCGTTTATGGAATTGCAAGAGAACTTAGTGCAGGACTTGATAAAGAGCTTAAAAAATTTGAAGCCGAAATTGAAGAACTTCAAGAAGGTATAGGAAGGATTGTTAGTGTTATAAAAAATGAAGCTAAACATTCTTCTCATTTGATAAGAGCTTTTGAGGGTGAAATAAAAAGCAATTTAAAAATAGATTACAGACTTGCCTTGGTTGAAATTGAAGCCAAAAACGATTTTGATAAGTATATTAAATATTCTATGCATGCTACCGGCGTATTGCTTATTGGAGCGAATGTCGGAGAGTGTGAACTTGAATGTAAAGATGGAGTGGATATTTTTAAATGTTACGGAAAATATTATGTAGGAATAAGAAATGAAATAAATATAGAACATACCGGGAAATATATTATCAATGCAAATTATATAGACCCTAAATATGTTAGTGAAATAGTGTTCTTGAAAAATTTAAAAACGGACGAATATTTCTTTAGAGCGAGCAGAGGAAGTGAGCCTGATTTAAAATTTGGAATAGAATATTTTTTAAATGAAATAAAACTTCCCGTATTTAGCGGAGATATAGATTTAAGAGTGGATTGCAAGGATAAAATAATTAACGTAAATTCCAACGAAATAAACGATATTATAGGTTTTGAGATAGATGAAAAAATAGTGGTTGAGATTTTAAAAAAACTGGGATTTGTAATAGAAAGTATCAGTGATGAAAATATTAGGGTAAAAGTGCCGGAATTTAGGAGCGATATAGAAAATATTCAGGATATCGCCGAAGAGATTTTAAGAATTTACGGTATAGATAATATTCCTAGTAAACCTTTACAGTTTACAGAAGCCGATAGGACAAATGACGTTATAGAAAATATTGAATTTTTAAACGAGATTAAATTAAGAGCCGTTGCAAACGGTTTTTATGAAGCCATTCATTTTATTTTTGATGACAAAGAAAGACTTGAAAAATACGGTTTTGAAACTTTAGATGAGCATCTTGATTTAATAAATCCCATAGCAAAAGAATTAAATACATTGCGTTCAACTCTTTTATTGCAATTGTTGGAAGACGTTCAAAGAAACAGGGCAAACGGATATAAAAGAATTTACCTTTTTAGCAGTGGAAGTGTATATAACAAAAAAAGAGAAGAATTTCAAAAAATAGCTTTTGTCATACATGGACAGGCAGATTACGAAAATCCTAAAAATCATGGAAAACCGGAAAAAGTGGATTTTAAGTTTTTGGTAGATAAGATTTCTCAGATTTTTGGTGATATAACTCTTGAAGAAAATGATTTTCATCCTATAGCTCATCCGTACCAAAGTGCTAAAATAATAAAAGACGGAAAAAAGATAGGAGTACTTGCTAAGCTTCATCCAAAGGTAGCTAAAGATTTTGATATTGACGATACTTATTTTGCCGAAATAGAGTTAGATGTAGTTAGTAAAATAAAAAAATTGGCTGAAGATATTATCAGATTCCCAAAAGTAACGAGAGATTTAAGTTTAGTTGTTGATAAAAATATGCCTTATAAGGCAATATTTGAAATTATTGATTCTTTAGGAATTGAAGAACTTAAAGACTTTTATCCAATAGATATTTATGATTTAGGAGATAAAAATTCTTTAACAATAAGATTTATACTTCAGGCTGATAAAACTTTACAAGAAAATGAAATTAATGATATAATGGAGAAAATTTTAAATGCCTTAAAAGAGAAAGGAATTGAGCTTAGATGAGGTTAGCAGTTAAGAGCGGTAAGAGGTTTAAAGAAGAGTTTATAGTGGATGCTGATAAATCCATTTCTCACAGATGTGCCATTTTTTCTTTATTAGCCGATGGAGTTAATGAAATAAAAAATTATTTAAGAGCAGAAGATACACTTAATTCTTTGGAAATAGCCAAATCTTTAGGGGCTGAAGTAGAAGATGGGGGAGATATTATAAAAATAAAAGCGCCTAAAAAATTAAAAGAAGCAGATGATGTCTTATATTGTGGAAACAGTGGAACCACAATTAGAATTTATATGGGGCTTTTAGCAGGGATTGATGGTTTTTTTGTCCTTACTGGAGACGAATATTTAAGACGCCGTCCTATGAAAAGAGTAGCTGAGCCTCTGAGAAAAATCGGAGCTAAGGTTGATGGAAGAGAAAACGGAAATTTAGCCCCTCTTGGAATAAGAGGGGGAGAGCTTAAAAGCTTTGAATATGAAAGTAAAATTGCTTCTGCCCAGGTAAAATCGGCTCTTATTTTAGCAGCTCTTAATGCCGATAAATCTTCTTTTTATAAAGAGCCTTTCTTAAGCCGGGACCATACGGAGAGAATGCTAAAAGGGATGGGAGCTAAGCTTGATGTAAAAGTTAATGCTGACCTTTCGTGTGAGATTACTATTTATCCTTTAATTAAAAAACTTTCTCCTTTAAAGTTTGAAGTGCCAAATGATCCAAGCAGCGCCTTTTTCTTTGCTGTAGCCGCTGCTATTACAGGTTCAACTGCAATTCTTAAAAACATAACCCTTAATCCTACAAGAATAGAAGCGTATAAAACTTTAGAAAAAATGGGTGCTGATATTGAATATATTTTGAAAGAAGATAAATACGAACCAGTTGGGGATATTGTTGTAAAAGGCAATAAATTAAAAGGTATTGAAGTCAATGAAAAAATTCCATGGCTTATAGATGAAATTCCGGCCCTTGCTATGGCAATGGCTGTGGCTGAGGGAAAAAGCGTTGTTAAAAACGCAAAGGAGCTTAGGGTTAAAGAGTCGGATAGAATAAAAGCGGTGGTGGAAAATCTTAAAAAATGCGGTATTGAAGCAAGAGAGCTTGAAGATGGTTTTGAAATTATAGGAGGTACTCCAAAAAAAACGGTAGTTGATTCACATGGAGATCATAGAATTGCTATGAGCTTTGCTGTCCTTGGGCTATTGTGTGGAATGGAAATACAAAAGGCTGAAAGTATTTATACGTCATTTCCTAATTTTTTTCAACTTTTTGAGAAGATAGCGGACTTTGAGGTGATAAATGCTGATTAAAAAAGCAAAAAGCTACGGATTTTGTTTTGGAGTAAAAAGAGCAGTGGAAATTGCTGAAAATTCCAAAAACGCCGTAACGCTTGGTCCTCTTATTCACAACCCTCTTGAAATAGAAAGGCTTGCTAAAAATTATAACGTTAAATACATAAACTCCATTGATGAAATTGGTAAAAATATAAAAAGAGTGATAGTAAGGACTCATGGAATTACAAAAGATAGACTCGAAAAATTAAAAAACAAAAAAGTAGAAGTAATTGATGCCACTTGTCCTTTTGTAAAAAAACCGCAGGAAATTGTGGAAAAAATGAGCAAAGAAGGTTACGATATTGTTATCTTCGGAGATAAAGCTCATCCTGAAATTCAAGGGGTTATGAGTTATTCTGTTCATAATAGAGTATTTGTTGTTTTAACACCTGAAGAACTCGAAAATATAAAACTTAAAGAAAAAATAGCCACGGTTGCTCAAACAACCAGAAAAGTAAAAGATTATTTGAAAATAACTGAATATCTTATAAAAAATCATAAAGAAGTAAGAGTTTTTAATACGATTTGTAATGCTACTTTTGAAAATCAAGATGCTGTCAGAGAGCTTAGTAAAGAAGCTGATATTATGATAATTGTAGGAGGAAAGAATTCTTCTAATACTAAACAATTATATAATATAGCAAAAGAACACTGCGAAAGTTATTTGGTAGAAAGTGAAAATGAAATTAAGCCTGAGTGGTTTAAAAATAAAACACTTTGCGGTGTAAGTGCTGGAGCATCGACGCCTGAGTGGTTGGTAGAAAGAATAATCTCAAAGATAAAGGATGTAACATGAGTGAATTAAAAATAGGTGATGTGGTAGAGTTTCAAATAGAGAAACTTATAAAAGGTGGTTTTGTAGGGAAAAAAGACGATGTTGAGTTTTTTCTTCCTAAAAGTCTTAGCGGTCTTAAAGAAGATGAAAGTGTTATAGGAAAAAATATAAAAGCTAAAGTAAAAGAGTTTAAAGAAAATTCTGTTGTTGTAGATAGAAAAGCGTATTTAAATGAGGTTAGGGAAAAAATAAATTCTTTAAAAGACAAAATAATTCCTGCAAAAGTAACAAAAGTAAAATCAAGCGGTTTGGTAATAGATATTGATGGTATAAGCGGCTTTGTGCCTAAAGATGAAATTTTTTATAAGAAAATAGACCATAAAAAATATTTTGATGAGGGCGATGAAATAGAAGTTATTTTAGTTGACCCTGAAAGAAGAGTGTTTTCTATAAAAAAAGCTCTTCCTAATCCTTGGGATGAAGTAAAGAATTTAAATCTCGGAGACAGGGTAAAAGTTACTGTTTCTCATATTACTGATTATGGTGCTTTTGTTGATTTGGGTAACGGAGTAGAAGGATTTTTACATATAAGTGAAATAAACTGGGATGGAATTAATGATTTAACGCTTGGAGAGGAAATTGAGGTTGAAATAGTAGAAATTAATCCGGAAGAAGAGAAGTTAAGGGTTACAAGAAAAAATTTATTGACTAAACCGGCTGTGGAATTTGCTAAAAAATATAATGTAGGAGATATTGTAGAAGGTGTTATTACTAAATTTATAAATGTGGGGGCTTTTGTAGAAATTGACGGTATTAGTGTATTGTTGCCTAATAAATTTGTATCCTATAAAAAAGGGGAAAAAGCCCAGGATGTATTTAATATAGGGGATAAACTGCAGTTTAAGGTAATTACTATATCGCCTGATGAAAATAAAGTTATAATTTCAAGAAAAGATGCTATACCTAATCCTTATGAATCTTTTGAAAAAGAGCATAATATAGGAGATGAAGTAAAAGGTAAGGTTAAATATGTAACAGATTTTGGAATGTTTATTGATTTAGGAGATGTTGAGGCATTGGTAAGAAAAGAGGATTATGAGAATGAATATTATATTGGTGATGAGTTTAGAGGTAAAATTATAGAAATAAACGGGGATAGAATTAAACTTGCTGAATGAAAATATTAATTTGGATTTTAAGTTTTTTAATTTTATTTATATTAGGCTATGTTTATGTTAAAATTTCAGCTCCCGAAGTAGAGTTTAAGCCGGTAAAAGAAGTGGTAAAACCTTTAAAAAAAGAGATATCTTTAAAAAAGCCGGAAATTTATAATTTTCCGGCTAGAATTTTATATATGAAAATAGATTTCAGGACTTATAAAAATATAATTCTTTATAAGTTAGCGCTTAATGTAAATGACAGATACGCTGTTTTTAATATAAAAGCAATTTTAGATAATTACGGTCTTATTTATTCTCTTTTAGAAGAAAAAAAAGAGATAAAAATTTATATTCTTTTTAAAAGTTTAGCGGAGGCTGAAAAGATTTTAAACTTGTTTAAAGAATATAACTTTAACGTAAAAATAGAAAAAATTAAAAAAAGGATATAAATGAAAGTAGTAGTTTGTGACCCGATTCATGAAGCAGGAATGGAAATATTAAAAAAAGCCAAAGATATCGAACTTGTAGATGCCAGTAGAACTCCTAAAGATGAACTCTTAAAAATAATCGAGGATGCGGATGGTGTTATTACAAGAAGTCCGACTCCAGTTGATGAAAAGTTTCTATCTCATGCAAAAAAATTAAAAGCGATAGTTAGAGCGGGTGTTGGTGTTGATAATGTAGATATTGAGGCATGTTCTAAAAGAGGTATTATTGTAATGAACGTACCAACGGCTAATACGCTTGCGGCGGTGGAACTTACTATGGCTCATCTTTTAACGGCTGCTAGAAGTTTTACCAATGCGGTTTGGAATTTAAAAAAAGAGCATGAATGGAACAGGGAAAAATGGCTTGGAATTGAACTTGCCGGTAAAAAGCTTGGAATTATCGGGTTTGGTAATATCGGAAGCCGTGTGGGTATTAGAGCAAAAGCGCTTGAAATGGATGTAATAGCATATGACCCGTATATAGACCCTAGCAAAGCAACCGACCTTGGATGTAAATATACGACTGATTTTGATGAAATACTTAAATGTGATTTTATTACAATCCATACTCCAAAAACACCTGAAACAATCAATATGATTACAAAAAAAGAGATTGAAAAAATGAAAGACGGCGTAGTTTTGATTAACTGCGCAAGAGGTGGACTATATAATGAAAAAGATGTTTATGAAGGACTTAAAAGCGGAAAAATCAGATGGCTTGGAATAGATGTGTTTGAAAAAGAACCGGTAACGGAACATCCGTTTTTTGAACTTGAAAATACTTCAGTTACACCACATATCGGTGCAAATACTATTGAATCACAAGAGAGAATTGCAGTCCAGGCAGCTGAAGCTATAATTGAGGCTCTAAGAGGCAGTAGTTATCCAAACGCTTTAAATCTTCCTATAAATACGGCAAACACACCTGAATGGGTTATAAAATATCTAGAACTTGCTCAAAAAATGGGGTATATTTTAAGCCAAATCATTAATAAACCTATTAAAAAAGTAAAAATAAACTTAAGCGGAGATATAGCAAAAGAAGATAAGTCGGTTTTAACATTTTCACTAGTTGGGCTTTTAAAAAATATTACGGATAATGTAAATTATGTAAATGCTGAATTTTTAGCAAATGAAAAGGGAATCGAGACAGAAGTAAAATCTTCTAAAAACGAAACGTATAAAAATTTAGTAAATATTAAAGTGATTACTGATGATGGTGAATATTCAATAAGCGGGACTATGCTTGAAAATCATCCAAGAGTTGTGGAATTTAAAGGATTTGATTTAGAATTTGAGCCAAAAGGTAAGATGATATTCTTTAAAAATACGGACGTTCCCGGGGTTATCGGGGAAGTTGGTATGACTTTAGCAAAACACAATATAAACATAGCAGACTTTAGACTTGGAAGAAATAAAGAAGGTCAAGCAATGGCTGTAATTATTGTTGATAATAATGTAAACGATGAAGTGTTAGAAGAGCTTAGAAACTTAAAAGCCGCCCTTAGCGTTGGGTACGCAGAAATTTAATTTAAGGAGAAAAAATGGCATACGGAATGAGTGATTTAAAAAAATATCTAAATATAGAATTAGACGGAGTACCTTATAAGATTATAGAATATCATCACATTAAACCGGGAAAAGGTGCCGCTTTTGTTAGAACAAAACTTAAAAACCTTATCGACGGAAGAGTAATTGAAAAAACTTTCCACGCAGGTGATAAAGCTGATGAGCCTAATCTTGAAAGAAGAAAATATCAATATTCATATAATGAAGGTGATATTTACCATTTTATGGATAATGAAACATTTGAAATGCTGCCTGTAGATGTAAAAGTTTTTGAAGAATCAAAAGACTTTTTACTTGAAGGTATGAATGTTGATATTCTATTCCACAATGGAAAAGTAATCGGTGTTGAGCTTCCAATGCAGGTAGAACTTGAAGTAGTTGAAACTCAGCCTGTTAGTAACAGAGACAGAAGCGGTGCGTGTAGAAAACCAGCAAAACTTGAAACGGGAGCGGTTGTAACGGTTCCGTGTCATATCGTGGAAGGTGATAGAATTAAAGTAGATACAAGAACGGGTGAATATTTAGAAAAAGTGAAATAAATGGAGAATTGAGAATGGAGAGTGGAGAATTAAAAAAACTTGAAGAAAAAATAAAAAATGCAATAAGAGATATTCCTG
>Ga0256836_1000251_pt1 | contig 31452 bp, 30 predicted proteins | sample 4561380metaG_FD_185974 | JGI IMG/M metagenome (GOLD analysis project Ga0256836, IMG submission 185974) | Hydrothermal vent microbial communities from Guaymas Basin, Mexico - 4561-380 | ecosystem: Environmental > Aquatic > Marine > Hydrothermal vents | place: Mexico: Guaymas Basin | collected...
GTATCTCTACATGTCAATAAGATATATGATCTGTTTATTGTAGTTATTTAGTTTATAAATTAATAATTGAATCTCTTCTCTTATTATTTATAGTTGTTGACTTTAACAATTGTAATTTAATGAACTTAAAAAGTTTAATTTTTAATGGTGGAGAATAGCGGGATCGAACCGCTGACCTCCTGCGTGCAAGGCAGGCGCTCTCCCAGCTGAGCTAATTCCCCATAACTGTGTAAACTTTTCTTAGTAATATATGTAAAATAACATAGATCACTGAAAACTAAGCAAGTAAGAACTTATCATAACTAATAAACTATTTCTCGTGTGAGATTTTCTCGTGTTGCAGCAATCAAACGAATGATTCTGCTTTACTCTAGAAAGGAGGTGATCCAACCGCAGGTTCTCCTACGGTTACCTTGTTACGACTTCACCCCAGTCGCTAATTCCACCGTAAGTGGTAGCCCCCCGAAGGTTAGCTTCCCAATTTCGGGTGAAATCAACTCCCATGGTGTGACGGGCGGTGAGTACAAGACCCGGGAACGTATTCACCGTAGCATTGCTGATCTACGATTACTAGTGATTCCAGCTTCAAGCAGTCGAGTTGCAGACTGCTATCCGAACTGAGAGACGCTTTAAGTGATTAGCTCCACCTCGCGGTATCGCAACACTCTGTACGCCCCATTGTAGCACGTGTGTAGCCCTAGCCATAAGGGCCATGATGACTTGACGTCGTCCTCACCTTCCTCCTCCTTGCGAAGGCAGTCTCCTTAGAGTGCCCAGCTTAACCTGCTGGCAACTAAGGACGAGGGTTGCGCTCGTTGCGGGACTTAACCCAACATCTCACGACACGAGCTGACGACAGCCGTGCAGCACCTGTTTTCATGTTCCCCGAAGGGCACTTCTCCATCTCTGGTGAATTCAATCAATGTCAAGGCTAGGTAAGGTTCTTCGCGTATCTTCGAATTAAACCACATGCTCCACCACTTGTGCGGGTCCCCGTCTATTCCTTTGAGTTTTAATCTTGCGACCGTACTCCCCAGGCGGTTCACTTAATCTGTTAAGTGCATCACCGAAATGACTAGCATTCCGACGACTAGTGAACATCGTTTAGGGCGTGGACTACCGGGGTATCTAATCCCGTTTGCTCCCCACGCTTTCACACCTTAGCGTCAGTATTGTTCCAGGAGATCGCCTTCGCTTTAGGTATTCCTAGTGATATCTACGGATTTTACCCCTACACCACTAATTCCATCTCCCCCTCCCATACTCTAGGTAACCAGTTTCCAATGCAGTTCTACAGTTAAGCTGTAGGATTTCACATCAGACTTGGCTTCCCGCCTACGTGTCCTTTACGCCCAGTGATTCCGAATAACGCTTGCACCCTCCGTATTACCGCGGCTGCTGGCACGGAGTTAGCCGGTGCTTATTCATATGCTACCGTCATTTTCTTGACATATAAAAGGAGTTTACACACCGAAATGCGTCATCCTCCACGCGGCGTTGCTGCATCAGGGTTTCCCCCATTGTGCAATATTCCTCACTGCTGCCTCCCGTAGGAGTCTGGTCCGTGTCTCAGTACCAGTGTGGCGGATCATCCTCTCAAACCCGCTACCCGTCATAGCCTTGGTAGTCTCTTACACTACCAACAAGCTGATGGGATATAGACCGATCCCTTAGCGAAAAACTTTCCCAACTCATCTTATGATGAGAAGGAGTATCTAGTATTAATCATCGTTTCCAATGGCTATCCCAGACTAAGGGGCACATTATCTATATATTACTCACCCGTGCGCCACTCGTCAGCAAGGTACAAGTACCTTCTGTTACCGTTCGACTTGCATGTGTTAAGCACGCCGCCAGCGTTCACTCTGAGCCAGGATCAAACTCTCCATAATTAATTATGAAAAGATAAATAAATTTAATTACTGATCTTTTGCCCAAGATTATTAAATCATTGGCTTTGTTTTAAAGTCTTAAAAGAACCGCTTAAAGCTCTTTTACTAGACTATGTATAGTTATCTATTACTATAGGGAAACTAACAATTCCTTGTTAGAATCAAAATAGAATAGACGGTTGTTGTTTATTAGTTATTTCTAAGTATTTAACAGTTACCTATTTAATAGATAGTGTCTCTTACTTGCTTAGTTTTCAATGATCTCAAATGGTTGAATCTTTATCGATTCCTTGAACTTAAACTCTAAGTCCTACCGTTTGTGGATGGGAATTATAGGGGGTTGTTGCTTAATGAAAGCTTAATATCTAAAGAAAGTTTATATAAATTTTATTGTTAGTTTTTATCTGTAATTGTGTAGCAGTTTCACCCCATTATATTTGGGGCAAAACTTATATGTTTATCTCTATAGAAACTGGTTCTGAAAAGTTTGGAACATCATCATAAGAGAATACAGCATAGTACTTATGTACCTCTTTATCTCCAAAGTTATCATAAGTGTATGTATCACTACCACCATAAAGTTTTTGACCATCGTAAGGTGAGCATGGTACTTTAAATGGATTTTTCACTACGATAACACCTTTAAAACCATCATCATCTGGTGCATCCCATGTTAATTTGCCTACTCCATTTTCTACACTATAGTTTAAATTTTCAACTTTTTGTGGAGCAAGGCGACGTTTTTTAATATAGCTAATTACTAAAGATGGTCTTTTAATTCGTTTTGAATCTATCCATTCTACACTTTCAGCTTGTACATTTTGTTTTTGAGAAGAAGCTGATATAACAAAGATTACTTTTTGTGTATTTTGTGCCATTGCTATCATCTCATTGATTGCATAGGTGTCAAAAACAAAACGCTGTTTAGCACTCTCTTTAATATCTACAACACTCACATCATAACCAATACGTTCAATAATCTCTCGCTCTTGAATCTTTGCATATGTTTTCTCACCCTCACATGGTGTTATCATCTCTATGTGAAAACGCATATGCTCTTTTGCATTAATTTTTTGTGCTTCTATATCTATATATGATGAGGATATAACCGTATTTTCCATATCTGGAAGATTGGAAAGATCAAACTCTATACAAGCATATATCTTATTGCCCTCTTTATCAAATCCTGATTGAAGTTTTGATTCTTTCATTCCATTCTTAGTAAAACTAAATTCTACTGAGGATTGAAGATCAATTTTTGCTTCATCTATAGTATAAGAGATATCTAATTTTGGTCTATATGTAAGACCGCCACTAAATTTACCATAGCCGATATCCCATTGCATCATTTGTGAAGCACGATCAAGAGGTAAAGAGTTTGGTCCTTCCATTCTAAAATATGCTTCACGGCGTTTGAGTGACTTTTGAAGAACTGCTATCTCTTGAGCTGCAAACTTATATGTTCTCCAGATACCTTGAGAGAGTTGAGCTGAACCTGTTGGTCTATCTATGTAAGAGAGCATTTTTGCATTTTTGATCTCATCAAAACTTTCTATATTGTCAATAGTACGCTCATCCATCTGACCAACACGCCATTCACCATAACTTTCAACTTGTACAGAAACACGATTCATAGGATAGTAAGAGATAACGGCATCTGTAATAATTGCATTTTCAGGAATAGTTGAAAGTGAAAAGCCTGTTACACCATAACATTCACCCTTCCCTTTGGATATACCTACAAATAAAGAGTTGTTTCCAAAATGTTCTTTATTTTTCTTTGTTTTTTCACCAACATAGCCAATCTTATCTGCTACAGGATATAAAATCTTAGAAAACATATTTTCATTTGGGTTTGTTCTTACCCCTACCATCTGAGCAAAAGGTGATTTGATTTTTTTCTCTTTACACACAGCTCTAATATAATAATAATAATTTTTAGAAGTTTTCAGATTTCTATCTGTAAAACTGTGAAGCTTTGTCATCCCTATACGATTTGATGCTTGTGCATGCCCTTTTTTCTTTGTAGAGCGGTAGATTTCAAAATAGACTGTATCATCGCTAATATAATCCCATGAAAGTTCTACCTCTTTTGCGCCTACAGTTGGAGCTATGAAGTTTTCAACTCGAGGAAGGGTATTTTCTTTTTTATAATTATTGACTTCAGAAAGAGCTATCATCAATGCTGGAATATTTTCATCAATATTTTCACTCATATGCTCTATGTAATCACTAATATTTCTCGTTCCAACCTCTACAACAAGTGAGAGTGCCCCCTTAGAGTAGTAAAACTCTCTACCGCTTCCCGAGATAAGATGTACTGGAGGTTTTCCCATATGAATACCATACTCACGTCCACTCTCCTTACGAATCTCTTCTGCCATATTTGAAGCAAGTATATTTAAATCGATTGCATCTTCAGCATCTTCATGTATAAAGTTATGGGCAGGGAAAAATACATTTCCTTGAGAGTGATAATCTAATGCTATTGTGATATTCTCATGTGACTCTACAAAATCTCTTAGAGCACTTGTTTCAGGCTCACTAAAAGCAGATGGTCCTGAGTAAACATTTGAACTTGTATTTTGATTAGGTGTAAAACCTACTGAAAAGTTTCTATTGAGATCAACACCAAAAGTTCCATCACCATTTTTTCGACGATTTTTACGCCAAAAAGCAAAATGGTTTCTTGAATACTCAAATCCGTCAGGATTAGCACACGGTACCATATAGAGTGTAGTTCTATCGAGTATATCATTGAGTTGTGGATCATAATCTATATGATCTAAGATATATTTTGCAAAAGAGAGGGAAAGTTCTATACCTATCCACTCTCTTGCATGGATTGTACCTGTATAAAAGAGTGCTGGCTTTTGCTTAGCATCTTTAACATTTTTTGTAATGCTTACTGCGATGATATCTCTATCTTCCCATGTTTTACCTATAGATTCTACTTGAAAAAGATTTGGATTAGATGCTTGTGCAGATTTAAAAAAATCTACACACTCATCATATGAAGTGTATTGTTGTCTCAAAATTTGACCTTAAAATTGATAAATTTTTTCGAAATGATACTCTTACTTCGTTTTTCTGTCAATTAAATCTGCGATTAAATCAATTTTTTTATCATTAAAGTTCAATCCCATTTTTTCTTGTTCAGGAGTGGCAAATGCTGGTATACCATTCACCTCTAAAACAATGTATTCCTCTTTTTCTCTATCATATATAATATCTACCCCACCAATATCTACTCCTGTTGCAGCACATGCTCTAATAGCTACATCAATAATCTCATCATTTGCCTCGCGCATAAAAACAGAACCACCACTTGTAACATTTGTTCGCCAGTCAGTCCCATTAGCTTTACGCCCATAACAAGAAACAAATTCACCATCTACTATATCTACACGGAAATCTGTGTTATCGTAATCTATAAACTTCTCAACATAAAAGTAACGTAAATCCATCTGATTAAGAAATGGCATAAGCATATCTAAGTTCGCTTCATTTTCAATCTTAGTCAGGCCAACACCACCCCAACCATCAGTTGGCTTATAGACCATTTTGTCCCATTTTTTAATAATTTTATTAAGTTCGTGCCCATCATCACGATGACACAATTTATAATCAGCTGTTTTTATCCCAGCATTACGAAGTATAAATGAAGTATGAAATTTATCCTCAGTCAATGCAAAAGAATCATAAGTATTGATCATGGGGATGACACGATTAAGTGCTTGATACAAATACATTTGATAAAGTGTTTGCTCTCCAGCATTATATGAGAAAAAAAGATCTAACTTATCTAGTTTTTGACCATAATGTTCATTATCACCACGATAAAGAATGTGACCATTTTTAGCAATAGCATTACGAAGATTAATGTTATCTAAAACTTCAATATCTCTTTCATTAAGCTTTTTAATCATCTTTTTAGCAATCTTATCACCACCACCATTTGCATAAAGCCACATTCCTATTTTTCTATCTGCCATCTCTTCTCCTAAAAATCTAATTTTTCTATAAAATGTTGAAAAAGCTTTTTACTCAATGCGATACGTGAAGTAAAACTACTTTTGAGTGCTCTTTCATGTATGGTATGATCCCCATCACCAAAGGGACCAAAACCATCTAAGGTTATGACACCACATGAGCTAACTATGTTTGCATCGCTTACTCCACCCCTCTCTTCATATGGAAGTTTTTCACCAGTTATTGTTTCTATACTGTGAATTAATTTTAAAGATTCCTCTGATGTTTGCATCACATCACGTTGAATTCCCCCACTTAAATAAGAGTTTACTCCATCAACATAGGAATGTGATACAATCTTTTCTATCTCTTTTAATACTCTTTGTTTTTCATCACTTGTTTTATAGCGAAGTTCAAAAGTGAGGTGAGCATGTGGAGAGATAGTATTTGCACCTATACCACCCTCCATTTTGCCAACATTAACGGTAGTCCCTTTTTCTAAATCTGTAAGTTTCACAAGTGCTTGAAGCTTATACGATGCCTCAAGATTTGCATCATTTCCATCTGCATAATGGTTTCCTGCATGAGCAGCTTTTCCCTTTATATCTATAAAAAAAGTACCTACTCCCTTACGTGCCGTTACCACTTCCATCTCTTTTCCAGCAGCTTCATACACAAAACAATAGTCATACTTTTCTGCCAGTTTTGCACTAAGATGTTTTGAGTCATCACTTCCAGTTTCTTCATCACTCACAAGTAAAATATCAATGTTCTTAATCTCAATATTTTCTTTTTTCAGCGCTCGAAGGGCTTCAACAAAGACAATATTTCCACCTTTCATATCGCAAACACCAGGACCATAAACCCACTCTGCATCTTCAGTATACTCTTCAAATTTTCCTTCAGGAAACACAGTATCAATATGTCCAAGTAGTAGAAGTTTTTTGCCATGAGTATGTTTAGATATATAATGATGATGATTGCCTATAGCACCACGTTCATGTAGTTCTAAATTAAAATCAAGTTCACTAAGCCAAGTATCAAAGACAGCTCCAACTTTATCGACACCTATTTTATTTTTAGTGTAGGAATTGATTTGTATAACAGTTTTTAAATCATCTAAATATTGCATTAAATTCCCAAGTCTGAAATCATATTGTAAAGATTATACAACGAAAAAATTTAAAGTTGATAAAAAAGTGTTGTTTTTAGGTATTTGTTAGTGGGGGAGTGTAAATTAAGAAGTTTTGATAGCCAAAGGGCTAGAAGAATTATTTTCTTCTAAGCTCTTTAATACGTGCTTTTTTACCAGCAAGTTCACGAAGGTAGAAAAGTTTAGCACGACGAACACGACCGCGACGAAGAACTTTAATCTCTTCAATTGAATCAGAATAGATTGGAAAGATTCTCTCAATACCAACACCATTTGCTCCGATTTTACGTACAGTGATAGTCTCACCAGTACCTTGACCACGTCTTGCAATACATACACCCTCGTATGCTTGAACACGAGATTTGTCACCCTCTTTAATAGTTACTGCTAAACGAACAGTATCACCAGCACGAAAATCTGGAATATTCTTCTCAGCTAGTTGTGCTTTTTCAAAGTTTTCAATATACTTATTTCTCATAAGATGTCCTTGTTTTGTGCTTTAAAAGCTGCTCTGGTCTGAAAAATTTAGTCTTACATTCAGACAGGGCTAATTTAAGTGAGCGAATTTTACTATGATTTCCCTTTAAGTATTCTGATGGAACACCAATTTGTTGATAAATTTTAGGTTTTGAAAAAGATGGAGCTTCTAAAAGTGGCGTTTCAAAGCTTTCAACACTTAATGAATCAGCATTTCCTAAAACACCATCTATATTTCTACTTACAGCATCACATACAACTAAAGAGGCAAGCTCTCCACCTGTAAGGATATAATCACCTATAGAGAACACTTCATCAGCGAACTCTTCAATCACTCTTTCATCTATACCCTCATAACGTCCACTCACAAACGCTACATGCTCTTTTTTAGCAAGTCGTTTCGCATCATTTTGAGAAAACTGCTTTGCAACAGGTGTCATAAAAATGATATGAACATTCTCATCTTCGCATTTCAATACACTCAGTGCATCAAAAAGAGGCTGAGGATTCATCACCATTCCAGCACCACCACCAACTGCAGTATCATCTACTTTATGATGTTTATTCGTTGAAAACTCACGAGGATCAAGATAATTTATCTCTAAAAGATTTTTATCAATAGCTCGTTTCAATATAGAATCTTGGAAGTAACCCTCCACAAGGTTACTAAAAAGTGTTACAAATGTAAACTTCATTACGATGCTGCTAGTATATCCATAGCACCTGACACTTCTATGATTTTTTTCTCTATATCTATACTGAGTTTAAATGGTGGAATATATGGAATAAGAAAGCTTTTTGCAAAACCTTGTTCTACAAGAGCCTTATCAGTTGTTACACTTAAAAAATCATGCATTGTTAGTCGCTCAACCTCATGCACAACTCCTAAGAGTTTACCATCTTCCAAAACTTCACACCCCTCTATATCAAACCAAAAGTTTTCACCATCTTCTAAATGACAATCGCGTCGCGTTTGCTCATATGTTGTATAGAGTTTTGCATTGGTGAATTTTTTACAATCTTCTGGATTTTGTAATCCATTGATTTTCACAAGAGCTCTATCTAAGTCAACATCAGTTAAGGTAATAGTATCTTTTTTATTGATAAGAAATGTAGAATTTTTTTGAAATTGTTCGGGGAAATCACACTTGATGTGAAATTTCATATCGCCTTTTATCCCGACAGTTTTGCCGAGAGTAGCGATATGAAGGAGTTGTTCTTTAAACTGCTTCGACATTGATACGGTAACTCACACCATCTTTAGCTTTACAGCCAGAGATGACAGTTTTAATGGCACCAATCATCTTACCACTCTTGCCAATCAATTTTCCAATATCGGACTGATTAGCATAAAGAACAATCTCAGTAACTTCGTCGCCTTCTTGAACTTCCACTCTTATATCATCAGGATATGATGCTATAAGTCTTGCAAATTGTGCGACAAAATCAGCGATCATGACTAACGACCAGTGATCTTTTTAACGCGGCCACTCATTTTAGCACCAACGCTTAACCAATAGTCAAGTCTTTCGTTATCAACTACTAATGTTTTTTCTTCGTTCATTGGGTTATAGTGACCAATTAGTTCAATCCAACCACCATCACGACGTTTACGGCTATCTGTTACCGCGATACGGTAAAAAGGTCTCTTTTTTCTTCCCATTCTAGTTAAACGGATTACTGTCATTTTAATGTCCTTAAGTTTTAATATAAAAATTTGGGGTATTTTTGCAGAATAATTTTGTACAAAGTACAAGAAGTTATTGTGCCTCTTACCGCCTTTTGGCGTCATATATCTTGGTTTACAAGATACCTTCTAATCACAGAGGGATTATTTCAGAAGTTAAACGATGGGCGAATTATAGCGAGATAATTCTTAAATGTAAAGAACTTAGCGAGGAAGTCCACCCATTCCGCCAGGGCCACCCATACCACCCATCATAGACTGAAGTTGTTTCATCCCATTTTTTCCAGAGAATTTTTTTGCCATCTTCCCTGCATTTTTAAACTGTTTTATCATACGATTTACTTCAACTATCGTAAGACCACAACCATTAGCAATACGTTGTTTACGAGAGTTATTGAGTAGTTCTGGATTTTCACGCTCTTTTTTGGTCATAGAGCTTACCATCGCTTTGATGTTTTTAAGTTCAGATGAGTTTTCAAAGTCAAAATCTTTAATCGCTTTACTCATACCACCCATACCAGGAATCATTCCCATAATAGAGCTCATAGAACCCATCTTTTTCATCTGTTCCATCTGCTCAAGGAAATCGTTAAAGTTAAACTTCCCTTTTTGAATCTTTTTAGTAAGTTTTTTGGCAGTTTTCTCATCTATAACATTGGCAGTTTTTTCAGCTAGACCTTCAATATCTCCAAAGCCCATTAAACGGTTTACTATACGATCAGGAAGGAAAACCTCTAAGTCTTCCATCTTTTCACCCATACCGATAAAACGCAGTGGTACTTGTACTTGAGAAGAGAGCCCAAGAGCTACACCACCCTTAGAATCACCATCATATTTTGAAAGAATAACACCATCAATACCAATTTTTTCTTTAAATGTTGTTGCTGTACGGATTGCATCTTGACCTGTAAGTGAATCAGCTACATAAAATATCTCATCTGGAGAAGCTACCTTTTTCACCTCTGAGAGTTCATCCATAAGCTCATCATCTATCGCTAAACGTCCAGCTGTATCGATAAGAACAACATCAAATATTTTAGAGTTTGCATACTCTAATGCTGATTTTACAACATCTACAGGATTTTTCGTCGCTTCATCTTCATACAGTTCTACTTCTATCTGTTGTGTTATTTGGCGAAGTTGTTCCACTGCTGCTAAACGCTGTAAATCGGCCGCAACAATAAGCACTTTTTTTTGCTTTGCTTTCAGATATGTTGCTAGTTTACCAGTCGTTGTCGTCTTACCAGAACCTTGCAGTCCTGTCATTAAAATTACAGTTGGAGGATTAGGAGCAAAAACAAAACCTTTATTGCCACCAACCTCTAAAAGCTCATAAAGAGCTTGTCTCATTGCATCTAAAAACTGATCTTTACCTATACCATTTTTCTTTGTTTCAATCTGAACTTTTTGGATAAGTTCCTTGACAACCTTATGGTTTACATCAGCTTTTAAAAGGTTTTTCTTTAACTCATTGAGTGCCTTACTTAAAGCTTTTTCATCATCATGAAAACGGATCTTTTTGATGGCAGTTGTAAATGAATCTGTTAAAGTGCTAAACATACTTTCTTCCTTGCTATATCGACGATTAAAAGTGCGAAAGGATAGCTAAGTTTTACTTTAAAGTTGCTTTTAGCTCAAGAGATGACACGAGACAACTTTATTTCTACCACTTTTTTTTGCCTCATATAATGCCTTATCTGCCTTATCAATTAATTTTTCAATACTTGTTTCATCGCTAAAAGCACAAACACCAAATGATGCAGTTTTATGTACCACAACACCAAACTGATGTGTCTCTATTTTTTTTCTTAATTTTTCGGCCAAAATAACAGCTTGACTTTGAAGTGTGTGTGGAAGCACTATTAAAAACTCTTCTCCACCCCAACGTCCTACTATATCACCATCACGAACTGATTCTTCTAGCAATTGTGCAAATTCAATTAGTACTTTATCTCCAACTATATGCCCATACTCATCATTAACATCTTTAAAAAAATCTATATCTAAAAGGATAATACTGCATGCTTCTTGATTTCTTTTATATCTGTAGTATTGATTGTGCAATACTTCATCTAAGTAGACTCGATTATAGATCTTAGTTAGTTGATCTGTTCTTGCTAATACTTTGAGCTCAATCTCTCGCTCTTTTATCTCTGTAATATCTAAGAGGTACCCTACAAAATTAATAATCTCATTTTGATCATTTCTTACGATAACAGTCTGATCAAGGATCCATTTAATCTTTTTAGATTTAGTCACAACTCTATAAGGGAGATGTTTAAAAAAGTATTCCCCTTTTTCTATTGCTTCTTCAAGTTCTTGAGTAACTTGCTCTATATCATCGGGATGAATACAATCAGAATATGCTATTGTATTTGTTTCAAAATCATCTTTAGAGTACTCTAGTAAAGAGTTTACACTTTTAGAAACAAAGTTCACACTCCATGATACATCGTTATTCCATTTAAACAAGACCGTATTACTTAAATCAAATAGAGATAAAAGGATATCTTTCTCTTTCGCTTCTTGGCGCAGATTTTCATTAAGTTTATCAACTTTATTTTTTAATTTGGCAGGGATAATCGATATAAAATATGAGAGTGGAAAAGCAAGTAACATAACTGTTATAAATATAATAATAAGTTCTTTATCATTCTGTTTAATTTTACTTTCTAGATTAGAGTTATTGGGAACAACAATAAGCTTTAGATTCTCTCCATTATTTAAATCTAATTTTGTCGCATAAAACCCTTTTCCATAGTATTCGTCTTTCTTTAATATTTTATCCTTATCTTTATAAAAAGCGAGATTAGTGTATTTTTTGACATTAAAACGAATATATCGACTCCAACATTGAGTATGTGTTGGTTCTACCAATATATAGCCATCTTTATCTACAATATAAACATGGTATAAGTCTATATTTGTGATGGTTTGTAGAAACTCTTTCATAAAGATATTGACAATTAAAATACCTATTTTTTTATCTCCATGAAAGAGAGGAGTGCCTACACGAAGGACTGGCTTAATAGGATTTTCCACATCACCATGTTCAACATTTAAATCAAGCTTTGAATACCAGTATTGTCCTCTATCTAAGAGAAAAATCTTTTGGAAATAATAACGATCTTTTTTATTTTGTAAATCTTCACCTTGAACTTCGTAAGGGGTTGTACCTACATTTTCTCTATCTATACGGATAATCTCATCACCATCACTGTCAATAAATCGTAATTGCATAATATTTTGAGATGTTTTTGTAATATCCATAAATAGTGATGCTATCAAAGCTTGCATATCATCTTTTTCTATATTTTCTTGCAATATCTCTGATTCACTAATTGCATCGAGTTTAATACTGATATTTTGGATGTAGGAACTGAAGTTTTTATTGACAAAAGCAGCATAACTATGTGCTCTGTGGAGACTCTCTTCTTTAATACTTGCTTGATTAAAGTTAAGAATCAATATTTGTGTAAAGGCTGTAAGGATAATTCCAAACATTATGAAAATAATAAATAGTTTTACCCTAAAAGACATAAAAGTCTCACTCCTATACTGAATAAATGTTATCTTATGATAACTTGTTTATTCTAACCCTACCTTAAAAGAGTTGACTTACTCAAAAGTAGTAAATGTTTTTGGCTCAGGTGATACAAATTCCATCCCTAGAAGTCTTACTTTATGTGCATGAAGCATTACACGTTTAGCACGACGACCACCATATTGCTCATCACCAACGATTGGATGATCTATATAACGAAGATGTACACGAATCTGGTGAGTACGTCCATTATGGATGATACATTTCACTTTTGTCTTGTTTGCACTTACAATATCAGGAAAAAATTCACTTCTTGCAGGTTTTCCTTTTGAAGATACATTTGAGTATGCCTTATTGTTTTTCTTTTGAGTAAGAATTGGCTTATCAACCTCTATAGGTTCACTTATAATCCCCTCTACCCATGCGATATACTCTTTATATACTTTATCTTGTGCAAACTCTTTAATCGCTTTTTGACGAAACTCTTCATTTTTAACAAGCATTAAAACACCACTTGTTTCACGGTCAAGTCTGTGAAGAAGTCGTGCAGGTTTCATCTGACGTTCCACCTCATCTGAATTTACATGAGCTGGCTTATCTACTACTACGATATCATCGTTTTCAAAGATAGGCTTAAGTTTTTCAACCTTATGCACTTTAAAGTTTGTTTTTTCATCTATCTCTCCACGAGCGATCATCACTTTTTTATTTCCCACATAGACAAGACCTCTGTCTATCATAGATTTTGCAGAGTTATTTGAGATACCCTCTTGCATTGCTAATAATTTATATGCTTTTTCTGTAGCCATTACATTGACTCCTTAATTTTTTTAATAATTGGTTCTAAATTTATACTCTCTTCAACCATTGAAGGTGGGAGTTCTTTTGTTTTGATAAGTGCTTCTACAATAGCACCACTCTCAACATACTGTACATGATGCACATACTTAAAAAGCTCTTTTTGGTGAAAAAAATGCTTTCCTGTAATAATCTTACATCCAAAATGAGCAGGCTCTAAAGGATTGTGTCCACCTACATCCTCTTTAAATGCACCACCAAGGATTGCTATATCACTAATGCGATAGATATTATTTAACTCACCCATAGCATCAACTAGTATCACATCTGCTTCAAAGTTTTGCACCTCACTCCAACGAGAAAGTGTCAGTGCATTATGCTCTGTAGCTTCTTGCATCAATGTATAAACTGCATCAAATCTCTCAGGATGTCTTGGAACGACAATGAGTTTACATTTATGCTCTTTTTTATATTCTAAAAATGCAGCAAGTGCATGTTTCTCTTCACCCTCATGAGTACTTCCAGCAACTATTGTCTCTACATCTGGTTTAGCATACTCTTTTGTGTGTTTTATCTCTCCAGCGAGTTTAATGTTCCCTATCACCTCTATATTTTTTGCACCAAGTGCTAAAAAACGATTCTTATCTATCTCACTTTGTGCATAAATAATCTCTACATTTGCCAAAAGTTTTTTATAAAACCAAGCAAACTGCAGATACTTTTTCACACTCTTATCTGAGATGCGAGCATTGAGTAAAATCACTTTTGCACCACGATTTTTTGCAATTTGAAAAAGCATGTACCAAAATTCTGCCTCAAGAACAACTAAAACTTTTTGTTTTTTTATCCAAAATGGCAAAAAAAGTTCATATGGAAGATAGCGAACATCAGCATCATATTTTTTTGCTTCAGAGTGTCCTGTTTGGGTAATCGTTGTGATATTTACATCATACTCATCTAACTTTTTTAAAATTGGCTTTAAAGCTCTAGCTTCCCCTAAGGAACAAACATGAAACCATAAACAATTTTGTTGAGAAAAACTTGGATTTTTAAAAAGAAAAAAACGTGCGGGAATTGACTCTTTATACTTCGCTTTAAACGAAAGGTAGACTAAAAGTGGCAGTGCTAAAATATAAAGCACTGCACTTAAAAAAGTGTACAGTAAAAAGAAGGGGCTCAAAGCCTACTCTTCTTCGTGTGCTTTCACATAAAGGATACGACCACAATGTGGACAAGTTGTAATATCTTCACCTTTGATAACATCAGCATATACTTTATCGCCAATTACCATATGACAACCCATACAAGCTTGATCTTCAACAGGAACTACTGTTGTATTTTTTGCCCATCTACGAATCTTTTGATAAAAAGCAAGACCTTTTTGGTTCATTGTACCAAGAAGTTTCTCTTTTTTCATAAAAACTGTTTGACGTTCATTCGTTATTTTTTCTAATTTTGCATCAACATCAGCTTTTACAGATTCTAAGTTTGCAGCAAGCTCTTTCAATGATACTTGTGCCACTTCAATCTGCTCTTTTTTAGACTCAATAATTTTTTCTAGTCTAGCGATCTCTTCATTTGCGAAAGTTACTTGCTCTTTTGCTATCTCTTCTTCAAGTTGAAGTGATTTCATTTCACGTTCAGTTTTCACTTCACCTGATTTTTTTGAGTTCTCTTCAAGTTTTTGAGAAAGTTCTGCAAGATGAAGTTCATTTTTTGCTTTTTTAAGTTCTTCTTCTTTAATTTCGTTACTTAAATTCTCAATATCTGATTCAATACTCTTTGTTTTTGCTAAAGCTGCTTCATAATTATAGTTTGCTTCTTCAATTTGAGGCTCAAATGCATCGATATCTTTGTCTACGATTGAAAGGTCGATTAGTTGCTGTAAGTGCTTGTTCATTGGACTCCTTTAGGTTTTTTACATAAGGATATATGTTTCATTTTATCAATATATATATGTAAATGGGTTCTTCGATGACGCAATTATAACTTTTAAACCTAAATTTTTCAAAGTTTTTTCTAAAATTTGTGCAAAAAAGTGTTCACTTTCATAATGACCGATGTCAATAAGTGAGATATTTATGCTTTTTGCTTCCATCGCATCATGATATTTTACATCACCAGTTAAAAAACAATCTGCTTCTATACTTCTCATAAGAGAACATCCAGAACCAGTTGTGAGAGCTACTCTTTTTACTCTCTTATTTGCTTTTACACAACGAGCATGTGGAAGTCCAAATGCAGTAGAAACTCTCTTAGCAAAGGTATCAAAATCTTCATCCACATCAAAATAAGCTACAAAACCATCTTTTTTCGCAATCTTAAGTCCTAAAACTTCCTCTGCAACATAATCGTTGAGATGTGTCTGATCAAAGTTTGTATGCATCGCTATATTTGAGATATTTTTTTGTATCATTTTTTGAATAAGATTAGCAGGATATGAAGAGAATTCCAACTGTTTTAGTCCCCCAAAAATAATAGGATGATGGGTTATTAACAATGTATTATCTTCTAAAGAGTCTATCAATGCTTCATCTACATCAATGCTCAAAGCAATTTGTGTAATCTCTTGAGAAAAATCTCCCACTAAAAGCCCTGAATTATCCCAAGACTCTTGGATTTCAAAAGGGGAAATTTCATCTAAAAATTTATATATTTCAGAAATTTTCATTTTAATCCCTCTTGAGGTCTGGTTCGATTGCAATCGCTTTTTCATAAAACTCTTGGGCTTTTTCCTCATCTCCAAGTTCTTTATAAACATTGGAGAGTTCTAAGTAAGCAAAAGGATTCCCATCATCTTGTTCTAGTGATTCTATAAAGTACTCTAGCGCTTCATCGTAGCGTTCTTGCTCTTTAAGTGTATAGCCCATTTTAAAAAGTGTCTCAGCATTATGAGGTTCTTTAATGTTTGCTTCGCTATAAATTGCTAGTGCCTTATCAAGCTCACCATTTTCTCTTGCTTCATCTGCTTTTTCTATAAGTGAGGAGCTATCAAATGTTGAAAAAGCCTCTGCAGTTCTTTGTGGAGTTTGAGCTCTTCCATCACCTTTTTCCCCATCTTGAGGATCTTGTAGTGTTTGTATATGTTCATAAATTTTGTAAGCAAAAAATGCCGAAGCACCTAGCATTAAAAGTTGAAAAATTGTCATATTATTCCTTATATAAATTTTGATTAAGTAAGCTTATAAGTTGTAAAGGGTCCACTTGGATCCCTCCAACTCTAGCAGAAAAATGTAAATGTGGTCCTGTTATACGGCCGGTATCACCTGAGAGACCAATCACTTGAGCCTTTTTTACTCTATCACCTTTTTTTACCTTAAAGGCACTAAGATGGTAGTAACAAGTATAGATACCCTCACCATGATCGATGATGATAGAATTACCAGCATAAAATCTCTCTTTTGCAAGGACTACAACACCATCATTACTCGCTATAACAGGTGTACCTATCTTGGCTCTAAAATCTGTGCCACTATGGTAGCCTTTTAAGGTATCGTTATAAACTCTAGCCTTACCAAAATCACTTGTAATTTTGCTCTGCATAGGTACGATAAACGGAGTACTAACATAGTTTATTGGGGTAATTGTATTGTAAATCTTCATCGCCTGAGCATACTCTTGAGATGTCCGTTTTTTTACTGCATCACTTTTGGGGTTTACTTTTGATGTTTGTACATGGATAATCTCTTTTTTATAATGGCCATCTTCTATATCTAGATAAAAAAAATCTTTGTCAAAATAAACTTTTTGAGTATGTGGTTTTGCATAATAGCTTATAGGGATAAGAACATATACTTTTGAACTCTCATAAGGGGTATCAAAAACTTTATAGCTTTTTTTTTCTACTTTTACCTTTTTTATACCCTCTTTTTTATCAAACAGAACCATTGCTGTTTGCCCATTGCTGATGCTCTCTTGAACAATTTCAAGTGCAATAAGTTGAGTAAAAAGTATAAAAAAGCTTAGTAAGACTTTCATTAATACTCTTTCATCGCTCTTGCGATATCGCGTTTTTGATCTTTCTCTTTGAGGTCTTGGCGTTTATCGTGAAGCTGTTTCCCTTTAGCAATCCCTATCTGAATCTTTGCTATATTTCTATCGTTAAAATAAAGCTGTAGAGGTACTATAGTATACCCATCACGATTGACAGCTTTGAGCATCTTTTGTATCTGTTTTTTATGTAAAAGGAGTTTACGACTCCCCCGCTCTTCATGCCCATAAAAATGGTGTGTTGTTTCAAGTCGTCCTATATGTGCATTAAAAAGGATAGGTTCCTCTTTGACAAACTTAATGAAGCTGTCTTTTAAGTTCACTCTACGAGCACGGAGTCCTTTAACCTCACTCCCCTTTAAAACAAGCCCAGCTTCAAACTTCTCTTCTATAAAATAATCATGATAAGCTTTTTTATTTTTTGCTATCGTTTCACCCATAATTGTTAATTTTCCTCTTTTATTTTAAAAAAACTACTTCCGCTTCCGCTAAAGAAATAGCCATGTCTATAATGATCTTTTAAATCTTTATACTCTTGAAGTGCTGGTTTAAATAGATCATTCACCTCATCAGCACTTAAGTTTTGCATCACATCTAAAGAGTTCATCTTTTTATATTTTTCTACCTCAAATCCATCTAAAGGCTTGTAAAAATCTTCTCTATATACCTTATATACCTTTGGTGTACTTATCTCTATATGTGGTGTAAAAGTCTCCAAATCAAGTAAAGGCTCATCAAACTCTTCAACTACTTCCCCAATGCCACTTACATTGGCACTATCATAGCCATAGACAAAAAATGGAACATCTGCACCTACTCCAAGGCCAATCTCTGCGAGTTCATTTAAACTCAAACCCAAGTCTAGTACAGAGTTACACATCTTAAGGTATGTTGCAGCATCACTACTTCCACCACCAAGACCAGCAAAAGTTGGGATACTTTTGTCCACCTTTATCGCATGTGTACGCATAAGGTTTTCTAGTTTTTCTGAGGAGGTAGACTCTTTGAGTGCAAAATATGCCTTATAGATGGTATTTTGCTCAGTAGTGCAAGAAAAATCACCCAAGATAACAAACTCATTCTCTTTAGCATCTGTTTGTGACTTAGGAACAAAAGAGAGCTCATCATAAAGATTCTCCACCTTCATAAAACGCGAGATAATCTCATGATAATCCCCTCGCATCCCTGTTATTTTTAAAAAGATATTGACTTTGGCATAAGCCTTATAAATTTTCATATTTATCTCTTTAACATCTTTGATAAGATATTTAAATCTTGTGTATTTACATCTTTGAGCGCTGCTTTATTTGCATCTTTTACATCTTCTAATAGTTCACTTCTCACTATAGAGATATCTGATGGTGCTTCTATGCCAAGTTTAACAACACCTTTTTCAACCGCTATCACTTTTATTTTTATATCGTCGCCTATTACTATAGACTCATCTAGTTTTCTAGCCAATACTAACATGTATATATCCTACCTAGTTCATATTTTACTGTACTATCTTTAATAGTAATAATTGAGATGTTATCACCATTATCTAGCCAGTATGTACCCTCTTCTTGCTCTTGTAACTCTTCTAAAGCAAGAACTCTTCCATATTTGATATTTTCCTCATCACCCAAATAATAATTTTGAGGTATATTAAGAGATTTTTTAATATCTAGAGGCTTTTCATTTTCATAAAGGAACTGCCCCTCATTTAATCGCTCCAATGCACTCAGACTTCCATACTCTACACCAAGCCTCTGAGCGATGATGCGACCTAGTGAGCGGATATATGTCCCTTCACTTACTGTCGCTTCAAAAGTAACAAAAGGGTGGCAATAATGCAATAGCTTTGCCTCATAAATAGTGGAGTTAATTTTATTTAGCACCACTTTTTTGCCTGCACGAGCTAAATCATAAGCACGTTGTCCATCAATTCTTTTTGCTGAAAAGATAGGTGGTTCATACTCTAACTCACCCTCTAAAGATTTTACACTCTCTTGGATTTTCTCAAGAGAAAGCTCTTCTAAGGTAGCAACATTTTCTATCATCTCTGTATCAAGAGAGTCACTTTTTGCACCAAGCCAGAGTGTAGCTCTGTAAGTTTTCGGTGCCTTGTTAAGGAAACGGAAAAGCTTTGTATGGGAGCCAAAACCTATCACTAAGACACCCTTAGCAAAAGGGTCTAATGTGCCAGAGAATCCAGCTTTTTTGTTATTGTACTTACGTTTTAAGCGTGAAAGAAAAAAGTTTGAACCAATTCCACTTGGCTTATAAGCAACAAAAAGACGATTCATAGTCTCTCTACAAATGATGCTAGAATCTCACGTTTTGTTCCTGCAAAATTTATACTAAGTTTAAATTCTCTTCCGGACTTACTCACACCACTAATGCGCCCTGTCCCAAAAATTTTATGACGCACTAAATCACCCTTTTTAAAAGCTGTATTTTTCTCTACAATTAAAGAGCCTTCACATAGACCTGCTTCATTAAAGAATCGACTTTTACCTAAATCACTTCTACGCCCCTTATAAAAACGACTAGCAGCATGAGAGAGAGTTAATGTATCTTTAGCTCTTGTAAAAGAAACATAACCAAGACGGCGTTCCTCCTCTAAATCACTTCCATCACCCACAAGTGGTAAAAAGCCCTCTTCCATCCCAATGATAAAGACATGTTCAAACTCTAAACCTTTGGAGGCATGGATACTCATCATATAGATAGACTCACCCTCAACCTGATCTTGTTCACTCTGAAGTGTTAACTCATTTAAAAATTCATCTAAAGAAGATTCTGGATTATTTTTCACAAAATCGCGAAAAAGTCCATAAAACTCATCCATATTTAAAACACGGTCAGCCTCATCTTGCATCCCTTTATAGATATCTTTTAAATGAAAAGTATCCTCTAGTGCATCTATAAACTCATAAGTAGAATCTTTAGAGATCTGTGCAATATCCTCTATATCTGTTATAAATTTCTTCAATGTAGCTGCATTTTTCTTTCTCACTAAGCCCTCAAGCTCAACTAATGGAACATTTTTAATATACTCATATATAGAGCTATCATTTGCATGAGCTGCTAGTTCTATCTTATCTATACTCGCTTTACCAAGACCACGTTTTGGTTTATTCACAATGCGTTTAAAAGAAAAATCATCATGAAAGTTTGTTATCACACGAATGTAGGAGATAAGATCTTTAATCTCTGCTCTATCATAAAAACGCAGTCCACCCACTAGCTTGTAGGCAATCCCTGCACGATTAAGCCCCTCTTCAATAGAACGTGAAAGTACATTTACACGGTAAAGGATAGCTATCTCTTTTGCACTTACACCAGAATCAAGCAGTTTTTTTACTTTAATAGCAATTTTTCTTGACTCTTCATTCTCATCATTTGAGTTGAGTATAGTGACATCATCACCTGAACCACGTGTAGCGATAAGTTTCTTTCCTAAACGCGACCTATTGTGCTCTATAAGTGCATTGGCTACATTTAAGATCGGGGAACGTGAACGGTAGTTCTCTTCAAGTTTAAAAACCTTCGCACCCTCAAAATCTTCATCAAACTCCATAATATTTCTTATGTTTGCACCACGCCAACCATAGATACTCTGATCATCGTCACCTACAACACAGATATTATTATGAGTAGTACACAGTTTTTGCAGAAGCTTAAGTTGTAGTTCATTAGTATCTTGATACTCATCAATCATAATATATTGGTATTTTTTAGAAGTTGCCTCTGCAAGTTCTTTATTTTCATCAAGAAGTCTATAGGTAAGTGCAATCAAATCATCAAAATCTACAAGATTGTTTTCATTAAGATACTTCTCATACTCTCCAAAAACCTCAGCGATTTGCTTATAGTTAAAAAGTTCTGCTTGCTTATAAGCATCATCAGGACTCATAAGAGAGTTTTTATAGCGTGATATCTCGCTCGCTATAAGTGGAGTGGGTAGTTCAGAGTTGATTTTTTTAATAATTCTTTTTTTATCATCTGTATCGATTACCACAAAATTGTTTTGACGCCCTAGAAGATGGATATTAAATTTTAAAAATAAAAGTCCAAATTTATGAAAGGTACAAAGAAGTGGTGGGTATGCATTAGTATTCATCATAGCCAAAGAGCGCTCTTTCATCTCTTTTGCTGCTTTATTTGTAAAAGTAAGTGTAAGCGTGTTTGAAGCGGGAATACCAACTTGCTCTATTAGATATGCCAAACGCGATACAATAGTGGTAGTTTTACCACTACCTGCTCCGGCAAGAATAAGGACAGGGCCCTCAGTTTGTTTCACTGCATCTGACTGCGATTCGTTTAATTTACCAAATATTTTTTCCATAATTATCACTACTTTTATAATATTACTTTTATTATAGCTAAATTGTAGTAAATTATTACAAAACTATTGCATTAATTATAATTATGAGTTATAATTTTATTATCATTATTACTTATAGGAATTATTATGTTAAAAGATTTTGCCAAATTACAAACATTTTTGATGGTTATAAAAGAGAAAAGTTTCTCTAAAGCATCCGCAAAACTAGGGATTTCACAGCCCGCAGTAACACAACAGATAAAATTTATCGAAGACTACCTTGATACTAAAATAGTAGATAGAAAAAAGAATGGTATTCTTTTAACAAAAGAGGGAGAAGATCTTTATCGTATTGCACAGCGTTTAGAAAAAGCGATAGCAAATTCTGAAAAAGAGCTTTTAAAAATCATCAACAAAGAGTTTACTTTTGTTATGGGTTCTTCATTTGCAATTGGGAACTATGTGCTTCCTAACTACCTTGGAGAGATTAAAAAACGTATAGACAATGAAGTATTTATGAATGTAGATGTTTCATGTAATGTTATCGCTCAACTTGTTGATAAAAAGATAGATGTTGCACTTATCGAATCTCCAGTATTTGAAGATGGGATCATCTATAGAGAGTGGGTAGAAGATGAGCTTGTACTTTTCTCAAACCAACCTATCAAAAAACATTTAAATGCTGAAGATCTACTTGATTTTGACTGGGTTTGTAGAAACGAGGAATCTCATACAAGAAAGCTTACAGCTGAAGTTTTTGAAGAGATTGGTGTGCAGTGTAATAACTTTAATGTTATTGGGGTATTAGCTTCACCTACTGCTATTAAAGAGTCTATCTTACATGCAGACAAGACAGCTGAGCGCCCACTTGTTTCTATCATGTCCCGTCATGTAATTCAAACAGAACTTGACAATGGAACACTCTATGAAGCAAGACTTAAAAATCATAAAATTCTAAGAAAATTCTACATCGCTTACTCTAAAGAGCGTAAACATGATGCCTTTGTTGACAATGTAGTCAACTACCTTCTCTCTCTTAACAAAGTTTAGAGAGAAGCCTTACTACTTATTTCTTCAAAAACTTAGAATTCTCTGGATTATTTAAAAAAGAAGCCATTGAATTCTCCACCCCATTTTTATCTATTTTTTGTTCTTGCTTTTTTTCATCTTTACTTGGTTTGTATGTAGAAAGGTTGATAAGAACAGGTGTTTCATCAACAATAATTTGCATAATACTTAGAAGTGGTACACTCACAACACTCCCAAAATTTTCACTTCCAAAACCAGCTTCAAAAACAAGTAAGTCATCTTCTATTCTTGCGGTTTCAAAGGTATAACCCGCTAAGAAGAAAAGTGTTAGTGCACGAAACTCTGTGTTGATACTCTCAGGGAGTTCAGGATTAAAATGAGCATCTTCTATTTTACATAAAATGCCAAAATTTTGTTCTTTTTCAAAAAAATGAATAATCAACTCTTGTATATTTTTTTGCATCAAATGTGCAAACTCTTTATCTTCTATGACATTATCTAACAATGATCTTCCTTATATTTTCTTCTGCAATTATATCAAAATCTATCATTGCATTCATGAGTGCTATTTTTTTATAAGTATAGATATCCTCTACTCTTACATCTTTTTCAAAAATTTTACCCTCTTCTAAGAGTCTAGCCCGTGTAGTTCCTTGAAGAAGAGGTGTTTTTGGAGTCAACCAATGCTCACCATTAAAAAAAGCAAGATTGGCAATAGTTGTGTCAGATACAAAACCATCTTTGATGATAAGTATATCATCCCCCTCCCCTTTTTGTAAAAACAAAGCATCAAGTTCTCTTCTATCCGCATATTTTCTACTGTACTCTATGGTATTTGATTCTAAAAGTTTAAGTTTGTGTATTTGCCGTTTTTGATAAGGGATATACTCTACTTCTAACTCCTCTATTGAATAAACAACACGACACCGATAGAGACCTTTTTTAGGAGGATTTAATCGTTCTTTGAGATTGTGTACTTTCTTTATACCCAAAGAGTTTAAAACACCCTCATAGCGTTTTTGATGATACTCAAGATATTTTACCTCTCCATCAATAGCCTTAATGGTTTCTAAAAAACTATGCTTCACTAAAAAGTTCTGTACTGAGGTAACGCTCTCCTGTGTCACAAAGGATTGTTACTATTGTTTTGCCTTGAAACTCTTTACGAGAAGCTACCTGCATCGCTGCATAAACATTGGCTCCAGCAGAGATCCCAACAAGCAAGCCTTCCTCTTTTGCAAGCTCTTTTGCAGTCCTAAAGGCATCTTCATTACTCACCTTTATCACTTCCCCATAAACACTTGTGTTAAGTATATCTGGGACAAAACCTGCACCTATCCCTTGAATCTTATGTGGTGATGGTGTTTCACCTGAAAGAATAGCACTAGATTCAGGTTCCACAGCAAAAATAGCAATATTTTGAATATGCTCTTTTAAAACTTCTGATGTACCTGTGAGAGTTCCACCTGTACCTACTGCTGCTACAAAAGCATCAAGCTTACCCTCTGTGTCATCTAAAATCTCTTTTGCAGTTGTTAGTCTATGTATCTCTGGATTTGCAGGATTAGAGAATTGTTGTAAAACTATTGAATTTGGAGTATTTGCTTGTAACTCTTCTGCCTTAGTGATTGAACCTTTCATCCCTTTTGCTGCAGGAGTAAGCACAAGCTCTGCACCTAATGCTTTTAATATATTTCTTCTCTCAACACTCATCGAATCTGGCATTGTTAGTATAAGTTTCAAATTTTGTGCTGCACAGTTTGCTGCGAGTGCTATGCCGGTATTACCACTTGTTGGTTCTATAATGGTTGTATCAGCATTAATCTTGCCATCCTCTTGAGCACGACGGATCATATTGAAACCTATTCTATCTTTTACTGAAGAAGTTGGATTTAAAAATTCACATTTACCAAGTATAGTTGCTCCTGTTTTTTCAGAAGCCTTGTTGAGTCTTACCAGAGGAGTATTGCCTATAAGTTCTGTAATATTGTTTGCTATTTTCATACATTTTTCCCTTTATTGAGTTTATTTTACACTAAAAAGATTACGGACACAAATATCTATCATCTTGTACACCTCATGAAAACCCTCAAAACCGCTAAAAAAGTATGGATCTGGTACATCTGCTCCCTCGTAACCATATTCCCCTAGCTTTACAAGATTTGTAGCACCCATAGCTTTTAAATCATTATAGTTATTCTCATCCAGAGCTACAATCAGATCAAATGTGTCAAAATCATTCTTATTCACTTGTCTTGCTCGAAGCATAGAGATATCGATACCATGCATCTTAGCAATTTTGATTGAGTTTTCACAAGGTGCTTCACCTATATGCCAATCACCTGTTCCTGCAGAATCAACTCTAATATTCAAAGCCATCTCTTCTGCAAGTTTTTTTGCAATACCATCTGCTAAAGGGGAACGGCAGATATTTCCTAAACATACAAAAAGAACTGATTGCATAGATGTTGCCTTTTTTTGCTAGAATTATACTAAAAAAGAGAGACTATGGCGACATATAACAGTGATGGAAGAAAACTTTTAAATTGCGAATACGATTATATACCCCAAATCAATGACATCATCGACTCTATGCGTGTTCTTTCTATCAATGACAGAGGGGATGGGGAACTTGCTGTTTTTTTACTAGAGCCTACAACTAGAGTTACTTGCTATATTTTTGATGAGATATTTATTATTGGAAAAAGTGATAGTTTTGATAGTTTACATGATGCTATTGAAGCTTGGAAAAATGATGAGATTTAAGTTGATTTTTTAAATGGTGCGCAGAGGGGGATTTGAACCCCCACACCCGAAGGCACAACGACCTCAACGTTGCGTGTCTACCGTTCCACCACCTGCGCATTTAAAGAGTGGTATAAAAAGTGTAACTCAAAAGAGTTACACTGAGGTTTTACTTAAGTTGTTCAAGGGTAATCGGTTTTCTAATGAAAACATCGAAGACCCCTAATCAGCTAAAAACTTCAAGAAATTGAAGTTTTTTAAACGCTAATTAGCCTAAGTATGGGTTAGCGTAAAGTGCGATTAACGCAATTACTAGTGCATAAATAACTTGTGCTTCGATCATTGCAAGAGCGATGAACATTGTAGTCATAAGTTTAGCACCAAGACCTGGGTTACGTGCAGTACCAGCGATAGTTGCAGCAGCAGTATGACCCATACCGATTGCTCCACCAAGTGCAGCTAAACCAAGTCCAAGACCAGCAGCGATCATAGAGTAAGCTTTAAGAGTTTGGTTAGCAACTTCACCCTCATTTGCGAATACAGCAGCAGAAAGTGCTACTAAAAGAAAAAGAATTTTTTTCATAAAATTGTCCTTATAATTATTACAATCCGTTCGGATAGCGTAACCTCATTTTTAATCATGAAGCAACCCACACATAAATGCTAGGATTTCCCTACTTGAAATTGATGTGAAATTATACAAAGAGTTTACTAAATATACTCTTAGACACGTCCAAGAGAAATCTTATTTCCTTTAAACTCTAAAATTTCAACAGTTACTTTATCGCCCTCTTTAAAAATATCACTTACTTTATCTACTCTTTTATCAGAAATCTTAGAGATATGAAGGAGTCCATCTGTACCATCTGGAAGTTCAACAAAAGCACCAAAGTCTACTATGCGTTTAACAGTACCTTCGTACTTCTCTCCCACCTCATACTTGATTTTTGCTTGTTTTGGAGTATTGACAATTTTTTCTATATGCTCTTTAGCTCCTGCAACACCTGTTTTATTTTTACCTGTAATTTTCACTTTACCATCTTTTTTGTCAATATCAATGGCAACTTCAAACTTCTCAATCATCTCACGAATTGTTTTTCCAGCCTGGCCAATAATTTCTCCAATAAAACTAGGGTCTATATGAAAAATATCTACTGATGGTAAAACGCCATCATTAAACTCTATCTTACTCTCAGCTTCAAGCATAATATCAATAATATGACTACGTCCCTCTTTAGCTTGGTAGAGTGCCTCTTTAAGTATATCTAAAGAGATACCACCAAGTTTAATATCCATCTGCATCGCAGTGATACCATCTTTTGAACCAGTTACTTTAAAGTCCATATCTCCATCATGATCTTCAAGCCCCATAATATCTGAAAGAATTGCATACTCATCACCATCACTTACCATACCCATAGCAATACCAGCGATAGTATCACTTGTCTCAATATCTGCAGCTTTAAGAGCCATATAACCACCACACACAGTTGCCATAGATGATGAACCATTAGACTCTAAGATTTCAGAAACTAAACGCACTGTTTGTCCATCAAGATTAAGTGCAGGTTCTAATGCACGTTTTGCTAAGTTACCATGACCAAGTTCACGGCGTTTTGTTCCCATAACAGGAGATGCTTCACCTACTGAGAAACCAGGGAAGTTGTAATGCACCATAAAGTTTTCATTTTGTGTGCCGTTATCTGTTAAAGATTCAAACATTTGTGCATCTTTTTGTCCACCCATAGTAAGTACAACTAAGGCTTGTGTTTGTCCACGAGTAAAAAGACAAGATGAGTGAGCACTTGGAAGTACATTTGTATCTATACTAATAGGTCTTACCTCTGTCAGTGAACGTCCATCTGCACGTACTTTTTCTTTCAGTATTTGAGAACGAACCTGCTCTTTTTTAACACTCTCAATTGCATCTTTAAGCTCAAGCTCTTTTTCAACATCTGCCCATTCAGTTTTACTGAGGATAATATTTTTTCTAAGTTGTCTTAGTGCAGTTGAACGTTCCGATTTTGCCATCTGATTCATCGCATTAGCAATATCTTCTAAATGATTTTCTTTTACATATCTAAGCATCTCTTCATTAAGATCATGCACTTTTAAATCAAGTTGTTGGATCTCTTTTCTCATTGGTGTAAAGAGTTCTTCATATTTTGCATTTGCACTAAAAAGTGCTGCTTCAGTTTTCTCAAAAATCTCGATTAGTTCATCTTCTGCCATCGCGTTTGAGATATGTTTCGTAAAAACTGCTCCAGCCATTGTAGGGTCAAGCATTGGATCAATTACCATATCTGACACCTCTACATCTTCTGAACCAAATGTACGCATCTCTATCATTAAGAGATCATCTTTTGTTCCTGAAAGATATAAATCAAGTGTAGAATTTTTTAGCTGAGAAAGTGTAGGGTTAAGAACAAGTTCTCCATCCACTTTTGCAGCACGAATCGCTGATACAGAAGTATTGATATCTATATCTGAAACAAAGAGTGCAGCTGATGCAGCATTGAGTGCTAGCACTTGTAGATCTGATTCGCTATCTGCAGAGAAAACCATAATAGTAATTTGTGTTGGATGTCCAAAACCTTTTGGAAATAGTGGACGAAGGCTTCTATCTACTATGCGAGATGTTAATGTTTCAAAGTCACTTGGCTTTGTCTCACGTTTAAAAAATCCACCAGGAATTTTTCCAGCAGCATATGTTTTTTCTATATACTGAACAGTAAGTGGAAGAAAGTTATCTTTTACCACTTCTGTTTCATCAATTACAACTGTTGCTAGTATTACACTGTCTCCAGATTTTATCCATGCAGCACCATTTGCTTGTTTAGCCACATCGTTAAACGAGTATGCCTCACTTTTATTTTCTAATTCTATATTTACATCATATTTCATTTTTCTTCCTCTAATAATTTTTCTATTTTTTCATCATTTACTTGTTCTAACTCTTCATAGTATAGAGCTGTTTCTACATAATCATCTATATCGTACAAAAAATATATATCATCAACAAATGGTTCTAAAAGTTCTAACACATCTGCAGGTAATACAGGAACCGCGATGTAAACTGCCTTTGGTTTTTGTGAAAGTATTGTTTTGAGTGCTGTTAAAAATTTTGCACCTGTTTCACTTCCCTCATCAACAAGTAAAACAACCTTATTTTCCATCGATTGAAAATGTCTTCCTTTTCTGTACTGATAAATAGCACTGAGAATATCCTCTTCATGTTTTCTATGGGCCTCACCATAGATAAAGTCATATTGAATATTAAAAGCAGAAACCAACTGCTCATTAATTACTATCTCTTCGCTCTCACTTACTCTTGCTACTTCACACTCAGGATTATTTGGTGCCATAATAGGTGCTGAAAAAAGGAAATCAACACTATTTGAGAGTTTTTTATTGATATAAGAAGCTAATTCTAGCCCCCCTTTAGAAACACCTATAAGCTCCCAAGACTCCTCTTTGAGTTTTTGCATAGGTATTACATCTAAAAGTTTTCTAGCTGCATCTTGACGATTTTTAAGAATATCTTTATATTTTTGCATCTATATCTCTTTACTGCTGTTCAGGTAATTTAAATTCAAAAAGAGAATTATTTGGATTTGATTTCATAAATGGTTTTAAGACTATGTTTAACATTATATATCTATCACGAATAGGATCAGCCCCACTTATAGGTCTGTTATTTTCAAGATATTTTAACCCAAAATCCCAACAACGCTTTTTATATAGAATACCAAACTCTTTTGTTTTTACAATTTTAAGCTCGATATCGTAAGCATAACTTGCTGAAAAATAATAATGCTTTGAGTAATCATACCCTACTCTTGTAGTCAAATAACTTGTATAGCGTTCTGAACGATCCACATAGCTCTCTTTAAAATTATCTCTATAAAGATGTGAAACACTAAAATTAACTCCATAGTCACGATAAGAAATTTTATTAATTGCTTTTGAAAAAAGATGCTTATGGAAGCTATAAAACATATTATTGTAATAATGCAATGCTTTTGTAATAGCAAGGTCAAGCTCATTCTCTAATTTACCATACTTTTGTTCTGCATTTGCACCATAATAAACAGCTTGAGAAAGTCTATGGTATACAATTTGTTCAGCATCATCATTATAGAGGTACTGAATAAGATCTAATTTTGTCACATCTTCTACATCTGAGATTTGATAAAATTCACATTTATTGTTGTATTCTGGATCACTTTTATTATCAACATTAGAACAATAATCTTGTTTTCCCTCATAATACCCTGTCGCTCTACTACCGCTACTTTTCGTATAACTCACCCCAAGTCCAAGAACATGTGTATACTCTTCAAAAGCTTTGGTAATTTGTGTTGAAGCTGAAAGCACATGTGTATTTCTTAAAAAATAGCCATTATCATAATGTTCACCTTCAACAGGGGTCTCCTCTTCACCACTAAATTGTGAATATTGCCCATACAAACTTGCTTGGTATGAAAGGTTTAAATACTCATCAAAAAGAGCAGTTTGCAAGGCAACTGGAATATTAATATCTGTTTGATTTACTTTTTTATTAATTTTTCTTGTAAGGTTTGTAGATTTCACATCTGCCGAATATAAAAGATGATCTTCTAATAAAGTCTCCAGATAGTAGTGGTACTGAACAACTGGGAGTTGCTGAATTGTATCATCATCAGTTTCTAAATCTAAATTTTGATAGTATTTTAAATATGTACCGAAGTAATGTTTATCTGTATTGTAAAAGAGGTTAATTCGAGAAAGTACTTGATTTGATGTAACATTATCAACAGCATTATTCCCTGCTAAGTTGATATACTCTACATCATTCATAAAGTTTAAATCTACATATAAACCAGATTGTCCCTCTAAATCAGTTGAAAACCATTGATTGATTACATCTTTGTTGTCATATAAAAAATTATATCCATAAAAAGAATCGTTACTAAAACCCGTTGCAGTTGGGCGTTTATACTTTTCATAATATGCTTCTTTTTCTTTAAAGTAGCCTAGCTTTAGTTCTCCATAAGAGTAAGGAGAATCTACAAATCTAAATTTAGAATAGATCCCCGAACCACGATTAGCTCTTATTTGTGGAGTGAGTTCTAAATCCCACCAATTTTGCTCAGCAATATAGATAGGTTGTGAATAATAAAATCCCTCCTCTTGAGATAAACCTAAGGATGGCATCAATAAACCTGTTCTTCTTGTTGTATCAAGTGAATAACCAAAATAGGGGGTATAAAACACCGGGATATCATGGATATATAATCTCATATTATATAGATTCAACCATTTTGAATCGGTATCATAATCAGAAGAGCTAAAGTCCATTGTCCACAGAGGATTCATTGGGTTACACCCACTCACAGTACCAGAATTAATATCTAACTCATTATCAACAAGCTGACCCTCATCAGCACTCATCCATACTTTTGAGTCTTTATCAAGCATATAGAAAGGTTTGAACATTTTCTCTTTTTTCTTGATATTTAATCGGGCATATTTACCAAGAATCTTTGATGTTCCCTTATAATTAGCACGAATATTATCAAAAAGTTCTAATTCTCCCGTTTCTCTATTGTAAATCGCTCTTTTTGCTGATATAAAATAATCTTCATAAACAACAGTAACCCCACCTGAAGCTTCAACTATATCACCCTTTGAATCCATTGTTGAAGCATAAATTTCAACTTTATCTGAAACATTTTTCTGAGAATTCTCTTGAGCATTTGATAGTGTGGCAAGAAATAATAAAAGAAAAAGATACTTAAGCATTGACAACCAACGTTCTTGCAGTTTTATCATGCCAAGATTGACGATTTGGGTCCAACATACCCCACAAAA
>Ga0256836_1000255_pt1 | contig 31189 bp, 25 predicted proteins | sample 4561380metaG_FD_185974 | JGI IMG/M metagenome (GOLD analysis project Ga0256836, IMG submission 185974) | Hydrothermal vent microbial communities from Guaymas Basin, Mexico - 4561-380 | ecosystem: Environmental > Aquatic > Marine > Hydrothermal vents | place: Mexico: Guaymas Basin | collected...
AAATGAAATTTTAGATGAATTAAATAAAATTGAAGAAAAATTAAATGAAATTAAATAGAGGCTTTTTCGCCTCTATTTTTTTGTCGTTAGATTTTAGAACTATGTATGATTTACTTGAAATAATGATAGCAAAAAAATAAAAAGGAGGAGTTATGTATTTGAATAGTACAATTACTAAAGGGCTCGCAAGAGCCCTCGGAATCGACGTTTTCGAGAGGGTTGCGTACGCAACCCTAAATATCATTGATAATAAGGTACAATTAGAAATTTACGGGGAAAGGGGCGCGAAAATCTCGCGCTCCTTCCCTGTGGAAGTAATAATAAATACCCTATTTGAGGCCGGCTACAACGCCGGCTTCAAAGCGGGAGAGGCAAAATGCCCGAAGGAGCGTAAACGCTCCTAACCCCGCTCTCTTTTCTTTCGACAAAAAAAGCAAATCTAGCGCCAGCTGGCGCTAGATAATTTTTATTTGCTTAAAAAAATTATTTTTCTTCTTTTGCTGCGTCATCAAGAGAATTTACATTATCAGCTTCATCTTTAACAATTTCTTCTTTATCAGCTTCATTAAGAGCTTTTTTTCTATCATAAGGAATTGTTTCAGATGCTCCTGGTTCTTCAGTTGTCTCTTTTAGCTCTTTTTTGTCTTTTTTAGATTCTTTTTCTTTTAATTTTTCAGCGTCTTCATGATCGCCTTTAAAATCTTCTGGAAGTTCTCCATGATCTTCTTCTTTATCTGGAATTCCATCATTATCTTTGTCTTCAGTATCTTCTACGCTTTCATCATCAATCGTAATTTCAGAATCGTCAGCATCTTCTTCAGCTAACTGATCTACTACATCTTCAAGATCTGCTTCTGCTTCATCTTGAAGTTCTTCTTCTGCTGTTTCAAGAACATCTTCATCTACATCTGGAGCATTACCTTCTCTTACATGACAGATCATAGGACCATCATTTACTTTTTTGCAAACGATTGAAACACCTGCGTATTTAATAGGATTAATATCTTCTTCGGTCTCTACTGTTTTATTAAATAAAAATGGTGCAATTAACGAAATTATTTTACTAATTTTATCTTCAATTGATTCTTGTAAAACTCTAACATTTCTATCAAAAAATTCAAAATATTCAGGATTTTGAGTTTCTTCGAAATATTTAATTTTTATTTTAGCAGGTTCAGGTATTAATACAGATTCAAAAAATTCTTGTAATGTTTTTTCAAATGGATAATAAAGCATTAATTCGTCTAAATTAACATCGACACCATTTTCAGTTAAAAGTTTAGTAACTTTTTTAATATCATTTTTATAAGTTTCATTAAATTTTTCAGTCATTAATGGTTTAAGATAATTTTCATTTAAGAATTTTTTCATATTATCTTTATAAATTCTAATTATTTCATTTTCAGAAATTTCTTTTTTCATTAAAGAAGGCGAAAGATATCTTGGTTTAACATTAGCTTCTTTATATAAATCAATAACATCCATCATTAAAGATTTTGTCATCTCATAAAGCTCTTCTTTATACTTCTCAGGAAAACCTTCATAAGCTTCTTCAATAATACTTGAGATAAATACTAAATCTTTTAATCCTTTTTCTTCAAATAAATTAGGATTATAAGATTCATAAATGATTTCTTTTTTCTTTTCTTCTTTATTAAGTGCTTTATTAATTTTTGTATAAAGAGCTCTAGTAAAATCCATTTTTCTAACATGAGCTTCTTCAACTATTTTCTTAAGAGATTCTTCTTCATTTTTAACAAGATCTTCTGCAGAAACGGTAGATTCTTCAAGAATTTTTTCATTACTTTTTTCGAAAGCTTTTTTAAGTTTAGATGAAACTTGTTTAAAAAATGAACCTGGTTTTATATATTTAATATTTTCTTCGATACCATTTGTATTAAATTTATACATTAGTACTCCTTTATATAATTTTTATTTTGTTTTAGAAAAAGCTCAAAAAGAGCTTTAAACTTCTATACTTGGTAATGAATTAAATTTAACGTATTCATAAGGATCAAGTAAAGCAAGTTGAGCTTTAAGATATTTTAATGTTTCTCTTAAAATAGGGATTTCTTTTTGAAGTTGTTTTAATTTTTTATGTTTTTCATTATCTAGTTTTTTACCTTTTTTGCTTAATTTCCTTTTAGTTTGTAATAACATTTCTAATTCTTTTTCTTTTCGTGTGAGATCTTTTTCAATTATTTTTATCTGTTTAATTATTTTTTTATAATTTTGAGGAGTATTCAAAAGTTGACCCATATCTTTTTCAGTCCAAAGTTTTTGATAATCAAAAATACAATAATTTTGAATTTCTTCTTTTGGTATAGAACTAAATAGCCTTTGATGCGTCAATGACATATAATCTGGAAGACTTAAATAAATTTTATTTTTAGCAATAATCCAAATTGGATTATTTTCAAGTTTAAGCAAATCATTAATTACAAAATCAATTTTATTAGTTAATCTATTAAATTTAACTGGAGGTTTTGAAACTAAAGTAATTCCTTTTTCTTCAGAAAAAGCAACTCCGGCTAAGAATTTCTCCATTTCTGTTAAATACCATAAATCATATAAAGATACAAGCATATCGAATCCAAAAATAAAACTTTTAAAGTAATTTGGATTTTTAAGCATTTTTTTCAGAATTGGATGTAATCCAGCGACAGTTTCTTGGAAAGTTAATTGTTTTGTATGATTTATTTTTCTAAAAATATTTTTAATGATTCTACAAACTCTTAAACATAAAAATCCTAAAAGTTTATCATAAATTTCATCTTTTAATCTTGAATCTTCAAGTTTTCTTACTAAAGTATTTTTAATTTTTTCAATTATAGAAATATCTGCTGCACCAAATAAGTTTTCTGAATTAATCAATTGAGCTTCTATTTCTGCTTTAATATTTTGATACAATACATCTGCAATATCAAGCAATGAAATATGAACATCAATTAAAGCATTTCTAAATGCTCTTTCTATTTCTGATAAAGAATCAGGAGATTTTCTTTCGTATTCTTCAATTAAACTTTTAAATTTTATAGCGCTAGTGATATCATTATTTAGAAAAATAGTTAACAATTCTTCATCAGTAAATAAATTTTTCAAAGCTTGATACAATTCTCCAAGCTCTGTTTTTGCTTTCTCGAGAGTAACATTAAGATTAGCTGAATTCAAAGTTAAATTTTTAAAACTTTCATCATAATTATTATATGGAACATTTAAATCAGAATTTGAATTTAAGCTTAACATATGTTGTTTTTGTTGCTCTAAAGCATCTCTTTGAGCTTTAAGTTTTAAATATTCACTTGAATTATTTAATCCGGCTTTTTCAAATTCAGCTAATTTTTTATTAATAATATTAAGTTTTTCATCTAACGCGGAAAGCATAAAATGAACATTCTCTTTATCAATTTCTCTATATGTAGAATTTTGCGAATTAATCATTGAATTATTAAAATTCACGAAAGAATTTAATTTCATCTCTAGAGAAACTTTGTATTTTTCAAGTTGAGCAAGTTCTTCATTAATTTTATTTTTTTCAATAGCATCCATTGGATCTAATGAATTAAGTGAAGCTAATTTCGTTTGAAGATCCATAATTTCTCTATTGATTCTTGTGATTTGATTTTGAATGTTTCTTATTTCTGATTCTGAATTTGCTGCAAGCTTCGTGTATTTATCAACACTCCCTGAAATACTTTGAACTTTTTTTTCTATTAATTTTGCAATAAAATCATTTGCATCTTTTAAAAAGTTTGCAAAAGTTTCATTCAATTTATCAATGATAACCTGTTCATTAAAAGCAATTAAATTATTATTAATTTCTACTTTAAAATCGAGTTCATAATTAAGATCTTTAACGATATCATTGAAACCTTTTTTATTAAATTTAACCAGTTCTTCAAATAATAAAATAATATCTTTGTATTTTACTCTTTCATTTAAAATATGATATCTTTCTCTCGTATTATTCCCGATATCTTTGAATAAGGAAACAATATTATTATCTTTTAAAATTATGTCAATAAGATTCCACATACCTTTTGAAAAATCTTTTAAAGTTTTTCTTGAAAATAAAACATCAGAAGCATAAATTCTTTTATAAAATAAATTTTTAAGATCAGCCAGAATTGTAATACCGTCTCTTTTTGATTTTAAATATTTAAATAAAGCTAAAATAAAATCATCTGATATAACATTGTTTAATTGTGGATCAGATTTAATTTTTTGAATCTCTTTTTCAAGATCATTAATATTTTTTACATTATAAATTATATAAGCTAATCTATAAAATGTAATAAAAAATTTAATAGGAGTTAAATTAACTTTATCAAAAAAAGTATAAAGTTTTACGATTTTATCTAAATCTTTTTCATTAAAATCCGTTAATGCTTTATAAGGGAATAATTGTGTAAAAAGATATAATGTATTCACAACTGCAGCATCATTAAAACTAACTTCATCTAATTTTAAATCTTTTAAAAGATCATTGGTTAAAATAAAAATAGAATATTTAAATTCGCTTTTTGAAGGATCCTTTGGATTTAATGAAGTTAATTTTTCAGAATAAATTGGTAAATAAACAGTATCTCTATAAAATGGATCTTTTGAAGCTTTTTCGTAAAATTTTCTTAAAATAAAAAAAGCTCTTTTTAAGATATCCATGTATCTATCAACGGGTTTAAGCTCGTTAGCAAAATCTGCTTCTTCAATAATAATTTTTTTATCTGGATAAACAACTTTAGAATCTTTAAATTTAATAACACATTCGTTATCCATAATAACACCACGTGTTTTTATAAATTTATTTTTTACATTCATTCTTATTTTTGAATTTGAAAAATCAAAAAGTTGATCAATAATAATACTTGGAGTTAAGTAATAATAATTTTTTGCAGTATTTAAATTTTTAAACATATCTGTAACGATAATTTGATCAGCAAAAGTTTTAATTAAATATTTATCCAGACACATTCTTGTTTTTTTATCAATATTGATAAATGGAAAGCTACCAAAACTTATTTTTTTCATTCAATCTCCTTAAAGTAAATTACAAGGATTTTTTAAATCCTTGCTAAAAAACGGACAATAAAAACAATTGGATTTTAAATTATTTTTGTGTATTTTTTGTACTTCATCATTTAGTTTTTTTAAATCATTAAAAGTATAAAAAGTATTGAAAATTTTTATATTTTTTATTTTTAGCTTTTTTAGATCATCATGAAAATTTTGATATAAATAAATAGCAGTATTAACGTCAAAGACTTCGATAGTCTCTGATCGTTTAATAAAAATATCGTTAAAATTATCATTAGACAAAAATATTAAATTATTTTTATCAATAAAATCTAAAAGAGAATTCAAAAAATTAAAATATGGTTTTCTTTCTAAATTTTTTATTTTATCACAGTTCAAAAATAAAGTAAATTGATTATCTTTTTTTAAAGATAATTCAAAATTAGAAAAAAGAGCTTTTTTGGAGTTTTCTTTTTTAGCTCTTTTTCTTTTTTTTATTTTTTGCTTTTCTTTAGTTTCTTCAATTTCTTCAATTGGATTTATATCAATATTTTTTTGATCAACATTTGAAGCTTTTTTTGAGCTTTCTTTTTTTGCTCTTTTTTGTTTTTTAACTACATCATAAAGATCCATTTTTAATCCATTAAATTTCATTTAAAATTATTTAGCCTTTTTAGCTTGATTTTGAATCCATTTTTGATAAGCAAGAGCTCCATATCTTGAAATAATTTGAGCTTTAGTTTCTTTCCATAATTTTTTATATTTTTGTAATTTGTGGTAAAGAGGATCATTTTTTTGTCTAGCGATAGCGACCGCTATCGCTCCAACAGCAGAATTAATTTTTGCCTCTCTTGATCTCATAGTCATAGTACTAAAAAGATTCTCTGTAAGTTCGATAATATCATTTTCTGAAATATCTTCAATATTATTTTCTTCTATTGCTTTATAAATTTTATTAAACTTTTCTTTTATTTGATTAAGTTCCATTTTAGCTCCTTATAATTATAAATCAAAAACTGAAATTTTTTGAGGTTTAGTTGGTTCGTTTCCTACGAGTTCTTTTCTTTTATTATCATTATTAGTTTCTTCATATTTTTTAGTTTTTGGTAAACCTTTTAATCTATTTAATTCTTCATTTATTTCTTGAACAGCTTGATTTAATTTATTTTCTATAATTTTTATATCATCTGCGATATACAAGTCTCTAAAATTGATTCTTTTCATATTATCTCTGATTTCAAGAATTAAAGCTTTAATAATATATAAAACAATTAAGCCATCTAAGAAAACTTTTTCTGCTTTAGTTTGAGGTTTAAAATCAAAAATATGAGTAAAATTAATAGCTTTATTTCTTTCTAGTTCTTTTAATTTCTGAATCAAAGAATTTCTAACTTCGCCAGTTGAAGCTGTAACAACAATGAAATCTTTAACATAATCAATAACATTTGTAAAAATACATACTCTATATTTATGTACCATTCTATCAAATTTTTCATTATTTTTCAATTCATTTAATAATACATATGCATCTAAATTTTTCAATTTATTTACAATATTTGGATTCAATGTACCGTTAAATAAATTTACCATAGCTCTATGAATTTCTTGTAAAGAAGTAGCGACTTTTGGATCTGCAGTGACTGAATAGAATTTTAAACTCGAATTCCAACATTCATTAATTAAATCAGATAATTTTATATTTAATTTTGATTCCATAAATTCTTTTAGTTCTGTATTATCTAATGCCAATGATTTAAGAATTAATTTATCTTCTTTATTTAATTTAAATAAATTAATTCCAAAAATTTTTAAAATCATATCGACTCCACGAACTGGAACTACAAATACTAGTCTTAAAAAAGTATCTAAAATTCCAAGTATTTTCATAAAGTTAGCTGAAGCCACTGCAGCATAATGTAAAGTTTTATTTGCATAATTTTTTATTTGATCTAAAATAGATTCTTCTATTAATCCTTCGAGTAATTCACTTTCATTAATAATTCTTTTTAATTCGTCAGGGTTTTCTAAAAAAGATTCTTTTAAATTTAAATAAATTTTAAATTCGTTTTCGGTTAGAACCTTTTTTTTTAAAATTTCTTCATAAGTATGCTCAAGTAAAATCTGAGCAGTCATATCTAACTCATTACTTTTTATAAGTAAGTTTTCTAAAATAGGAATTAAAAAATCTTGATAAAAATAATCATGAATTATTTTTTTTCTTTTGTATTCGCTATTTTCATGTAAAAATTCTTGATATCTTTCAGATTTCTTAAATTTTGAATATTCTTTTTCAAAGTCTAAAGCAAAATTAATGTTTTCAAAAATTGAATCTTTCTGAGATCTTAATTTTTCCCATTCTTTTATAAAAAAATCTTTAAAATATTTTTCAGATTTAGAATTAAATTTCATGTTTTTCTCCTTTATTTTTAATAACCTTGTTCTTCGAGTTCTTTTAAAGCTTCATATACAAGAGGATTATCTGTATTTTTAATTTCGTTAAATTGCTGATTTATCTGCATTAAAATTTTAGTAACATCATTTTCAGTATCAGATATTTCTTTTAATAATTTAATATAATTATTGACTTTTTGATTTTCGATATCAACCAACATTTTTCTATATTTAAAAATTAAATCTTCAGTTTTTAAAATCATATCTGTAATTAAATTTAGAGCTTCAAAGTTTTTATTTAATGAGGTTCTCAATTGACTTATTAATTTAAAAGCTTTTGGATCAGCATTTTGTAATTCAATATTTAATTTATTAATAATATCATTAATTATTTCTTCTTTTAAAGAATAAGAAAGAATTCTTTTTTCGAGTACTTTTATTTTTTCTTCTATTTTTTCTTTTTCTTTCGAAATATCTAATTCGTATTGTTGTAATTTATTATTTTTTTCTTTAGCCATAAAAGCTCCTTTACTAATTATTGTATGAATTTCATTAAAATATCTTTTTTAAAATTTTTACCTGTATAAAAAATAAAATCAGATGGGTTATTATAAATATAAAAACCATGTAATAGTTTAAACGGATTAATTATAAAATCTGCGATTGTTCTGTAATAAATTTCAGGATAAACATCTTGATTACTATCTCCAATTAATAAAATTATTAAATGTTTTTCATATCCTTCGATAAAAGTTTTATAATTAAAAGGTCTTGTGTTTATAACATATGGAGTTTCATTAATCAAATCGATAGTATAATGCCACGGTAAAAATAAATCATTTGGTTTACCACCATATTTTCTATGAAATTCTTTTTTTATTTTTCCTAAATCAAATTCTCTTGTATCATAAGGTAAAATATCAATACTAAAAAATGGATTATTAACAGTATCCATAATAATCCAACCATCTGGTTTATCTATAATAAAATTTCTATTAAAATGATTTTCTCTTTCAGCTGCATATAATATATTAGCTTTAGCAGATTGTATCATATTTTATCCTTTAATCTCGATCGTTGGCATTTGTATAATTACTTAATATATAATTCAATATATTATAAAGTTCTTTACAATGATCTACGAATCCGTAATTACCAAAACAATTACTTACTCCTAAATCTAATAATGATTTATAGTTAGATCTATCCGGTTTTAATAAACTTCTTAATTTAATAAAAATATTAGGACAATATCTTGTAATTTTAAGACTAAAATTTTTATAATATCTTTGAGTATTAATAGTATCTAAATTAAATACATTTGAAATTGATGAACTAAAAGAATCAAAAAAAGGTAAATCATTATTATATGCGTTAAAAATTATATTAGCAAGAGATATAACTTTAATTGATAGTTTTAAATCAGTTAAATAAATACTTATTTTACTTTGAATTTCAGTTTCGAATATATTAATATAATTTTGTAAATTATTTTTAAAAGTATTTATAGTGTCGTAAAACATATAGTTATAATCGGAAATATTTTTTATTAACTGTTCGTAATATTCTTTGCCAGTTTTATTATCAACGTCAGTATTTAAAATAGTTTCTTTTGTATTAATTATTCCTTTGACACAATTATCCACGTATTGATCGAGAGCACAATATAATTTTTTATTTAATAAAAATGAAGTATAAAATTCACTTAATTTTCTAAATGTTTCGAGAAAACAACAGTTATAAGGTTCAAGCTGCCTCACCAATAAATAATTTTCATAATAAGAATTTATAAATGAACTTGATAAATTCAAAAAATAAGAACCAAAATCGTAATCTATATCATTTTCGTAATCATGAATTATAAAAGAATTTGTAAATAATTCTTTGTATTCATCTTTAGTTAATTCGTTATAAAACTTTAAAGAATTAGTATAATAAGTCGATTTCGTATCTCCGTCATTTGATTCATAATTAAATATAGCATTTTGAATAATTATCTGTAAGTCTAAAATACTATTGTATATTTCTGAATTGTAAATATTGCTTTTTGCTTCGTAGTATGAAATATTTCTACTCGGCTCAATATTATATTTTGATAAACATTCTTGATTAAATATCAAATCTAGATTCATATTTTTCCTTTAAAAAATAGTAAAATTTTTTAACCTTCAAAATGTCTTGGGTTACCAGTAATTACCATTCCTTGAGCTGCTCCAGAAACAGGAGCTCCGATTAAAGCTTGTGGTTGACCTCCTTGGATATTCTGTGGAACACCCATCATGATTATTGACGTCCCACAAGGAAAAATAACTACATCTCCCATACGCGCAGTAAAATTACCTGTATCTATATGAGATGGATTACCTGTCGCTACAATCCCTGTAACTGGACACATTGAAGGAGGACAAGGACAAAGACCATAAGCAATATCTCCAACTCTAATTGTAATCATTTAAATCCTTTATAATTTAAGCATTTTAATTACTATTTTTTGATCGTTAAAATAAAAATCTTCTCTTTCGTCAAGTAAAAATGAATCAAAAATAGCTAAAGTTCCAAATTTACAATCAAAAAAATTAGTGTATTTATTATTTTTAAATTCAGTTAACATTGAAGTTAAAGCAAAATTTCGTAATTTTACATCTTCCCAAATTATTTCGCTTTTAGCTCCAGTTTCGATATCTCTTATATTAAAATATAATTTATTTTCATCTTTTTTATATTTAAAATTACAAAAATACCAAGTATCTTTTGTAAGATAATAATGAAAATATTTTTCTATTTTATTCTGATTTTCATCGATGTATTCTAATTTAAATATCTTTAGATAATCGTCGTAGTATAATTTTGTACCGTATTTTCTATCTTCAATTATACATCTAAAATCAGAAAATCCAAGACCATTATTTATTTTACAATCGCTTTCTACATTAAACCAAAACATTAAACTAAAATCTTTATTTTCTAATACATTATTAGGACAAAAAAATTCTGTAATAAAAGTATGTTTCATAAAATGATAAGGATTTTTAGTAGTATCTATAAAATATTTATTTTGATTATTCATTCCAAACATTTTGACTGGTTTTTGTAAATCGGGTAATGGAAATACTAAATTATAATAAATTCTATCTTTATGCCAATCATAGAAAGCAAGTGCACCAGTAGGAAAAGTAAATAAATAAGAATTATTTAAATAATCATCTATCAAAGATTCTCTTGCGGTCAATATTCTTATATCAAATATTAATCCACAATAAGGTTTTTGCGCATCAATATCAATTCCAATAGTATAAATTCCTAAGTCTTTTGGAATCATCATTTTATTAGAATATAATTGATTTTCTTTTTCTGAGATATAATATAATTCATGATTGAAACCATCTGTTTTAAAAGCAATTATTCCTGGATTCAAAAGATCAATTTCTTTATCTATTTGTAAAATATCTCCATTCAAATTATAAATATTAACCGTAGGTTTTTTATCCAGAATCTGTAAATATATTTTTTCATCTTTATTTAAACAAGCGAGGGGTATCCCAAGATAATTTTCTATATTAGTGGTTTTAGGTACATCTTTTTTATTTTGAGATATCAAATTTTGATAATAATTATTTAATGAATTTTCATCAGTTAATTCGGTTCCTGTTGTATTTTCAAAAGCTTTTTTGACTGTATTTAAAGCAGAATTAAAATTCAAATCTGGATTTTGATTAACATCTAACTGATTAGGAATTTCTGATTTAACATAAGTTAACTGCATTTTTACAACGTTATCCGGAATAGAGCATATAATAGAATCATTATCTTGTGGTATATCACTAAGATTTTCCCATTCTGGAATATTTAATTCATTTATCAATTTTGCAAAATCATCAATATCACAATAAGAAATAGGAGCTTTATCACTTAAATTATCAGGATCATTTTCTGTATCATAATTTTCTAAATCGATACTTGTGGGTTCTACAAAATTTGGATCTTCACCAGCTTTTATTTGCTCAAGAGCATCCAATAAATCTTCATAGGTAGGACATTCTGTATTTATTGGATTATCTCCATTTTGAATTTTATTAATAGTATCAGTGATTTCGTCGACTTTATTTTGAATCAAATTTAACTTATTTTGAATATCATTGTTTATCTGAGAAGGATCTGGAAAAGATGGATTCTCTATAATAGGTAATCCATCTATATAAATATTATCTAAATCTGGTGTAATATTTTGCTTATTTAATAAAATAGGTTTATCATTAATAACTTGATACATATTTGGTTGAAATCTAATAATCAATAAAAAATTATTATAATAAGTAAATTTTTCAACCTTTATTCCTGAACATTGCATTTTAAATCCTTAATTATTCAGTAATCTCTTCGATATCAATATTGAAATTAGTCATATTTTGATCAATTTGAGTAATATTTCCATTATCATCATATGTAAAAGTTTTTGTGATTTCGATCATATAAGAAAATTTTATATCATGTTGATTATTGTCAAATGCTGGTATATTTTCTTTATATAGTATTAAATTAATATTTAAAGTACTTTTTATATTAGATACATCTCCGTTAGTATTATATGAATATTCTTCATAATAAAATAACTCATCAAAAAAGTTATAGTATTCAATTTTTGATACATTTCCATTTTCATCGTAATAAAATTTTTGAGTTTTATAACTATTATTTATACTATCAGGATGAGGAATACTGTATTGTTTAAAATTGAATATTTCTAAATTTTCGTCGTATTCATATATATCTGTATGATTTTTAATATCATTATTAGACATAAAAACAGGAATAATAAAATTTTTCAAAATATTGAAAGCTAATAAGTTTACTCCTTCTTGAATTGCTGTTTCATCTAAACGATATAAATTATTTATTAATGAAATATTTAAATATTTAAAGAAAATTTTTTCTCCAAAAAAGTTTTCAAAATTAATATTTCCTCCAATATATCCTGGATCTTTAAAACCTATAAGCGCATAATCTGCTTTAGAAGCATGTGCCGCTTCTACCGCATTTTCTGCATATGTAGCAGAATCTGCATGAGTCGCTTTATCCACTTTAATATTTGATTTTATATAATTATAAATATCTTCAAGTGTACTTCCTTGTAATGTATCAGCATCAATTTTGGTATCTCCAGATATAACTTGCGCTGCTATGTCTCTAATATGATCGTCAAAGTCTTCTACTGCTACTCCATTAATTTCAAGAACAGTTTTTGCTTTATAAGCAATTAGAGAGTTTTCAACATCATTTTCAATTTGATTTTTAAGTGATATTAATCTATTTTCAAAATCTTCAGAACTCATACCTGCAAATAAATCAGCATTATCTGCGTGACTAGCATTATCTACTTTTATGCTAGTTTGAATGTAGTTGCTCCAATCACTTTGATCCATACCAGAAAATTTATGAGAATTTTCGCTAGTATCTGAGTATTCTGCATTTTTCACTTTAGTATTTTTTATTATAGATATTAAATCATTATTTTTTTCAGAAACAGCATTTGAGACATAATTATTAATCATATTATTAATAGATGTAATTAAATCGTCATATGAAACTCCATTTATTGCTTCAGTATCTAAAGATTTATTAACAATAGTTGTTTTAATTATATCTTTCCAATCCGTTTCGGATTTACCTGCAAAATGAATTGAATCCTGAGCTTTATAAGCAGTCCATTCTTTTTCAACTTTTTCTTGAATTGCTTCATAATCTATAGTTCCACTTTTAACTTCAACAGATGAAATAATATCGCTTTTTAAAGTATCATAATCCATACCAAAAGCTTTATTAGCATTTTCAGCATTTTTAACTACTAAATCATTGATAATATGATCTTCCCATTCATTCTGAGTTTTATTATTAAATTTTAAAGAATTATTTACTGTAGTTTTTGTAACATAATTTACAATTATATCTGAAATAACTTCATTATAAGTTTTATTATTAAATTTTAAAGCATTATCCGCCATTTCGCATCTTGTAGTTTTAATATCGTAAATTTTATTAGGATCAAGAGCAAGATTCGCTTCGATATCCGCTTTTAATTGATTTGCTTTTGTATCAAAATAAGCTTCAAATGCTTCAGCCAAAGTTTCAAAATTAGTAGTAATAAAATCTGTATAATATCCATTAAATTGAGATAAAGCATCTTTCATTTTATCTGGTATTTCTATGAATAATGTATCTTCTGTAATTAAGTTTTTAAGATAATTTTCAATATCTATATCTGGATATTGAATTTGAAAATTCATGTCATCAAGAGTAGCCATATTCTTCTCCTTATTTTAAAATAGATAACAAACGCGGATTGATTATATAAAAATAATTATTATTTTTTGGATTAATATAATCGTATTCAGCGTTAAAAAATTTTTGGTAAAAAATTATAGTTTTTTTATTGTAATCATTAGTTTCCGATATTAAATTCCATTTATTTAAAATATTTTTAATATTATAAAGATATTTAATTAAAAAATTCAATTCTGTTTTATAAATGTATTTATCATTTTCTTTATCATAATAAAATACAAAAAAATTAGTATCTTTTATTTTTTTAAAAATATTAATCTCTGTAAGTTTTACAAAGTCTTTTATCTGATAGTCTAAACATTTTAAAATTTTCCAAATTAAATATCCATTAATATTTAGTTGATTACATAATGTTTTTACAACTCTATATGGCTGGTTAATAAAGATTATACTGTTTTTTAATTTTATCAAATCATAAAAATAATTTTCCGAAATTAAATTTTTTTCAAACTTGAATATTTTATAATCCATTTTTGGTAAATTATATAAAGATTCGAAAATAGAGAAATCTTTTTTAGACTCTTTCTTTAATTCATTATTAAAAAAATAAGAAATTTCAATATAATGATCTTGAATTAAAGTATCCAACGTTATCTTAAAATAGTTTTTATTTAAATCTTTTAGATAAATATCAAAAGAATTAACTAAGTTTTCTTTTGTGTTATCTTCATATATATCAATATGTATTTTTATATTTTTTAAAATAGGATAAATTTCTAGAATATTATTATAATCTGTCAAGGTATAATTTTTATCGAGATAAAATTTATGGAAAATATAAATTAATTCATTTTCATCTGCAAACAATTCTCCTTTTATTAAATTATTAAATTCTTTATCCGAAATTAAATTTACTATATTAGACATTTGGATTCCTTAAAAAAGATTTCGTAAAGTTTCTGAATTAATATCTACGAGAATTTGAAAGTTTCTGATTTTATCGAACGGATTTAATAATAAAAATTTATATCTAAAAAAGCTTTCTTTGTTATAAAATATATTTTGCCCTAAATAATTATAATTATTTTTTAAAAATTTAATATAATTAATAATTTTTTCAGTTATTAAATAATGTTCTTTTGGAGACACTAATAAACGATTATCATATACAATTTTGTAATCTGATTTTTTCCTATAAATTGATTTATCTTTATAAATACATAATGGTCGTGTTTTGATATTAAAATCACTTAATTCTTTTATATTAAAATATTGAATACAAAAACTATTTTTATTCAAATATGAATTAGTATAATAAAATATATCGAAAAAATTAAAAATTTCATCGTCGTGTTTAAAAGTTTTATCAATTGTTATATTTAATTGAGTTATATATCTGGGATCTTTTTGTAAAATTATTTTTTTCAAAAATTTTTCATTCAAAGCTTTAAAAAAAGTTTGATCAAATACAGTATTATCTATAAGATTTAAAGAATTAGAAATATTTAATTTAAAATTAAATTTTTGATTCGAAAGTTTTTCTATAACATTTATATTAAAATCGGTTAAATTGAACTCTTGAATAAAAATTTGATCTTGATAATTAATTATTTTTTGATCATTAATAAGAATATCTAAAGAAGGTTTTTGATCAATTAATGATATTAAAATTAAATAAATTTTATCAGAAAATAGATTATTATTTTTAAAATTAATAAAAGGAAAGATTATTATATCATTTAATCCTTCCTTTTTGAAAGTTTGAGTAATGTTTGTTAAATTTAAATTAGAGTTTAATATAATCTGAGTCATAAATTATCCTTTATAAATATCAGTTATATTTAAAAATTCTAAAGTATCTACTTTATTTTCTTCTATTAAACAATCGTTACAATCATTTTTATCACAATCACAATCAAAAATTAAAGTAGGAAATGTATGATTTCCATAATTGTTTATACCTCCGATACTTACCTTTTCAGAAAGAATTAATTGAGCTGGCAAGGTAACGCCTGTTAAATTTTGGAAAGCAGAATTAAAAGTTTCCGGAATTAAATTTGGAGCATTAACTTGAAACGTCTGATCTTGCGTAATTATTTTATAATTATCAATTATCGTCGGATTTGAATTAGTCTGAGATAACTCTTCTGTTAATTGATTTTTATCATTTAATTCTTTAATTTTATTGGCAATAATTTGATTAAGATCTGTAGTTGGAGGTAATACTGGTAAATCAGAATTATTTACATTAGTTTGAGTTTCAAGATTATTTAGAATATTTTGCATACATATTGGTGGATCTGTATATAATTTAATATTATTTTTTAATCCTTCAACTAAAGCATCAGTTAAATCACGTAATCTATTAAGATCATCTTTTATTTTTATTAATTCATTTATACATTTAAGTTTTAAAATTATAAATTTTATCAATTGACCGAGAGGTGTTTTCCAAAACATTTCCATAATTAAATTAAATAAATATTGAGTAGTGCTCGATAAAAGACTTAATAAAAGATTTATTAATAATTGAATCAAATAACAGAAAATATCACAATTACATTTTACATCTGGATAATCATATACTGTAATAGAAATATTATTCAAAGGATAGTCATTTTGAAATTTTTCTAAATCATTTAACGTTTTATTATAAATTTGATATTTTGCAAGTAATTCAAAATTGTTATTTATTAATTCTTTTCTTTTATTAATATATTCATCGATAATTTCGTTAGCTAATTTAGATACTATTTTTTTTGCCGTATTATTCAAATATCTTAAATTTTCAAAATTTTTAACTCTTAGTTCATCAGGATCATTAATGAGATCTATTTTTGGATAATTTACAAAAAAATTATTAAAAATATAATCAAGAAAATCTAAGTAATCTAATAATTTAACTTTATCATTATAAGATAAACTGTATTTTTTATAATTATCTATGTAATCTTTTATTAAAATTATCTGTCGTTGAATTTCGATTTTAGCTTGCTCCCAGTTTTCTCTATCAGTATCAAAGACAGATTTTTTAAGCATGTATTCGAGATTTTTTAATTCTATATTCAAATTAAATTTAAAAACTCTTTCAAAATTAAAAAACGAATAATACTCGCTTATTTTAAAAGATTTTGGTAATAAACTTGGTTTAAATCTTGGAGCTTTAATTTGATATTCATTATTTTTATATGGATTCTCAAAAGAGTATTCTTCCAGTTCAACTTCAAAATAACTAAAAATTTCAGTTGAATATTTTGAATCCAATGCGTCTAAAAAAGCTTTAAAAAGATCATGATTTGTATATTTAAAATTATTAATAATATCTGCTTCAGTATATTCTCTATCAAAAGAAACAGATAAATTTTTAATAAATTCTTGATATAAATTATTTAAATTATTGACAAAAGCTTCAGAATAAATTATTTTTTCATTAAAATATTTTGGATCAACTTTTCCAAAAGACAATTTTGCAGCTTCAGATTTAAAAGATCCAAAATCATTAATGGTAATTTTCGTATCTTTTTTATAAAGAATTCCATTGTTTAAAAATTCGTTTGTATTTATGTATTTAAAATATTTAATAATAGGTATTTTTCCATCAAAACCACTTAGATAACTTAAACTTATCCAAATACATTCACAGATATTATCAGAATTAGATAACATATTTTCAAATGATACTTTTTTATATAACTCAGGTACAATTATTTTATTTTCTTCACTTTTATTTATAGAAATTATATTTTTTAATTGATTTCTTAAGTATTTTATTTCTGCTTTAAGTACATCTAATTGATTATTATAAAATTGTAATTGTTCATAATTAATAATTAATAAATTTATAACTTCAGATATAAATGAAGAAATACCATTATAAATAGTCTGGGCAATATTTTCGAGAGTAACTGACGCAGGCAATGTATTTTCAAAATTTAACATATCGAAATTTGAATCTTCAAAAATAATAGTTACTGCATTATTTTTAATAATTCCTTTTAAAAAATCAGAATAATAATTCGAAAAATTATTTTTAATAAAAGTTTCATTAAATATCTGATAAGCGCTTGGATCTAATTTCGAATTAAGCTCTTTAAAAGCTAATAAATTATCTTTATAATTAATATTATAAAAAGTTTTTAATTTCAATATTAAATATAAAATAGTTATTTCTGTATAATCTGAATTAATTTTTTCATTTGTAACATAATTAATTTTTATTGTAATTTTAGCATTGTAAATATTATCAATGAAAGCTTTTATTTCTTTAATTTTATTTTTAATAGAAACACTTTTCATTTCTTTTTGAGCTAAATATTTTTTTAATACAGAAGATTTATAATTTGCTTTTAACATATTTAACATTGTTTCATCAATATTATTATAACCATATCCTAAACAATTTTGAATATTTTTTCTGAATTCTTGTGTTTTTGTAATCATTGGATTCATAATTTTACCAGAAATAATTTCATCATAAAAAATATCAAAATATGAAATAATATATCTAACTGGAGCAAGAAAATCTATATCCCACGGATACCAAGGATTTCCTGGTAATGGTCTTAATAAACACACGAATGGTCTAACTATAAGATAAACTTCAATTAAGGTTTCGGCGATAGTATATAGAATCATTGGAAAAGTATTTCCTGAAATAAATGGACCACAATCTTGCTTAGCATCTGCTTCATATGAGCAATATTTAATATCTTTATGATCAGCAAACCATCTTAAAACAGGAACTACTGTTTTATTATAAATATTTTCAATATCACAACAACCCATATCTTGGATAGCTTTAATTAAAATTTTATCTATTTTTGCTACTTCATCTGTAAAAATTTTTATTTTTTTCAAAAGATCAAAATTTGGAGTAGGAGAACTGATATTTGGTAAATTTAATTTTAAATCAAATTTTATATTAAAAGAAAAATTACATTTAAAAGGCTTTTTTGGATTAAAATTTTCTAAATTAGAATCTATATTAAAATTATCAAGAGTAATTATTTTATCTGATTTATAAAACGATTCGTCATCTATTACAACGGTTTCGAGATCTCCAGAAATTTCTATAGTTTTATATTTTTCGCCAAAAACATAATATTGAACGAGATTTTCATAATTTTTATAAATTTTAACCATTATGATCCTTTATATGAAAATTTTATCATAATCTATGTATTTTTTGCTTCTTTCTTCTTGAATATTTAAATTATTATTAAGATTAGAAATTGAATCTTGAATATTTTCAGCGATAGCAGTAAATGAATTTATAGTTCCAATGGCTTGTGCAGCAGATCCTGCAATTGATTGAGTTAAAATATTTGTAGCTGCTCCGGTAAAAGCATCATTATTCAATAACATAGTACCACCAATAGCCATTCCAGTTTCAATTGATGTAGTAAGACTTGACATTGAAGTTGAAACAGATGAACTTACCGAACTTCCTAATCCCATATTTGATAAAATAAATCCATCTGTCAATTGAATACTCGAGCTTAATGAATATACATTGGTACTTGTTGTTGATACCATAGATGAAGTATTATCAATAGTTGAATATTCATTTTTTAATCCAGCATTAAAATAATTTGATATTAAAGATTTTTGATTAAACATTAAATAAGCTTCAATTCCAACATGCATTGCCTTTATATGAGTATCATACCATCCTTGTATATTAATAGTTGTCCCAGAGACTTGACATTTTTGAGTACCAGTTAATCTAGTATCATTACCAAATAAATGCAATTCATTATAACCAGTAATAAAACTTTCTGCTCCGGATAAATGTATTTTTCCTGATTCAGAAGCAATATTCACAAACTTATTTCCAATAATATTTATTCCATCTTTCGTGATTTGAAAAATGCTAGCTGTGTCTTTTCCTAAACTTAAATTAAATCCACTTTTATCAAATTGATAAACAATATCTTCATCGATTGTAATTTTTAATCCTTCTTTGCTTAAAATTAATGATGAAGCTCTTTCTAATCCACCTTTACTAGCATTAATTTCAGAGATTTGAAAAATAATTTCATCATCAGATAGATAAATATTTGATTTACCTTTATTATGTCTAAGATGCATAATATTTTTATGTTCGTCAATATAAATTTCGGAACCTTTTGGGCTTTTATAAATTAAATGATAATCTTGTGCTTTTTCTTGATTGACAGGCGTTTTTACATCTGCATCTGTTCCTATAATTATTCCAGAATTTATATCATTTCTTAAAAATTCAATTAAAACTTTAGTACCAGGTATTAAAGGAGTATAAGAACCATAAGAAATATATTCTTTATTTGTAGAAAATGGATTTCTCGTTTTTACAAAAGTATTAATTCCATTTTTTAAAAATACATATTTTGATCCTGGAATGTTATTTGACATCAATTCCGGGATGTAAACTGCGTATCTATTCATACCGGCTGGATCTTTTTTGTCTAAAACATACCCTACAAAAGTTTTTCCGGTTAAATCTTTTACCATTCTTTTTCTCCTTTTTAATTTTATGATTAGTTCAAGATAATATTGTAATTAAAAAAGAGCTTTTTTAGAGCTATCTAAAAAAGCTCTCTTAAGAAAAATAGAGTTTAGCTAAAAGATTTTCTTTAAAAATTTTAATTGAAGCTTTTTTAGAGCTATCTAAAAAAGCTCTCTTAAGAAAAATAAAGTTTAGCTAAAAGGTTTTCTTTAAAAATTTTAATTGAAGCTTTTTTAGAGCTATCTAAAAAAGCTCTCTTAAGAAAAATAAAGTTTAGCTAAAAGATTTTCTTTATAAAAATTAAAAAGAGCTTTTTTAGAGCTATCTAAAAAAGCTCTCTTAAGAAAAATAAAGTTTAGCTAAAAGATTTTCTTTATAAAAATTAAAAAGAGCTTTTTTAGAGCTATCTAAAAAAGCTCTCTTAAGAAAAATAAAGTTTAGCTAAAAGATTTTCTTTATAAAAATTAAAAAGAGCTTTTTTAGAGCGCTCTTTTTTTGCTCTCTAAAGAAAAATAAAGTTTAGCTAAAAGATTTTCTTTAAAAATTTTAATTGAAGCTTTTTTAGAAAGCTCTTTTTTTGCTCTCTTATTTTTTTCTTTATTTTAAAGACAAAAAAAGTATTTTGGAGCTTTTTTAGAAAGCTCCAAAATTACTAAATTTAACTTAACTATTTACTACTTTAAATGTTTTTGTAAAACATCCAGGACATACGCAGTTTTCTACGCCAAGATCTCCATATGTTTTCTTAATATCAAAAGGATATTTTTGATCTGGAGTTATGATCATACCACAATTAATACATGTCCAATAAATTTTACCTTCATAATCTACATTATCAAGCCATGTTTTTGGAACAGAGAAATCTCCAAAAACTACATTAGTATTAAATCCGCCATCTTGAGCTACAGCAGACGTCTCAATACTAAAAAATTCTTGAATTTTTCCGCCACCAGATACTTTATAATCTGAACAAGCGAAAGTTTTTCCGGCGATCTCTTTTAGAAACCAATCAAAATCCTTATCAATATTATATCCTTCTTCTTTTGCTAGTTTTACTAAAGTATCGTAATCTTTAAAAGTAATTTTCATTTTTACTCCTTCTCTTTATTTTATTTTAGTTATTTTTATTCAAATTGAGCTATTTCAAGCGCGTTATCAATTTCTTTTGTAGCAATTTTATTATAAAGTTTATCAGCAGCTAAATCAAGAACGCCTGGATAAGTTTCATCAAAATCTTTACCATCGAATCTATACTGAATTGTAGGCCTAACAATTGTATTATCTGTGATATTTGAATCATAAACAGAACTCAAGTCTGTAATTGGAACAACTCCCTCGAAAAGATTAACTTTTACAATTTCTTTTTTGATTTGATCTTTATCTACAGTATTAATATCATTACTATTAACTTTAATATTTTGAATAATTTTTGGCGTAGTTTGAATTACAAGTACTCTTCCTTTATAATATGAAGGTACAAACGCTTGAGATGAATTTACAAGTCCACCGAAGTATGGATTAATAATGCTCGTCCAACTTCTATGTGCAACAAACACTGGAGATCCCCATAAGTCTCTAAACATTAATGAAAATGTTCTATCAATTGTTTGTCCTGTTACAAAAGTCGCATCAAGACCACCCATTCCCATAACATCTTCAGTTTTCATTTGTCTATCGCCAGGTGGTGTAAAGCTTTCACAAAGAGATAATAAAACATCTCCTAAATTTGCGTAAGCAGTTTGATCAGAAAGAGAATCTTTTACAATTCCAGGAAATTCAAATAAAACATAGAAGTACCCTTTAATAAAAGGGTGCACTTCTTTTTTAGAACCACCAAGATATCTGTTTGGACTTGATAGATTTAAATTACTTGAAAAACCAGGAAGAAAAGCATACGTAAATTTATTATCAGCCATTTTAGCTCCTTAAATATTATTCTACAATATTATTCTACAATAATTGGAATATCAATTTTTTCGATAGTTCCAATAGGTTTTACTCTAACACTTACAATTAATTTGTATTCATCTTTTAAATAAGTAGCATTAACACTAACCATTTCGAAGATTTCATCTGGATTACTATTGTTTCCAGTTACTATCCATTTACTCATATAATTATTAACAGTACTTAAAACTTGAGAGATAATATTATTTGTCTCTTTTAATTGAATAAATGGTTTAAGTAATTTTGGTAAATCAGTTCTCATTAACTGAATTACTTTAACAACATTGATTCTTGAAAGTTTACTTGCTTTTTTATACATAGTTAACTGATCAATACAGTAAATACCATCAGTTTCTTTAATAATTGTATTAATTTGAACATCTCTCAATTTTTTAATATCTGCACTTGAAACGATATAACTTAATTTTACATTTGATACAGGAAGTTGAGCTTTAACCATACCTGCGACTGGTTCTGTGATTGAAATAGTATTATCAATTTTCAGATGATTAATCATCATATAATAAGTAGGAGACATTGCTATATTTTTACCAATGAATTCATCATAATGATTTAAATTCCACTGACCGCTATATAAAGCATTATTATAGCTTGATTGATAAAGTTTTTCAGTTCTAGCTACATAATCATCGTTAGCTTTATAAGCAATTGGTAATGCTAGAATACCAAGAGCTCTACCAATATCATCTGTTAAATTAATAATTGAATTCATTACATCATAATCAGAACTCCAATCTACCACATAATTAAATGTATATTCAGGATACATTACTTCTCTGATTTTTGAATCAGTATTGAAGAAATCAATTAAAAGCATTTTAACATTTTCAGATCCGATTTCTCCTGGTCCGTTAAAATTCATTACACCATTAATATGCATATTTTTGCCATCAAAACCGTTTTCAAGAACCCAAACTTTTCCTAAAAGTTTTTTGTAAACATCTGATCTTAATGTTTTGAATTCTTCAACTGTAAGCTCTTCAGTTTCTTCATTTACGTAAACTTTAAAGAAATTCAAATCCCCTTCAATATAAACAGCATCATAAGTAACATCACTTGCTGTTACATCTGTAGTACTTTCTTTAATTAATTTACCATTTTCGACATATAATTTTATATAATTATATGCACCATTATTATAGTATTTTAAAATAATTTTATCTAAACCATTTTTATTAGTTGCTTGAATATAAAGATTTCCCGTAGCATCTCCAAAAACTTTATAATTAGTGCCAGTTTGTGTATCTTTAAGAATTACTTCTGGGGTTCCCTGATCTGTTATTACATCATTGATATCTAAATATTTTTTAAGATCAGGCAAATACTCCTCATTAATTTTCACATTGATAAAATCATTTTTGCTATCAATTCTATCATTGATATATAAAGTTTCACCTGTTGTTAAATCAAAAATAGGGGTATTATCTCTTGGATCCGTATCAATTAAAGAAATAGCTATATTTGATGCAATTGTCTTAATACCATTTGGAGAATTTTGATAAATAGTAGCTCTTAAAAAGTTATATTTATATTTTGAATCTCCATCTGCATCTGCATACATTTTTTCAATATCAGGTGCTTCTGTATATTGAATGAAAAATTCGTTGTATCCTTCACCTCTAGCTTTACCAAAATGATTTAAAAGATTATTATTATTGAAAAATTTAATATCGGTTACATTAGAATTACTAACTGCTTCTATAGTTTTTGTAGTTTCGTTTAATTTAAGATTAATATTAGCAAAAGTAGCATCGCTTGCTACTAATCTTTTAAATAAAACTGAACCTGTAACAGAAAGAGCTCCAATTACATATTCAAGAGCAGGCCCGAATTTAATATAATTTGGTCCACCTGTTTTATAAATTACTTCTTCCGCAGTCGCAAATTCCATTAAATCTTCAAGACCAAATTTACTTGGTCCAGCTATTAATGGAGTTCTACCGCCAGGAAGAGCTTGTTGAGTCATAGAATAATCTATAACTGATGTTGTAATTCCTGGAATATCATAAACAGCCATTTATTTCTCCTTTATACTAAAATTGACCATTCGATTTTTAAACCATCATTTGGTCCAAGATTTTTATCGATAGTAGTAAATCTCGCAACTAAAATTTTATTGTTTGTTGGTTTACCATCACTATCATATTCAACTGCATATAATCCAGCTTCATTAAAAGTAAATGGTTTTATTGCCGGTTCATTTTCTTCTATAATTAAAGTAAATTTAATCGCAGTATATTTTTCAATAGTAATTTGACCAGAACTTGTATTTACTTCATGTTCTTCAAGTACTATCTGAATACTACCACTTGCATCTTTTGCTGTACTCATAATTCTTTTTAAGTAACCATCTGCAATATACCTATAATCATTTGAACTAGTACTAATACCAGTAGTAGAAAATTTAGCAGGTTGAGCTAAATCTGAATCATTATCTTGAGGATCTTCAGCATTAGTTCCTTCTGCTCCACCAGATCCGATACCAAAATATCTAATTTCATAATTTCTTAAATCTTGAGAAGGATTAGCTAAATTTGCTATTTTTTGAGCCATAAATTCTCTACCATTAAGAACTACTAAGTTTTCTTCGTCTGCTAGTAATTCTCCAGTTTTAAGATCATATACTTTTGGTTTACCGATGAAAGCTTTTTTTAATTTTTCACCACTTACCAAAACTTTATCTTCTGGTGTAATAATTTTTTTATCGTAATGAATAATATTTTTGATTGCCATATTTTCTCTCCTTTATTAAAATAAATCATAAAAATTAAAATATAAATAATCTGATTGATTTGTATTTTTATAATAAATATTTTGCTCATAAGCACTTAAACGTCTAAATTGTTCTTTATAAAAAGTCAAATAAAGACCAAGCGAACCAATTAATTTTGTATAATCAAATCTTTGAAAATTAATTACTTTTTCTTCAGAAAATGATTGAGAATTTGTTTCAGAAACAGTTATTAAACTTTGGTTAGTTTCATCAAACTTTTGTTTTGTAAAGCTATTAATTTTTATAAGAATATTTTGATTTTCATTGAAAATTTTATTTTCATTTATAACTGGATTAATAATAATTGACATTGAATCTTTTATTTCTTTTAAATCATTATTCTTAGTATTAATAATCAAATCATGATTATCTATGATATTCTTTTTATCATAATATTTAGAAAAAAGATTTAATTTAATTATTTTAGAATAATTTAATTTATCATAATTTGAAGTTTTAATTAAAATTTTATTTTGATCATGTAATTTACAAAAATCCCTATATTGTTGATTCAAAAACGTTACAATAATTATATCTGGTCTTTGAAATCTTTTAGATAAAAATCCTTTTAAATGCATTGATGTATGAAAAGTTTCATCTGTTCCTACGCTTTCGAATTTATCTTTAATTATTAAAGTTTCAGTAACTTTATTTAAAAAATCTAATTCAATAGGAAATAAATATTTTTGAAATAATTTATACAATGGTAAAAAGAAATTATCAATAAACTGAGAGCCAGTAATCAAATTTAAAAATATAAAATTTATATAAAGTAATAAAATATCATCGTTTAAATCAATAAATGAAATTGCTAAATTATAAGCTTTAATATAAAAATTCATAAATTCATCTTCTGTTTCAAAAGAATCAATTAAATTTATTAATTCAGGATATTTTTTATATAAATATTCTCTAAGTTCTTCATATGTATGATATTTATATTTTACTGTTAAATAATTTGATAAAAATAATTTCCATCTTCTTTTAAAATTAGCCATTTCAGATCTATTTGCGTAATTTAAAGTTTGATATTCATGTAAAAATTCTTCAAGAGTATCAAGATGTTCTTCTGCCATTATTAAATTATATGAAGCTCTATATGGATTATAATAAAAGTTAAAATCTTTATTATAAAATTTACGCATTCTTGTCATTTCTGCGTATTGTAAGATAACTTCAAAATCTACTCCATCTAACGTAAAATATAATCCATTAAAATTTTTTACAGAGAATTTATATTTATTAAGCATTGTCAAACCATAAGCTCTCACTATAAAATTAAATGTTTTATTATTATCAATATGTGATCTTGTTGATGTAAATTGAATATAAATTAAATTTGTATTAACAGGAAAAAATTTAAAATCTTTATACTGTTCTAAAGTCATTAAATGTTTGCCAGTTAATGAAACTTTATCATCAAAAGTTTTTAAAATAGCTTCTTTGTTATTTATATATAATGGATCAAGTTCATATGTTAAATAATAATCCTTTTGAATTACTCCATTTACTTTTCTTTCAATTGGTTTTTTGACTACTATAATTCTATAGAAATTCATAGAGCCAAAAATAGTTTCGAAAATTTCTGAAAAAATATTTAATGATTTTAAACTACCTTTAACTTGATAAGCTCGTTCAATAAAATAAACCAATATCTTTTTAAATGTTGGATTTAGTTTTTCATAATATTTTTTATCAATTCCGTATTGTTTAAAAATAAAATTAATGAATTCATCATCTGCTTGATAATTCATGAAATTTTGAATATATTTCGGTCTATTCAAATATACCTCTTTAAAAAATTCTTTTAAAACATCTTGTAAATTTTCTTTTGAAATTTCATTTAATTTTGCTAAAGCTGGAGCTTCTACAATTGCTCCAGTATATTGATTTATTAAAGTTTCATCTATAAAATTCATTTAAACTCCTTATGGATCATTGATCTTATGGATCAAAATATACAGGACCATCTTGATATGATAAATAGTATCCTGGATCATAACATCTACAAATTAAATGGCTTTCATTTAATCTTGATTTATCATACGCTCCGATTATATCCCAAAATAATGAATCATCAATAATTTTATTATTGTAAAGAATTTTAATTTCAGAATCTTTATAAAATTCTTTATCTAATTGTCTATAAGACGCTAATAATTTATATACTCCATAATAATAATCGAATATATCTGGATCAAAAATTGCTTCAAAATGTAAATTATTATCTTCATCTAAAGATATTTTTAGTATATTGTACTTTTCTTGATCTGAACAAGATTGATCTTGAAAAATAACCTCTTTTTTTTCGTTTAGTTCATTTAAAAGATCGTTTAAATAATCATTGTATATATTATAATTATTTAATTCATTTGATCTAAGAACTTTTTCATAATAACTAAATTCTTTGTCTTGTACAATAGGATCTTGATTTTTTAGCTTTTTTTGATACAGGTCAAAAAAAGCTAAAAATTTACCAAGTTCAAAATTAACTACTTTTTCATCTTTTACTACTCTAAAATTAATATTTGAATATTTATGTTGAATGATTTTAATAATACTATTTAATTTACACAACTGATATGAATTATCAGTTTGATTATATAATTCTGATAATTTATTGTTTATAGAATTATAATTATTTTTTATAAAATTAAAATAATCAAATTGTTCTTCAGTTATAAATTCGTTTAAATCATTATTCCAAATGTAATGATTTATAATTCTATTTTCTTCAATATCTAATAAACTTTCATATTTTAATGGAGCATATTCTGCTTCGATTCTATAAATGAAAATTTTCTTATTTATTGCTCTAATATAATCAACATGTTTTACTCTAAAAATTTCAGCTTTATCGAGATTTTCTTTTTTATTTAAATCGTAATATCTAAATAAATCTCCCGGTAATGGATTTTTAATTCCAGCAATTGTTAATGTTATAGTTACATTGTAACTAGTTCCTTGAATAGTTGGATCAAAGTAATTTTGTTGTACCGGAGGATTTGCTTCAATTACTGGTACAAAATCGTAAATACTATATTGAAAGTTTTTATAGCTTGTTTGGATACTTGTTTCGATATCAAAATTGAAACTATCTTGTACTTCTATTTTGTAATATCTAATAGGAAGACCATTAAAGCGAGCATATTTAATAGCATTTATATAATATCTTTCAATGTATTCGTCATAAATATTATAACCTTGTTGTATAACTTTAAATTGATCAAGCATTTTAATATTCCTTTACAAATGTAAATTTAACATTTTCTTCATTTATTTTTACAATTAATGTAATTTTTACAGTATAAAATTCAGATTCTGAATCAATTTTAAAATTTATTAATTCAATGGTCTGTTTATATAATAAAGCAAAATCATTAATAAAACCAGTAATATCGCTAGTAATTTTTTCATAATATGAAGATAGTTTTTTGGTTTGAATATAATGTTTTAAATTTGATCCAAAAGCATTAGAACAGAATACTGATTGATAATTAGTATTTATAAAAGTTAAAAATTGATCAATAAAAAATTGTTTGAAATCCGTAATCATATTAAAATCAATTGGTCCAAAATTTACATCCGTAAAATATTCATATTGTTTTACAACGTATTCTTTTGAATCTTCTACTTTAGAAAATCCAGAAAAAAATAAAAGACCTATGTAATTTATTTGCTCTGGTGATAATTTATTAAATAAAAAGAAATAATTCGTTTCATTATTTATTTCTATTCGTAAATCAGCTTGTTTTATATCAAAAAGTTGATCTAATAAAGCATTATTCGGCCAAAGTTTTTTAAGTTTTGTATAATTAAAATAATCTTCATTACCAAACGATTGAATAAAATTATAATTTTTTAAAAATATAATTATAACTTGATTTTGATTTTCATAAGTTAAATCAATTAATTTGATTTTACCATTAAGAATAACTTGTTTTAAAGAAATATACTTTTGTAATTCTGGAATATTTTTTAAATCATCTAAAGTAATTATTATTTTATCTTTATCTAAAGTAAAAAATAAATCCGGAGAAAATTTTTCAATTAATGACATATTTCTTCCTTTGTATTTTATTATTTAATTATATTTTTTTTTGTTGAAAAAAGAATATAATTAAAAGAGAGCTTTTTTAGAGCTATCTAAAAAAGCTCTCTAAAGAAAAAATAAAGTTTAGCTAAAAGATTTTCTTTAAAAAAATTTAATTGAAGCTTTTTTAGAGCTATCTAAAAAAGCTCTCTAAAGAAAAAATAAAGTTTAGCTAAAAGATTTTCTTTAAAAAAATTTAATTGAAGCTTTTTTAGAGCTATCTAAAAAAGCTCTCTAAAGAAAAAATAAAGTTTAGCTAAAAGATTTTCTTTAAAAAAATTTAATTGAAGCTTTTTTAGAGCGCTCTTTTTTTGCTCTTTTTCTTAAGACAAAAAAATAGAGAGCAAAAGCTCTCTATTTTAATCCATTTAAAGCTTTTTTCCTTGCTTCTTTAATTTCATTAAAATATTTGAAAATATAATCTTTCATTTTAACTGGCATATTCCTTATCTCTTCGAAAGTAAACGGCATATCTGCCGCACTTTTTAAAGTAACGAATTCATTAATAAAATGTTGCCAGTTTAATTTTATTAATTCATTATCCAATAAGAGATAAGGCCTTACGAAAAAATTCGATTTCAGGAGAAATTGTAAATGTATGTTGATAACCACAATATGGACATACTTCAGCTGTTTCAAAAATTGGAGCATATTTATCCATTTCTGATAAGTCAATTTCCGTAATGAATTTTTCTTTTAATTTCATCGGCATTTCTTTAAAGAAAATATACAGATCTTTAAAATCTCCAAATCCTTTAACATTAGGATTAATAATAAATTGAGTTACAAGAGATCTTCTTTTTGCTGTCTTTTTATAAATTTTTACTTCTTTGATAAAATAAATAATAGAATTTAATGCAGATAGCATAGTATTAACATTTAAATCTTTTTCGTTTACATCACCTTCATATTTTGAAAGTTCAAGTCTAATTATTTCAGGATTGAATCCAAAAGTGATATCAATAGTATTATTTAAAAAAGATTTCGTAATACTGTAATTATAATAATCAAAATTTACTACATCTTCTTCAAATCTAAAATCTAAAGTTTCAACAGAACCTTCCGCAATAAATTCTTTACCACAGCCTTGACAAGTTATTGGATACTCTGTTAATTTTTCAAAACTATTTTTAATCAATCCGAAAATTAATAATGATCTATCAATAGGAATTATAGTAGTTAAAAAATTATCTAAAGTTCCAAAATATTCTGATGCAGGTATATCATCAATAATTGTATGTTTTAAAATTAATTTATTAATATGATTCATATAAGTTGGATATGAAAATCTTGTAGTTTTTAATAAAATTTCTTCTTCGCTTTTTAAAGGTGTTACAATAACATTTTTCTTTAAAGCAGGAAGGAAAATCTCAAGAGATTCAATTTCATATATCTCATTTAAAACCGATAATGCAAGTTCTGCTTTTGATTTTTTTGGTTTAACTTCATTAGTCTTTTTAATATATTGAGTTGGATCAAGAGTCTCTTTTTGCTCTTGTTCTAAAAAAGCTTCTTGAGATATTTGAGGTGTAGGTACTTCTGGTTGAGATTCAGGTTGAATCTGAGGAGAAACTCCAGCTTGTAACTGAGCATTTTCTTGTTTTAATTTATTTAATTCTTCTTGTAATTTTTTAATATCATTTGGATTTTGATTCATTTTGACTCCTTTAAATAATTTGGATGATTTTTTCTAAATTAAAGATTTTTTTAAAAATTTAAAATTTCATTAATGTTATTTAGTTTATTAAGATCATTTTTTAACACACCTTTTTGATAAGAAATATTACTTAGTTCCTGAGATGCATTTTGTTGTTTGTTAATATCATAATAATTATTAAACCAATCAATTAAACTAGTTTTTTTAACTTTAAAAATCGGTTCAAGTCCAAGATCTTTTAAAGTTTTATCTGCCATGTATTCGATAAAATAGTTACCACTTTCTTTTGTAAATCCTGGGATACTTCCATCTTTATGAAGATATTCGTTCCAATCTTTTTCAATTTTTGCTTGTTCTTCTGTGTATGAATATATAAAATCTTCAAACCAAGATTTTAAATATTTAAATCCTTGACGTTCTTCTCTCATCAAAATTTTTAATACATTCATGTTAGTTGGAGTATGAGTTGTAAGTTCATCATAAGCAATTAATTTAAGAATTTGACTAAATCCTTGAATAGCGTTATTA